>Ga0181583_10003499_pt1 | contig 11514 bp, 18 predicted proteins | sample 071ome_31_FD_132461 | JGI IMG/M metagenome (GOLD analysis project Ga0181583, IMG submission 132461) | Coastal salt marsh microbial communities from the Groves Creek Marsh, Skidaway Island, Georgia - 071405CT metaG (megahit assembly) | ecosystem: Environmental > Aquatic > Marine > Intertidal... | reverse complement strand
TTCCACGATAAGAGTGGAACGAATGTATTCACTGGTGCGGCACACGCTGAAACACAGCAGGTGTTGGCAAGCATTAGATACAAGTTCTAATTCGCTAACATTTATAAGTTAAAATAGGGCCTTTATTGGCCCTATTTTTTTGGCTGAATTTTCTGTATAATATACTTGACATTTTGGTAGAAATACAGTATTATGTAAAGTATAACTAACAAAAGAAAGGCAATAGATGGCTAAGATCAAAACTTTTCTAGGCAGTTTAAAAGGCAAACTAATAACTGGAGCGGCAGCATTGCTAGTCATAGCATTCGCTTTTGGAACAGGAACGTTCCATCCTAATCCATACACACTTGATAAACTCGTATACAAGATAGAAAACGTTCTGCTTGAACGTGCTAAGAAACTAGGCTTGCACGAGCCAGACTTCAAGTATAACTCACCCGAAACATTCGTAGAAGCAGTCAGCGCCTGCGTTGATTACTTAAATTTTACCGTGCATCACGATGAACGTATTCCAAAGGGCATGATAATTGCAATGGCAGGTATTGAATCGGGTTGGGGAACTTCACGTTTCGCAAGAGAGGGAAATGCACTGTTTGGTGTGAGGACCTGGGACGAAAAGGTTCCGCAACTTAAACCTCTAGATCTACCCGATGCCAAATTTGGTGTAAAGACCTATCCAACAAAGTGTGAGAGCGTGAAGGACGTTATTGACATCCTTAATAACCATCACGCCTATGAGGATTTCCGAATAGAAAGAGCAAGGCAGAGTGATTGGGTGGAAAGTTGGAACTACGAACTATTGGTTCCTACGATCGCACCGTGGAGCACCAACGAGAAATACGTTGCAATCATTCTTGAGCAAATTAACTCTAGACAACTTCCATAAAAGAAGGTATAATACTATTATGAAATCAAAATACGGACCAAGATATCTTAAGGTAGACTTTATGGATATGAGCAAACATTGGGCAGTTGGCACACGCTATCCCGTCGACGGCAGCAATGGCAACAAGTATATCGTAGAGTTTACTCCAAAAGGATTTACCTGTGATTGTATGGGCATGACAATGCACGGTAAATGTAAGCACACAACCAATATCGCAAAACAGTGGCACATTGCCTGTGATATGGATTTTGATTACGCACTCGGAGCCTAATATGACAATGCATCTCGCACAAGGTCTTACCACGACTCGCACAACAAAACGCAAGAAGAAGCCAATCACAGAAACGCAGATGAAGAAGTATGAAACGATGTGGCGCCAACACAACAAGGACTGTCGCCGTAGGCATCTACATGATTTTCAATTTGCAAAACTAGAAGATTTTATAAAATACATGAGAGGCGAATGGAAACCCAAACGCAAGACAACAACTGTCATGAATACTCCTTGGCACTACAGTGGTCCTTCGGTTGTTAGAGAAACACAGAACATTCCAAGCCTAAAAACATCGGCGAGTTTTGGACCAGCAACCAAAAAGGAGCCTATGCAATACACAGGCGAACGTAGACTTGTTGGTATTGCAACCATGCACAAATCCAATATGGTTCCTATTTTTGCTGACGATGATGATAAGAATGGTTCAAAACAAGCAACTGAAATTGCAACTATGAGGCGAAACTAAACTGCTATGTTATCCCCATTGATTTTCAATCTAAATAAAGGATGCGCAATATAATGAGATACACTACTCTAGCGGCACTATTCACAGGTATTCTACTTTCAGTAGCATTTGCTGGAAACGGACACAGTGAAACAGCAATGAATGATACAGAATCATTTGGAACTAATTCGTTATACAGTGCCGAAACACATCCTGAAGAATTCTGCCTAGCACAGAACATTTACTATGAATCACGAACTGACAATCTAGCAGGACAGGCAGCAGTGGCTGACGTTGTCCTTAATAGAATGTATGACACAAGATTCCCAAACACCGTATGCGAAGTAGTCCGACAAGGTCCAATTTCAAAATGGTGGAAGGAAGAAAAGGGCAAGGAGGTTCCTATAAAGAACCGTTGCCAATTTAGTTGGTATTGTGATGGCAAGCCAGACGATCGTCCTACGGGAGATAAATGGCGCCAGGCACAGGAACTAGCATACAAAATGTATCATCAGGATTACCTAAGAGGTATTTCGGAAGGTTCCACACACTATCACGCAACATACGTCAACCCTAAATGGAACAAGGATATGCATCTTATTGGAAGGATTGGATTGCACATATTCTATGTTTCTAGATAACCGTTTTGGGCAAATTAGAGTTGACAACTGGTATGCTTTATAGTATATTAGTATTGTTTAACACACACAGAAAGAAGGTAAACATATGAAAAAGGCAATAGCAAAGGCGATAACGGCAGGTGTTCTAGTAAGTATGCTAGGCGCATGTTCGACCATGAACACAATTGATGTTCGTGAAACAAAAGCCAATCCTAATTGGTATACGGATTGTGAGCAAATCGGTTCAGAAGGTTTCTTGTTCTGGAAGGATGATTATGCTTATGCTTGTGGAATGGGTGAAAGCATCTATGAACAGGCTAGCGAATCACAGGCTTACGCATTCGCAGTTAAGGGTTTCGCTGAAAGAATCAATGGAACAGTAAACTCCAAGACAGTTGTAGATATCAAGAACGATTCACGTTCAGATCACACAAGGGTTGAACACCTTGTGAAAGATACTACAATTAGAGAGCATCTAGAAGTTAAGAAATACTCTTATGAGTTGGCTTCAACTGGTAGGGTTCATACATACGTAAGAATCAAGATGCCATTGGAAGTATTTGATAGGTTAATACAAGAAGCGAAGCAGGTGCAGTAATGTTTAGACTAGCACTATTATTAGTTGGTGCTATTCTGCTTACTGCCTGTGCTTCTACAAATGAACCTATAGTCAAAGCAGAGAAGCCTCAATACTGTAATACAACCGAACACATCACGGTTGAGAATGGTAAGAAGGTTGATTCAAAAACTATTGTGGAATGCACCGACGACAGGATTAAGAAACTATTTCAGGTAAAGAGCGGAATGGCTCCTAACTGTGGTGAGTTCACATACTGGATGAAGAAAGGAGGGCATGATGTTCAAAGAAAAGGCGTTAGTTGTCAGAAACCTGATGGCACTTGGGAAATCGTTAATACTGGCATTATGTATTAGCACTGGAGCATTTGCTCAGGATGTGTTTGATCCTAAATTCTTTGATTATACTTCTAACAGCGTTGCTAACAAACTAGTTGAATTTAGTTTTGGTTGGAACAAGAAACTAAATGATAGGCAGCGTGAAGTTTATCATCAATCCATAATTCATGCACTAGAATACGCAGATAACGGCCATAAGGTAAAATGGTATGAACAGGATGCCAGTGGATATTCCGTTCCCGTTCTAACGTGGCCAAAAAGCAATGGTTATTGCAGAAGATTGCACCTCAACGTAATAGCATTTGATAAGCAGAAATCCATGGCGATAACTGCTTGTTATAATAATATGGATAGTAATTGGGCTTGGTTTAGGGAATAAATATTTAACAATGATATTTGGTATACTAACATTACTTTCAGCACTCACAATAAGTGCTATTGCAATATACTACAGTGTGGCTGGCTTGGCGGCTATATTCGCTGCGGCCGTTGTTCCTATTATTATTATGGGTGTAGCATTAGAAGTAGGCAAACTCGTAACAGCAGTTTGGCTACATCGTTATTGGAGTCGTGCCGTATGGTGGATGAGAACATATTTGTCATTGGCAGTTCTTGTGCTAATGTTTATTACAAGCATGGGTATCTTTGGATTCCTATCAAAAGCACACATTGAACAAACATCATTATCACAAGAGCAGGTTGCTCTCATAGAAACACTAGACGACAAGGAAACACGCAGCCAGGCTAAAATTGATAGATGGCGCGGCGAACTTGATCGCTTACTTAAAGGAGAAGATGTCCGTGTTGATAGTCTAATTACAAGCGAACAGGACAATCTAGACAAAATTTATGCTCGTATTAAGAGCGAAAAGGATGCCTTTAGAGCAGATGCTAAGTTTGAAATAGAACAGCAACAGTTGCGTATTGAACAGGCACAGGAAAGGCGTGATGCGGAAATTGCAGCCGCTGAGAAAAAGTTTGAAGGAACATTTGGCGGAAGCAAACAATACGAAGAAGCAGTTACAAAAGCAAAGAACAATGAACTAAGTGTAGCATCAAGAGCCCAAAAAGAGATACTCGCTATTAATGAACAGTTGGATAAGGATCTGGCGGCTGTTGATGCAAAATATTCTAAGGATGTAGCAGATATCAACAAGCGCATTAACGATCTGCGCAATCAAGCAAATGCTAAGACTGACGATATTGAAGGTAGAATTACTGAACTGGAAGGCTTTATTGAAACTGAACAAAAGGTAATTGACGATGTCAATGAAGAAAAGTTTGGTTACGAAAAGGAATATCGCAAACTTGAAGCGGAAGTAGGTCCGATCAAATACATTGCAGAATTTATCTACGGTGAACAGGCAGATAACAATCTACTCGAAGCGGCAGTAAGATGGGTGATTATAATCATTATATTCGTGTTCGACCCACTTGCAGTATTGTTATTGATAGCAAGCCAATACACATTCAATTGGCACAGGCAGGACAAAGGCGGTAGTTCGCCGGGAAAGCCAAACGAAGGTCCTAGTCCAGAACCGGAACCTCCATATAGTGACGAAGAGTGGAATGAAGCACATCGTGAAAACGACGAATGGGACAGAGCAAGATATGAAGAACTCCGTGCTGAAAAGATAGATAAAAACATTCCGCCCACACTTTCTAAAAAAAAGACTGATCAATATTTACTCTGGCCAGACGTAGATCCTGAGCCAGTAGAAACACATGAGTTCAAGGAAGAAGAACCATATGTAGATCCTAACCAAATGGAATTGAATTTTAATCAAGAGGCACAAGACCATGAAGAAGGCGTTCAAGGATCGAATGAAGATGATCCAACTGTGGCTGGAATTGAAGAAGCAGTAGGCGACCTTGACAAATGGAATGAATGGGTAGAGGCTGCAAATAAGGCTGCTGAGGAAAATCCAGAAGATGAAGATGATGATTCGGATTTTTGGGATAATCTTACTCCGGAAGAACAGGAAGCAATGCGTTTATGGAAGTCAGAAGATGAACGCAACAGTTTAAAATATCAAAGAAAATTATTTAAGAATGGACAAATTACTGAGTATCCTTGGACAAAGTATTTGAGACCACAACCCGATTTTGTTGAAGAAAAGAAATTTCAAATAATGCCAGAGTTAGAATCGGAACTAAAGGGCAAGCCGCAATACACAGAAGTAGTAGATCCGGAAGAATTAAAAAAAAAGAAAGAAGTTCTAAATTGGATGGAAAAGGAAGGCAATCAGCAGATAAAAAAGTCCAAGGAAGTGGAAGAATAGGCTATATACAAAATGAAGAACAAGGCGAAAGCACAGTTTGGAAACTATTGAAAGAAAGGCAACAGTGAGTAATAAAATTACAATCGTAACACCTCCGGATGATGTTTTAAAGGATGCTGTAAGAATTATAGTTTTTGATCTTAAGCATGAACATACAACACTGATTTCAAGTGTATTGTATGAAATGAACGATATTCATGATACTGTAATCTATGTCAGTAATGGACAAGATAGTTATGAATGGATACTTGACAAAAAACAAAAATCAAGTATAATAATATACAATGCAGACTCGGAGAATCAAACAATGGTAGGTTATCTATCAGCACAACCAAACTCATACTATTTTGGTGATTTGAAATCTCTTGGTTTAATTAACAACAACAAAATAGTTTCAAAGGAACAGATTGAAACGATCATGGAGGATGAATATAGAAAACATGCAAGGATATAAAAGACACAGACAGAATAATAATTGGAATTATAATTCAGACAACAGGCGCAATAATAAAAAAGAATTTGAAAAACCACAAGGCCTACAAGTATTCGTAAGAGACGGTGAAGATATTAATAGGGCTCTAAGAAAACTTAAGAAGAAAGTGGAATCAGCAGGCATACTTAAAGAACTAAGAGATAGACAATACTATCAAAAACCAAGTGAGAAAAAGAGAAAGGCAAAGAAAGCAGGTGTTATGCGTTGGAAGAAAAAACAAAGAGAACTAGAAAGATTTTAAATCTTCTTGACTTTTATCTTCTAAACTGTTATAATACACACATACACTCGAAAGGCAGAAAGACATGAATACAGACGTAATGATCGATCTAGAAACTCTAGATACAAAACCAACAGCATCCATACTTACTATTGGTGCAATTAAATTTGATCCTTTCGGTGACGACCTCCACAATCAAAGTTGTGAAAAATTATACATAAAAGTAGATATAGACAGTTGTGATGAACTGGGTTTAACAACTAGCCAGTCAACCATAGATTGGTGGGCACAGCAATCAAAAGAAGCACAGGACGAGGCATTCAGCACGGAAGGCCGTGTGCATATAAGAGAAGCATTCAATCAGTTATACAAGTTTTGTTGGGGCGCACAAAGGGTATGGAGCCACGGTGCAGCCTTCGACATTGTCATTTGCGAAAACGTATTCGCTAAACTAGAAAAATTAGTTCCGTGGAATTTTTGGCAGGTAAGATGCACAAGAACACTATTTGACATTGGCATCAATCCTGAAAGACCTCCGGTGTTGGCTCACCATGCACTTGAGGATGCCTGGAATCAGGCAGTGGGTGTTCAAAACGTAATGAGAACACTACGCACAAGTTCTAAGATCAATGGTGACTATATACAACCATATGCTAACATGAGGTAATAATGAGAATAGAACACGACATTAAATTAGATTACAAGGACGTTTTGTTTAAGCCAAAGCGTTCTCAATTAACATCAAGGCGTGATGTTGATTTAAACAGAACATTCAAGTTCCATAACAGCGGTAAGGAATGGACAGGAGTTCCTATTATGGCATCCAACATGGACGGTGTTGGAACATTTGCTATGGCAAAGGTTTTACAGGAACACAAGATGATTACGGTCCTAAGAAAACACTATTCTCTAGAAGACTGGAAGACAGCAGTGGGCAGTGGTGTCAAGATGAAATACCTTTCCGTATGCACAGGAACGGGAGTTATCTGGGATAAGGATGCCAAGGACTTTGCAACCATGAAAGCAGTTTTGGAAATGTATCCGGACATTCCGTTTATTTGTGTTGATGTTGCAAATGGTTATCATGAAAACTATAGTGACTTCATTGCAAGGTTGCGTGATCAATATCCAGATAAGACCATCATTGCTGGTAATGTTATTACAGCAGAAATGACAGAAGAATTGATTATTAATGGTGCTGACATAGTTAAGTGCGGTATTGGTCCAGGGTCAGTATGCACAACAAGATTAATGACTGGAGTGGGTGTTCCTCAACTAAGTGGAATTATTGAATGTGCTGATGCGGCAAATGGTATCGGCGGACACATCATAGCAGATGGCGGATGCGTGTATCCAGGTGATGTGGCAAAAGCATTTGGTGCTGGCGCACACTTTGTTATGCTAGGCGGTATGTTAGCAGGACACGATGAAAGCGAAGGTGAAGTAGTAGACGGACACGTAGAATTCTATGGTATGAGTTCAAATGCAGCCATGGGCAAACACGGATCGCGCAAGGACGGATACCGTGGTGCTGAGGGCAAGGTTGTTCGCATTCCACACAGAGGTGCTGTTCAAGATACTCTTACCGAAATACTTGGTGGAGTTAGAAGTGCGGCAACATACATTGGCGCCCAAAGGATTAAGGACATGCCAAAATGCACAACTTTCGTTAGATGCACCCAATCAGTTAATCCTGTGTTTAATCAATATAATGTTTAATTTGGATGATTTTCTTGAAAAATAGACTTGAATTTTGTCGTAATAGTAACTATATTAATACTAGTATGATAAATACTTTTGAGCAAACGCCAACTGGGTTTGTTCAAATTAACTTGCTTAATAAGGAGGAAATACAATGACAAGCAAATCTCTATCAATCTTTAATCAACTAAGACCAGTAACTGTTGGATTCGATCCTATGTTTGATCGTTTCGAAAGAATGTTCGATGAGGACTTCTTTAATGCACCATCAGTTAACTATCCACCATACAACATCGTTAAGACTGGTGACTACACATACGATATTGAACTAGCACTTGCTGGCTTCAATAAGAAGGATATCGATGTGTCCTACGAAGACGGCGTTGTAACAGTGAAATCAATTCACGAATCTACAACAGAAGAAAAGGATGCAAATGGTAGTGTTTTACACAGAGGAATCTCTAAGAGACACTTTACTAAGTCCTTTACAGTTGCAGATGATGTAGTTGTAAATGGCGCTGAGTTGAAAGATGGCTTGCTTAAAATCTCTTTGGAAAGAATTATTCCAGAAAGTAAGAGAGCAAGATCAATTGAAGTTAAGTAATATTAACAGTTTGGTGGGGATCTATTCCCCACCAACATTTAAGGGAAAATAGAATGTCTACCGATATAAAAGAAAAAGTTACGATAGATGAAAAAATAAAGATAGACATCAAGCCTCCATCAATGTGGAAGGTTATTCTTTTAAATGATGATGTTACTCCAATGGAATTGGTAATTGATATCCTAACAAAATATTTTAAACACAATGAAGATTCTGCAAAGAAAATTACACTAGAAATTCACAACACGGGCAGCGGCATAGCAGGGGTTTATCCACACGAACTTGCCGAACAACTCGCATTGGAATCAACCAATCATGCTCGAAAGAATGGATCACCACTCAAGATTAGAATAGAACAAGAATGAGTGATCTAAAAGACAAAATCAACGATAGAATGGATGCACTGCAAAGATACATGGAAACCAACGAACACTTGGTTAGTCCAGGTAATGTTCTAATGCATATTGAATCCGTTTCCAAATTCTGGTCTGTGTTATCAGAAGAGGATCGCGACTATATACATTGTGCAAGACATGCAATCGAAGAACAAATGGAATGGAAAGTATGAGTAATTTAAAAGATTTAACTTGGGAACATCACAAGAACGCAGAAAGACAAGAATTTGTAAAAGTATTAATGGGCGGTAACATTGATCCAAAAGTATATGCAACATATCTTTGGAATCAATTTCCAATGTATGAAGTATTAGAAGTCATGGCAATGGGCCATGGACTGTTAAAAGATTTTCCAGAAATTTTAAGATCAAAAGCCATAATGGAAGATTTCAGAGAACTGTGGCCAGAGAATGAAAAACCGCCACAGCACACGATGAGCACAAAAAAATATCTTACACACATGAGAACCATAATGAACGATCCTGAAAAACTCATGGCACACATCTACGTTAGACACATGGGTGACCTAAGTGGTGGTCAGATGATTGCAAGAAAGGTTCCAGGTAGCGGAAAGTTTTATCAATTTGATTGCGACATAAAAGAAACCAAAGAAAAGATTAGAGCAAAAACAAATGACTCTATGGCTGACGAAGCAAAGATCTGCTTTGATTATGCCACGGAACTATTCAAGGACATGATGCAGTATGTCCCAAAGTAGCATCATCTGGGATAAACTTATTGAGTGCAAGGATGAGATAATCAAGATCTTTGACGAGAACGCTACTGAATTCGACGAGCCAGGTCTGGCACATTTCAACAACGAACTATGGATTAACAGGGTATGGCAGAACGAACACGTTCGCCGAGCACACATAGATGTGGTAGATGCACGTGATACCAAGGGCCTGTGGATGATGCACGTTTGTGTATTTCCCGTGCTTACTAATGATGGACCCATATACGGCTTTGATGTCATATCGGGTGCAAAGAAGATGACGGGTGCCTTCCATGATTTTAGCCGCAGCAGTGGTGGCAGCAATCATCCAATGATTGACGGCTACAGAGAAGCAGTGGCAGACTTCATACCCAGCAAGCGAAGAACATTACCAGAGTGGGCTGAAAACATATTCACTGATTCAATGATAGCCGCGGGCAATGTGGCTACGGAAGAAGAAGCAACTGCCATAGTTGATCTTGCACTAAACAATCTTCGTGCCTACTTCGCAGAAATAGGCTCATTCACGGGCACTGCTGACCCTGCTAAAACAGCAGAAGCGCAGAACTACTACTGCCACAATCAGCAACAGAATCCGCACACACCGCGCACTATGAAGTCTCTAGGCTTGAATGAGGCGGATGTTGACAAGTTCTGCACTGACATGCTCTTTCCTAAACTGGCATAAATACTACGTTATGAGAGCATTTGAATTTAAAACTACCATTCTTGAATCTGCGGTTTCTCCGTTAAAGAGTGATCTTAACAAGATCAAGGCTGAAATAAAAACTCATCCTGAAAACGCCAAGGAAGTTAATCAACAACTTGATCTTTTCAATGATTCTCTAAGAAAAGCAATTGAACGCTTAAATCAAGATAATACAAAACCAGCAGCAAAAAAACCTGCTGCAAAGACTGCTCCAACTAATTTTAAACCCATTACTCCGCCATCCCAACTAAATCAACCCGACAATAAGTCTGTTGAAAGTCTAGACGAAGAATTGGTTGATGAAGAACTAGATGAAAAAAGATTACTAGCACTAACCGACGCTAAACTATCAAACTCAGAGGACTTGATTGATGCCTTGTTATTGGCAATTAACAAACAGCCAATGAATGTCCAGAAAAAATTGATGAATAATTTTTTGAAGGGTAGATACAAAGAAGTAATCAAAGATATATACGAGACAGCGTCAGATGATGTCCACCAGGATACACTTGGATACGAATCAGAACAAGGTGATGCCATAGCCTTACTAGCAGGAAAGGTTACAGGAACATTAGAAAAAATAAAAGATCACTATAACCATAAGGCAGCACTTTTTAAAAAACAAATGATTGCTCCTGAAACTCCAGAAGAAAAAGCAGCGCAGGCAGAAGAAATAGCACAGATCCAAAAGACACTTTCTAGGTCGCAACCCAATACTTCAGCGATTGCGGATGAAATAAAAACACTAGTAACAGGAACCTTAGAATGGTGGAAACGCAAACATAAAGAAAAGAAAGCACGTGAAGAATTTAATAAAGAAAGTCTTAAATTTATTAGGGCCTGCGAAGTAGGTATTATCGATCTAGGTGATCTATTAAACAAAGGCAGTGGAAACTTCATTGATGAAATACCTGACGAATATTCTTGGGTAAGAGAAACCAAACTTGTTGATCAACTACTAAAACTAAAACCATCAGGCAGTGGTGCGGGTAACTGGGGACCAGGTGAAATGGGTCTCGCAATCCTAGGAAAACCTGGAAATAAAGTTTCTACTAAAGGTGATCTAGTTGTTGGAGATAAGAAATTCGAATTGAAGGCTTCTGCTAGTGCTAAGTCGGGTGGTAGAATCAATACTGAAGCAGTAATGGTGGGCAAGGACGGACAGGTAGATTTTCTAAAAGCATGGGATGCGTTTTCTGCAAAACTTGCTCCTGGATCTATTGTATTGGACGGCGAGAAAATTGCATTTGCAAAT
>Ga0181583_10003490_pt1 | contig 11538 bp, 10 predicted proteins | sample 071ome_31_FD_132461 | JGI IMG/M metagenome (GOLD analysis project Ga0181583, IMG submission 132461) | Coastal salt marsh microbial communities from the Groves Creek Marsh, Skidaway Island, Georgia - 071405CT metaG (megahit assembly) | ecosystem: Environmental > Aquatic > Marine > Intertidal... | reverse complement strand
GGGAACGCGTATGATACAGTACCCTAGGACCCCATACTGTTTGCACATATACAAGTTTTAGAATGACAATTTCAATAGTTTAACGCGAGAACGCTCATTCGCTGAATTGGAAAATCATCCACCGAAGATCCGGCGGAACGGTTTCAGAGATGATCGGTGAATAGATAGATTACTATGTAATTGAATTAAATTGTATTTTATATTAATAATATATCCTTTAACGTATACTAAATACGTACATACAATATGATAAAACGTTGCTTCGGTCCGAGATTTAGCCACCCCCCAGATTTAGCCACCCCCAGATTTAGCCACCCCCTTTAGCCACGCCCCCGGTGATGAGTTACCCTATCTGATATCTCAAAGTTCTCAGCTAATTGCAGGTAGCACAGGCAAGTCGTGGAAGTCCGCACGTAGCGGCGGTGAATATCAGACCTGTGCGTCAAACTGCAAACTGCATCATCTAAATTTATAGCAGATCTCGATGGCAACGACAACACAGAGGTTGAGCACTACGCTCTCACGTTCGTCAGCTGGGGGCTCACTGGGACGTGTGCTAGCTCCGTGGAGCATGACGGGACCTGTATCGGACGTTGAATGGAAAGATGTACCGGTGGGAGCAGACGAATACAGGATACAGTCGCCGACGGCAACTTCAGCGCGGGTAGTTATTCCAAACTCGACGAGCTATCGTATCTACGACACGAACTATTTCACTCGCGATAGTAGACGTCAGAAAGACTCCACAGTCAGGCGTTTAAGTTTAGCGGAACTCCAACAACACATGCGTTCTCGAATTGAAACGGGGACGATATATCATAGAAACGAATTTGTGCGAATTGGGGGACGTATGAATATTCAGGACGATCCCACAGCTGGGTACACCTCATAGACTAGTTGCCCGTTTTCAGGTGCTAGATCTTTGCAGCGTTGAGCCAACTTCTTGGAATTCTCAAGAGGCAATTCATTCAAGGCACTCAATTATTTTGTCTATAAGTTGTGCTGCATCCGAATCAACCACAAAGTTTGAAAGTATTTCTGGCGCTATAAATCCTTCACGTGTCGCGTGAGCCAAGAAAACTAGGAGAGGTTCATAAAAACCATCTATGTTGAGAAGTCCAATTGGCTTCTGGTGATAACCCAGCTGTCGCCAGGTGGTAATTTCTAATAATTCCTCGAGAGTTCCCAGTCCACCGGGTAGAGCGATGAAGGCATCAGCTCTTGAAGCCATTTGGCTTTTTCTCTCGTGCATGTCGTCAGTGACGATGACGTCCCCTGGTGTTACACCACTTACTTCCGTAGGATGAAGCGCGCGTGGTATTACACCAGTAACAGAACCCTCGTTTGAGCTAACAGTACTCGCTAATTCGCCCATCAGTCCGACGGATCCACCTCCATACACCAACGCTAGCCCCCTTTTAACGAGTTCAGTTCCCAGCGCCTGGGCACCTATCGCATAAGAAGGTCTAGTGCCTTTCGACGCGCCACAATAAACGCATACCGTTGTCGGTGCTGTCGTCTTCATCTGGGCCAACTGTACTCGTTCGTATAGTCTCTGTTGCTCGTAAAAAATATTTCGGCTCCAGAAACTTCACGTTTGTGCGGCGCGGTACGCGGTATTAAAATATGAACTGAGGACTGGATTACACAGTGGAATTTATACTTCACTTACTCCAGGTGAGAAGGGAAAATTTATATCTCACCCTATTTCGGCCGAAATAGGGTACGTGCACCCCTGATCACAAAAAAACACTATTTTTTGGGGTCGAATTTCATTTCATCTCTTCGTCGACATGTTTACACTGTTTCTGAAAAAACGGGGTTTTGGTCTATCTCTTCATCGCCCTAACGGCGTGGCGCGACGCGAGAGACCAAAAGTTACATATTTTACCTTTTTTGTCTGTGTACTGTTATTGTCTCCCGAGCGGCGAGCGGCACGGTGAGAAACAGAGAAGTTAGCAGTCCCCAATAGAGTCTTGCCTCGGCCAGTCGGCACGTGCATCGAACAAAAACAAAGCCCAAAGAGCTACATAGAGTCCGTATTGCTCTTGCTCTTTAGTACCTTTCCAGGTAGCTTTTCAGAATAATTTGCAAATATAGGAGAATGCAGCGACGTTTCATATCATAGCTCCAGAACGCTCAGTTGAATTTGCACACAGATGCTCTTTGTCACTATTTATGATTTTTCCACCATAACGAACGAATTGATGAGAGCAAGAATGAGTCTATTTCGCACGTCTGGCGAGAAGGTTGATTAACAGAGCTATAGTTGAAAAATGTTACTTCAGTCAGAATTCACTGTAAGTAGAACTTACACAGGAAGAGTGCGTTCAAACAAAATACAAGCACAATTGGGTCGTAATCACTGCGCAGTGATATCTCTGCTTGCTCATGGATCACGCATTGAATCCGACATTGCTGTGAGTTGATGCCAGCAACCAACTCCCTGTAGCGTGAACTCGGTGAAATTTTCCTCTTTCCCCTGCAGTGAAGATGGAACGAGCAAGAATTGTTTGGATTACTTTCACTAGCACGCATTTGCATTTGTACACTACTGACACTCCTGTGTGCATTTGCCGCTCTCGAAAAGTGCAGAACTCGTTTTCCACCTTGAAAGTTCCAACTTACAGGGCACGGGCCCTGAAACGAACGAGGTGAACTCGACGAAAACCTGACTATCTACGCATATCATTTAACAAAACGGTGACAGTCTTCTAGACAATTTTACCATGTTCGTCAACTTCCACGTTCTGGAGGCTGACGTTGACTCTTAACGACCGTCCCGCCCTACTTTCTCAGCAATTATGAAGAGGTTGCGTTGCGGTTTGGCAAACATTCGTTCGTACTGTAACGCCTTAATTTTTACTATCCTCCATCCCATGGAAAACTTCACAAATGTACCGTTGTAGCCCGATATTCGGCCTATGATCACGCCCAGCCCCCCGCGTTCGAAAGCTCTCACCAAATGCTGTTTATTAATCATCGCATTCGCGGTATTCTTTTTCTCGCGAAATACGCCGGAATCGAGACACTACTGTACTGTGATGCGCCACAGGACCATATAAAATCATCTAATTTGTAAAAAACATGATGTGACAAGTGATGAGTCACAGACCATTACCTTTTCCATGGGATGGGGGATAGTGATTTTTTAGCACTACTAGTATTTTATTCGACCTCTTCTCATGCTCTTTATGAAGGAAGAAGGGTTCGTGGTCAATGATTCAGCGCCCCTAGGCTTTCGACAAGTTGCCCAGTCGATGTTGAGATGGACGCGGCCAACTCTGGCCTTGCGAGAGCACACTTACCCACTGAGACTAGTCAGTGCGTCGCGTCACTTTGCGACCAATTTGCAAAGAAATATCGCAGTGTAGCTCACGCTATAGCGTACGTGACCGCCAATTTTGGGTTGTCTCGAGATGTCGGAAGGACACTTCGACAACCTCGTTGCAGATGCGGTAATTGCTCAGGTACTTTGAGTTTGAATACCAATTTCTTACGTTGAAAGAAAAATCATTTAGTATTGCTCCCGGTTCGACGCAGTCAATACATCAGCCCTCGATGTGGTGCGAGAGTTGTTCGTCAGGTGCTAACTCCCTACAGTGAAAGTACAACTCTGACCTCGACACGTGTACAGGTATATCGAAGATTTTAGTGATGCTGTTCACGACAAGGCAAATTACGCGGTTCGTTTGATTTTCACGCTCTCTACTTTCAACTCAGCATAATACAGGGGAGAACGCAAGTCACCACTCTTGACGTTCTAGAGCTGCTGTGTCAAGATGTAAAACTAGATGAACTTTTTTGGCATGGGAAATTGGCTGAAGCAACAAATCGCTCATCGCAGCTTGTGCGTCTTCCTGGTCGTTTGAGCCGCACGCGCAAACCTAAGGTGGAGTAACAGTTGGTTAAACAGGTTAAACAAAGATCTCATTGTTTTTTTAGCTACCTGGGAAAATTTCCGAAATGGAAGTATCTGCGCCAGGCTACATACCAAGTCATCTACAAGTTTTACCTAGCACTAGTTCGGTACGTGCTCAATACCTGAAAGTCTCGAAAGTGACACTCTGTATAGCTGAAAAAGCAAGGACTTAAAGTAAGTTCTGGTGCAGGACAGCAGCCGAATTCAGGAAAGGTACGCTAGCCCGATGTGTGTGAGGAGTACTTCGAACAATGCGGTAGGTCACAGGTGGCTCAGTCGTCAGCTTGAACAAAGACTTAAGGAAGTGAGTACTGTACCCAACAAAAGGTTGTTTTTTACAAATGCGACCAGACATATCGCCAGCAACAATGTGAGAAACTCAAACAGTTTAACAGTAAGATGATGTTAAGATCTAAACACGACAATAAATTTCATATTGAACGCAGCATTTCGACACGATGCGACATCACGCATATCATCACGGTGGAGGTGTGTACTGTGTTACAACAAACAAGCAGTTTAGCTTACACAGCACAGACAACAGCGAACATCCTACTGCATGCAAAAGTGGGTTCAAACAATATTATTCTTCGAATGAATCTCGCCTTGTACAGAACACAATTTCAGGTAGTTTTTCAGTCTACGAGGTCGGTCCAGCGGATGCTTGAAGCTCCTCCGAATGCCCTCAGACTTAATTCTGTAATATTACAACTATTACAACACTCAAACCAATGTACACGCATCTATTCTATTCATGGTTCAACAAGCTAGCTTGCTAACGCAGCCAAACGGAAAGGTTTCAACCTGTTCACTTTCGCGATTAAAGCGCACTTCGACTGTTGACTTCGAAGCATCAATAGTCACCACCTCACCATTAAAACCTGCTCTCAGCCCATCAACAACTTTCACCCGAGCACCGATTGCCTAACAACCACAAATCAAGACCAGTGATAACAACGAGTGACATCATACAGGAATTACCGTGCAAAGGTCACCCACAGGGATTTGCAGCTTTTCTGATGTTTTCAAGCTGCGTAACGAAGCCACGCCTTGTACCACACCAGTGACAAGATACTTCTGCCTTGCTTGTCCGCGCCGTAAGGATACAATAGTACCAATAAGATGACTCTGACGCAATATTCAAACGATTTCAACACATTTGAGGGACTTTGTTTCACCTTAGTTGCTTGTAGCCCTTGTTTCTATTTTGGAGAGTCAGAGAAGTACGAAGTATGAAATATTCAAATGTACCCTAGTATGCGATATATCCATAGAAAAGTCGGATGGAAAAGAGTGCAGTGTCGTTGGGATTTGTTCTTGCTTCTGTGCTTCAGTAGTAACGCGCTTCACTTGTCCTCTCAAGACCTGTCTCAAACATGATGATTAAGTACACACTCGTGGTTTGAGCGTCACCTTTACCTTTAGCTGGTTTCGCTCGGCTATCTCGTCAACAGCCCGTCGTTTGAGTGATTTACTCTCTTTAACGTTATTTTCAGAAGGTGCATACGCAATGAAAATTCCTTTATCTGTGTCTTCTAGCTCAAGTACACTCTCTGAAGCAAGGTGATGTACGAACTCAGTGAGACTTGTCCAACGGGTAGCTATAGGTTTCATTAGTCGTTTGAGCAAATATGCAACGTACAAACGTACCATTCATGTGAATGTGGCTTCTATGAGCAATTAATTCATTGTACACTTTATTAGCTGATACACGAGAGTTGCGGTGACTAACTCAGTGGTGAGTGTTCTCTTTCAAATCATGAACCAAACGAGCGCACTTCGTTTCAAGTATAGACAAGAACTCTCTTTTGAATTGCTCTGAATATCCAGATACAGCGCTCTTTTGATTCTGCGCAAAGACTGCCAGTTGACGTTTGTGGGCAGCCGATGCGCAGTGGCACTTAAACCCGTTTTCATCCCGGCACTGTTTTTCACAAAGCTGGCAATACCAGCGAAGCCGCTGAAGACCTTTTGATTTCAGTTGCTTTGATATGGACTTCGCGCTCATCTCCTATTCTCTCAACGAATTCCACACGGTAGTTGGAGTTCGTGCGGCGTAGTTGCTCTCCTGTCCCCTCACGCACGAAACAGGCCTCTCTTCAAAGTCTCAGTCTTCCGAAGGCAAAAGAGTTCTGAAGTCGTCGTCGTTTCGTCGAGCTTTGTACTGCGCAGGTGAACTTCACCTCGTGAAGTGATTTTCATAGAGCGCTTGAAACCTGAATACGACAGCAAGGCCAATACGGTAGCGTTGTCACCATCCATCGAAACGGAGTTGAGACGGTGGTGACCTACCCCTCTTTAATTAATTCGTCCGGTACGTGATTTAGGGATCCGCGCATCGGGGCGCTCGCGACGGTGGCGCGCGCGCGGGATCGAAGAAACGCGCGTTCCTGATCGCGACACGACGCTCGCGCGCGCGACGGGCGCGACGCCGACGCGACGGGCGCGCGATGAATCGCGCCATTCGTAGGGTTCAGCGAGGGTTTAGCGAGGGTTTAGCGAGGGTTTAGCGACGACAAAAAATCGCGATGCGAGTTCGACGCGGGAAACGATCGCTCGCGCGTTTTTAACCTCGTTCCCGAATTTTGAGCGCGTCGCGCGCGCGAACGGCGACGCGGTGGACGAAGATGTGCGCGATTTGGCGCATCTTGCTGACTCGGATCGATTGCGCCGCGCTCGCGCCGCGCGTCCGCGACGCCGCGCGCGACGGAATCGCGACAAGAGTCGCATGAGGCGTGTCGCCGCGCGCTCGCGCGCTCGCGAGGGACGCGCGCGACGCGCGCGACGCGTCCGGGGCGTTCGCGCCGCGACGCTATGTGTTTCGTATGGGCGCGCGAGTCGTATTCAACGCATTTCTACGCTATGAACTCATTCCGACGAATATAAACGTGGCACCCGTTGGTTCCAGGCGCTTGGCCTTGAGTTCGACGACATCACGGACGCGTTCCTTCAGAGCTACGTCGCTCAGAAGGCTACTGACGGAGCGCCCACGCACATCAAGGTGTTCGACGAAGCGCTTTATCGGCGATTGGTCGACGTTGTCGCTGCCGAACAAAAAAAGAAGATTAATTATAAGATTTTGAGATACAGGCACGCTAAATCGCTGGACGTTCGGGCGTAGGTGCGATGCAAACGGTCTGAACCCGTTTACATCGCCACTCAGACGCACAGTACAGACGCTTATAATGTGACAAAACTCTCCGTGATACAGTCGTACTCGCATTCCGAGTCCCCTTGCGTCTCCGCGTGCGAAGCAAATTGGCGTTGCCCACGTCGGTCCATGAACCCGCGCACACGCCCGTGTGCGATGCGACGCACGAGCCGGCGTCGCACTCGCCTCCCGCACAACGTGCGTGCTCGCCGACGAAGCCGCTCTTCCGTACCGGCGCAACCGCCGCGGAAGACAGCTTATCTGCGATCGACAACTCCATGGCAGAGCGCAAGAAGCTCGTCGAGCGACTCGATCGATTTTTCCGAGTGGACAACATCGAGAGCATCACGGAGACTGACGTTGAGCAAATGGAAGCCGCGTTCTCCGCCGCTGCGTCGATGTTTGGACCGACGGAGCACAAGTTCCTCATGGAGGAATACTTGGCCGCGATTCAACTCGGCGTCTGGCCCGAAATCGCCACCAAGGCGGAGAGCTTGCGAAAGATGCTCACCGACTCCGTCGACCATCTCAGCGCCGCCATCGACAACGGACCCGCGCGAGTTACGCCGGCGCAGATAAACTTTCTCAGGTCGTTACGTTACGACGAGAGCAAGCCGGGCAACAAGAAGCTCGGTGATCTGACCGTTGCCGAAGCGCGTCGGCACATCACCGTGCTCAAGAGTGCGCAGGAGCTGATGAAGAAGCACAACTGGAGCTGAAGGTCTTCAAACGCCGGCGTTCGAACGCGTCTCGGCGAGCCGCACGTGACGCGCGCGGCATCGAACGCGCGCCGACAACCGACTTCGCCGAACGCGCGACGCGCGCTGACGAACGGGCGAGTTCAGTGACGCTCGTGCCGTCCCACTCACCGCACGTTTTCGCCTCGACCCTCCAATGAAACACGAACAAACGCGAATTTTGTAAATGGATGACACGTGAATTTTGCTTACAATACGCGGATGGTGACCCGCGCCAGCCTTACTTGTTCGATTTCCGTATGTCTTGTGACCTCGGTTGGCATATACTACGTAATCGGTGCCAGTATGGAGTAGTTGTATCTGTAGTGCCGTTGGCCAACCTAGCTTGTGACACGAACTGCGTTTGGTGCGAAGTAAAATATGGACCAGCGAGCGGTCGCCACCACTGTCTAGCGACACACAGTCCACGCTCGAATGGCTGAGTACGGAACGGATCGATCGCGACATTTCGGTGTCAATAGCGATGCTGGTGCTTATCCAGAGTGTCATCACGTAGCCTCTGTTGCAGCGCAGCTAAGTCCAGTCGAGGCTTCGGCGAATGGCCTTGTCCTCCCTCCTAACTTGGAGCGCACAGGCGTAAAGCGCGTTGGAGGGACGCTTATTCGTAGAGAGGTAGCAGTGACATGTGTTTCATCACCTTCTCTGACCTCGAACACATTAGTTATCTACATCCGCAGATCCAGAGGTTCACGCAAGACAACTTCGGGAAGCACTGTTCTCAAAGCGGCAACGTGGCGAAAACCCAACTTTGTCAAATAACCAAATTGATGAGGCTCAGTATATCAAATATGCACCAGTCGGTGCACAGGAACGCGTAGTCAAAGTTCAGCCTGTACCACAAGATCCTCTCTGTCCGCCTCCTGTTCGATTGATGAAGGTATGTTATAGTGTCATGTCACCTCTAAATTTTTTGACGACTTCACAAGCAACCAGGAGAACAGGGCATGAAGGCTGCACCAGTTGTTCACAGTCCACCTCGTAAACTTACAGAAGAAGATAAGGAAGCATGGAAAATTCCACCATCAGTTTCTAATTGGAAGGTACGTTGATCGTCGCATTTATTTTCCCATCCTGAGGTGAGAATAGAATTCCAAAGGATACACAATCCCTTTGGATAAGCGCCTCGCAGCAGATGGACGAGGATTGATCGACGTCAAAATAAATGATAATTTCGCAAAATTTGCAGAGGTATAACTCAAACTGCCGTTCGTCAGTAAAAGTTTTACAACCTGACGTGTCCTTTCAGGCATTGTATGTTGCTGAACATACAGCACGTACCGCAGTCGAGACGCGAGCAAGTATGCAAAGGCACATTTCATTACATGATCAAACGGTCCGGGAGAAGAATATCCGAGATGCCGCTGCTGAAGCACTACGTGATAGACATCCGACAGCTAGAAAGGATGATTTGGAGGTATAGTTTTGATGGCCAGGCCTTATGTCTTCATAAACCTTTTTCTGCAGTCAGGGGAAAACGTAAAATGATTGTGGTTCAAGGATAACACTATAATCTATTGATGGGTTCCATTCCAAGTAGAGAAAATGTCAACTTCATTGTATGCGCGGTCTGTTTGCAGAGGTAAATCCTGCTTGCCTCATTTTCTCCACCAAGTACCTTGCTCTCTGCATAAAAATTATTGAACACTGTACAAAGAGCGTACAGATATTCACAAAGTCGAGACGGTGTGAGATCCTTCACTGTCACTTGAAGAGCGTCGTTCAGCTTAATAAGCTGGAGAGCCAACATGCGCTCTGACGCGTTTGAAATGTTTATGGTTCTCTTCTCAATCACCAGACCTTGTTCTGCAGCTTTTCGTAAAACTGTTGCAACACGAGCATGAGAGTACTGCAGGTACATCGCAGTATTGCCCTTCAAGTCTAACATTCTGTCGAATGAAAAAGTATAATTTGTCAGCCTGTTGTTATGAAGATCAGCATACTTCACAGAGCTGATTCCAAGTATACGTGCTGCATCTTCAAGCTCCTCTGGTGGAAGTCTACTTCCCTTTTCTTGGAGAAATCGGAGGCATCTCTCTTCTGCTTCATCTAGAAGGGATTTCAGCTTGACTGTTTCACCTGATCTTGTGCGGAGCCTTTTGCCATCTTCACCGAGCACTACACCAAAGCCAACGTGTTCGAAACTCACACCTTGACCACCCCAGCCAGCTGCACGTGCCGTCTTAAAAATTGCCTTGAAGTGATTTTGCTGACCTTGATCAGTAACGTAAATGATTCGATCTGCGTTCTCAGTTGTCGTTCTGTAGTGAATTGCTGCTAAATCAGTTGATGCATAGTTGAAGCCACCGTCACTTTTTCGACAAATGACTGGAGCACTATCAGGTGACTCAAAGATGCACAAAGCACCAGCATCTTCAACGATAAGAGCCTTGGATAGAAGTTCATCAAGAACGTCTGGTATCATGTCGTTGTAAAAACTTTCCCCCTTTTCATCTATTCGTACATTCAGTCTATCATAAATAGTTTGAAATTCAATACGACTCGCTTCACATATTTCTTCCCACATGCGCAGCGTTTCTGGCTCATAAGATTGTAGCTTAACGACTAACGCCTTCGACTTTTTGGCAAACTCTTCGTCAATATCGAATCTCTGTTTAGCTTCTTTATAGTAGCTTTGAAGGTCAGTAACGCTTGAACGTAGAGATTTTTTATTGTCTGCCATGAACTGAATTAGCATACCGAACTGAGTCCCCCAGTCGCCCACATGATTCACACGAGACGTAGTATACCCACAATATTCGAAAATGTTACACAGTGTATCACCAATGATAGTACTTCTGAGATGTCCGACATGCATTTCTTTCGCGATGTTTGGTGATGAGAAATCTACCAATACGTGCCCCAAGGAACCAGAACCTGCACCATGATTCGCTTCTTCCTTTCCAAGTTGAGAGCATATGAAATCGTTTGATAACCTGAAATTAATGAAGCCGGGGCCGGCCACTGAAATTGATTCGAAGATATCCTTATTGGATAAGCTGCTGACGATTTCAGATGCGACATCACGAGGGCTATTGAGTTCTGTTTGTCCTGTCTGTTTTAGCACAGAAAACACTTGCATCGCGCTGTTACTTTGGTAGTCACCAAGAGAAGGGTTGTTGCACTCAGTGACCTCTATACTTTTATCATAGAATGGAAATTTGTCAAGTACCGCTGTTTCAACCGTTTGGCGAAGTGTTCCCATCAGTGTTTCTTCGCTTGCGGTAGCCCTGAAGCACGCACTTCGTCGTGCGGCACGAACTCGCCCTAACACTGCGGGAATCTGCTTCGACGGCGTCTCGCGTGAACCGATTCGACTGCCGCGAAACATGGCATGAAGCCCCAGCAAACGTAGAGCGTACACCATGCGACCCGATAGATCTAACCTGCCGTTTGGCGAGTCGTTACGGTACTAGCAGGCTCGATATAGTTCTGTCGGCTTTCGGCAGTCCGGTCGAATCGGTCCGTCACATTTCCATCTATCCTTTTATGTTGTCCTAAAAAACGCCCTTATTGGACACATGTGTCCAATAACTACTTATTTCGTTGTGGGTGCTTAGATCAACATGAAAACATTTGAAAAGACATTAGGATTGTACAGTACAATACAAGTACAAGTACTAGTACTACAATGTAGGTAATGTAATATATGTCATGATATCTTCTGCATTTCATTCGGAAACGCTCAAAACGCTTGTTTTGAAACGCTT
>Ga0181583_10003465_pt1 | contig 11562 bp, 5 predicted proteins | sample 071ome_31_FD_132461 | JGI IMG/M metagenome (GOLD analysis project Ga0181583, IMG submission 132461) | Coastal salt marsh microbial communities from the Groves Creek Marsh, Skidaway Island, Georgia - 071405CT metaG (megahit assembly) | ecosystem: Environmental > Aquatic > Marine > Intertidal zone... | reverse complement strand
GGGGGGGGGGGGGGGGGGGGGGGGGGGGGGGGGGGGGGGGGGGGGGGGGGGGGGGGGCGGGGGGGGGGGGGGGGGGGGGGGCCCCCCGGCGGGGCGGGGGGGGGGGGGGGGGGCTCCCCCTCGCGCCGGGGAAGAGGCCCCGTACCGGTCGCCCCGGGCGCCGCACGCTCACCGTCTGAAGCTCTTGACGAGGATATCCGCCCATTCCCGGAACCGCTCCTCCTCCCAAGGCGCGGCGTCGCTCCCAGAATGCGCGCGGGCGCCCGCGAGGCGGGGGGGGGGACCCCTCTGGGTCGGCCCCCGGCCCACGCCCCGGGCCCCGGGCAACGGCGACGACCGCAGCGCCATCGCCGACACGCTGCCACGCGACCGTCTCGCGGGGTCCGCCGGTCATGGGCGGGACGGGGCGCGCCGCGCGCCCCATGGGCTCCCCCGCGCGCCCCACGGGCTCCCCCGCCCCCCCCCCGGGCGCCCCGAGGGCCTCTGGCACGCCCCGCGGGGGGCCCCCTCCTCCGCTCCGTGGCCCTCGCCGTCCCCCCCTCCCACGCGCACCGTCACACGTTGGACACGCCGAGCTTCCGCAGGAGGTGGTCCCCCGCCCGGACGGGCGGGTACCGGCTCGGCCGGCCCTCGCCGACGCAGGTGGGGATGGCCGAGATGACGGCGTCGTCGTGGGGCCCGGTGAAGAAGGGCACCGAGAGCCGCGGCCGGCGCGCCGCGGGGGACCCGGGCGGGGGCCCGGCCACGCGGTGCACCGTCGACCGCCACCGCCCGTTGGTCCAGACCTCGAGGAGGTCGCCGGCGTTGACGACGAGGGCCCCCGGCGTCGGCGCCACGGCGTGCCACTCCCCCGTGCGCAGGAGCACCTCCAGCCCCCCCGCCCCGGCCTCCCCGGCGTCCGCGTCGTCCTGGAGCAGGAGCGTGTACCCGGTGTAGTCCGTGTGCTCGCCGTAGCGCGGCCCGCCGCCGCCGGCGCCGGCGTCCGGCGCCCCGGCCGCCAGGGGGGGGTACCAGGCGAGGCGCAGGTGCACCGAGGGGGCGGGGCGGTAAAAGGGGCCAAAGTAGTCCCGGGGGAGCCCGAGGGCGGCGGCCGTGAGGTGGTGGAGGCACCCGAGCACCCGGAGGAGCTCGGCGCGGTAGGCCTCCGCGGGGCCCCGCAGGGCCTCGGGGGGGGGGGACGGGGGACCCGGGCTTGTACACGAACGACTCGACGGGGTCCGGAGCAGCGTCGCGGAGGGCGGCGGCGTCGGCGCCGCCGTCGGCGCCGTGGGCGTCGCGGGTGCGGGAGACGGCCTCGGCGCCCACCGCCGAGTATCCGCCGTGCGGGTGGCCGTAGGGCCCCAGGCGGTAGCGCCGCTTGTCCTCGGCGGCCTGCCCGAAAAAGGCCCGGGCGCCCGCCCGCAGCGCCTCGACCGTGGCGGGGGCGACGCCGTGGCCAACGATCACGGCGAAGCCCACCTCGGACATGGCCCGGTCCCACTCGGCCGCCACGGCCGCGCGGGCCCCGTCGCCGTGCTCGGCCTCGCTCACGAAGGGCGAGACGTCGATCAGCGGCACGGGGGGCGCGCTCGCCATGGCCCCTCCTCGGCTCGTCGCGCGGGGCCGGCCCCGGGGTCGCGCGGCGCGGTCTCCGGCGGGGAGGGTCGGCGCGGTCTCCGGCGGGGAGGGTCGGCGCGGTCTCCGGCGGGGAGGGTCCTTCCGGCCCCGCTGGCTCTCCCGGCTCGGGGCGGACCAGGGCTCGGCGTCGAGCTCGAGGCGAAGGGCTCGACGGGGTCCGGAGCAGCGTCGCGGAGCGCGATGACGGGCGGATAACGGTACGAAGGGCCGCGACAGCGCCGTAGACGCGGGGAAACGCCGCGAGAGACACGCCCGGAGCCGCGCTCTCCCCGTCTCGGCGAGGGCCCCCAGGGGACGCTTTCGGGCAGGGTCTACGGCCGCCCGCGCGGTCCCTGTCGCGGCGGGGGAGTGTCGGCGTGGGAGTCGGGGTGGGGCGACGACGCAGGAGGACAGGGGGACGGGGGCCGGCGGGCGCGGAGCGAGGGTCCCCGGGGCCCCGGCGCCGGTGGGACCGACGCGGGCCGGGCCCGCGGGGCAGGTGGGGGGACGGGAGGGGCACCGGGGGGCACCGGGCCCGGAGCACGGGGTGCGGGCGCCCGGCGTTCAACGCAGCGGCGCCGGGGTCCGCCCCGGCCCACTCGACGGCCCCAACTCACTCGATGATCTTGGTGACGATGCCGGCGGCGACGGTGCGGCCGCCCTCGCGGACGGCGAAGCGGAGGCCCTCCTCGCAGGGGATGGGGTGGATCATCTCGACGGTGCAGGTGACGTTGTCCCCCGGCATGACCATCTCCTTGCCGTCGGGGAGCGTGACGTTGCCCGTGATGTCGGCGGTGCGGAAGAAGAACTGCGGCCGGTACTTGTTGAAGAAGGGGGTGTGGCGCCCCCCCTCGTCGGTGCGCAGGCAGTAGAGCTCGCACTCGAAGCGGGTGTGGGGGGTGATGGAGCCGGGCTTGCAGATGACCTGCCCGCGCTCGACGTCCTCGCGCTTGAGGGAGCGGAGGAGGAGGCCCACGTTGTCCCCCGCGAGGCCCTGGTCGAGCGACTTCTTGAACATCTCGACGCCCGTGACGGTCGTCTTCTGGGTGGGGCGGATGCCGACGATCTCGACGTCCGTCCCGGGCTTGACGACCCCCTGCTCGATCTTGCCCGTGGCCACGGTCCCGCGCCCGGCGATGCTGAACGTGTCCTCGATCGACATGGCGAAGGGCTTGTCGAGCGCGCGCACGGGCGTCGGCACCCACGCGTCGACCGCCTCCATGAGCCTCACCACGGCGTCCCTGCCGATCTCCGGCTTCTCCCCCTGCAGGGCGCACAGCGCGGACCCCCGCACCACGGGCGTGTCGTCCCCGGGGAACTTGTAGAAGCTCAGCAGCTCCCGGAGCTCCATCTCCACCAAGTCGACCAGCTCCTCGTCGTCCACCGCGTCCACCTTGTTCAGGAAGCACACGATGGCCGGGACGCCCACCTGCCGCGCGAGGAGGATGTGCTCGCGCGTCTGCGGCATGGGGCCGTCCGTCGCGCTGCACACGAGGATGGCGCCGTCCATCTGCGCCGCGCCCGTGATCATGTTCTTCACGTAGTCGTGGTGCCCGGGGCAGTCCACGTGCGCGTAGTGGCGCGCCGCCGTCTCGTACTCGACGTGCGCCGTGGAGATGGTGATCCCGCGCGCGCGCTCCTCGGGGGTGCTGTCGATCTCGTCGAACGACTTGAACTGCGGGGGGGGGGGGGGGCGGCGGGGGGGGGCACGCCCCCCGGGGGGGGGGGGGATGCGCGGCGCGGGCCCCGCGCCCACGCGGCGGGGATCGGAACGGAGGAGCCATCGGGGCACACCGCGCGGCTCTGTGGGCGGGATCGCGCCGCGCGGGGGGCGGGGAAGGCTGCTGGAGGGGGGCAGCGCCCGCCCCTCCCCCCGGCCGCCCCGCGCGGGGGACAGCCCCCCGCCGGCGTTGCTCGGGGGCGCCGGGCGGGAAACGCCCCGCGCGACCCGCGTGCCTGCCCGTCCCGGGGATCCGCTCTCACCTGGGAGCCCCCGACCTCGGCCATGACCTTGGTGATGGCAGCCGTGAGGGTCGTCTTCCCGTGGTCGACGTGGCCGATGGTGCCGATGTTGACGTGGGGCTTGCGCTCGGCCGCGAAGGCGCGGAAACCAAAGTACCCGCTGCGGGAGGGGGCGGGGGGGGGGTGTTGGGAGCTCGCGGGGGGGCGGGCGTGGCGCTCCCGCCCGAGGGCGGCACGGGGGCGCGGGAGACGCCGGGATCGCCGGGACATCGCCGCATCCGACGCCTCACGGGGCCAATTACCCGGACAAATTCGCCGCAGGCGCCCCGAAAACCCCGAACGCGCCACAAACCGGCCGCGAACGCGGGCCAGAGGCAGGGAGGTCGCCGATGTGGGCGACGGTGAATTGGGGCGCGCGGGAGGCCCGGATCCCCGGGTAGACCGGGCGAGCGGGCGATCGCGGGGGAAGAGAGGCCCGTTGTCCCACCTGGTGGCCTCGTTGGCCATCGCGGCGACGGCGCCGAGGCCGGCCCACTTGCCCCCGGCGGGGGCCGCCGTGGCGAGGAGAGTGGATGCTGCCTTCCGCAGAGTCCCCACCATCTCTCGTCCCTGTGCAGATGCGAACAGGCGGTCCGCGAGCCGGGCGCGGCGCGTGTGTGCCCCCCGCGGGCGCGCCGGCCGCGGCGCAGCGCGACGCGCCGCTGGCCACCGCGGTTCTGGCGCCCCGCCCGGCGCCCCGGGGGCGGGTCCCCCGGCCCCCCCGCCCTTCAACGCCGCCCGCCGGGTCACGCCCCGCCCCCCCCGCCGCCCGCGGAGTCCCGCATCGCGGCGGCGGCCATCTCCTTGCGCGCCTCGCGCTGCTCCCGCTTGGCCTCCGCCGCCTCGCGGCTCTTGCGGGCGCGGCGCTCGCGCCGGCGGCGGCCGATGCGGGACTCGTTGATCCGCTCCCCCTCGGGGGCGTACTTGTTCCACTTGGCGTAGTTCCCCGGGGCGTCCTGCACGGGCCGGCGCAGGCGCGGCGCCTCGACGCACTCGCGCCCGCAGCAGCCGAGGAGGCGCTGCTTGCAGCCCGGGCAGGCGAGGAAGATCCGGTTGCAGTCGATGTTGGCGCAGTTGATCGGCGGCGCCTCGGCCTCGCCGCCGCAAACCCGGCACCCCGCGGCGGCCCGCAGCCCGCGGAAGGGGCTCGTCTGCCCGTGCGCCAAGCAGCTGTTGACCCGCCCCGGGACGTGGCCCTCCAGGGAGCCCACCTCCCCCTCCCGCCCCTCGCGCCACCGCCTCTCGCTCTCCTCGGGCCTCTCCGCGGGCACCGCCACGCGCCCGTCGAACACGTACAGGCTCCCGTCCCACTCGTCCCCCCCCACCTCCTCGAAGTAGCGGTGGACCCCCCCCCCGAGGGCGTAGACGTTCCGGTAGCCCATCGTCCGGAGGTGCGCGGCGTAGACGTCGCAGCGGATGCCCCCGGTGCAGTACATCATGACGGGGGTGTCCTTGTCCTTGCCCTCCATGTAGGCGGGGACCTGGAGGTCGTCCGTGCTCTCGGTCGGCGTCTCGCTGAAGCGCGACTCGCGGGGGCGGTCGGCGCCCTCGAAGTGGCCCACGTCCCACTCGTAGTCGTTCCGCAGGTCCAGCACCACGATCTCGTCCAGCGCCGACTTCCCCGCCCGCTCCGCGACCGGGGCGGGGAGCGCCCCCAGGTCCACGCCGTCCCCCAGGCCAGCCCCCGCCCGGACGGCCCGGGCGGCCCGGATCATCTCGCGCCACTGGCCCGGCTCCAGGTGCTCGGGGAGGTACCCCTCCTCCCCGACGGGGAGGTGCTTGGTGCCCCCGGCCATCGAGATCAGCGACTCGCGGAACTTGAGCGTCAGGCGCGGGAACATGTGCGCAGGCACCCGCTCCGTGCGCCACGCCAGGCCCCCAAACCCGGGGCGCCCCGCCACCCACTCGGCGTACGCGTGCGCGTCCTCCCGCGTCCCGCTCAGCTGCGCGTTGATCCCCTGCCACGACAGATAGATCCTCCCCCGGATGTCCCGCCCCCGGCAGAACTCCCGGTGCGCCGCCGTCTCCGCCTCCGGGTCCGCCACCCGACAGAGGTGGTAGAAGTTCACCACGCGGTACTCCGCCCCGGCGGGCCCGGCGGGCCCCGCGGCGCCCCCACCGCTGCTGCTGGCGGCGACGGTGGCGTCACGGGCGGTCCTGCGGGGCTCGGGGGGGGGTCGGGCGCGGTCGGCCGGGGCCGGCCTGCGGGGGGGCCGCGGGGGCCGGCCGGGGTGGCGACCCTAGCCGCGCGCGGCGCGCTCTCCGCCGGCCCGCAGGCCGGGGCGGGGAGCCAGGAGCGAGGCATGGGAACGCGAGTACCGGTTCCCGCGGCCGGAGACCGCCGTTTCTGGCTGTGATGACGCGAGCGGCGCGCGATGGCGGGAGCGGCTCACCGGAGGGGGGCGGTCGAGAGCGCCGACACCCTCGGGAACGCGGTGCGGAGGGTCCCGGGGGCCCGGCGAGCGGTCGAACACTCGTGAAGATTCCGGCCCGCGAGGGCAGGGGCGACACGGAGGGGGGCGCTGCACGCCATGGCGAGAAAGAGGACCGGGTTGCTCTGGGCAATGCCCTCGTGCGGCGCCGGGGTATGCTCGGCTTGGGCCAGCTCACGGAGCGCGGATTGCGGGGCGCAGGGGCACCGCTCTGGGATGGGAGGGGGATCGGGGGCCGCTGCGGGGCCCGGGCGAGAATTTCGGGAGCCGCCCCCCTGACGATGGGGCTGACCGGGGCGGACGGGGACCTCACCCCCTCCCTGTCGCGCTCGGTGGTAGATGCGCGTCGTAGCGCCGGCGAATGTGACAGTATTTGAGTAAATATCGACGAGGAGAGAGACAACCTCCCCCCCGACGCCCACAGCCAGACATCGGGGGCCACCTTTTTTTGAGCGGGACGAGTCCAGACCATGCTATCCGCGACGGCGCTCTCCGCACACGTGCGGGGGGGCGTCTCATCCACACGGTGTCGGACGTCCATCAGAATGGCGGTGGCCGCCCCTCACGGCGCAGGGTCTTCCCGAAGCTCGGCCAGCGCGTCCGCTGACTTTTTTAGGTGAGCTGGGCGGGTCCGCGGGGTCCCCGCGCCGCTTCCCCGGATATATTCCCCCGAACTTCATCGTGCGTGGTTCTCACGGGTGCGAAGTAATCGTTGCGCCGGAGAAGTGTGGCCTGGAGACGCCCGGGATCCCCGGAGAGCTACCGAACCCGCCAACTCGCCCGGCCCCAACGGCCCCGAATCTCCCTCACAGGCATTCCGGATCGGAGGGGCAGTCGTCTACCGGCATACGTGCGCTAGTTTAGTCGCAGAGACGGCGATTCGACCCCCGAGGGGCCGTCTCGCTGTGCGCAGGGCCGAACCCCCCCGCCCCCGACACCGAACCCCCTCTCGCAGCGGGACGCGCGTCACGAGCCGAGTCCAGTCCAGGAGGGTTGCCCGGACTATGGTGACAGTCAACGCAGTCTTCGAGAGGTTCACGGAGCGCGCCATTAAGGCCATCATGCTCAGCCAGCACGAGGCCAAGAAGTTGGGGAGCAACCAGGTGCGCGCGCCTTCTCGCCCTCCCCCGGTCCCCTCCGGGACTGCCACATCCAACCTTTGCGATATTTCCCACCGATTGACTGTGGAGAGCCGTCATCCGCCGAGCATGTGGGGTAGAACCGCGCGACCGGGTCCTAGCGCCCGAGATCTCCTTTTCCGGGACGAACGACCTTGCCACCCGTTTCCCGTCGCGCACGCTCGTGATTTTCCGCCGATGAACGGATGGTCGTTCCGATACGAAACTTACGACGGCTCTCACCGGGCGTCGAAAGAGCGGATGCACCGAAGCGCGGGGGAGGACGTGGCACGCTCGGAAAGGGGGAGTCCCGGAATCCCGCGCCGCTGCGTCCCCATCGTCCGGGTTTTCCGTGCGAAAGCGTCCATATGAATCAAATAACTCCTATTTGCCCCCTTTAGGTCCCGATGGAGCTTCTTGAGGCGCCCCACCCGCGCGGGCAGGTTTTTCAATTGCTCGACGCGCGCCCCGGTGCGTCTCTGCGGTCACGGGACCCCGAACGCGCGCGATTCCAGCTCTTTTTCCATGTAAACACCGAAATTCGCCGACGTAACGCTGCGAGCGGTCACGGACGCGGAGGGTTGGGCGTCGAATCTCGACCCCCGTAACGACCAACGGCCCGACACGTCACCCCCCGCGCAGGTCGACACCGAGCACCTCCTCATCGGCCTGATCGAGGAGCACTCCCAGAACACGAGCAACGTCGGGTTCATGGGGAGCAAGGTCACCGGGGAGGAGTGCCGCGAGATCGCCCGCAAGCTGGGCTTTGGCGGCGGCGGCGCCGTGCCCTCGGCGGCCAAGGACCTGCAGTTCAGCAAGGCGGCCAAGACAGTCTTCGAGGAGTCGCTCAAGCAGTCCAAGCGCCAGGGCGTCAACTTCATCTCCCCCGAACACATCACCTCGGCCCTCTTCTCCATCGGCGACTGCGGCGCCGTCCGCGTCCTCAATCAGGCCGGCGTGGCCCCCGAGGCGATCAAGGCCCACGCCCTCTCCATCCTGTCGGCCGAGGCTGAGGAGGACGGACGCGCCCCGGGCAAGGCCGGGGGCAAGAAGGGCAAGGAGCAGTCCTCAGCCCTGGAGCAGTTCTGCACCGACCTCAACCAGCAGGTGCGCGCGGGCGCCGTGGACCCCATCATCGGCCGGGAGAAGGAGATCGGGCGCGTCATCCAGGTCCTGGCCCGGCGCACCAAGAACAACCCGATCCTGCTCGGGGAGCCCGGGGTGGGCAAGACGGCCATCGCCGAGGGCCTCGCCGTGGCCATCGAGGAGGGCAAGTGCCCCAACGGGCAGGACCTCCCGGCCTTCCTCGAGGGCAAGCGGGTCCTCCAGGTGGACATTGGGTCCGTCATGGCGGGGGCCAAGGAGCGCGGGGAGCTGGAGAAGCGCGTCACGGACCTCGTGCGCGAGGCCACCGACGACCCGTCCGTGATCCTCATGATCGACGAGGTCCACACGGTCATCGGCGCCGGCGCCGTCAACCGCGGCGGCGGGGGCGGCGGGGGCGGCCTCGACATTGCCAACCTGATCAAGCCCGGCCTCGCCCGCGGGGAGTTCCAGGTCATCGGCGCCACGACGCTCGACGAGCACCGCAAGTACATCGAGAAGGACGCCGCCCTCGAGCGGCGCTTCCAGCCCGTCGTGGTCCGGGAGCCCACCGAGGAGGAGAGCGCCCTCATCCTGATGGGCCTGAAGACGCGCTTCGAGCGCCACCACAACGTCCTCTACACGGAGGAGGCGCTCCGGGCGGCCGTGGCCCTGACGCAGCGGTACGTCCCTGACCGCCGTCTCCCCGACAAGGCCATGGACGTGATCGACGAGGCCGGGTCCCGCGCCCGGATCAGCGCGTACAACGTGCGGCGGAGGCAGGCCATGGCCGGGTACAAGGCGGTGAGCAGCGGGCAGGGGGTCAACATCGACGAGCTGGCCCTAGGGCTGAGCCGCCACGCGCGGACCAAGAAGGCCGTGGCCGGGGCCATCCAGGAGCTCGGGTCGGTCAAGGACGCCAAGGAGGACGCCATCCGCGACGGCCTGTTCGAGGAGGCGCAGCTGCTCTTCCGGCGCGAGCGCGAGATGATGGCCCAGCTGAGCGGGTTCGTGACGGACGACAAAGCGCCCGTGATCCCCGTGGTGGACGTCTCGGACATCGAGCACGTCGTGTCGACGTGGTCCGGGGTGCCCGCGGAGAAGCTCGCCGGGGACGAGATGGACCGCCTGGGGTCGCTCGAGGACCGCCTCTTGGGGCGTGTCATCGGGCAGGACGAGGCCGTGGGGCTCGTGTCCAAGGCCATGACGCGCGCCCGCTGCGGCCTCAAGGACCCCAAGCGCCCCATCGCCGGCATGCTCTTCTGCGGGCCCACGGGCGTCGGCAAGACGGAGCTCGCCCGCGCCCTCGCCTTCGAGTACTTTGGCGCCGAGAAGAGCATGATCCGTCTCGACATGTCCGAGTACATGGAGCGCCACAGCGTCGCCAAGATGATCGGGGCGCCGCCCGGGTACGTCGGGTACGACGACGGGGGCAAGCTCACCGAGGCCCTGCGGAGGAACCCGTTCAGCCTGGTGCTCTTCGACGAGATCGAGAAGGCCCACCCCGACGTGTTCAACGTCATGCTCCAGATCCTCGAGGACGGGATGCTGACCGACTCCAAGGGGCGCCGCGTGAGCTTCAAGGACGCCCTCATCGTCATGACGTCCAACGTCGGGTCCCAGGTCATCGCCAGGGGCGGGGGCGGCGGCATCGGGTTCGAGCTCCCCGCTGAGGGCGACTCGGCCGAGGAGCACCGCCACCAGCGCGTGCGGAGCCTGGTGCTCGAGGAGCTCCGGGGGAGCTTCCGCCCCGAGCTCCTCAACCGCCTCGACGAGATCGTCGTCTTCCACCACCTGTCCCGCCCTGTGGTCGAGCGCATCACCGACATGCACATTGACGGCGTCCACTCGCGCATGCGCGAGCGTGGCGTGGAGCTCCAGCTGAGCGAGGCCGTGGTGGCCAAGATCATCGCCGAGGGGTACGACCCCGAGTACGGCGCGCGGCCCGTGCGCCGGGCCGTCACCTCGGTCCTCGAGGACGCCCTCTCGGACGCCGTCCTGGGCGGCACGGTCGCCTCCGGGGACGTGGCCGTCGTGGACATCCACGGCGACACGGGGGAGGTCTACATCCGCCCCAAGCTCGCGGGGGAGAGGACGCGCGCCCAGGAGGAGGGGAGCATGTTCGACGACGGGCCCGGGTGGAGCGTCATCCGCTCCATCGACGAGTGGGAGGACGTCATCGCCTGATGCCCGGCGGCACCCCCCCTCTTTTTTTGGAGAGTTGAGGTTGAGTCCGTTGTGGACCTTGTAGCCCAGCCGAGCGCAGTGAGCCAAGCGCGGAGCGTCTAGCGTAGCGAGCCCTAGGGTCGTTCAACCTCGTCACATGCGTCCCCGGGGGGGAAACCCCGGGCCCCGCTCACCGCATCCGGCTCGTGTCCCTCGAGTCGAGGGTGACCTTGACCGTCACGGGCTTCTCTCCGTCGCTCTTGAGCACCTCCATCTCGACCGTGGAGCCCACCTCGAGGCCGTCGAGCGCCTTGTACAGCTCCGTCCCGCTCGTCACCTTCTTCCCCGCCAGGGACACGATGATGTCCCCGAGCTTGAGGCGGCCGTACTGGTCACGCGAGGTGCCGCGGATGCCGGCCTTCATGGCGGGGCCGCCCTCCTTGACGTCGAGGACGAGGATGCCCTGGATGCCGAGCTGGGACGCCGTCGAGTCGGGGGCGAAGCCGATGCCGAGGACAGGGCGGACCACGCGCCCCTGGCTCAGGACCTGCCGCACGGACTGCGACACGGCGTCGACGGGGACCGCGAAGCCGACCCCGTTGCTGGCGCCCGAGGCGCTGTAGATGGCCGTGGTCATGCCGATGATCTTCCCCCCGCTGTCGAGGAGCGGCCCCCCGCTGTTGCCCGGGTTGATCGCGGCGTCCGTCTGGATGACCCCCGTGATGGGCCGCCCGTTGATCCCGCTCGAGATCTCGCGGTTCACGGCGCTCACGATGCCCTGCGTCAGGGTGTGGTCGAGGCCGAAGGGGTTCCCGATGGCCAGCACCCGCTGCCCGACCTCGAGGTCGCTAGAGGTCCCCAGCTGCAGCGGGGTGAGCTTCTTCTTCTTCTCCCCGGGCGCGTCGAGCAGCAGCACCGCCACGTCCTTGTCCCCGTCCGACCCCACGAGCGTCGCGTTGAAGTCCTCCGGGGCCTCCCCGTCCCCGTTGATCACCGTCACCTTGACCGTCTTGGACCCGGCCACCACGTGCGCGTTCGTCACCACGTGCCCGTCCTTGTCCCACACGAACCCGGTCCCCTCCCCCTGCGCAGCACGGGGGGGGTGCGGGCGGGCGGTCGGTGAGGGAGGGCGGGGCTCGCGGTGGCGTGGAGCCTGGGGTGCCCCC
>Ga0181583_10003459_pt1 | contig 11569 bp, 17 predicted proteins | sample 071ome_31_FD_132461 | JGI IMG/M metagenome (GOLD analysis project Ga0181583, IMG submission 132461) | Coastal salt marsh microbial communities from the Groves Creek Marsh, Skidaway Island, Georgia - 071405CT metaG (megahit assembly) | ecosystem: Environmental > Aquatic > Marine > Intertidal... | reverse complement strand
CTCAGGACCTAAGTGTCCCATGGAGATATAAACACCGCCCAGTGGCGAGGTGTGTCCACTGCGCATCTCTTCATAAATCCCGCGGGACACGATATCTCGAGTAGCGCGTTCACCTCGTTCATCATATTTGAACATGAACCGCTCTTTCTGCCCATTCAATAAATGACCGCCAGCGCCTCGAAGACCTTCCTCCAGAACGGTGCCAGTCATTCGAGTTCCTTCACCACCAAGGAGTCCTGTGGGATGGAACTGAACCATTTCCATATCACGGAGAGTGAGGCCTGCACGCAATGCCATCGCTAACCCATCCATGCTCTTATCACCGGAGGGTGTATGGTAGCGATACATGGTTGGGCCACCACCAGTCGCCATGAGAACAGCTTTTGCTCGGACCACAATGAACTCACCAGAGCGCATATCGATCATGAGGACACCAGCAATTCTCCCGTCGGATGTCGAGCGGATTAATTCGATCGCGCGATGCTCTTCAAGTTTTTGCACGCCACGCGCGTGAACTTGCTCCATCAGGCGGCCAATAATCTCGATCCCTGTCAGGTCACCTTTATGAACTGTCCGGTCGAATGTTTGACCGGCAAACGCTTTTTGATGGATCGATCCATCAGGGTTGCGATCGAAGAAGCACCCCAGTTCGTTTTCGAGCTCACGAATCCGCTCAGGAGCTGTCTTGCAAAGTGTCCATGCCATTTCCTGATGCGGGAGCCATTTACCGCCTTCGATGGTGTCCATGAAATGACGCTCCACTGAATCGCCAGGTGCGAGCGCGACGTTATAGCCGCCCTGTACCATCCGCGTGCAACCGCATTTGCCGAGCAACCCTTTCACTGCGATCGTGACCGAGAGATTCGGGTTTTGTTGCTTTGCGTGGAGTGCTGCAAACAATCCCGCGCCTCCGGCACCAAGAATCAAAATATCAGTGGTAATGGTTTGATATGTCATCAGACAGCGCTCCAAAGAAAAATTCCAGCAATTGCAACAGAAAGACCAAATGCACTTCGACTCAATGCACGCTGATCCCAGGTCAATTGTGTCAATTCCAATATGAGGATTCGAATTCCTCCGAGAAGATGAATCGCCAACAGCAAAACGAGCAACACCTCGGCTGCTTTGACAAATGGCAACTCGGAAAATCGTAATGCCGAATTCAGTGATTCAGCACCTTCGAGTACGAGACCCAGCACAATGAAATGGATCGGCAGAAACAAGGCCAAGGCTAGCCCAGAGATGCGATGGACAACAAATGCCTTCCATAACGGGTGTGATCGGTGTTTCATCATCATAGGGTCACCGCATAAACCGCACGTAAACCTAAACCAATCAGAGTGATCAGTAACGCAATGGACGCAATGCTACACACGAGACTATTTGGGATGAACCATTCATATAAAATCGTCCTGAAGCCGATTGCTCCATGAACGGCCGCGAAGAGCACAAATGAACCATAAAACAGTGCCCACCCAATCGAGCCTTGAGTTCGCCCCAATATTTCTTCAGCTGTAAGTCCGCCATTAATCGCGAAGATCATTAAGATCAGGTGAGTTGCGATTAGCGGTAACATCGCGATTGCTGTCAGCCGCTGTAACAAATAGAGCCGAGCATCAATCATCGCGCGATCCCCATGGGAGCACATTGAGCAGTGTCTGTCGTTTCAATCCGGCGATTGACGTTGCAGGAGCTAGGAGATTAGGGCAGTAGGTAGAGCACCCATGCTGGGAATGGCAGTTATGACAGCCTGCGTCACTGCTGACTGCCTCAAGCCTTTCTTTTGATCCACCATCACGTTCATCGTTCATTAGCGTCCAGGCTCTATTGAGCGCTGCAGGACCTAGATACGCATTATTCGCGGCGACAACGTCACACGCTGAGTAGCAGATGCCACAGTTGATGCATTCGATTGATTGATTGGCTTTCGCACGATCTCGGCTATCCGGTAGGATTGCTGGAAGAGGATCATCTTTTGTTTTTGTGGGAACGAAGTAGCCTACGGCCTGCGTCCATTTGTCGAAAAACTGGGTCATATCCACCGATAGATCCCGTAATATCGGCATGTTGCGTAATGGTGAGATTGTGAGCTTCAATCCACCATCGACCACTTTACTGACATGGGTGCGACACGACCATTTCGGTTCACCGTTAATATTCATTGCGCACGATCCACACATCCCGACTCGACAAGCGAACCGATAAGAGAGGGTTGGATCATCGTGTTGCTGAATCCAAGTAACGACATCCAGTACGGTTTGATTGTCGCGTGTTGGGACTTTATGTGTTGTTTGGTAGTGCGATTCGCCGTCAAACCGGTCAACCGTCACTTGGAGGTGTTTCGCTTTCGTTTTCATGGCCAGATGATAACCAATCTTAACGAAACAAAAATCATTATTTTTTTTTAAAAAAAGTAAATTTTTCTTACATAAAGTTGTGGTGTTTGCGTAATACCCAAGAGGAATATCGCGCAACGAGCTCACGCGGTACTGTGATCTCATAGTTAAGGATAGATAAATGCCAAAAATTGAACAGTTACTGGAAGGTTTTGCACATTTTCGCGAAAACTATTTTGAAAAAGATACTGCGCTATTTAAACAACTGTCCACCCAGGGTCAAAAGCCTTCGACATTACTGATTTCGTGCTCCGACAGCCGTGTGGACCCGGCAATTTTATTCGGGGTCGAGCCTGGTGAACTCTTCGTCGTGCGCAATGTGGCTAATTTAGTTCCACCCTATGAGCCAGATAACCGTTTGCACGGAACAAGTTCCGCTATTGAATTTGCGGTACGTGATTTGAAGGTCTCGCAAATTATTATCTTGGGCCATTCCAATTGCGGCGGAATCCATGCGTTGTGTAACCATATGAAGGGTGAAGTGTCTGAACGTGAATTCATTGAGCGCTGGGTGTCGATCGCAGCTGATGCTGTCAAGCCTCATGTCGATCAATCACCGCAGCATGCAGAACATGCAGCAATTCGTGCATCGGTTCAGAACTTAAAGACGTTTCCGTGGATCGCAGAGCGTGTTGTATCAGGTGATCTGACGCTTCATGGGTGGTGGTTTGATTTGGCAGCAGGGGAGCTCTCTGTTGTATCAGAAGAGCGTGCACGGCCTTAACCTTTAAACAGCCGAAACGGTCGTGGCCCGCGGAAGATCATCAAATAGATCGAGACTAGAGCAGTCAGGACGTAAAACAGCAAAGTCCAACCGGGGATCGAGAGTGACAAGAACGTCCACTGCACTTCAGCACAGCTTCCGGAACCGAGCAGCATGGTCTGTAAGCTATCTGCAAGAGGGAACCGTTCGATCATAAAGTAAATATCTGGCCCACAAGCGGGAACTTCGTCTTCTGGAAGTGACTGCAACCAGAGTTGCCTTGATGCAAGCCAAATTCCAAGTCCGGAACTGATCAAGCCGATCGATGCAAAGATGAGTCGCGATGCGTAAAACGGAAGCATGTAGAAAAGACATGAAATCCCAATCAGCGCAAACATGACACGTTGAGCAAGACAGAGAGCACATGGAACGAGTCCTGAGACATATTCCATATAAAAGGCTGTTGTCAGCAGTGCCGCACAAATAAGGGCTGTTACAAACGCGATCCGCGCACTATAAGAAGACATCAGGCCTCCGTCGCTTTGGGATGAGTGTAGCCGACGTCTTGGCGAAAAGTCATGAACTCATTGCTTGAACTGTTCGACTGAAGAGCACTGCTATTTCTTCTTGGCTTTTTTCTTGTCGATCTCAGGACCAGAGTAGGACTCGACGCCAAGGGTAAGGGCGTAGCATGCGAGTTCAATCGCTTTAGGAATGGCAAACTTCTCACCGTTACGCTCGCCTTTCTCGTAATACTGAATAATACGAGATTTTAGTCCCAAAGCCGACGCAGCATCCTTTTGCGTCATTTTCATCAGTTTTCGCCACGCTTTAAATTCTGATGGTTTCATAACCCGTCCCTAGTCTTTTTCAGAAGTATACGCACCTCTTGCGGAGTGGCCAACCTCAGTACGGCTTTCTAAAAAGAGTTGATGTGCTCTGACAATCCAATACAAAACGATGGCGTTACACACATGCCATAGGAAATGGGTTCCCATCGGTAAAGCGTCGCAAACAAGTAGGTCCATACTTCGAAATCCCAGTGAGATCGGGAACAGCAGGCCCGCAAATATGAGATGCATTCGAACAATACTCTTTGGATGCAACCATGCGGCGATGACAAGAAGAATCCATGCGGGTACATAGGCTAACGAGCCATTCAATACACCCGAAGGAATGAGCCCGCTGCCAAAAACAAATAGGACGATCATTCCAATGACCATCCATCTTGGCCATTGCAAATGTTGCACGTAGAGAACCCAAATTGCCGTCAGGATGAATCCCTTGATTGGGAATACGTCGAGTAAAAGCGTGAATGAATTCGCAAACGCATGGAACAGTCCAGAGCCAATTCCAATCGCGGTAAGCCAGGTAATTAACAAATAGCTTGTCAGTGATTGTGTTCTCGAGCGGGCCAGCAAGGCGGCAGCAATTAAAAAAGCTAAATTGGTGACGAGTCCAAGTGGCTCATCCAAAATATCTACGGTTGTTCGTTCGCAATATAGATCGATTTCCGGAGGCATTGGCGGTTTGTCTCTCAAGGAATTTTGTGATGTCGCTACTTCGGCTTTCCACAGATCATTAGTCAAGTGTTGTGGTTTGTTGAAAAGAAACGCTTCCGCTATTTTTGTAAAATACTGTTGAGGAAATTGCTTTAAGTAATTGAATTATAATGATTTTATTTTAATGGTCAAAAATTGGGCAAACGCATCAAGTGCAGGTGGTTTGTGGCCTGGCGCGATTGCTTCAGTTTTTATCCAAATAGTTATCCACAGGATATTTGGGTAACCATTTTGTCAATACGTCGGATTAAAAAATTTCAGAGAATTGAAACATCTGAAAGATGCCTCATCATGTAGCTCTTGTTAAGGAGTCCATAATGCTTGATCTAAAAACTGCAAATAATATTGTCAATCACATCATTGATGCCGCTTCAAAGCGCAGCGATCTTAAGCCGATGACAGCGGTCGTCGTCGATGCCGGGGGAGCGGTCATTGCCTCTCAGCGACAAGATGGAGCCTCGCCAATTCGCATCGATCTCGCAAAAGGTAAAGCCCATGGAGCAGTCATGATGGGGATTAGCAGTCGGAAACTGGGCGAGCGTGCCGAGCAACAGGCGTATTTTATCCAAGCCATGAATGCGCTCTGTAATGGCTCGCTGGTACCAGTCGCTGGTGGTGTTTTAGTGCGCGATGAGTCGGGAACGATCATCGGTGCTGTCGGTGTCACAGGTGATACCTCTGATAACGACGAAGAATTAGCAATCGCTGCGATTGAAGCGCAGGGATTCACGCCTGACGTCTGATTCCATTACTCGGCTCAGCGAATGGTCGTCATGTAGGCGCCGGCGTTACCGTTTGGGTCGGTTTTGGGGAGAGGGGCCAATCGCATGTGTCATTGGTCTCAATCCATCAATTGCTGATGATCAGTTCGATGATCCAACCAATCGTCGCCTGATCGGATTACTCAGTGCGCAAGGATTCAAAGGCTACTGGCTGATTAACCTAATACCTGAGTCAACACCATATCCTGAAAAGTTAGGAAAACACGCGCGAAGACTCTCGAATAAAAATCAATCAGTCATTCGCGAAACAGTCGCCTCGACTGATACTGTGATCATCGCCTGGGGCGCTGGTGCGACGCGTTGTCCGTTTCGGTATTCGTTGGTTGATAGCCTCGTCGATGTGCACTGCTTCGGAGTCACTCAACATGGCGAACCCAAGCATCCTTTGTATTTGCCATCCAATACGTTTCTCAAACCCTTTCCGGGGTATTGCACCTAGGGGGCTAAAATTCCTTCAAGGATGCCTCGCATCGATTCACGATAGGCTTCATCTGACGACAGGCTTGATTCCACGAAATGAAGGCGTGCATCAGGAATGGATTGCGCGAGCGCTTCTGCGAGATGAGCAGGATGTAACGCGTCGTGTTCTTGCGCAATGACATCGGTTTGGCAGTCGAATCGGCTGAGTTCATTTGGAGTGAGTGTTAGCGCTTCGGTTTCAAGCGCATCCATCCAAATCATCAGCTCTTTAAGCCTTGGGTGCTCGAGAAGTCGCCGATATGTTTCTTGATTACGAGGAGCGCTCGATTGCAGTGCTTGGAACTCAGGTTGTTGTTCAACACAGGTTGCCCACTGATGTTTCGGTTGTGTTCTGAAGATATCGCGAAGTACTCGAAATACATCAAAGTGCGACGTATCACCATCAACCGAGAAAGCAGGGCGGGAAATCACCAAATGCTGAATCTCAAGATGGCGTGTTAACTCCATAGCGAATGCAGCCCCAAGCGATATGCCACCAACCAGGAATGGTGTTTCTCCGAGATGAGTTATGAGTTCACGAACATCATCTACGGCGCGTTGAAACGATAGCGTGTTTGATTGACCAAGATGACTGAGGCCGTGACCACGAGTGTCGAGACAGACAAGACGGATATTCTCGAGTTCCGGCCAGACTTCAAGAACTTGGCGATGGTCCATCGCAAAGCCATGTTGAAACAGTACGAGCCGTCCATGGCCGCCGTCGTAGTAGGTGAGTTCCGTTTGATCCGACGCTTTAAACTGGCAAAGCATCGGCGATCTGACTACAGGGAATCGGCTTCCTCGATAGAATCCTGGCCAAGATAGATGACGCCAGGCGCTTTTTCTGGGGCTTCTGTCGATTGCTCATTAATTTGGTTCCACCAACGCGCGAATTCATCTTTTGACATCTGGTGTGGGTAGAACGTACCTGATTGATTGTGGTTTGTATTCATCACTTACTCCTGAAGATTCGGGTCAGTGACGATCCTTGTCGTTATTTACCACCTTGGTCTCAGTATCCTGCACAGGTTTCGATGCGACTGCAAGCAAGTGATGGTCGAATGCACTGGTTTCGCTATCATGTTTTTGGTGCTTTGACCGATTCAAAGACCACGGAGGAATAATTGTGCGAATACTGTGTGTTTTGTTGAGTCTGATGACAAGTCAGATCGTTCTTGCTGAAACTTGGGTATGTCGTCACGACAGTCCCGAACGCGAAGATTTGACGTTCATGCCGCAAGCCGATGGGACAGTCGCATGGCAGCATCAGAAACTGGGCTCACTTGATCCGTTGGCATTGATTGTGAATTCCGATGGGTTGCTGACCATGGCAACGCAACGCGTCAACATCATGTACTCACGTTTTTTCCATCTCGATAAATTCAGCGGTCGCATGGGTGAAACCACCTTTCGCGCATCGACACTCCGTCGACTTGAAGAAAAAGATCCCGAGCTCAACTGGAATATGGTCACAACGCTTTGGCAGTGTGAGTTAAAAGAAGCCAGCACTAAGTAAGTTTAATTTCACACGTAATGAGATCATGATCTGAGAGCGTTCGATTGTCAGGTCCGATTGCAGGGACTGTTTTTGGGTGTTGTGCAACTAACTGCTTCACCATCAACCAATCAATCCGTCCAAGCGGCGGCCTCGGGTAGCCACGTTCTCGAGGGCGCTGGGTCGAGTCGTGGGTATTACAGGTTCCCCACTGGAAGCCTTTTGCATGCGCGAGCTCAAATAGTGGTTCATAAGCCACTGGGTTAATAAACCGATCCGGCGTGACTGCGCCGAGTTGTGCGCGTTCGCGAAACGGGTCGGTATAGAGTGTTGGGTTAAATGTTGAGGTATTTAAATCGCCCCCGAAGACACAGGGACGATGGTCGAGACGCGTTTGGAATAATTCAGCGAGTGCGTCTGCACGGTCATCGGGCCCTTGATTGTTTTCAAGGTGAGTGGTCATGATTTGAATATCACCACTATCAGTTTCAAGACATGCACCTAACGCGATCCTCCCCCCGAGTCGTGGTTCATGAAACTTACGATGCCACCAGCTCCCGTCGCTCTGACTGAAACGATGTAACCAAGGGCTTTTGAGTGGGAAACGACTGATGATCGCATTACCATGCAGTCCAGCCGTGTTTTCAGGCTCTGTTGGTGTCGCCAGTTCCCACGCGTTACCGAGTTCGAGTTCAATAAACTCAACAGCAAATACACCATGCCAGCCGAGCTTCTCGGCAAGCTTTTGTGTGGTATGGAACTGCTCGGATCGACTCATACCGCAATCCATTTCACTGAGTAGAACGACATCGAGCGCTTGATCTTGAATGAGTTGGCTCGCGGCCAACCAGTCTCGGCCTCGCTCTAAATTCCAAGCACCGATGCGCAATCGATTGGATGCGCGATCGGTCGATTCACCAGACAGGATCTGCAATTCATGTAAACACGCAAACTGCTCTGCCCACGGGCCATAGGGTTCCCCATTATCCACCGCTTGTAACGCACCATTTCTAAGTGATACGGGCGGGATCGAGAGTTCAGTAACACGTTTTGTCATAAAACTCTGTCAGACTCCTTATCTGAGGTGATTATGGACTGTATTGCACATCGCGGATCTGCAAATCGAGTGCCCGAAAATTCAATTGCGGGGATTCACTACACAGCATCCCAGCATATTAAACAGATCGAATGCGACATTTCTGTTGCATCTGACGGCGTTGCTGTGATTTTTCATGATGAATATTTGCGTCGGATGACGGGTGATCCTCGTTCAGTCCTAGCGTTAGAAAGCGCCGAATTAACTGAAATCCCACTGATTTCACACCATATCGGACCAACACAATACATTCCGCTTGCCGAAGATTGGGTTCGAGAAGCCGCGCGCTACGATTTGTTTTTACATCTTGAAATTAAAGTCCACGATAACGAAGTAGAACGCGTTGTGACTGCTGCTTTGGATGCATTTGACCGTTCCGGATTAATGCCATCACAGGTTCGTTTCTCATCATTTTCATTGGATGCGATTCAACTCATTCGAACAAAACGACCGGAGTTTGAAGTGGGTTTGGCGGCCATCCGGTTATCGGATGTTGCAATCGATACTCTGGATACGCTCGAGCTCACCTCAGTCCATTTAGACATCGAGTATCTCGATTCCGAATCGTTGGAGTTGGCCGTCACGCACGGATTCAAAGTGTGTGTTTACACTGTGAATTCGGCAGATCAGCTCATCGCATTGCCGGTAGATCTGATTGATTCTGTATTCACAGATGATCCCTTGAAGCTCATGAATGAGCTCAAGACCCTGAAAATTTTAAAATAAGCCCTATTAATGCGATTGGAGGTATTGTTCGTGCGGTATTTTGATGTAGGCCAGAATCCTGTCATGATCAATAAAGACGGGATCGTTTATCGACTGGATGCCAATAATTTGTTGGTCGAAGAGCCATTAAGTTATCAGTTATCTGAGGAAGCTATTGAGCTCACTGAAGTGAGTTTTTTGAGACGATTTAGTGATCGTCTCGCTCATGCGTTTATCCACTCGCTCGATTCTGAAATAGGCCATTAATCGGTCCCAATCAGACAAGAGACTAACAGCCAATGAACCTAGAGACTGTGCTTCAGGTGGAGCATTATTCGGATGCTTTGTTTTCGTTTAAAACAACGCGTAGTGCAGACATTCGTCCGTTTAAGGCCGGTCAATTTACAATGATCGGAATGGCTGATGATGATGTGTTGCGTGCCTATAGTATTGCCTCGGCACCTCATGAAGACCATCTTGAATTTCTCTCGATCAAGGTGCCCGGTGGTCCACTAACGGAACGACTCAAGGATATTCAAGCCGGTGATCAAATCGAGGTAGGTGATCGGCCAACTGGGACACTTGTTCTCGATAATCTACAGCCGGGTAAACGCTTATGGTGTGTCGCAACCGGAACCGGTCTCGCTCCATTTCTTTCCATTGTGAGAGACCCGCAAACCTTTGAGCGCTTTGAGCAAGTGATCGTTACACATACCGTGCGAACGACCCAAGAGCTTGCGTATGCTGACCTCTTGTTGTCTCTTCCGATCACCTACTACCCGACTGTGACCAGAGAAGCCTTTCAGACGCCAGGTCGAATTACAGAGCGGATGGATAATGGGTCGTTATGGTCCGATTTAGCCCTTGATCCATGGGCGGCCGAAGAGGATCGCGTGATGATTTGCGGTTCGCCGGAATTCAATAAAGAGCTGAGGACTCGACTCGAGAGCTTGGGTTTTGCCCATGGAACCAACCGCGCTCCAGGTGAATTTGTCCAAGAGCGCGCGTTTGTCATGCAGCGAGCGGACTAGCGATCTTTTAGTCGCTTCAACATATCAAACAAAATGGATGAATCGCGGGTACCGAGGTCCTGATCCATGATCGTTTGATACTGGCTTGCCACAAATTCGAGGCAGGGGAGTGGAAGTTTCTGGGCTGTTGCAGTCTCTAGCGCGATGCCCACGTCTTTTGCATGCAGTCGCGCCTCGATTCCAGCATCAAAATCTTCTGCGATCATTTTCGGAGCCATTAGCGACATCATTTGGCTGCCGCCCATGCCATCTTTGATCGCTTCAAATACAGCTTGTGGGTCGGCTCCTAAATTTTTTGCAAAGGTTAAACATTCAGCAACCCCTTCAATGGTGATGGTTTGCGCAATCTGGTTACTGAGTTTGGCAATTTGACCATGACCCGCATCACCGACACGAGTGATCGCTTTGGCATAGCAATCAATGATTTGATTAGCGCGTACACAGGCATCCGGATGGCCACCTTGCATGACGATCAAACGTGCTTCTTCCGATGCCCACACACCGCCAGAGACAGGCGCGTCAACGAATTCCATGCCGGCGGCACGTAGTTGTTTGGCGACCTCCATCGTGCGTGCTGGATCAATCGTCGAATGGTCAATAAAAAGTGTGCCCGGTGATGCGCTGTGGATGGCGCCTTCTGGGCCCGTTAGGACAGACTCAACATCATTTGTTCCGGTGACATTCGTGATCACGATATCGACGTCTGTGGCAACTTCACTCAGCTTCAAGCAAGGTGTCGCGCCGAGATCGATGAGTTCTTTGGCCTTGCCCTCAAATACTTCAGCACGCCGTGCATAAAGTTTTAGTTTGAAGCCCCGATTGATAATGTGACGAGCCATCGGTAATCCCATGGTTCCGAGACCGATAAATCCTACTGTGAGAGTCATGTTTTGCCTTTGGGTCTGTTGTTTTATTTTTTAAGAAAACGCGCCACGCATCTTGCATTGATTATGTTGCAATCTGCAACTGTCATCGCAGCCGATCGTCCATGGTGGGAAGCTGATGTCGCTGCTGAGATGTCACGCATGGAAGCCCAGAATGAAGCCATCAGGCAAGCGATCGAAGCTGAACTTCGCTATCACAATGCTGCTGTATTTGCGGAACTTGAAAAAATATCTGCGCAGTATCTTCAAGAGACCGAAGCACGCTGGACCGAAAATGACGAGGCAGTTATCCGTGATGAGGTTCGACGACTCAACGACTCGATGCGACCGTACTTTGATGCGGGACGGCATCTATTCGATATCGATCGCTATATGACTGACCGTACGAATCGGTAAGGGTAATCGCGGATCTCATCAGCGACCGGAATGTGTTGAAATTTAAGCTTCGTGAAGAAT
>Ga0181583_10003456_pt1 | contig 11575 bp, 8 predicted proteins | sample 071ome_31_FD_132461 | JGI IMG/M metagenome (GOLD analysis project Ga0181583, IMG submission 132461) | Coastal salt marsh microbial communities from the Groves Creek Marsh, Skidaway Island, Georgia - 071405CT metaG (megahit assembly) | ecosystem: Environmental > Aquatic > Marine > Intertidal zone... | reverse complement strand
CGGACCTAATGGTGCAGGGAAAAGCACCACCTTAAGAATCCTTTCAGGCCTTATTCCTGCTGACTCGGGAGAAGCGAAGGTATGCGGTGTCGATCTTGCAGAGGAGGAAGGCGAGGTGAGAAAGCACATTGGATTTCTTGCCGAAAATAACCCACTACCCGAAGATCTGCGTGTCATAGAATATCTAAAATTCAGGGCAAATTTAAAGGGGTTAGAGGGCAGCAGAAAAAGAGAAAGAATCCGAATGGCATTGGACACCTGTGACCTTGAACGGAGGGTTTCAGAAAGAAAAATTGGTAACCTTTCAAAAGGATATCGTCAACGAGTTGGAATCGCCGATGCGTTGTTGGCAGAGCCAAGATTGGTGATTTTGGATGAGCCGACGATTGGGCTGGACCCTAGACAGTCTGCCATCACCAGAAGAATGATGGAAAGATTGAGAGGTGAAGTATCTTTTCTTTTGTCCAGTCATATTCTCTCTGAGGTCGAAGCTTGTTGCGACCGAATGATTATTCTTAGTCACGGACAAATTGTTGCCGAAGGCACTATGAACGAGCTGCAAAGGCTTTTTATCAACAAAACGATTTTTGAAATTGTTTCATCCAACAACAGGATTGAATTACATAAAGCCATTCGCAGGGTGGACACTTCTTGCGAACTGATTTCGGATGATTCAGTCGATGTAGCTCAAAAAAGCAGGTTCACCTTTTCCACATTAAACGGTGAGGAAAAGGCTGAAGAAATTTTAAGGGAAATCATCAAAGACGAACGAATCAGTATTTCCGAATTTCAGATATCGAGACCCGATTTAGAAACCATCTTCTTGCGTGCCACAAAAAAGAACTGGGAGACCCAAGATTACCTTGGACGAAGAAAACATCTGACCAAGGATTCTGGCAGTATTGCCACGAATTAGGACTTCATGAATGGTTTCTGGCACATACTCAGGCATGAATTGTTCACCCTCTTCATCTCGCCCTCTACTTATGTGGCGAGTTTTTACTTTTTATCACTCCTTGGCATCGGATTCCGTTTCTTTATAGAAGGTTTTGCTCAGACTGATTGGATACTCCCCCCCCTTTCCTCATTGGTTGTTGGGTTGACTTTTGGATCTCCGGCATTGGTTCCCTTCCTCACCATGCGTTCTTTTTCTGAAGAAAGAAGATTGGGAACATTAGAAACCTTAATGTCAGCACCCGTTGGCTCATTTGGTTTGGTGGTGGGGAAATGGATGGCTTCACTGCTTTTTTTCTTAGTAATTTCATTGCTAGCTCTCTGCTTCCCCCTACTTCTATGGTACGCATTTCCTTCACAGGGAATAAGCCTAGGCTTCCATGAGCTAGAACATTGGCTGGGCGGATTCATTTTCCTCGGTACTTTTGGTGCAAGCTTTACCGCAGTTGGGATTTTTGCCAGTTCTCTCACTAAAAATCAAATGGTTGCTGGCATGCTGACCTTTACCCTGCTGACCCTTTACTTAGCTGTGATGGCATTTTCTTATGGGGAGTACAGGAATGATTCCCTGCCAGCTGGAATAGATGAAGTTTGGAGTGTGTGCCTAGGCTCTTTAAACCAAGGTCTGAATAAAGCTCAGCACTTTGCCGTAGGAATTGTTGACTGGTCGACCTTACTTCATCAAGCGGTTCTTGCCTTTTTCTTTTTGAGCCTAGCAACCATAAAAATTGAGCGACTGAAGCACTAAGAGATGGACTTTAAGCACGCAAAAAGAAATAGGAAGTTAGACCGTTGGGTGGTTATCTCTCTTCTGTTTACTTTTTCCATGGGTCTAAATTTTCTCATATCCCAAGTTACGACTCAAATAGACTTATCTCCCGATAAAAAATTCAGTCTTTCCAGAGAAAGCTTAGCTTTACTCAACCGAATGGAACAACCTGTGGATATAGTTATAACGCTAACTGAGAACTCTGGCATGCCAAAAATCATTCAAAGATTCATGCACGACCTCGAGCTTCTTTTGGATGCATTGGAAAGAGCAGATACACCCCATCCCATAAAGATTCATCGGCTTGATGTTTTTGCTCCCCGAAAAAAAGATGATTTACTAGATCAGTATAAAATTACTCAGCCTAACCTTCTGATCGCGGCCTCTGAACAAAACGGCCCCCAAATCATTTTTCGTTACAAAGATGAAACAGGGGTAAACCCTTATGACACCACCCAAGCATTTCGGTCTGTTGAATCAATTGCCAGGCAAGCGATTTGGGAAGCTGGTTTTTATTCCGATTGGAAAGAGGTGGGGAACGGCATTCTTGAGCCTGGTAAGTTTAGGGGAGAAGAAACTTTGGTTCGTTCGGTTCTTGATTTATCCATTCCTTCCAGAGATCGAAAAACAGTATATTTTACCAGAGGACATGGGGAGAGCAGCCCGGAAGATATCGATCCGATTATCGGCAACTCAGTATTAAGAGGATTAATCGAGGACAGAAATATTGCCGTTTCCAGTATAGACCTTGGAACATTGGATAGATTGCCTAATGATGCCGTCGCTTTGGTTGTATCTGGTCCCAAGGCAGTTTTTCAGGATAAAGAGATTGCCCTTATAAGAAACTTTCTAAACCAGGACAAAGGCACCCTTCTTCTTGCTCTTGATCCGGTTGAGGAAAGCGGATTAACAGACCGACCTGCATTGGGATTTAGACCTCTTTTAAAAGAGTGGGGGTTGCGCTGCCATGATATGTTGATCTACGACCCCAAAAGAGAAAATTTCGACCTCTTTTCAGGTTCATATTTTCTCAGGACCTACCAAAGAAATGAATCCCACCCGTTAGTGAAGAACATGATGAATGAGGGTTTCTCTATTTTGTCAGACAGGTGCAGACCAGTGGAGAAAGAAAATAGCCCCGGCAATCCATTTGTAGCACAGGAATTGATTTTTTCCTCACGAGACTCCTGGGCCTTATCTAATTGGACGGCAAGGAGTATTCCTCCTGAAAAAAACCCTCTACTCGACCTGCCTGGACCCGTTCCTATTCTTGCGGTATCCCAACCAGACCCACAAAGGGCCATGGAAACTGGTCTTGCAACTGCGGGCAAACTTCTTGTCCTGGGTTCATCAAAGATTTTATCCAACGATAAATTAAGGTCTGGTGCAGGAAACCAAGCTTTAGCTAGAAATATTATTTATTGGATGAACGAGAATAATGATATGCTCGATGTTCCTCCACGGATCTTGCAATCTTACAGCATCTCGATGTCGGATGAGCAATTTGATCAACTTATTTACTACTTTGCATGTATACCAGGAGTGGTTTTGCTCCTCGGCGTATTTGTCAGCTGGTTAAGAAAAGAATTATAATTCCATGCTTAAAAATCGAATATTTCTCCTCTTGATTGCAAATGTTTTACTAGGTTTGTTTATATTTTTGGATATTGAAAAAGAGGAAACTCCCAGTTCGGAAATAAGAACGAGAATTGCAGAGATTACTTCCGTAATAGATGAAATTGAAATCTTTCAGCCCGCAATTTCCCAAAGAATCAACTTTGTAAAAGATCTAAATGAATGGAAAATCATACATCCCATATCTTGGTCAATTGAGCCAATCGCTCTTGCTAATCTAATCTCCAAACTGTCCCACTTAAATCCTGTTTATATTTGCGGGATCGATGAGCTAGATAGGAGGGGGGAAATTCTTGAAGATTATGGATTTGATGAAAATTCCTCCAGTTTTCATTTATCGAGTGAAAATTCCAAAATGAAGATTACTTTGGGAAGCTTAACCCGTGATGAGAATGGTCGGTACCTCCTCATTGCAGACGAAAAATCGGCAAGTATATGGCGTGGGCCCAATCAAATTGAACAGTTAATTAGTGTCCCCATCAATGAATGGGCCCAATTAACTTTTATTGATTTTCCTATTTACGCGATCGATGAATTAGAAGTTAAAACATTTAGGGAAGGGTCTGCACCGGTCTCTACCTTGCTATCCAAAAAACAAGAGCAGTGGAGTTTTCTATCTCCTTTCCAAGGTCCTGCGAATGAAAATGCTGTCGCTTCCTTACTGCACAAACTTGTTTCGGAAAATTTAGTTGGCTTTGCAAAGCCTGGCTTAGATTTGAATCTTACCACTGAGTTTGAATTGAACATTCAAGCACTAGGAGAAATGTTTACTTTTGAACTCCTCAAATTGGACCAACCTCAAGTAGGTAACTACCTGGTAAAGTCGAACCGCCATGAACAATCATTTTACATTGAGGATAGTTTCGCGGATATTCTCCTTAACCTTGGTGTTGAGCTTAGGGAAAAAAGACTGTTTGCTAGCGATCTAAATTCAGTTCGAAGAATCAAAATGGTCGAAGGCAATTGTACGTTAAGCCTTCGGTCTACTGAGCAAAACTCCTGGATGGGCTTGGAAAATAATGGTGAGGAAAGTATCTCATTTACTGCAGACTCGGGTCTTGTACGTGATTTAATTCATCGCTTAAATTCCGTGGAAGCTTCCAGTTTTGTTAGCTTCAATCCATCTCCCGAAAGCCTGACTGAACAAGGGTTTGATCTCCCGACCTACCGGCTGGAAGTAGATTTTGATGATAGCACCCACAAAACAATACTTGCCAGCAAGTTAAATTCAGAAACTTCCTTGTGGAATACCTATGTGAGCGAGCATGCTTTCGTCTGCTTGGTCGAAAACCAATGGGATACAATCATAACCACGAAAGCAGTCTACTTTAAAGACCGAAGGTTACTACCCGTTGAATATCAGCCCGAGCGAATTTCGATTAAGTCATTAAAGGAGGAAAGCGTTTTATATACCTACTCCTTTGCTTCTGATGGAGAAGCCTTTCAAAGACTTACCGATTTTCAGGCAGACTCCTTTGTTGATCTATCCTACAACGATGAGGGGATTTGGTCCAATGGTGACTGGTTGCCATGGAAATATTCTTTGCGATTCGATTCAGCAGACACCAATGATTTTCAGGCCATCGAGTTTAAACTTACCGACCGGGTTGGGGGAACCAAATGGTTTGCAGGTTCCGAAGAGTTAGGCGTGGTCGCTAATCTACCTATCACGATAATTGATGAACTTGCAAAAGGGATATCATCACAAAACCCCGAACCCTGATTTTAAAAGCTTCGAATGAAGCCCTCCCATGCATATCAATCCTTGGCAAAAGCTAGAAATAAAATTGGGCTAGCCCTTTTTCTATGCCTTCTTGCTCAAATATTTTATTACTCTTTAGCCACCTTTAGGGTTCCCCTCCCTGCCCGCCTTATCGAATCAGCTATCAACTCTTTTTTACCCGAAGAGGTCAGGGTTGAAGTTAACTTACCCCGTATCGTTGGGATAAGTAAGATAGAGATTGGAACATTCAATTTTTGGGTAAACCAAACCAACCTCATCCATGGGGAAGACCTGTCTGTTAGCCTGAATCCAATTTTTGAAAATCGTTTTCTTCCTTCGATCATTGAACAAATCACATTATCTAGGGCTCAGGTATTACCCGCACAAAAAGGTTCTGAAGAATTGGAAATTTTAGAATTCTCCGTGGACCAAAACCCATTGAATAAAACTTGGGTGATCAAGTCCAGGCTAAGTCTTGGATCAATCCAATCCAATGTTATTTTCAACTCAAAAAACCTTGCTGAACTTTTCCAAAAGAACACACCAAATGCAGAAGACAGCTCCTTTGAAATCGTACCCATTGTTAAGAAAATCGAAGCTGCTAAGCGGAAACTTTCTGATTGGGTGGAGTACCTGCCTCCAGTCCAAATGGACATTCTGGGCAGAACCAACGCACAATATGCCCAGTTCCACATCTTCGAAAAAAAGAAGAACCAAGGAGGCACTCAGGATGTAGAAAATTTATCGTGTATGATCTCCGTGAATCTTTCTCCACAAAGAGATCATTATTTAGATATTGATCTGGATGCGGTTGCTGACCACATAAGCATCTCAACTGACTCCTCTTCCTTTCGGTTCATTGAACCGAAAATATCAAGTAAATGGCGATTGTTCAGGGAAAGCCCTCAAGTCACCAACCATAAATCGGTTTTTTCCTGTGTAGGGGTGGATATAAATGGAAAAGTAATTGGAACAGCCCCCCCAGTTTCGATACACATTCATGGGGATGAAAGGGGAATGGGTGTACAATGTTTTTCAGAATCGAATGGAACCAGTGCCTCTTTAAATTTTTTAAAGAAAGATACATACTGGCAAGGAAGTGGAGTTGTGAGTCTGAAGCCCAGTATGCATGATTTTCTCGTCAAATTACCTCAAGGGGAGCTCAAAATCCTAGAAGGAGAATCGTTGGAAATAAAATTCTATTCCAACCCCACTCCAAAGACAGCAAATTCAACCACTCAATTCCTGATAAAAGCAAAACAATTTTCAGCTTTAGAAACACCACCTGGTAAATTTTTTATTCGAGGAGAAGTATCTCAAGACTTTTCCCTCTTTATACACAATGCCTATGGCCAACTTGGTCTAAGCGAGGTTACTGGGAGTTATTTTCAGAAATGGCAACCTGCTGAGTACAGGTTTTTAATTGATGGAAAATGCCACCCTCCAGATATAGATAATTGGCTAGGTGTTTGGTGGCCCCCTCTTTGGAATGATTTCTCGTTCAGTTCCGAAATTCCTACGGGTAATTTTTCAATTCAGGGGATATGGGGCGGAATACCAGGCAACTCTGTTACTATTGGAAAAATCAAAACCAAGGGCATTGGATTCAAAGATTTTCATATGGAAAGCTCTTCGGTTTCGATTGAAGTAGACCGCAGATCCACCAGATTAAATGCCCATGACATAAGCCACAAATACGGAAAGGCAACAGGGACATTGGTTTTTCCAAGATCTCTCGAAAAAAGTGATGTGCTTCTTGCCTTCAGCATCGACGGAGACTTCCCGATTAATGAGGGTAAAACCATCCTCGGAAAAGAAGTTGAAAACACTCTTGCAGACTTCAACATTTCTTCCGTGTTTTGTTCGGGCAAAGGAAGTGTATTGAAGGAGAAACAGATGGCGAACGATGAGAATGGTACATGGTTTGATTTATATTTATCTGCTGATTCCCCCTTTTCCTACAGCGGTTTAAAACTAGATTATGCCCGGGGTGAAATTCGTAAAAAGAAAGGATTATTGCATGCAAATTTTGATGAATTCGGGATAAGTGAAGGAACGGGAAACCTTACGATTTCTCAAACCTCAATCACCTCAGATCAGATCTCTTTTTCTATGGATCTTACATCGGCCGACCGAGATAAATTATTTACTAATGTTTCCCAGTCTTCCCAATGGGCAAATAAAGCTACCGAAAAGCCACCTCCTCTTAGCCCAGAGGAGAAGGATGAAATTGGTGGAAAGATCGACTTTTCAATCAATGCGGAAGGCCCGATCTCTGATTTTAAACATTTTGAAGGTACCGGAAATGTAGAGATTTACGATGTGGACATTGGGTCCATCCATATATTGGGAGGGATTAGAAATAAGCTTGGAGCCTTTAATCTGCCTTTACCCTCAGACGCTCTTAATTTTAATCGTTTAGAAGCACCCTTCCGATTGGACCATGACCGAATTTCTTTTGATCGTGCTAGCCTAACAGGTCCTTTATCTAAATTTGAAGCAAATGGAGAGGTTAACTGGATCAACCAACGGGTTGACCTTTTGGCTAAATTCCAAGTTGCGGGAAATTTGAAAATTCCATTGCTCAAACAGATCGTTAATTTGGCTGACCCCCTATCCAAGCTAAGTAAGTTAAAAATTCAGGGCGATTGGGAGGACCCTGATTGGTCCATCCATCTTGGGACCAACCCTCTAACTCCATAAATCCATAATTTCGTTGTTTGACCCAAAACAAGCATTGCATGTAGGCACAAATCAGCTTTGATATAGGAATATGAAAATCTTTAACCAGGGAGGACATTAGATTGGACTTAAGTGAATTAAAAGGAATTGTATCAATAATGCAGAAATCCGATCTCACAGAATTGGAGATCGAACTGAAGGATTTAAAACTTAGAATGGCTCGACCCGGAGCGGGATCGGCCACCCAGCGTGAAGTGGTGGTTCAGTCACAACCTGCTGCCGTGGCAGTAAGTCCCGCTACGACAGCCCCTGCAAACACAGCCACGCCATCCAAAAGTGATGACACCAAGCCCTTCCCTTCACCTATGGTTGGAACTTTTTACCGCAGACCATCGCCTGAAGACCCTGAGTTTGTCAAAGTTGGTGACAAAGTGAAAAAAGGAGATGTCCTCTGTATTATTGAGGCAATGAAAGTCATGAATGAAATCCAATCAGATGTATCAGGTGAGATCGTTGAGACTCTGATTGAGGATGGTGTAAGCGTAGAGTTTGGCCAACCTTTATTCAAAATCCGCCCCTCTTAACTCACATGATTCGCAAGATCCTCATTGCCAACAGGGGAGAAATCGCTCTTCGGATTGTCCGGGCATGCCGAGAACTCGGTATCCAAACTCTCGCAGTTTACTCTGAGGCGGATGAGCAGTCTCTACATGTTCAATTAGCAGATGAGGCGATATGTATTGGACCAGCTATTGGCTCGGAAAGTTATTTACGAGCAGATCGTATTTTAAGCGCCGCTGAAGTTGCGGATGTAGACGCCATCCATCCCGGTTATGGCTTTCTTTCTGAAAATGCTGAATTCGCTGAACAGTGCGCTTCCTGTAATATCAATTTCATTGGCCCAAAAGCTGAAACCATTGGGAAAATGGGGGATAAAGCAATGGCCCGGGAAACCGTCAGTAAAAATGGTGTCCCCATTATCCCCGGTAGCGATGGTCCGATCGAAAATGAAAAGGAAGCAATCAAGGTTGCTCAAAAAATAGGTTTTCCGGTAATCATAAAAGCAGTAGCCGGAGGTGGTGGAAGGGGGATGCGGATTGCTCATAATGCGGTTAGTTTCGCAAAAGAATTTCAAGCAGCACGGTTGGAAGCTACCAAAGCATTTGGCAATGGTGCTCTCTATGTTGAAAAATATCTTGAAGATCCTAGGCATATCGAATTTCAAGTACTTGCAGACAAACATGGGAATGTGATTCACCTTGGTGAACGCGATTGCTCTGTGCAACGAAGACATCAAAAAGTAATCGAGGAAGCACCCTCCCCTTTCCTCGATAAAAACTTGCGAACTCGTATGGGGAAAGCCGCCATCAAAGCAACCCAGGCTGCAGATTATGTTAATGCGGGAACCATCGAATTTTTGGTAGATGCAAAAGGAAATTTCTATTTCATTGAGATGAACACCCGCATCCAAGTGGAGCATGCAGTGACCGAAGAGGTTACTGGTATCGATTTAATTAAAGAACAAATCAATATCGCTTCCGGCAATCGTTTGAGTATTTCACAAAAAGAAGTCACTTTTAACAAGCATGCGATTGAGTGCAGAATTTGTGCAGAAAACCCCGCAAACGGCTTCACCCCATCTCCCGGAACCATTGGTTTGTACTACGCCCCAGGCGGGCATGGCGTAAGGGTGGATTCTCATGTGTATGGAGGCTACACTGTCTCGCCCTATTACGACAGCATGATTGCCAAGCTTGTTACCTACGGCAGTACTCGTAAAATCGCTTTGGACAGAATGTACCGTGCGTTGAGCGAGTACATCATCCGCGGGATAGATACAAACATCGAATTTTTAAAAGCCATTATTCTGGACCCTGGGTTCCGTCAAGGGGAAGCAACCACTTCTTATGTGGGTGAATTCTTAGCTCGTGCGCCCAAGGATGTATTTAAGAAAACTCAATAGAAGTTACAAAGTATGACAAAAAAGAAAGCAAATTCCGATTCTGATGAAAACATCCCCACTTTTTCGGAAGAGAGTGGGAGCCTTGGAACGATTCGCATCAATCATAGTGTAGTGGCAGGGATTGTCAGACTGGCTACCCAAAGCGTAAAAGGCGTTATCAATGTAGGTGGTGCAGGTGTCGTTGAAGGGCTGACCGATTTCTTTGCTAAAAAAGAATCCGAACGCGGTGTTTCGGTAAGTGAAGAAAATGACGGCACTTATAAAATTGAGGTCAGGGTTGTTTTGAGATTCGGAGTCGACCTAGCCAAAACCGGGGCGATGATTCAAGAAGCGATTCGTGACCAAATTTTATCCATGACCGGCAACCATGCATCAGTTATTGATGTGGTCATTGATGATATCAAGCAAGAGTCTCTCGATCGTGACGATGACGAAGATACTTGGTCCGCCCCAGACGCTGATTAACAACCATCATGCTTACCCAAATCCAAGGCTACCTAAGTCTTGACCCCAAACAAGCCATCACCGCTCCCATTTTTTGGTATGGTGTTGGAATTGTTGTACTGCTCCTAATTTTTTGGAAATTAATCCGCTCAACCAAAACACAATTAGTATCAGTCTTTGACGATGATGAAGGGGCGGTCAAGATTACCCCGCAAGCGTTAAGAGAATTAGTGAGCAAATCATGCACTGATCTTCCAGGTGTTCATTCGCCATCGACCAAAATATTCACCAAGTCCAATCAGGTTAGGTTACTGGTAAGATTAGAAGTTGAACCGAGTTGTAAGGTAAAACAGATTCGGTCTCAATTGAGAGAAAAATTAGAGCAAGTTATGGTGGAGAACTTAAACTTCTCCAATTTCGGAGGAGTGGACATTGTAATCAAAGGGTTTCAAAATGCGAAAGCATAAGAAAACTTTCATCCGTTCCTTTTTCAATTACGATTGATCTCTGCGTAAGGGAGGCAACCCGAATTCAATTGGAATCTTCTGGTTCCTAAGCAATGCATGCCAACCGGAGTCTTCCCGATATTCCCATGATTCAGATTGAATCAAAGCACTCCCCATAGGTTTTTCGTGCAGAGGGGAAAACCCTCCAGACAAGACGGCACCAACTTCTTGGTTCGATGGGCTTAAAATGGGACACCCTTCCCTGGGTATTCTTCGATCATTCGCCAGGAAAAAAGCCAATCGATCCGATGGCTTATTTTGCTTTTCTTTAAGTAAAGCTTCTTGTCCACAGAATGTCTTTTTCTTCCAACCTACTGCCCACGATAAGCCTGCTTGAAGGGGAGTGATTGAAAGAGATAGCTCATGCCCGTAAAGGGGGAAACCTGCCTCGAGCCGTAAACTATCTCGAGCAGCCAACCCGATAAGGGGCACTTTTAACTGATCAAAGGCATCAAACCATTTTTTTAATCCGCTCAAGCTGGTATAAATTTCAAAGCCATCCTCGCCTGTATAACCTGTGCGGGCAATGATTGTAGGCTCCCCCATCCAATCGGCTTCCAGGAAATGCATTTTTGCAAGAGATGAAATCTTTTGATTAATCACCGATTCCAGAATCTTTTCCGCATCAGGCCCCTGCAAAGCTAATTGACCAAATGAATTGGATACATTGCTTACTTTACATTTAAATTGCATTGAACGGTCAGATAATACCTGAAAGTCGTTCCCCACATTTGAGGCATTTACACAGAGCAGAAATTCCTGATCTGCCCTTCGATAAAGAATCAAATCATCCAAAGTTCCGCCATCGTTGTCACATAGTACCGTGTACTGGGCTTGCCCCACTTCACATTTTTTTATGTCGTTGGTAAGTGCAAAATTTAAAAACTCATCTGCTTGCG
>Ga0181583_10003453_pt1 | contig 11577 bp, 10 predicted proteins | sample 071ome_31_FD_132461 | JGI IMG/M metagenome (GOLD analysis project Ga0181583, IMG submission 132461) | Coastal salt marsh microbial communities from the Groves Creek Marsh, Skidaway Island, Georgia - 071405CT metaG (megahit assembly) | ecosystem: Environmental > Aquatic > Marine > Intertidal... | reverse complement strand
GCCATGGCGGTTGATCGCGATTTGATAGCCGAAACCGTGACGCAAGGGGTGTATCGCGGCTCCACTTCATTAGTGCCTCCCGGAACCAAGGGCTACGAGCCTCCCAAGACTTTTTCCTTTGATCCAGAGGGTGCCAGGCAATTGCTGGCAGAGGCAGGCTATCCAGATGGAGAGGGTTTCCCGGCATTTGATTTGCTCTACAACACCCATGAAGACCATCGCAAGATTGCCGTCGCTATTCAGCAAATGTGGATGCAGAACCTGAATATTACGGTGAACCTGGTCAACCAAGAATGGAAGGTCTACCTGGATTCGCAGAATAATATGAATTACCAGGTTGCAAGGCGTGGCTGGATCGGCGATTACGTCGATCCATACACTTTCCTTGGGATGTACATTACCGATGGCGGCAATAACAAAACCGGATTCTCAAATGCCCGCTACGATGAAATTATTCTCAGTCAAGCACCCTCAGAACTCGATCAAGAGAAGCGATACAAGCTTTACCGTGAGGCAGAAACCATTCTGCTGGAAGAAATGCCTATCCTTCCTATATTCACCTACCAGTATAAACATCTGGCATCCACCAATCTCAAGGGTATGCCGGATAACATCATGGACTACTACAATTGGAAATATGCTTACCTTGAGCCTGACAAATAGAGCGGCATAAAGAAATTTATTAAAAGCAGGCAATTTTTCTATGTGGCGTTTTATCGGATTTCGCGTTCTCCAGGCTATACCTGTAATACTCTCCGTTATCACAGTCACTTTCTTTCTTGTCCGTGCTGCTCCTGGTGGTCCCTTTGATACTGAAAAAGCGGTCAGTGAACAGGTCAGGGCCGCACTAGAGGCACGATATCAGCTAGACCTACCACTTCACGAGCAGTACTTGTCCTACCTCGGAGACCTGTTCAGAGGAGATATGGGGCCTTCTTTTTACTACCCGGGTCGCAGCGTCAATGACCTTATCTTTCAGGGACTGCCTATCACCGCAGAACTCGGTTTTTATGCATTACTGTTTGCCTTATTTATCGGCTCGCTCGCCGGGGTATTTGCTGCCCTGAAACCTAACTCAGCCCAGGATTATGTGCCCATGAGCATCGCGATGGTGGGTATTTGCATGCCTTCGTTTCTACTTGGGCCATTACTCGTGCTGGTGTTTGGAATATGGCTCGATGTGATGCCAATTTCAGGGTGGGGCAATTCGCCTGGGGACAAGGTTCTGCCAAGCATCACTCTGGGCGCTATGTATGCGGCCTATATTGCGCGCCTGAGTCGCTCAGGCATGCTTGAAGTGATGAACCAGGACTACCTGCGCACAGCCAGGGCAAAAGGTTTGCCGGAACACGTGGTTGTACTTAAGCATGCGCTGCGTGGCGGTCTGCTGCCAGTGATCAGCTACTTAGGGCCGGCATTTGCAGCGTTGCTGAGTGGCTCATTCGTTGTAGAAACGGTTTTCCAGATTCCAGGGCTGGGCAGGTTTTATATCCAGGCCGCTTTTAACCGAGACTACACCATGATTCTGGGTACCACGGTTTTTCTTTCCACACTGATCGTGGTCTTCAACCTGCTGTCTGACATTGCGGCGGCCTGGCTCAATCCCAGGCTGCGCTACCAGTTCAGGAATTAAATTCATGAACAGTACTCAGCACAGTGAATTGTTGGACAATATCATCAGGGGAACCTCTCTCTGGGAAGATGCACTTTATCGTCTGCGCCAGAACAAACTTGCCATGATCGGCATGGTCTACCTGATTTTCATGGTCATCATCTGTCTGCTGACGCCATGGATCGCCCCCTATGGTTACGAGGAGCAGAATCTTCGCCTGGGCGCTGTTCCTCCGAATGCCGAGCACTGGCTTGGCACTGACACCTTTGGCAGAGATATGCTGACCCGCATTCTATACGGCGGCAGGTTGTCCCTGCTGGTCGGCTTTATTGCTACAGCAGTAGCCTTGGTGATTGGTGTTACCTACGGCGCCATTGCGGGTTATGCAGGGGGTAAAACCGATAACGTGATGATGCGGCTGGTCGATATCTTTTACGCGCTGCCTTACATGATTTTTATTATTTTGCTGATGGTGGTGTTTGGAAGAAATCTTTTGCTGCTGTTTCTTGCCATTGGCGCAGTGGAATGGCTGGTCATGGCCAGGATCGTCCGCGGGCAGATACAAAGCCTTCGCCAGCAGGAGTACGTCGAGGCCGCCATGTCGTTGGGACTCTCTCCAGCAGCCATTATTATTAAGCACCTTATTCCAAATGCACTTGGCCCTGTCATTGTCTATACAACCTTAACCATACCCAATGTTATGTTACTGGAGGCTTTTCTAAGTTTTCTTGGGCTGGGAATTCAGCCGCCGCAGTCATCATGGGGAGTCTTGATTTCCTATGGTGTTGAAACGATGGAGGAGTACCCATGGCTGCTGATTTTTCCAGGTCTGGCACTCACTCTGACACTGTTTGCGCTTAATTTTCTAGGTGACGGTCTGCGTGACGCCCTAGATCCCAAAGCTTCGAAGGATTAGGTAACCCTATGTCGCTGCTTAGCGTTGATAATCTTTCAGTCCATTTCCACACCCGTAACGGTATCGTCAGGGCCGTTGACGGTATCAGTTTAGATGTTGAGGCTGGCAAGACGTTTGCCATTATCGGCGAATCCGGTTCAGGTAAATCAGTTGCCTGCTACAGCATGCTCGGGCTGGTGCCAATGCCGCCTGGGAGATTCGAGTCGGGCCAGGTAATGTTCCAGGGGCAGGATTTGCTGGCTCTCTCGGAAAAAGAACTACGCAAAGTGCGCGGAAAAGGGATCTCCATTATTTTTCAGGATCCTATGACTACCCTGAACCCTTTCCTCAAAATTGGTGATCAGCTTATTGAGCCACTGCGCCAGCATTTCGGTATGGACAAAAAACAGGCCTGGCAAAAAGGCATAGAAATACTGGAAGAGGTTGGTATCAAGAATGCCGCCCAGAGAATGAATGCCTGGCCTTTTGAGTTTTCAGGGGGAATGCGCCAGCGAGTGGTCATTGCCATGGCGCTGGTTACCGAACCCGAAATTATCATTGCGGATGAACCTACCACAGCGCTCGATGTCACTGTTCAGGCGCAGATCCTGAAACTGTTGAAGGAATTACAGGAAAGACGAAATATCGGCGTGATATTTATAAGTCACGACCTTAGTGTAGTGTCAGATATTGCCGATGAAATTGCTGTGATGCAGTCGGGCGTGTTTGTGGAAAAAGGAAACTGTGATTCGATATTCAATGCGCCACAGCACGAATACACGAGAAAATTACTCGCGGCCGTTCCCTCTGAACAAAAGATTCATTCGCATGACGGGGATGAGCTACTAATTAGGGTTGAAGATATTAGCGTTGAATTTGCCGGGGCAAAAGGGCTGGAAACGATTAAGGCAGTCTCAAACGTTAGTATTGATATCAGGAAAGAGGAAATTCTGGGGCTGGTGGGCGAGTCCGGTTCGGGCAAATCTACGCTTGGAAGAACGATCCTGCGTTTACTAGAACCTTCTAGTGGAAAAGTGATCTACGACGGGAGAGATATCAGTCATTATTCCTCTTCACAGATGAAGCCTCTACGACGCCAGGTGCAAATGATTTTCCAGGACCCTTACGCGAGTCTGAATCCCAGGATGACGGTTTATGACACGCTGGCAGAACCGCTTCTTCTGCACCGTAGTTGCAGCAAAAAAGAACTGGATGAAACCGTGTTTGCTCTGATGGATTCGGTCGGGCTCGCCCGGGAGAGTGTTCTCCGTTATCCGCATGAATTTTCCGGCGGTCAACGCCAGCGTATTGCCATCGGCCGCGCCATTGCGACAAAACCCTCTTTCATCGTTGCTGACGAGCCGGTCTCGGCGCTTGATGTGACCATCCAGGCGCAGATTCTTGATCTACTGCTGAAACTGGTTGAAGAGTATCACTTGACCATGCTGTTTATATCACACGACCTTGGCGTAGTGCGTTATCTGTCTGACAGAATAGTAGTGATGCATGATGGTAAGCTTGTAGAGACAGGCTCAGTCGAAGACGTTTTTGATAATCCTTCGCAGGAATATACCCGGTCTTTGTTAAATGCGATTCCCGGTAAAACACTCTTGTCGACCGAGCAGGTTCAGAGCACTGGCGACTTCTAGAAACTGTCCTTCCAGCCTCTGATGACGGCAAACACATCCTCTGCAGAGTTTAATGCTTTGCCTGAATAAGCTGATGCGGCCTCAATTATTTCTTTTTCACTACAACGCAGAAATGGGTTGGTTTCTAATTCAATGCGAATGCTCGTAGGCACCGTAGGGATGTCCCGGTTGCGCCTTTCCTGCTCGATTTCCATTCTCTTATTTAGTGCAGAACTCTCAGGACAAACAGCGTTGGCAAAAGCCAGGTTAGCCATCGTGTATTCATGAGCGCAAAAAACCTTGGTTTCTCCAGCTAAGTCGGCCAGTTTTTTCAGTGATTGATGCATCATGTCATGAGTACCTTCAAAAACTCTGCCACAGCCGCCGGCAAATAACGTGTCTCCGCAAAAAAGTATGGCGTCCTGCTCATTTAGCCCATCAGCGTGATACGCGATATGGTCCAAGGTATGCCCGGGTATTTCGATGATTCGGAATGTAGTATCAAGTACATCTATCATGTCGCCGTCATGCAGGGGATAGGTTATCTCGGGAATATTAGGTGACTCAGGCCCGTAGACAGGCATATCAAATCGTTCCCGTAACGCACTGATCCCGCCGGTATGGTCTGCGTGATGATGTGTAATGAGGATAACGCTTAATTCGAGGTCGTTGGCTTCTAGGTAACTGATCACCGGCCCGGCATCACCCGGATCAACGATACCGCATTCACGGCTGGTTTCCTCTCTGAACAGCCAGAAGTAGTTATCGTGAAATGCCCTGATTGGAGAGACTTCAAGCATGTGGAACTCCGAAATTCTGAGAGATAGCTATATCGCATGAAACTAACGTCTCCGGTATGATACAAAAAATTGCCTGGTTACGTAGCCTTAATGCCAATTAAAAAATTTTTTGCAAACCGCCCAAGGGACAGCCTGGAAACACCAGGATTTTGCGGTGCCATGCAGAAATGGTATGAAACAGCGCTTGGCCAGTATTTACTTGATGATGAAAAAGACCTCCTTGAGGACTGCCTGCCCAGGCGCTTTGGTTATCACCTCTTGCAAATCGGTTGCTCTAACTTGGATATGACAGGCAGCAGCCCTATCGGTCATAAGATTACAGTCATTCGAGAGCAGGGTAAGGAAGAGTCTGGTATCGTTGCCAGGGGTGAGGCTCTACCGTTGGCTAATGATTCTGTTGACCTGGTCCTGCTTCATCACTCCCTCGATTTCGCAGAATACCAACACCAGCTGCTCAGGGAGGTTTCGCGCGTTCTTATCGCGGGAGGCTGCGTGGTTGTCCTGGGTTTTAATCCTTACAGTATTTGGGGCATCAGGACACGCATGCCAGGACGCAAGAAAAGTCCCTGGCAGGGCAGGTTACTGAGCACCAGTCGAGTAAAAGACTGGCTCAAGCTGCTGGACTTCCAGGTTGAGCAGGTAAGATATGCTGCCTATGCCTTACCGATAAATTCGCCGGCTGTGATTAGATATTCAGGTCTGCTGGAGAGTGCAGCGAAACGTGTTAACTGGCCGACTGGCGGTGTCTATATGATCTCAGCGAAAAAGCAGGTGCTGCCACTGACCCCTATCCAGACCCCTTGGCGATACATAGCTAGTACACATGTTGGGCTTCCCATCGCTGAAAACATCACAAGAGTCTCAAGGGAACTCAACGCCGCTAGTAACGAAGAGCAGTAGCAGCGACGATGAGCGATAAGGTGCAGATATTTACCGATGGGGCGTGTCGCGGCAATCCGGGTCCCGGCGGGTGGGGCGCCGTGATGCGATACGGCGAAAAAGAAAAAACACTCCATGGTGGTGAGACTTCCACAACTAATAACCGTATGGAGCTGACGGCTGTTATTAAGGCGCTGGAATGCCTGAAAGGTAACAAGTGGCCCATCGATATCACGACGGACTCCAAGTATGTTCTCCAGGGAATCACCGAGTGGATTGAAGGCTGGAAAAAGAGAGGGTGGCGCAACGCCAGCAAGAAACCGGTTCTCAATGCCGACTTATGGCAGCGATTGGATGAGCTGGTGCAGCCCTTCGATATCAAATGGCACTGGGTAAAAGGGCACAGCGGCCATCCCGAAAATGAATTGGCTGATCTGTTAGCCAACCGTGGAATTGATGAATTGTAGTCTATGAGACAGATCGTACTAGATACAGAAACCACCGGGCTTGACCCTGCGCAGGGGCACAAGATTATTGAAATCGGCTGCGTGGAATTAGTTAATCGCAAGCTCACAGGGAATCATCTGCACGTGTATATCAATCCGCAGCGTGAAATCGAGGCTGCCGCTCTTGAAGTTCATGGCATTACCAATGAGTTTCTTGCCGATAAACCCCTGTTTACGGATATTGCCGAAAGATTCATCACTTTTGTGGATGGGGCAGAGCTGGTGATTCATAACGCGCCTTTTGATATAGGCTTCCTCGATCACGAATTAAGAGCATTGAAAAGAGGGTATAAGCCCATGAGTGATTATTGCTCGGTGCTTGATTCGCTAGTCATGGCCCGCAAGAAGCATCCGGGCCAGAAAAATAACCTCGATGCGCTCTGTAAACGCTATATGGTTGACAATACTCAGCGCGAACTACATGGCGCCCTGCTTGATGCCGAAATACTCGCTGACGTATACCTGATGATGACAGGGGGACAGTCTAGTTTCTCTTTAGGCTACGAGGAATCGGCCCTAGAAAATAGCCAGTCAGCTGTTAATAGGCTGGCAGCAGACCGGAAACCACTGCCTGTAATCAGACCCTCAGATGATGAGCTGGCCGCTCATGAAGCCAGACTTCAGGAGATTCACAATAAATCTGAATCTGGTTGTATCTGGCTAAAAAATTAGTCTATTCAAGAAATATATTTTCTTGATGTAAATCAGCGCCGTGAATATAATTTGGAAATAATAAAAAATTGTAAACCCTTGTTTATCAATAATTAATTTTACTAAAAATAAATCTTAAGGAACTCCTATGGAAATGCTCGTTATGGATACACCCATGATGGTATCCGGTATTATTTTGGTTTTAACCTTCATTGGCATTTTTACGGAGGGTGTTCACGGTTTTCACCGTGCTAAATTTGCACTTGGTGGGGCTGGCGCAATGGTTCTGGCGGGGCAGTATTTTGGCTTTTATAGTCCCGAATTGGCTATTGAGTCTATCGACTGGAATGTTATTTTCTTGCTCGGCGCCATGATGACTGTTGTTGCCATCATGATTCCTACTGGCGGTTTCCAGATGCTCGCTTACAAAATTGCCGATTTAAGTAAGGGCAAACTATTCCTGCTAATGGCAATGATGGGCACATTGGTTACCGTACTTTCTCTGCTGCTTGATAATGTTACGACTGTAGTTATCTTTGGACCGCTAATTATTCTTATAGCACGTTCAATGCAAGTGAATCCGATCCCCTACTTGCTTGCCGCAGCACTATTGTCAGACACAGGTGGAGTAGCGACTTTGGTAGGCGATCCGCCAAATCTAATGATAGGTTCTGCTGCCGGCATCGATTTTAATACCTTCTTCTACCACATGGGTGGAATTGTCTTTGTGGCTTGGATGGCCACGTTGTTTTTTCTGAAAGTAATATTCAAGAAGGAATTAGCCGAAAAGCCTGTTCTGCAGGACTTCAGTCAGCAAGAGGAACTCAAAGACCCTTACACCTGGAAGGTGGCCTTAGCAGTTCTTGGTATAATGGTTGTAGGTTTTGTTTTACACAGACAATTTCATTGGGAGGCTTGGTTTGTTGCAGGATTAGGCCTTACTTTGTTGGTGTTCTTCGGTAAAGACGTTGATATGGATGATCACTTTGCTGAAATTGAATTAACTTTATTAGTATTTTTCATGGCTCTATTCATCATCGTTGGTGGCGTAGAGCACAGCAAATTTTTGGAGTACATTGGTCAGTTCATACTGCCGTTTGTTCAGGAAGACTTGCTTGTAGCATGCATTCTACTGATGTGGGTAGCGGCATTCCTCTCAGCCTTTATCGACAATATTCCATTCACAGCGGCAATGATTCCAATAATCATTGGTCTTGAGCAGCAGGGCGTTAATGCTAATGCACTGTGGTGGGCCCTAGCTGCCGGTGTAGGTATGGGAGGTAACGGTAGTCACCTCGGATCTACAGCGAACGTTTTTATTGTTACTATCTCTGAGAAACTTGCTAAGGATGAAGGTCGACCAGAGCTGGCCATAACACCTGGACTATGGATCAAAAAAGGATCTCCAATCATGATCCTAACTTTAATTATCTGCTCTATCATAATGACGTTATTCTTCGATTTTTATTCCAACCCTGATGGCATAACTGCAATGTCTGGTGGAATTGAGACAGTAACAGAAGTAGCAGCCCATTAAATTTGCATTGATTGCGAAAACGGGGGACTGTTGGAACTCAGCCCCCGTTTTTTTATAGATGGCTTTATCTAAGTTTTTAGAATAACTATTTTTCTGCGTCGTAATTTTACGTTTTTGGAGTAATCTTGGTCGAATTTCTAGCTGAATACGGTTTGTTTCTTGCAAAGACCGTCACGATTGTCATTGCTATCATAATTATCATGGCGACAGCGGTTGCAAATACAATGAAGCAGAGAGGTGAGGATAAGGGCAGTATCATTATTACTCATCTCAATAAGGAAATTAATGACCTCAAGGATGAGATTTTTAAGGCCGTAGAAGACGAGCACACTCTCAAAAAAGTTCACAAGGAAGAAAAAAAGAAAGCTAAGAAGGAAAAAAAGGAAAAAAAGAAATCATTAGGCAAGGAAGACGATGCGAAGAAAAGGATTTTTGTTCTTAATTTCGATGGTGATCCTAAGGCTAGCCAGGTTGATGAGTTGCGCAAGGCTATTACAGCAGTACTGACCGTGGCCAAGCCGGAGAAAGACGAGGTTATGCTAAGACTGGAAAGCCCGGGAGGCATGGTTCATGCCTATGGATTAGCGGCATCCCAGTTACAGCGAATTAGGAGCAGGAAAATACCGTTAACGATTTGTGTGGACAAGGTGGCTGCCAGTGGCGGTTACATGATGGCCTGTGTTGCCAATAAACTTATCGCGGCTCCCTTTGCCTATATCGGCTCTATCGGTGTCCTCGTCCAGATGCCAAATTTCAACAGGCTACTCAAGGAAAAGCATGTTGATTATGAAATGGTGACGGCGGGTGAATACAAGCGGACCTTGACGATGTTTGGTGAAAATACCAAGGAGGACAGAGAAAAAATGGAAGAAGATATCCAGGAAGTTCATACCCTATTTAAGGATTTTGTCAGAACATCCAGGCCTGATATGGACATAGATAAACTAGCTACAGGTGAAACCTGGCTTGGAAGCCGCGCCAGGGAACTAGGACTTGTGGATGAGACGAGCACCAGTGATGAATATATTGTGGCAAACTGTGACAACGCCGAGGTTTACCAGGTAGCTTATGAAAAGAAAAAGAAGATTACTGACAAGCTCGGGTCTGTGCTGGAGGGAGCGCTCGATAATATTCTTATGCGCTGGCTGCAGCGCTCAGGAAACAAGGACGAGCTGATAAGCTGAGAGTTAGACGCTCAGCGTCGCCTGAACAGCGGATCTGGAATTTCAACCGTGCTCTGGTATGAATCCGTAAAGTCACTTAAGGCGCGAATAAAATCATTGGCATCGCCTGAATCAGGCAATTCAAAACTGTTGATGCCGCATTTTTTCATGTAAAAGGCTTGGTCGCACAACACATCCCCTATGGCTCTTAGCTCACCTGTATAGCTCAGGCGCTGTCTTAGGATAGCCGCATTTGAGAAGGCTCTGCCATCACGAAAAATTGGAAAGTTGACGGCAATCAGCGGCAGGTTACCCACCTCATCAGACAGTTCATAAGGGTCATCCTCGCTGTCCAGCCAGACGCCAATCTCTAAATCTAACGCCTTTAACTCTGCTTTATGTTCTTGCCACATGTTGAAAGGCAAGAGTAGCTGTTATGCTTTGGTGGCAAAGGCATCTTCGTAGACGGTTTGACTGGTAACGGTAAGCCATGAATTGTCTGTAATGGCACCGTCTTTAATCAGCTTTGGCATAAACACGCTCCTTGTATGGATCGATTCCAATCCGGCAATAGGTGGTCAGAAAGTTTTCACCATCTTTTCTGTTCTCCAAGTAAACGTCGATTATTTTTTCCACGACATCGGGCATGTCTTCCTGAGCAAAGGCAGGGCCCAGAACTTTGCCAATTGTCGTTTCCCGGTCGGCTGAACCGCCCAGGGTAACCTGGTAAAACTCTTCTCCTTTTTTGTCCACACCGAGAATCCCAATGTTACCGACATGATGATGGCCGCAGGCATTCATACACCCTGAAATATTCAATGTGATATCGCCGATATCTTTCTGCTTGTCAAAATCATCAAAACGACGCTGGATCGATTCTGCAATAGGGATCGATTTGGCATTTGCCAGAGAACAGAAGTCACCGCCTGGGCAGCATACTATATCGTTGATCAGTCCCAGGAATGGAGTGGCCAGGGATTCTTTCTGACAGGCCTGGTAAACGGTATAAAGGTCGGCATGTTTGACATCAGTGAGAACAACATTTTGTTCATGCGTGACCCGGACTTCTCCAAAACTATACTTATCCGCGAGGTCGGCGATAAATTCCATTTGCCCGTCTGTCACATCGCCTGGAGCAACACCTGTCTCTTTTAGGCAGATATTAACAATACGATATCCAGGTTTTTTGTGAGAAGCGACATTGCGCTCCAGCCAGTTGCTGAAGAGCAGGTCTTTAGCGGCAGCAGCTTCAGTGTCTGAAGAATCGCTAACTTCTTCGTAATTAGGATCGTTAAAGAAGCTTTTACAGCGTTCAACTTCTTCCTCTGTCAGTGTGGCCGGGCCACCCTTATCGTTTTGCCATTCAGCCTCAACTTTTTTCTTGAATGCTTCAGCGCCAAGTGCCTTGACCAGGATTTTGATTCGAGCCTTATACTTGTTATCACGACGGCCGAAGCGGTTGTAGACACGCATAATTGCGTCGAGGTAGGTCAGTAAATGCTGCCAAGGCAGGAAATCACAAATCTCAACGCCTATAACCGGTGTTCTGCCGAGACCGCCGCCAACTAATACCTGGAAACCGATTTCACTGTCACTGTTTTTCTTAATGTATAGCCCGATGTCATGGACTTGGGTAGCGGCTTGATCATTGGGCGTGCCGCAGACAGCGATTTTGAATTTGCGCGGAAGGTAGGCAAATTCGGGATGGAACGTTGACCACTGGCGGATAATTTCGCACCAGGGGCGGCTGTCTTCTATTTCACCCACGGCGACACCGGCATATTGGTCGGTCGTCGTATTACGAATACAGTTGCCGCTAGTCTGAATGGCATGCATTTCCACTTCGGCGAGTTCGGCCAGCAGGTCCGGCACCTGTTCCAGTTTCGGCCAGTTGTACTGTATGTTC
>Ga0181583_10003442_pt1 | contig 11585 bp, 10 predicted proteins | sample 071ome_31_FD_132461 | JGI IMG/M metagenome (GOLD analysis project Ga0181583, IMG submission 132461) | Coastal salt marsh microbial communities from the Groves Creek Marsh, Skidaway Island, Georgia - 071405CT metaG (megahit assembly) | ecosystem: Environmental > Aquatic > Marine > Intertidal... | reverse complement strand
GTGTCACTCAGCGCGGTGTAAAGCCCTCTCAAGGTGATGGACCGGTAGAGCACCCCAAGCACAAGAGTATAAAGACAGGCCAGTACACCGGCCTCGGTTGCGGTCACGAAGCCAAACAGAATGGCCCCGAGAATGATGCCCGGCGCACCAAGCGCGAGAATGCCGTCAAGGCTGGTTTTCAGAACGGTCTCGCGGCTGGCCTTCTCCTGCGTCGGGAAATGCTGTCTTGTTGCCAGGATCCGGTTGAACACCATCAGTGACAGGCCCACAAGCAGCCCCGGCACCAGCCCGGCAAGGAACATCCGTTCGATCGATTGCTGGGCCAGAAACGCATATATGACGAGTCCGATCGATGGCGGAATGATCGGGCCGATCACAGCCGAACATACGGTCAGGGCCGCGGCGAATTCGGGATTGTATCCCCGCTCGCGCATCGCCTTGATTTCGATCATGCCCAACCCGGCGCAGTCAGCCACGGCGGCGCCCGACACACCGGCAAACACCATCGATGCAAGGACATTCACCTGCGCGAGTCCGGCCTTGAAATGTCCAACAAGAGAATTGGCGAAATTGAAAATCCGGTCGGTCATGCCAACCGTATTCATCAAATTGCCAGCCATGATGAAGAAGGGAACCGCTGTCAGGGACGGTTTGCGCACGCCCTCGAGCAATTGCTGGGGAATGATATAGGTGGCGTCACTGAATTCCGAGGTCAGAAATGTTGCGAAGACTGCCGCGCCGATCGAAATCGACACCGGAATGCCGACCAGAATCAGGCCGATGAACCCGGCGAACAGAATAAGAGCAATCATATCAGGGTCCCTCTGCGGAAGGCGTTCCGCGAACCAGCAGCTTCATGATCTCGGTCGCTGAATTGATCAGGATCAGGCAGCAGGAAAAGCTCATCGGGATAGACAATGTGTAGCGCTCCAGCTCGCCCCATGGGGTGATGACACCATCCACCGGCCCAACCTGGCTCTCGAAGATGATGGGCAATTGCAGGATGATCAGAACCATCACCAGAATGATGACACCCTCGATCAGAATGCTGCTGAGATGTCTGTAGGTGGGTGCCAGTCGCTCAATGATAAAGCTGATGGCGATATCGGCCCGTCGCCGATAGATCGGATAAAAGCCGAAGAAGCACATCCACACGAAGAACTGGATGGTCCATGGCCAGATCCAGTAAAAGGAAACCCCCATGGGGCGGGCGATAATGGTGAAGGCTGTTCCCACCAGCATTGCCACAAGACAAAAAATCGCGATGGCATGAAAAATGTCCGACAGAAAGCCGAGAATATCATCGGCTTTCTGTATGAGTTTTCCGATTTGATGTCGCGTCGAGGCGGTCATCAAATCTTGATCGGCTAGCGTGAACTGGCTACAGCGTTAAGGAAGCCGTCCGGCAATTCACCCTTGCTCTCCATATCGTCGTAGAATGCCTTCATTCTTGCGACGAACGGAGCCCGGTCAATATCGACGAATGAGACACCGCTTGCCTTCATCCGTGTGATCGACTCATCGGCCGATCTGCCCATGACCTCGTTGGAATATTTGCCTGCATCGAAATAGGCCTTCTCGAGGGCGTTCTGCATGTCGCCGGACAGGGCGTCGAACTTGCTGCGGTTCATCATGAAGCCGATCGACTGATAATATTCGTCGTGACGAATGATGTTCGGTGCCACCTCGTGAAAGCGCATGCTTTCAACCAGCGCGATCGGACTGTTCACCGACTCCACAATGCCCTTCTGGATGGACTGGTAGACATCTGTCCAGGCAAGCGTCTTCACGTCAGCGCCAAGATGGGTCCAGGTGTTGACCGCCAGCTTGCTGGGATGCATGCGAAGCTTGAGCATGCTGATATCGTCAAATGTCTTGACGTCGCGATTTGTGACCATCACCCGGTACGGACCACGCAGAATGGATGTGGCGTCGCCAAGCAGGCTGATGCCGGCTTCTTCACTCGCCTTGTTGTACCAACCCTGGACAAGATCGGTTTCCATGAAGCGGATCCAGTGATCACGGTCATCGAACATGAACGCGGCCGATGTCCAGTTGATTTCGGGCACCCATTTCTTCATGTAGGTGGAACCTTCGGCATAGAGATGAACCGTGCCCAGCTTCAGCTGTTCCAGAACGGCATCTGTCTTGCCAAGCTGTTCATTCGGGTAGACAACGACTTCAAGTTTGCCGCCGCTATGTTCCTTAACCTTATCTGCGAAATATTGGAAAACCTTACCCTCGGGGCTGTCCGCAGGCATTTTGGACGCCATGCGCCAGGTCTCTGCCTGAGCCGCATTTGCAAAAAGCAATGCCGCGCCCAGCAGGCTCAAGATGAAGTTTCCGCGTTTAAACATGATCTGCTCCCTTTACCCTTTCTAACAGCATTCAGTGTGACGGGCCGGGGCAAGCCTTGTCAACGCTGCCTTCTGCCGGGAGAGGTAATAATGGGGGTTTTCGGCCGCGGATGATGAAAAAACTGGCCGTGCGCCAATCCCGTGCCCCGATCCCGCGCGCCAGCCGCATGGTGCCGCGGCTTGCGGGCCGGTTGTCATTGGCCGTCCCACATCTCGATTTGAAGGCTGGCCATCCGGACCGGTCCGCTGTACATAGTCGTGGCAATGCGGACCGCAGGAATTTTGTCTGCATGCGCCTCACGCCCTTTCCGGCCATTTCAAGAAGTCAGATCCATGTCCCTGTCCAAGCCAAACAGCCTTCACCGGCTTGTTTGTGGTGAATTCTACAGCGATGACTCCCGCCCGCGCCTGACACCGAAACAGTTATCCGCCGAAATCCTGTCGGGTCTCACCGTCTCGCTGGCACTTGTGCCGGAGGCAGTGGCCTTTGCCTTTGTTGCCGGCGTGGCACCGCTCGTGGGGCTCTATGCCGCCTTCATCGTCGGGCTGGTCACAGCCTTGTTCGGCGGCAGGCCCGGCATGATTTCCGGCGCCACGGGCGCGCTGGCTGTGGTCATGGTCTCACTGGTCGTCGAGCATGGCGTCCAGTATCTCTTCGCCACCGTCATTCTGATGGGGGTGCTACAGCTGATCGCCGGCGTGCTTCGCTGGGGCAAGTTCATTCGCATGGTTCCCTATCCTGTCATGCTCGGCTTTGTGAATGGTCTGGCGATCGTGATCGGCCTCGCGCAGCTGGAGCAATTCAAGATCGCGGCACCGGATGGAGACATGCGATGGATGGAAGGCGAGATGCTCCATGCCACCATTGGCATGATCATCCTCACCATGCTGGTGATCTGGCAGGCCCCTCGCATCACCAGGCTGGTGCCGGCGCCGCTGGCAGCCATCGGCATTGTCACGGCGGTTGTGATCGGTTTCGGGATCGATGTGCCGCGGGTGGGTGACCTCGCCAGCCTGTCCGGCGGCTTTCCGGACTTCGCCATCCCGATGGTCCCGCTGACACTGGAAACACTCATCATCGTGTTTCCCTATGCGCTGATCCTCGCCGCCATTGGTCTGATCGAAAGTCTCCTGACCCTGAACCTTGTCGGTGACATGACCGAACAGCGCGGTGGTGCGTCGCGCGAATGCGCGGCCCAGGGTGCCGCCAATCTGGTGACCGGGTTCTTCGGTGGCATGGGCGGCTGTGCGATGATCGGCCAGTCGATGATCAATGTGAAATCCGGAGGGCGTACACGTCTTGCAGGCATTGCCGCTGCGCTGTTTCTTCTGGTCTTCATCCTGTTTGCAGCCCCGCTGATCGAACAGATTCCGATTGCCGCGCTTGTCGGGGTGATGTTCATGGTCGTAGTCGGCACATTTGCCTGGCATTCGATCACCACCCTTCGCAAGGTGCCGCGCGCCGACGCGCTGGTCATCCTGACCGTCACCGCCGTCACGGTGGCAGAGGATCTTGCCATTGCCGTGGTCGTCGGGGTCATCATGTCGGCACTTGTCTATGCCTGGAACGCTGCAAAAACCATTCAGGCGTCAAAACGCCCCTCGATCCGGGAAAAGGGCGCCATCGTCTATGACATCAAGGGCCCGCTGTTCTTCGGGTCGGCAACCGGCTTCCGCGAGCTGTTCCAGATCAAGGACGATCCGGACACCGTGATCATCGATTTTGCTGCCTCACGCGTTGTCGACCAGTCGGCCCTGCAGGCCATCGAGGATATCGCTGCGAAATATCACGAGGCGGGAAAGACCGTCATGCTCCGGCATCTCAGCCCCGATTGCCACAGGCTGCTATCGCGATCCGGACAATTGATCATCGGCAGTGACGATGACCCGGAATACCAGCTGGCGGTGGATTATCGTGTCAGGCAGGGTGCGTTCCAGTCCGGTCACTGACCGCGGCTGTCAGGTTGCCTGATCCGACCGGGCTGTGATGGCACCAGAACCCCGGTCCAAGGCCCGATGATACTGTCTGCCGGAGCACGGTGCTCGGTTCGGGGTAGCACATCGCCACAAATATTATGTGATGCCAAAGCCATTCATTGGTTTTCCGCCTGGCAGCGGTGTGAAACGGGCTGGCTTGATTGCGGTCTTCATCAACGCCATCTCCACACCATAGGCAACTGTTCTCGCTGGAGCGACCAATGACAAACCGTCTTTTGAAATCCCCCTTTTCGAAGTTCCCTGTTTCTAGAACCACGGTCCCAGGCCTGTTTGCCACCGCCCTTGTTGCGGTGGTTTCCCTTGCAAGCCCGGCCCATGCGGGTGGCCATGAAGCGCAACTGCGTTATGAGGTTGATGACAAATCCTTCGCCGCCCATGTCGCGATGGCGGATGGGGAGCCGGCTGGGACGGTGTTCATTGTCCATGACTGGGACGGACTGAACGCGTATGAGAAAAATCGCGCGAAGATGCTGGCCGAACTGGGATACAACGCCGTGGCGATTGACCTGTTCGGCGTAGATGCCAGGCTGGAGGGGCGTGATGACTATCGCCGTGAGACAGGCGCGCTCTATCGTGACAGGGCCGCCTTCCGCGCCCGTCTCGCGGCTGCTGTCGAAGCCGGCAAGCCGATCTCTGACAAGGGTGGCAAGAGCTTTATCATCGGTTACTGTTTTGGCGGTGCCGCTGTTCTGGAAGCGGCGCGCGCCGGCATGGGGCTGGACGGCTATGTCAGTTTCCATGGCGGCCTTGGCACGCCGGAAGGCCAGGATTATGCGAAGACAGATGCCCCGGTTCTGCTGCTTCACGGGTCTGCGGACCCGGTGTCAGGTATGGATGACCTCGCCAGCCTGCTGCAACAGCTTCAGTCCGCCGCGGTAACGCATGACGCGCAGGTGTTCGGCGGCGCGCGTCATTCCTTCACTGTTGCCGGATCGCGCGACTATGATGCCGATGCTGATGGCCGGTCATGGGCGGCCTTGCTGCGCTTCCTGAAACGCCACGGCTGACCGTGGGACGGGTTGCGCCGAAGCGGGGTTGCCGGGGCTGGTTGCCGGGGCTGGTTGCCAGATCCCGAAGGATTTCATTGGAGGGGAGGTCTTGCCCGGGCCGGCCTGGCCCAAACCGCCATTTGATACCGATGGTCACATTGTCATTTGTCAGCATGAATGACAGGCGTCATGTGGGGTGACGAAGGCCGATACAGCTCCAGAGCGCATTTCACGGGCTGACTGGTGCGCTCATTATCCGGACAGATCGCGGAGGTTTGCAAATTGCCTGAGCTGCGGGTGTTCAAAATCAACATTCATCTGAGCCCGCATCAGCATATAGGGTTTTGATGCGATGGTGACGCGTAGCATGGGAACACCGCCCTTTTCGGTCATTCCAAGGCCATAGCCCGTGAACTGCGTGCCAATGGGGGAGGTGTTGATCAGCCGATCCTCGGCGCCCATCCACCCGCGATCCAATTCATAGACCATGCGCGCGGCGGTGCCTGTTCCCGTGGGGCAGCGGAATATGGTGTTGGGATATCCGTAAATCGCCCCTGAACCTTCAAATTGGCCCGCGCCTGTCTGCGTTATGGGGCCAAGGAAATTGACAAATTTTGGCGGTTCCAACGGGCCAAGTGTGGGATGGCTGAGATCAAAATCAGCCTCCATCGCGGCACAAAGGGCAAGCCCGATGGATTTCATCTGTGGGAAACAGGCCGCGTCAATTTTCAGATCAAACTGCGCGGCATCAACGGTGATGAATAGCGCCCCGCTCCAGACAAGTGCTGCGGTGATCACGCCGTGACCGGGCAGGGTCAATTGCAACTCCTGCGCGATGACATAGGAGGCGTCACCCTCGACCACCATCTCCTCCACGATGCCATTTTGTACCGTGGCGGTGGCGTGGATCAGGCCCGCGGGCACCTCGTGGGTGATTTGGTTTACCCCCTCTTGTTTGGGCAGCAATCCCGCCTCCATCAAGGCAAAGAGCGTGGCCGCGGTGTTGGAGCCGGAAAAATAGGGATATCCCATACACTCCATAATCACTTGCCCGAATGGCGCATCCTTGGTGACCGAGGAGAAGATCAGGTTGGCGCACATATCCTCATGCCCCATGGGAGCGGAAATCATCAAATGTCGTAAACTGTCAAAGCGCGTATTGATCAGACGGCGCATTTCAAAGGCAGATAGATCCGTGGGCAAGGGCACACCGCCCAGGATGATCCTATGGTAATCACCGCCCACATCAATGTCGGCAATATCGACTTGCCAGCTATCTTTCGACATGGGGCGCCCCCAATTCCGGCCATTTGGCATCTGGAACGACAACGATGTTGCCAACATAGTCCTTGGCCTGAAATGTCTTTTGGGCCTCATGCAACTGCGACAGGCGGTAGACCCCACCTAATGTCGGCTCGATCTTTCCAGCTTCGATATACTCCACTATCCGAACAAAATCCTCTGGCTGTCCTTGGGACGAGCCGTGGATATTCAGAAACGCCATATAGACAGTGTGCAGATTGACGCGCGGTGTATAGCCAGCAATTGTCCCCGCCGAGATATAATGACCGTCAGGACGCAGAGCCTGCAAGAGCCCATGGAACATGACCCCGCCCACCTGATCAATCACGGCATCCATCGAACGCGTGCGGCCTGTCACCTTTGCCACCGCAGCCAGAAACGCCTCTTTGTCGAATTTGTTTTCCACATCGGAGAAATCCTGGCGGCAAAGACACCCTTCGGCCCCAAGTGCCATGATTGCCGCTTCCTTTCCACGGCTTGTGACCGCATAGGGGATCGCGCCACGCGCACGGGCCAGCTGAATTGCAGCCGATCCCACACCGCCACCCGCACCGGTAATGAGGATTTTATCACCCTCCCGCGCGCCAACGCGTGATAGCATATGTTCGGCGGTCAGCGTGGCACATCCAAATGTGGCAAGAGCAGTGTCTGCAATATCGCGGTGAATTTCATGCGCGTTAATCGCCGGGACAACCGCATATTCCGCAAAGCCGCCATCCGCGCCATGACCAATATAATCGACATTCGACAAATCCATGCGGGGGCGACCATCAGAGTCTTTTGCATGATAGATGCTGAAATCAATGAGCACCCGCTGGCCAATACGATCTGCGGAAATGTCTGATCCAACGGCTACAATATGTCCGACAATATCCGCCCCTTGGATGCGTGGAAAACGCAGACTTGTCTCGCCCAGGGTGGAGGCGATGGAGGCGGCGGCACCAGCCTCATCCAGCCCGCTATTGGGATCAAAATCCACCGCATATTGTGCTTCGCGTACCTTGATATCTGTGTTGTTCAAACCGCAGGCGCTAACCTCTATCAGCACCTCATCAGGGCGCGGCTTCGGCACGGGCAGATCGGTGCGATAGACCAGCTTTTCCGGTCCACCATGCCCGGTTAACACGATGGCGGACATCGTTTCTGGTATCAGCATGCTTCCCCCTTGTCCCGACGAGCTGTTTTTATGCGGAGAGATTGAAGCAAGCGGGACAGATCAACAAGGCGCGACGGGATGTGACCGGCATTGGAGCGAGATGCGACACAGGCACGACGAGATGTTCGGGAATTATGTTTGATGATTTTGATCAATTCAACCGAGTTCGACAAAGGCCCAAACCCCGCACCGCAACCCTCTGCATCTCCATATTTGCCCCGCAAATTTGCCCCGGAAATTTGCCCCGGAAGTTTGCCCCGGTCAATCAGGCCGAAACCGCCACTCTACATCGATAGTCGCATTGTCTTTTATCAGCATGAATAACATCCCTGATATGAGGTGTTGCCATACCGCCTGGAAGACCGGGCATCAAGGGCAACCGGATCCGGTCGCGATAGTGACCCATCAAGATGTGCCAGTCGCTGCGACAGACCCCTGTCGTCCGGACCTTCATGATGATGCCATCCTTTGGCAATTCGGGGTCAACGACATTTACAATTTCAAGAGGCTGCCGATATTCGGTAATCATCGCCGCGCGCATGGCATTGCTCTGGGTTGCTGCGTTGATCCCCGGCGGTTTACCCGGAGCTGTGCTCCTCATCCGGCAAGCCAAAATATCTATATTGGTCCGTCGCGATATCCCCATCCCAGATATAGATCGACATGAAGGCATCATCCCGTGTGCGGGTGGCGTGCGGCATCATTGACGGGTGATGCGATCTCTGGCCGGCAAACAACTGCTGATAGGGCGCGTCGGCGAGCTTCCAGAAGGCACTTCCGGCCAGCATAATATATGTTTCCTCGGCAGGGTGCGTTCGAAGGCCATATTCGCTGTGGGGAAGCATGCCGTACAGGCCGATGCGGATCCGTGACGAGGTCACAAGTCCGGTTGGCCCGAGCAGTTCGACATGAGCTTTGAAATGGCTGTGTTCTTGATAGAGGGGATCCGATGATGTCTGTGGCGGCGCCCAACAGAAGGGCAGCTCGCCGATCAGATCACAAACGGGATGGGCGCCGTCCCGGCTCATCACCTCCAGAAAGGGGGCAGCCAGGATGGTGGGCTCTGGCGGCGAAACGGCTTCTGTCATCGCCCTTTGCAACTCCGCCCTTGCATGTCTTTCGATCGGGTAATCCCCGGAAAGGAGTTCACACAATTCTTCGAATAGCGTCGCGAGTGTCATGGCCGGAACAGACGTTGTTTCATCTAGCGCGTGACGCGCTCACTTCATATCCAAACCAGAGCAAAAGAGGGTGCCAACGTCAAAACCAAACTGGGCATCGTTCAATTATTCATCGGCTATCAGAGGCATCTGTCTTGCGCACAAGGCCGCTCCAGCGCTAATGGCAGATGCCCTCGGATTATATAATGCATCTGTATTTCATCGATACAGGCATGGGTGATCGCTGTGCTGCCGATCGCAGGAGAGCAGCGCCAGTTTCGCCCTAGAGAGTGATGCCCGACACGGCAAAACATGTCAGGAGTCCTGCCATGACAGCCAGAACTGCAAAAACCGGATTTCTGGATTTCTTCAAAAAGTAGGCTGAAAAGAAAGTTGCAGGTACGACGCTGGAAACGCCGATACCGATACCGATCATGGTTATGCTTTCGCCAAAGGACGGGTTCGCCAGAAAGAAAAACATATCTGGCGCGGCGCTCAATCCAATTCCGTGCCAGATCTGATCAACGCTCTTGCCATCGATCACTGATTGCAGAAGCTGGTTGGCGGGTATCGGTGAGTCCTTTTCCAGAAAGCTGATGATTGTGCCAAGCAATACCAGACAGGAAGACAGCAGCGTCAGCCAGTATATGGTCTGACCATAAATCACGCCAGATATCGGTATCAGAGATTTTTGATACAGTCGCACGACGTCACCCCCTCACAACACCGGTATTTCAACACCAGTCAACGACTCAATGCCTCTGGCCACCAGTTTGAGACTCGAGCCAAAGAGGATTGTGATCAGGAGAGCCCTGACAACAGACGCTTTCAAGGCTGTAAGGAGGCTTGCACCGATAAGGCCGCCAATAACCTGTCCCAACATCCATGGCGCAGCGATTATGCCGATCAGTGCGCCTACATTGATATATGGCCAAATGGCAGCTGCATTTCCCAAGGCCAGAAGTACCCCGCTTGTCCCGGTTGCCACTTTGATCGGTATGCTCATCACGAGGTTCAGCAGCGGAACCGCTGCCCAGCCGCCACCCAAGCCAAAGAATCCGCCGGTGAAGCCGACGAGCAGGAACAGGAAAATTGACAGTTTGACGTTGGTTGCGCGGTAGCTGACATAACTCGACAATGAGCTTTCCCAGTATGTTTTGCGAAGCTTCAAACGTTGGGAAAAATTCTCTGATTTTTTCAGAACGGGATAGTCGGACGTGCCGCTCTTGAATATGAAAAGCGCCGCAATCAGAAGCAGCATCAAACCGAGCAATAGTCTGATTATGCCGTCTGATTTTTCGCCGAATTGCTGGGCGAGATGAATGGCAGTGAATGAGCCTGACATTCCACCAACAATTATCGGCAATGCACCTAACAGGACCAGTTTGATGTCGGCCAGGCCTTTGCGCATGAGCGGACCGGTTGAAATCAGGCCGCTGAACATCGCAACGACAAGGCCTGTGGATCGTATCAGGAGCGTGTCAAACGATGTAAAGGCCAGCAGCAGCGGGGTAAAGATCACGCCACCGCCAACACCCGCGATCACCGCAATCACTGCAATGATGACGCTGACGAAGAAAGAAATAACGATGATGTCAATGCTGGAGAAGCCACCTTGTCCGCCAAATGCCGCCCCATCTATCTGTGTCTCGAGGAACAGGTAACAACAAAGCGTGGCAACCACGAGAATGGAAAGTTCCCGGTTATTTCTAAAGCCGTCTAGCATTTTGGCCTGTCTTTTGTTCGCACGGGATTCAGCAAGGTCTGAGGTGGTCTTTGTTCGGCCTGTGGAGCGGGCTTGTCGAATTGGAATGGCGTTGGTTTGAGGCTTGGATCCTTACGGAAAGTTTTCCGCGGCCCCGCGGAAAAGTCTATACATTAGATTTAAGAGATTAAAGCTAACCGATTTCTTTACAGGCGTAAATTGTGAGATCCAGCCGCAAAACCATGATGAAGCCATCTAAACCGGCTCCGGTTGTCGCGGTTGTCGTTGGGGTGTGGCTTGGTGCATGCGCGTATCAGGGTGAAGGCGCTTTGTTGGTCCTCGAAGGTGACGAGGAACGAAGCTGTTCCGGGCTTCATGCAGAATATGAAGGTGCCGACCAGCTGTCCGGGGAGAATATGGACGCAAGACGACGTTGGCTGTTGCAGCTGATGCGTCAAAAGGATTGTCGCTTGCCCCGGCAACCTGATCCGAAATTCAAGTTCAATCTGTTCATCACCGGTTGAGTCCGGATTATTCGCCTGTCCCATCTGTCCACTTGTTTGACAGTTTGGGTGACCACAATGCGACCAAAGAGCTTCTTGCCATCCACGTTCAGGGGGAGGCCATTGAAAAGAGTGGCGCACCCGAGAGAAGGTTCGATGCCTATCCGTGGCGCCATCCAGTAACTGAATCCAGCTATATCAACACCTTAGCAAACCGCCCCTACAGGTCAACTGTCAAAACCTTACCTGCAACCTTGCCTGAACCCTGAACCCTGGTCCGAGGGCCAAGGTCCAAGCACCAAAGTCCAAGCACCAAAGTCCAAGCACCAAGGTCCGTGGTCCACAGACCTTGAGCCGTGGATCGTGGGTCTTGGTTCGAGGTTAAAGCTTCGCGGCTCGCGCCTCGCGGACGCCG
>Ga0181583_10003418_pt1 | contig 11628 bp, 8 predicted proteins | sample 071ome_31_FD_132461 | JGI IMG/M metagenome (GOLD analysis project Ga0181583, IMG submission 132461) | Coastal salt marsh microbial communities from the Groves Creek Marsh, Skidaway Island, Georgia - 071405CT metaG (megahit assembly) | ecosystem: Environmental > Aquatic > Marine > Intertidal zone... | reverse complement strand
GGCAAGGCAATGACGAGGGCCTGCCTGATATTCACTTGGTTTGGGGGCACAGTGGCGCAAGATGAGCAAAGGGCCAGTTCTGATCGAGCTTGAGGAAACCAGCGCACCACCCAGCCCCGCAGCCGCGGCCCCGGTGCCCGATATTTCCGGTGATCCCGGCGGTGTGGGCGCGCAGGCCAGCGCCGATCTGGAAGGCGCAGCCGCGCAGGGGCAGGCCATGCTGCACGTGGCGGGGCTGGCGGCGCGCCCGCCAGCGCGCTTGGCGCGGTGGTTTTTTGCAGGCGTGACGCTGCTTTTTGGTACGTTTTTGTCCATTGCGGCATGGGATTTTGCCACTGCGTTGTTGGCGCGCATGCCGGTGCTGGGCACGGCTGTGGCGCTGGCCATGGGGGGGCTGGTGATATTGGCCCTGCTGATCGTGCTGCGCGAGGTGGCAGCCTTTGCCCGGCTAGCGCGGCTGGACCGGCTGCGCCGCAACGCCACGCAGGCCGTGGCCGATGACAGCCTGGCCCAGGCCCGTGCGGTGCTGGGGCAGATGGTGGCGCTGTATCAACGGCGCGCCGATATGCGTTGGCATATCGATCGGGCCGCGCAGGCCCAGATCGAGGCCGCAGCCCGGCAGGTGGCCACGGTGACAGCCCTTGTGCCATTGGCCTTGGCCGATGTGATCGGGGCCTTGGTGATCAACATGTCGATGATCCGGCGCATTGCCGAAATTTATGGTGGCAGGGCGGGGTTTCTTGGCAGTTGGCGGCTGATCCGGGCTGTGATGGCCCATTTGGTGGCCACGGGTGCCGTGGCGGTGGGCGATGATTTGATCGGTTCGGTGGCGGGCGGCACGGTCGTGTCGAAAGTTTCGCGCCGCTTTGGCGAGGGGGTTGTGAACGCAGCGCTGACCGCGCGCGTGGGCATTGCCGCGCTTGACCTGTGCCGCCCCCTGCCTTTTGCCGCACAAAAACGCCCCGGCGTATCTGCGCTGCTGGGGCGCGCGTTGCGGGGGCTGTTTGGCCGCGCTTAGCGCAGCATGGGCACACCGCCGGGGCCTTGGGTGCGTTCTAAAACACCGGCCCGAACCGACCGGCCAATGCGGTGGGCCAGCGCGCTCCATGCCTGTGCTTGATCGGCGCTTAATTCATGGCGCAGCACCATATCGAACAGGCCCAGCCATGGCTCGAACATGCCCGGGCGCACATTGCCCGCGTCGCGATGCACCGCCACGGCGTTGCCGCTGTAGCCCCGCTCGTGCAAGATGGCGTTTTTCCAAAATTGCGCCACTTTTTGCTCGTGTGCGGGCCAGTCTTGGACATGGGCGGCAAACACCGGCGCCAGACCGGGGTGTTGGCGCATATGGGCATAAAAACTGGCGACCACGCGCTCGATCTCTTCTGCGGTGATCTGAAAACGAGGCTGTGCAGCAGACATTTTTGGGGCCTTCACAAAAAACAGGGGCACGCAACGCACACTAGCCCGGCGCGGGGGCTGGCCGCAAGCGCACTGGCCTAAGGCGGCGATATTTCCATTTGCATCTCTTTGCGATGAATGCGCGCTGGCGGCTTCATTCTGGGGTTGTTTTTTGGGGCTGTTTTTTGAAATGCAGGTTGACTTAATTTCTGCCGCGCAGCACGGTTAAGTCCTAGACTAGGAGTAGTGATCATGAAAACCAAGATTATGTTGGCAGTAGCCGTTGTCGCAACTTTGGGCGTTGCCGCTTGCAGCGCACCCGAGCCGGCACCTGTGATGCCCGAGCCGACCACTCAGAAATACGGCTAATTCTAGATCGGCAGAAGGGGCCAAGACTTACCTAAAACTTTGGATCCCTTCTGCCTTTTTCCCCGTGGCCCAGCGCCCGGTGCAAAACAGGTTATTTTTAATGAAACGTATTGCTTTTTTTGCAGCCCTTGCCCTGTTGTCGGGCTGTGGCGTGCCCTTCGTTCCGTTTATTTAAGGGGCGCTTGGGCGTTTGGCATGCCGCCGTATGGCCGCGCGTTGCCGCCTTTTTCTTATAGCGAAAATATATCGCATCCGCGTCTGCGGGGCTGGAATGATGCATCCTTTGGTTGCAGCGTTGCGCCGAAATGTCAGCTATGCATTTGATGTGTGCATTTGGCCGCGCCATTTGGCCCAGCCATTTGGCATGAATGCTGGCATATCTGCATAAGGATGATGTTGTGCGATAAAACGGGCGTATCATCTGGGGTATCGCTGCCGATAAATACCCGTTTATGATTTGGGAAATGTAGATTGCCCTGAAAACTGCAGGCGTTTTTCGCCAAACTTTGTGAAGGTTTGAAATAGCGGCGTAATAAAACCGTGCATATGGCGAAAACTGTTGTGCCAAATTCTGGCCCGCTTTTTGGGGGCCTTGGGGACAATATTCACCTGCCCCATCTTATATGCGTTTGGTTTGGCAGTCTTTTTCGGTTCTGGCTGGCAATTTGGCTTGGCCTGAGTTAGGTGTTCGTTTGGTAAGCGGCCAGTTTCAGATGCATGGTGCATGTGTTGGCCCCGGTAATTGGTTTTTGCGTGTCGTGAAACTTTGCTGGGTGGCCGATGATTATCGACTGGGACAAGCTGGAAACCATCACCGGGCGCAAGCGCGCGATGCTGGCCTATATGGCGCGCTCTATCTTGGGCATAGAGCAAACGCACAACGACGGGCTAGAGCTGGAGCAAGCGTTGCGCTTGGTGGCCAAACTGGGCACCTATTCTGGTAGCGCCGAGGCGGAATTGGCGCATCTGTCGCAAGGCCTAAGCGATGCCAAGGCAAAAACCCTTGAATTGGCGGTTGCTTTGGAAATGGTCAAAGCGGAACGCCACCATCAGCGCGGCCTTATTCAAGACCTCAAACAGCAAGTGGCCGCCTCGCAGGCGCGCGCCGAACGGGCCGAGGCGCGCCTGCACGAGGTGACGCGCTCGTTTGCCTATCTGATCGAGCGCAACGCCCGTGGCCAGGCGCTGGCCGATACCCGCCCGGCGCCCCTGTTGCTGACAAACCCGATAAACGTGCCAAACCGCGCCTAAGGGGCGGCGAAAAGCCCCCAACGCCCCACTGGACGGCTGCCAAACAGCAGCTTATAACGCCGCACATGACACGGATACTGGCGATCATTATTCGAATTATATGCCCGGCGCTCTGATAAGATCGAGCCGCCGGGAAAAGGCGTATGGACTGCCGCGCCGCCCTGTTTTTCTTCCAGACAGACCGATTTGCAAAGGACGCCACAGATGTGCGCCGATACGCCCGACTATAAAGACACCCTGAACCTGCCTGAAACCGAATTTCCCATGCGCGCAGGCCTGCCCCAGCGCGAGCCGGGCTGGCTGGCCCAATGGGCGGAAATTGGTATCTACGATCGCTTGCGTGAAAAGCCGGGGCGCACGCCCTTTATCCTGCACGATGGCCCGCCCTATGCGAATGGGCATCTGCACATCGGCCATGCGCTGAATAAGATCTTGAAGGATTTCATCGTGCGCAGCCAGCAAATGCTGGGCCACGACGCGCGCTATGTGCCGGGCTGGGATTGCCACGGCCTGCCCATCGAATGGAAAATCGAGGAAAAATATCGCGCCGAAGGCAAGAATAAGGACGAGGTGAATATCGTCGATTTCCGCCAAGAATGCCGCCGCTTTGCCGAAGGCTGGATCGAGGTGCAGCGCGACGAATTCAAGCGGCTTGGCATCACTGGCAATTGGGACAACCCGTATTTGACCATGGATTTCCATGCCGAGCGGGTGATCGCCGAAGAATTTATGAAGCTGTTGATGAACGGCACGCTCTACCAAGGCTCGAAACCTGTGATGTGGTCGCCGGTAGAGAAAACCGCGCTGGCCGAGGCCGAGGTGGAATATCACGACCACACCAGCCACCAAGTTTGGGTGCGCTTCCGCCCGGTGCAGGGGGGGGCGGCCGTGGCCGAGGGCGATTTCACGGTTGTGATCTGGACCACAACGCCATGGACCATCCCGCAAAACCGTGCGGTGGCCTATGGGCCCGGTATCTCTTATGGGCTGTACCGCGTGAGCGAAGTGCACGAGCATTCCAGCGCCCAAGTGGGCGAGGTGGTGCTGCTGGCCAATTCGCTGGCCGAAAGCGTGATGCAGGGTGTCCGGGTGACGGGCTTTGAAAAGCTGCGCGATATCGACACCGCCGCGCTGCAGGGCATGGTGCTGGCCCACCCCTATCGGGGGGTCGAGGGGGGCCAGGCCGAGTGGGATTTCGATGTGCCCATGCTGCCGGGCGAACATGTGACCGAAGAGGCGGGCACAGGGTTCGTACATACCGCGCCCAGCCATGGCGACGACGATTATCAACTGGGCCTGCAATACGGCCTGCCGATGACCTATAATGTCACCGAAGACAGCAGCTACCGCGCAGATCTGCCGCTGTTTGGCGGGCAACACATCATTTTGCCCGACGGCAAAGAAGGCCCCGCCAATGTGTCAAATATCAAGGCCATGCACGGGGCAGGGGCGCTGTTTGGCAAGGCCAAGCTGAAACATTCCTACCCGCATTCTTGGCGCAGTAAGGCGCCGCTGATCTATCGCAACACGCCGCAGTGGTTTGCCGCCATCGACCGCGCGGTTGGCGATGGCCAAGATAGCTATGGCAAAACCATCCGCGAACGCGCGCTGACCTCGATTGACCAGCTGGTGAAATGGACGCCCGCCACCGGGCGCAACCGCCTTTATTCCATGATCGAGGCGCGCCCCGATTGGGTGTTGTCGCGCCAGCGCGCATGGGGTGTGCCGCTGACCTGCTTTGTGAAAAAAGGCGCCCGGCCCACGGATGCAGATTTCTTGCTGCGCAATCCCGCCATCAACGCCCGCATCGCCGAGGCCTTCGAGGCCGAGGGCGCCGATGTATGGTATGTCGATGGCTTCAAGGCGCGGGTGTTTGGCACCGATGCCAACCCAGATGACTACGAACAGGTGTTCGATGTGCTGGATGTGTGGTTCGATTCCGGTTCTACCCATGCATTCGTGCTGCGCGACCGTGCCGATGGTGCCCCCGATGGCATTGCAGACCTATATCTAGAAGGCACCGACCAGCACCGCGGGTGGTTCCATTCCTCGATGTTGCAGGCCTGTGGCACCAAGGGGCGCGCGCCCTATCGCGGGGTGCTGACCCATGGCTTTACGCTGGATGAAAAGGGCATGAAAATGTCCAAATCCTTGGGCAACACGGTGGCCCCGCAAGAGGTGATCGACCAATATGGCGCAGATATTTTGCGCCTGTGGGTGGCGCAATCTGACTATACTGTTGATCTGCGCATCGGCGACAAGATCATCAAAGGGGTGGCAGACAGCTACCGCCGGTTGCGCAATACCATGCGCTTTATGCTGGGGGCGTTGGCCGATTATACGCCCGATCAGCAGGTAGACCCCGCCGATATGCCCGAATTAGAGCGCTGGGTTTTGCACCGCTTGTGGGAATTGGATGGCCAAGTGCGCAAGGGCTATGCAGAATACGATTTCCAAGGCGTGTTCCAAGCCCTGTTCAACTTTGCCACGGTTGATCTGTCAGCCTATTATTTCGATATCCGCAAAGACGCGCTTTATTGCGATGGCGACAGCCTGCGCCGCCGCGCTGCGCGCACGGTGATGGATATTTTGTTCCAGCGCCTGACCACATGGCTGGCCCCGATTTTGGTCTTCACCATGGAAGAGGTCTGGCTAGAGCGGCACAAGGGCCCGGGTGCCTCGGTGCATTTGCACGATTTCCCCGAAACCCCGGACAGCTGGCAAAACCCGGATCTGGCGGCAAAATGGGCGGGCATTCGCAAGGTGCGCCGCGTGGTGACCGCCGCATTGGAACTGCAGCGCCGCGACAAGGTGATTGGCGCCAGCCTCGAGGCGGCACCGGTGGTGTATCTGGAAGATCCGCAGGTATTAGAGGCGCTGAAAACCGTGGCCTTTGAGGATGTCTGCATCACCTCTGCCGTTTCGCTAAGCACGGGCACTGCCCCAGCGGATGCCTTCGCTATGGCCGAGGTGCCCGGTGTGTGGGTGGTTTTCGAAAAAGCCGATGGTCAAAAATGCGAACGCTGCTGGAAAATCCTGCCCGATGTGGGCAGCCATAGCCACGCCGCTGTGTGCCAACGCTGTGACAGCGCGCTGGGCTAGTTCTGGCGAAAAGCGCGAAAAGAACCATAAAAAGGCACGCTGGGCGTGCCTTTTTTGTTGGGTCAGCCAGATGTGGCGCGGGCGGGAATAAGCTGCTGCATAATGCCCACACCCAGCAAATACAGGCTGGTGGCCACCAGCCCCCAATGCGCCCAGCTGCCGGGGTGAAAATCAACCCATGCAGCCCAGCCGGCAAAAATTGTCCACGCCAGCGCCACGGGCAGCGACACGCTGCGCCAGCGCACCGTGCGCACAGGGTGGATGAACTTGAGCGGGGTGAACATGGCAACCGCCAACAGCGCCACCAACCCCACGATCACATAGAAATTAGGCTGCACCGCAAACAGCACCAACACCAGCATGTTCCAGCATCCGGGAAAGCCGGAAAATGAATTGTCTTTGGTTTTCATGCGGTTATCTGCAAAATACATGGCGCTGGCAAAGGTGATGACGATAATGGCAAACCACCCCGTCCAGCCCGGCAAAAGCCCCGATTTGAACAGCGCATAGGCGGGCACAAAGACATATGTCAGGTAATCGATGATCAAATCCAACAGCACACCGTCAAATTCTGGGGCATTGGTTTTGACATCATATTTGCGCGCCAACGGCCCATCGATCCCGTCGACGGCAAAGGCAACGACCAGCCATAAAAACATCAAGCTCCATTTTTCCTCGACCGCGGCCAACATGGCCAGCATGGCAAAAACAGCGCCTGTCGCGGTGAGCAAGTGCACCAATAACGCTTTGAATTGGATCGACAAAATTACCTACCTTTCAGAAACTGTCGCGCGCCCGGGGGTGGGTGGCCTCGTAGACCTGCAGCAGTCGGGCGGTGTCCACGGCCGTATAGGCCTGCGTTGTGGACAGCGAGGCATGCCCCAGCAATTCCTGAATGGCGCGTAAATCGCCGCCTGCATCCAGCAAATGTGTGGCAAAGCTGTGGCGCATGGCGTGGGGTGTGGCGGTGGCGGGCAGGCCCAATTGCATGCGCGCCTGTTCCATCACTTTTTGAATAGCGCGCGGGCCCAGCGGGCCACCCCGCACGCCGCGAAACACAGCGCCATCGGCGGCTATCGGATGCGGCAGCAAACGCAGATACTGTGCCATGGCCTGCTGGGCGGCGGGCAAAACGGGCACCAGACGTTCTTTGCCGCCCTTGCCCAAGACGCGCAGCATATCGCCCAAGGGCAGATCGGCCCCGCGCAGCGAAAGCGCCTCGGATATGCGCAACCCGCAGCCATAAAGCAGCGTGACAACCGCCAAATCGCGCGCTGCCACCCATGGCGCTGGCGCCTGCAATTCAACCCGGTCCAGCATGGCGCGGGCTGCATCCACGGCCAAAGGACGGGGCAGTTTTTTCTGAAATTTCGGGCTGCGCGTGGCCAAAATAGCGGTGGGTTCGAACCCCTCGCGTTCGGCCAGCCAGCGAATGAAGCTTTTGACCGCAGACAGTTTGCGCGCCAGCGAGCGTGGGCCGATGCCCTGCGCGCGTTCGTGCGCCATCCATGCGCGCATGTCACTGGTTTGCAACCCACCCAAAGCGGTTGTACCCAGCGCCTGGCCCATGTGCTGGCCCACAAAGCCCAAAAACCCTGCCACATCATGGCGATAGGCCGCGATCGTGTTGTCAGCGGCGCCCTTTAGCGCGCTTTGCCGATCCAGCCAATCGGCCATGGCTTGCGTTACACCGGGTGAGGCATGGCTCATGACAGCCAACGGCGCATCGCCCTTTCAAAGACGCCTGCGAAAAATGTCAGCAAATCCACGCCTTGACTGGGCGAAAACTGATGGGGGTCTTCGGCGCCCATCAACAACATGCCGGGCAACCGCCCGCTGCCGAAATCTAACCGCAAACACGCCTCTGATCGCAACCAGCCCGAGGCCTCGCCATAGACCGTGGCGCTGCCTTCGCGGATTTGGCGCAACACCACCGGGCGCACCGGCGTGCCGCGCCCGCCTGTCAGGTAGTCATCGACAAAACCGGGCGCCGCCACATGCAGCACATCGCCCAGTTTTTCCGCCACAGGGGCGCCATCTGACTGGCTGCTTTCCAGCACCAAGCGGATGGTATCCACACGCAAAATGGCCGCAACTTCACTGCCGAGGTTGCGCAAAAACCCCTCAAAATCAACGGGATCTAGCATGCATAAAATCGCGCGGTGCACTTGGTTTGTGCCGGCCAAGTTTTCGTAGGCGGCTGCAATCACGTTGCGATGGGTATCTTCCAGCCGCGTCAGGCGCGCCTCTAGCCGCTCCATCGCAAGGCCGCGCACATCCACGATATTGCTGCCCATGGCGCGGTCATTGGCCAGCACCAAGGCACGCATTAAATCGGCATCTTCCAGCACCACATCGGGCTGGGCCAAGATTTGGTCGCGTACCGCCTCGTCAATTTTCGGCTTGGTGGTCATGCTCGCCTCGTGCCTCGCCTTATGCCTTTGCTGGGAAGCTTAGCAAAGCTTTCCGTGGTTTTCTGCTATTTTTTCCGGTTTCTGCGGGATTAGGCGGGGCTTTGTCAATGAAGAAGGCCCGCCCCAAGGGCAGGCCTTGCGCACCCAAAGCTGTGGGCGCTGTGAAACCGGGCCGTTTGCGCCGGCTTAAACGATTTTAATGCCTGCGCTTTCAGCGTCTTTCAGAAACTGCGCCAGCCCGGCATCGGTCAGCGGATGCTGAGCCAGTTTTTTGATCACTTCGGGCGGTGCGGTCATCACATCGGCGCCAATTTTTGCGGCGTCAGACACATGGTTAACCGTGCGGATCGAGGCGGCCAAAATCTGGGTTTCAAAGCCGTAATTGTCGTAGATCTCGCGGATATCGGCAATCAGCTCCATGCCATCAAGGTTAATGTCGTCCAAGCGCCCGATAAAGGGGCTGATAAACGTGGCACCGGCCTTGGCGGCCAACAGGGCCTGATTGGCCGAAAAACACAAGGTCACGTTGATCATGTGCCCCTCGGTTGACAGGGCTTTGCAGGCTTTCAGCCCGTCCCATGTAAGCGGCAGTTTGATCGCGATATTGTCGGCAATCGCGGCCAGCTTGCGCCCTTCGGCGATCATGGCGCTGGCTTCGGTGGCGACAACCTCGGCGCTGACCGGGCCATCGACCAAAGCGGCGATTTCTTTGGTCACTTCCAAAATATCGCGGCCAGATTTTTTGATCAGCGAGGGGTTTGTGGTAACGCCATCGACGATTCCAAGATCGTTCAGTTCGGAAATGGCGGCGATGTCGGCGGTGTCCACGAAGAATTTCATGGCTGGCTCCTATGGCAGTGGGCTTGCTCCGCCCCGCCTTTACCCCATAGGACTGGAAGTCGAAACCGAAAACTGCGGGGCATGTCGGCGTGAGCGCATTCTTTGAACAAGGGGCATTGGTGGCGGTGTTAACCGCCGAACCGCTTAACCGCCTGCTTGATTACCGCGCGCCCGAGGGGGGCTGCATGCTGGGCGCCTTTGTGCAGGTGCCGCTGGGGCCACGCCGGGTTGTGGGCGTGGTGTGGGGGCCGGGCGAGGGGCGGTTTGACCCCGCCAAGATACGCGCGGTGCAAAAGGTGTTGGATGCGCCGCCCATGCGCGACGAGTTGCAAGAGTTTCTGACGCGCGCGGGCGATTATACGCTAACGCCTATGTCGCAAATGCTGCGGCTGGCCACGCGTGCGCCGGGGTTGGGGGATCCGCCCTCGATGCGCAAGATCTATCGCTTGGGCGCCCATGCCCCCGCCCGCCTAACCGAGGCCCGCGCCCGCGTGCTGCAGGTGCTGCAAGACTATGGCGGCTTGGCCTTCACCTTGGGCGAGCTTTCGGCCAGCGCGGGCGTGACCAGCAGCGTGATCAAGGGGCTGGTGGCCCAAGGCGCCGTGCGCGAAGAGGACAGCCCACGCGATCTGCCCTTTCAGCGGCTAGATCCCGACCATGGTGCCAAGGCCCTGACCGAGGCCCAGGCCCAGGCAGCCCAGCAGCTGGTGGCAGGGGCACGCGCGGGGGGCTATGGCACCACGCTTTTGCATGGGGTCACCGGCTCGGGCAAAACCGAGGTGTATCTGGAAGCGGTGGCCGAATGCCTGCGGGCCGGGGCGCAGGCGTTGGTTTTGTTGCCAGAAATTGCCCTGACGCAAGAGTTTTTAACCCGGGTCGAGGCCCGCTTTGGCGCCCGCCCCGCCGAATGGCATTCGGGCGTTACCCTGACCGAGCGGCGCCGGGTGTGGCGCATGGCCGCCGAAGGGGGCGTGGGGCTGGTGGTGGGGGCCCGTTCGGCGCTGTTTTTGCCCTATCAAAACCTTGGGCTGGTGGTGGTGGATGAAGAACACGACACCTCGTACAAGCAAGAGGAAGGCGTGATTTACAACGCGCGCGACATGGCGGTGCTGCGCGCCAGTATTTGTGGCGCGCGGGTTGTGCTGCCCTCTGCCACGCCCAGCTTGGAAACTTGGGCGAATGCCGAGGCGGGCAAATACCAAAAGCTGGTTTTGGCCAACCGCTTTGGCGCCAGCGTTTTGCCAAAAATGCAGGCCATCGATATGCGCGTCGAAACCTTGCCTGCCCAACGCTGGATTTCAGCGCCGCTGCAGGGGGCGGTTAACGCGCGTATCGCGGCGGGCGAACAGGCGCTGCTTTTCATCAATCGCCGTGGCTATGCCCCGGTCACGCTGTGCCGGGCCTGTGGCCACCAGATTGGCTGCGATCATTGCGATGCGCGCATGGTCGAGCATCGGTTTCTCAAACGTCTTGTGTGCCATCAATGCGGCGAAACCAAACCCATGCCCGAGGCCTGCCCCGCGTGCCATGTCGAGGGGCGATTGGCGGCTGTTGGCCCCGGGGTCGAGCGGTTGGGCGAAGAGGCGGCCGCGCTTTTCCCCCATGCGCGGATTGCCACGCTTAGCTCTGATATGTTTGGCAGCGCACGGGCGTTAAAGGCGCAGATTGCCGCAATTGCCGAGGGCGAGGCCGATATCATCATTGGCACCCAGCTGGTGGCCAAGGGGCACAATTTTCCACGCCTGACCTTGGTGGGGGTCATTGATGCCGATTTGGGGCTGCAAGGATCAGATTTGCGCGCCGCCGAACGCACCTTTCAATTGATGCGGCAGGTGGCGGGGCGCGCAGGCCGGGCCGCGCGTGCGGGTGTGGCCATGCTGCAAACCTACCAGCCCGAACACCCGGTGATCCGTGCCATTTTGGGCGGCGATGAACAGGGGTTTTGGCAGGCCGAAGCGGCGCTGCGTCAACAGGCTGGCGTGCCGCCCTATGGGCGCATGGCGGGGATCATTATTTCAGCCCCAACGCCGCAAGCGGCCTTTGATCTGGGCCAGGAACTGGCCCGGCGCGTGGCCCCCTTGGCCCGCGTGGGCGCGCAGGTCTTTGGGCCTGCGCCCGCGCCGATTGCCCGCATTCGTGGCCGTCACCGCGTAAGATTGCTGGTCAAGGCCGACCGTGGCGTCGCGCTACAAGCTGCGCTGGCGGCTTGGGTTGGGCAGGTGCGCCTGCCAGCCCAAGTGCGGCTGGCCAT
>Ga0181583_10003413_pt1 | contig 11637 bp, 9 predicted proteins | sample 071ome_31_FD_132461 | JGI IMG/M metagenome (GOLD analysis project Ga0181583, IMG submission 132461) | Coastal salt marsh microbial communities from the Groves Creek Marsh, Skidaway Island, Georgia - 071405CT metaG (megahit assembly) | ecosystem: Environmental > Aquatic > Marine > Intertidal zone... | reverse complement strand
TGTTTCTGGATCTCTTGATGCAGAAATCCTTCGTGCAATCACTGCTGAGTCTGCACTTCAGGGTGAAATTGATGCTGAAGAAACCCTTCGTGCATCTGAAATCACTCGCGTAGAAGGTCTTGTCTCTGCAGAGCAGACTCGTGCTCAAACTGCTGAAGCAGGTCTTCAATCTGGCCTTGATGCAGAAATTGCTCGTGCTACCGATGCAGAGGCTGTTCTTTCAGGCTCTATCGCTTCAGAAGTTAACCGTGCTACTACTGCGGAAGCTGCCCTTCAGGCTGCTATCGATGCAGAAGAAGCTGCACGTATCGCTGCTGATGATGCTGAAGCTCTTGCTCGCGCTGGAGCTGACGGTGATCTTTCTCTACTTGCTACCGCTACCAAGCTTAACCTTGTTGGCGCTATCAACGAAGTTCATGATGAGTTGGACGCAGAAGTTGCTCGTGCAACCGCTGCTGAGGGAGTTTTGACTTCTAATCTTGATGCAGAAGTTGTTCGCGCAACTGCAGCTGAGGCTCTCTTGACTACTAACTTGAACCAAGAGATTGCTGATCGTATCGCTGGTGATAATGCTGAAGCTGCTGCTCGTACTGCTGCAGACAACGTTCTTCAGGGTAACATTGATACTTTGAGATCTGATATGGATGCTGCTGACTTGGTTCTTTCTGGTTCTATCAATGATGAGAAGAACAGAGCACTTGCTGCAGAGCAAGCACTCCAGAACTCAATCAATGCTGAGACAACTCGTGCAACTAACGCTGAAGCTGGTCTTCAGGGTCAGATCAACGATATCCTCTCTAACACTGATCCAGCTGCTCTTGACTCACTTACTGAGATTGTTGAGGCATTCCAGTCTGCTGACTCTGATCTTAACGCTGCAATCACTGCTGCTCTTGGTACTCACACTTCTGAACTTGCTGCTGAAGAAACTGCACGTATCGCTGGCGATGCTGCACTTCAGGCTGCTCTTGATCAGGAAATCCTTGATCGTATCGCTGATGTAGATGCAGAAGAATCTCGCGCACTCGCTGCAGAGGCTGTTCTTTCTGGTTCTATCGCTTCTGAGATTGCTCGCGCAACTTCTGAAGAAGCACGTATCGAAGCTAAGTTTGATGCTGAAGTTGTTAGAATCGACGGTGACGTTGCTACTAACTCTGCAGACATCGCTGCTGAAACAGCTGCACGTATTGCTGGTGATGATGCACTTGGTGATGCAATCTTTGATCTTTCTGGATCTCTTGATGCAGAAATCCTTCGCGCAACTACTGCAGAAGCTGGTCTTCAGTCTGCTATCGACGCAGAAGAAGCTCGCGCTCTTGCAGCAGAAGCTGTACTTCAAACTGCAATTGATGATGAAGAAGCTCGTGCTACCGCTGCAGAGGCAACTCTTCAGTCTAACATTGACGCTCTTTCAGCAACTCACGCTGCTGATGAAGCTGCAATGGATGCACGTATGACTGCTCGTGAAGAAGGTATGGTTTCTACTTTCGCTATGGTAGATGCTGGTATGGCTGTTGGTGGCGTATTCAACGTTCCGGCTGAAGCACACTATGTGTTCGTTGCTGGTGTTGATAATGCTAACACTCCAACTGGTCCACAAGGTTTCACCCTTGAGCTTCCAAATGGTGTTGTAGGTAAGACCATCGTCGTCAAGCACGCTAAGGTCGGAGCTGGTTTCGAAGCAGCTGATGTTACTGTACAAGGTATGGGCGGTCAGTTGATCGATTCTGAGGTATCTGTTGACCTCAACGAAGAATCTGCATTCACTGTTGTATTCTTCGGCGGTATGTGGCAGCTTGTATAATAGTTGATAGGGGCTTGCCTCTTCCACTATTGTTGCGAATTGCGACAGGGTGGTCCCGGTCCTTCGGGGCCACCTTTTTTCATACTTATAATTAAGGAGGATAAAAGTATGTATTCAACTTTACAAAACGGTGTTAATAGAATTAATGCTGTCTCCGAATCAGTTTCTGGCGAAATGGGATATATCCAATCAGGACCTGGTGAATTCGGAATTTTTGTATGGTCTCGAACTCCTGTAACTGTTAATGTCAGACATGCTAATGGTACTTGGAGTGTTTTTGGCGAGACCACATCAGAAAATAAAACAATGTCAATCTATTTCGAAGATTATGAAGCTGTACACGTAACTGCTGCTAGTGATACTGTTGTTCGTATGTCTTATATCGATCAACCTAAAAGTACAGGTGCTTCTTCACAAACAACTAGCGATATCTCTGATATCCCAGCTTATACCATAGCAGATGCAGGATCTGTTTTGTCAACAGATAATGATGGAAACTTGGTATGGGTACCTCTTTCTTCTCTTGGCGCTGAGGCTGTAAGAGAATATCAATCAACTGAATATGTCGAATCCACAGGATCTGCCGGTGATGGTGGTGGTGATGGCGGTGGTGATCCTGCCCCTGCACCAGGAATTGATCAATATGGAGCCTCTGTAATTCTCGAAGGACAACAAAGCACTTCATATCTCAATCAACTTCTTCCTGGCAACACAGAATTCTCTTGGGATCCAAATGTTGACAATGGCCAGCTCGTTGTAAATAAAGTTGGTGCTGGTTTTGATAACAATAGATATTTCCTTTTCACCGAGAGTTTCACTCCAGCAGATATGGCAAATGATACAGAATATATCTTTAGATTTATTTTCCGATCAACACAACCATCTCAAATGCGATATGGTTTGATGGCAGAAAATGATCTTGAGGCATTCTCTGAAGCTGAGGCTGAAGAAAACGCTGTATTGTGGGCAACTGCTAGACAAAACGAAAGTGCTAAAGTATACAGTAAAGGCACTCAGTTGAATGGAAATGCTGGTAACTCTGTCGGCGGTAGAGCACTTGTGTTCTCAAAAGATGCTGGTGGAAACCTTACAATCAAAATGAAATTGTGGAACTACACTTACAGTTATTACATAGATTCTTTCACCTATACCAATAACGCCACATTCAATGCGAATTTTGATCCAACACAACCATTGAGATTCTTTGTATACTATCCAGAACAACACAACACTGTTCTGTTCGATAACTACGAAACATTAGAGCAATAAGGAGGATAAATAATGTTTAATAGATTAGCTAGCGATAATGTAAATAAATATACTGCTGGTACTGATGCTCCTTCTGGCAATAGCGGGATTGTTGCTAATCCTGATGAGCTTGGAATGTTCATTTGGTGTAACGCCGCAGTCAAAATGTACGGCATGGTTAATGGAGTCTGGGTAGAAATAGAAACTATGGGTCCAGACAACAAAACTACTGTCTTGAGTTGGAGCGATTATCAAGCAATTAATGCTATGTCAACCACTGGTCAGTCTGAAGTTGTTAGAATGATTCCTGTTTTGGATTCTTCTATGACTGTTCTTAATGACCAGCAACTTGCTTCAGTTTCAGAAATCCCTGGATTTCCAACTGTTGAGGCTGACAGCTACAATAAAATTTTATCAATCAGTGCGGATGGCGAGCTTGGCTGGTCGTTTGTGAGTGATTTGTTTTAACATACTTATAGGAGGATAAAAGTATGAGTTTAACACTTAATAAAGGGGTAAACAAACATTCATTCGATTCAGGAGAGCCGACTCTTGAAGATTACGTGTTTGATACCAGTTCAGATTTTCCATACCCAGAGAACAATAGCTTGACTACCCAAGCTTCTCAGGGAGTTACTGTTTGGTCTTCTGAACCAGTTAACGTTTATGGCTATGACCCTTCTCAAAACCCTAACGGTTTTGATGAAATGGCTAACCCACCAAACGTTGATGGATGGATTCTTATTGGTACAACCAGTGCATCAAATAAGTCCATCAATATTCCAGCTGGACAATACACAAAAGGCATTGCTATTCCTGTTTCAGGAGTGGCAGATGTTAGTCTTACGCCAATGCTTAAGGCTGCTAGTGTCTTTAATCTTTCTTCTAACAAAACTGTTGATACTCTTAGTGATGTTCCACCATTTACCGAACATGACGTTAAGAAAGTATTGATGGTTAACGAAGAAGGAAAGCTTGAGTGGACCTCGATCAGACCATTATAATAGCTGGTTTTTTCGTATAAAACCCCTGCCCTTGAGAACTTTCTCAAGGGCTTTTTCTTTTTAAAATGAATGATACTATTTACATAAGAAATACTTCGGGAGATAGTTTAATGTCTAGTATGTTAGAACAAGCAATTATTGATGCTGCAATGCTTCGAGAAGCTGCTTTAAAGAACGCAGAGCAATCTTTGATAGAAAAGTACGCTCCTCAAATAAAAGAGGCTGTAGAGGCAATGCTAGAGGGCGAAACAATGAATGAAAGATCTTGTGGCTCTAAAGCAAGACACGAAGGTAAAATTGTTGAGATCGTTGATAGTGTAAACGAGTCTGGTCAATATACTGTTCGTGCTGAAGGCGAGAAAGCATATCTTGCTTTGGCTGAGGAACTTATGGATCTAACAGAAGAAGATGTTTTGCAAGAAGAAGAGATGGCAGCTGCTGCACCTGCAAGTGCAGGAATTGAGCTTCCTTTTGCTGGTGATACCAGCATTTCTCCTGATCAAGAAGTTCAGTTTTCTGTTGAGACAGAAGTAGAGCCTGAATTTATTGAGATCGATCTAGGTGCTCTTCGTCAAGAGCTTGAGCCTGCTGATACCACTGGCGATACTGATCGTGCTGATATGGCGGCTGAACTTAGTTCAATTGATGACCTTATGGGCGATCTTGATTTGGAACTTGACACTGCCGAAGAGGCAGACGTTGAGGCAGAAGAAGCTGCTGAGGAAACTGAAGCCGCTGAAGCTCCAGAAGCTCAAGAAGATGAACTAGATGGTATGCTACAAGAACTTCTTTCTCTATTGGAATCAGAAGAAGAAGTACTTGAGGAAAAAATCGTAGCTGATATGGGCGAAGTAAAAGATGGAACTTTCCAATCTTTTGAGCCAACCTTGGAATACTACAAGGATATGCAGGATGCAAAAGAAGCATCTGAGGAAGCTACAAACGAAGAAGAAGAATTGGAAGAAGAAACAGGAAAGTATTCCGATCTTCATGAAACAATTTCCGCACTTGTTTCTCAAAATGAGAAACTTGAAAGCGTGATATACAAACTTCAAGATCAACTTGAAGAAACTTTGTTGTCAAATGCAAAGTTAATTTATCAAAACCGCACATTGAGCGATGCCTCCTTGAATGAGCGACAAAAAACTAAAATTGTCGAAGCCATTGCCGAAGCGGAGTCTCCAAAAGAAGCAAAGCAACTTCATGAGACACTCAAAGCTACAGTGGGATCAAACTCTAAAAAGCATGGTCCACAATCATTGAGCGAGTCAGTCAACCGAAGATCGAATCTTTCGAGCATGCTTAATACGAGACAAAACTTAAATGAGAGCCAAGGATCCGATCCATTTATGGAAAAGATGCAAAAGCTCGCAGGCATAAAATAATTATTTAAGGAGATTTAAAAAATGTCTATCGTTGAAAAACTTACTGAAGGCATCGTGAATCGTGACCTTAAGCAAGAAGGCGCTGCTCTTCTTAACAAGTGGTCACAAACCGGTTTGCTTGAAGGCCTTCAAACCGAACATGAGAAAGCAAGCATGGCTCGTCTTCTCGAAAACCAAGCAAAAGAACTTCTTCGTGAATCTAACACCATGTCTGGTGGTGATGTCGAAGGTTTCGCTGCTGTTGCATTCCCAATCGTTCGTCGTGTATTCGCCGGACTTATCGCTAACGATCTTGTTAGTGTTCAGCCAATGAGCCTTCCTTCTGGACTCATTTTCTTCTTGGACTTCACGTTCTCTGATACCGTTAATGATCCACGTTCTGGCCAAGCTGGTGGTGAATCTATCTACGGTCGTGGATTCGTTGGATCACAAGTAACTGGTGGTGCTACTCTTAACTCTGCAAACCTTGACAAGCAGCCATATGCTTTCGGTTCTGCATACTCTTCACCAACTGCTTCTCTTGATTCAGCTGCTACTATTGCTATCCAGGCAGTTACTCTTGACCTTAGCTCAAGTGCTGCTCAAATCGGTAATGCTAGTTTTAATGGTGCTAATGTTGAGTTCGACCCAGATCTTCTTCAGGAGCAAGACCAGTCTTATGCTCTTAAGGTCACCATTAATGTTTCTGACCTTGAGGGTGCATCTGCAGGTTCTGGAACTGAGAGCTTGAACAAGCGTGTTCTTTCTCAGATCGTTCTTCCTCTTGATGACATGAGCGGCTCTGCTCTTACTCAGGTTCGTCGTCTCACCAGCATGAACAATGCCGGTACTCAGCTTGAGCTTGTTTACTTCGGTGACGCTCGTGCTACTACTGCAATCACTGCTGCTGATACCCTTCCAGTTGGAGCTAATGCTTCTTACCCAATCCTTGACGCTTTCACTGATGGAAGTGGTCTTGGTTCTATCGCTGGTACTACTCAGTGGGGACTTGAGAACGAGCAAAACATTCCAGAAATCGATATCAAGGTTGACTCTATTGCAATCACTGCAGCAACCAAGAAGTTGAAGGCAAAGTGGACCCCTGAACTTGGTCAGGACCTCAACGCTTACCACAACTTGGATGCAGAGGTTGAGTTGACTTCTATCCTTTCTGAGCAAATTGCTCTTGAGATCGATCGCGAGATCCTTGGTGACCTCGTTAATGGTGCAACTGCTGGTACTTTCTACTGGTCACGTTCTCCAGGTCTCTTTGTAAATCGTGAGACTGGTGTTGAAATCGGTGCTAACACTGCCGCTCCAGACTTCACTGGTACTGTTTCTGAATGGTACGAGACTCTCATTGAAACCATCAATGACGTGTCTGCTCAAATCCACAGAAAGACTCTTCGTGGTGGAGCTAACTTCGTAGTCTGCGGACCAGAAGTTGCAAACATCCTTGAGTTCACTGCTGGTTTCCGTGCTAACGTTACTGCTGATGCAGATCGTGGCGAAATCGGAGCTGTTAAGGTTGGTTCTCTCAACCGTAAGTTCGACGTAGTTGTTGATCCTTACTTCCCACGTAACGCTGTTCTCGTTGGTCGTAAAGGCGCTTCTTTCCTTGAAAGCGGCTATGTCTATGCTCCATACGTACCACTTCAGACAACTCCTACTATCTTCGGGCCAGAAGACTTCGTACCTAGAAAGGGTGTGATGACTCGTTACGCTAAGAAGATGGTTCGTCCAGATATGTACGGTCTTGTTATCGTTCGTGGACTTCTTGGTGAGTCTGGTGCCTAATCATTAACTTGATTAGTTGGCCCTAGCCAAACGAACCCCCGGTGTTTTGCACCGGGGGTTTTGTTTTATCAAAGACTATTTAATGAGTAAATGGAGAATATAAAATGGCCAAAGTAAAAAAATCGACCTTTAATTCATCACTTAAAAGAACAAGAGTAGTGACAGAAAACAGTACTCTTGAGCAAAAAGTAAAAATGGGTGAAAACATTGTTGTTGGTGGCAATGTCAATATCAACTTAGAGGTTCCTGATACATTTGGTGATTCTAATTTCAGAATCACAAAAGGGAGTGGAATGACTGGTGAGATATCTAGCTCTTGCACTGCTGATGATGGAAACTTTGTAGGTCTATTCTTGGCCAAAAGCTCTGGTGGAGTTGTTTCTGTTACACCAATTGGATCTGGTATAAGACAATTTTCATTTGAGAATGCATCCGCAGCTGGATCTTATTATGATTTCATATCTGATAATAATGATTGGTATTCTTACGGGGTTGTGTCAAACACTTCTGTATCTGAGGAACAATATTATTTCCCTGCTGTTCCAAGTAGAGGAGATAGAGATGCTGATGGATTAAATGATTCTCAGGAAGCAGCACAGGGATCTAACCCAAATAATCCTGATTCAGATGGCGATCTTGTGCCTGATGGTAGAGAAGTTGTTGACGGAACAAACCCTAACAACTCTGGTGATTATAACGCTGGCTCTAGACAGCCTGCAAATAATAGACTAGACTCTGATGGTGATGGGATTGCTGATACAACAGAACAATCTTTGGGCACTAATCCAAATAACTCAGATTCTGATGGTGACACATATAGCGATTATGATGAAGTAGCTGCAGGATCAGATCCTCTTGATCCAAATGATGTTCCGCCTTCTGATGTCATACCTCCTTTGGCACCAGTTATTAGCAGTATCACAAATGATACCGGAGCTAGTTCTAGTGATGGAATCACCAATGATACAACACTGCTGTTTAATGGTACGGCAGAAGCAGACTCAACAGTTGAGGTTTTCATTGGAGGATCTTCTATAGGGACAACAACCGCTACTGGTGGTAGCTGGACATTTGATCACACTGGTACAACTTTATCAGAAGGAACTTATTTGATCACTGCTACTGCAACAGATGCTGCAAATAATACTTCACCTGTCTCTAGCACTTTTACGGTAGTGGTTGATACAACTGGGCCTGTATTTGGCAGTCTTCCTAGTGGACTTTCAGTTGTGGAGGGAACAGCAACTGGTTCTGTTGATTCTTACCTTCTTACAAACAAACCAACAGCAACAGATGCTGTCGATGGGGATGTAAGCTCTAATATCACTCAAACCAACAATTATACAACAGGTCTTTTGAGTGGATCTACCTTTAACGTGACTTATTCTGTATCAGATGCTGCTGGTAACGTTACGTCAACTAGCCCAATCTCGGTCGATGTTAGTTGTGGATTTACTGCTGGTACATATGATTACGATACTGGGTCTTATACTGGTGGTTTCTCAAATGTTCGCACGAACAGTCCAGAATTTGACTTAACTTGTTTGTCTGTTGGGGAAACTGTCTATACCCTTGCGACAAGAGAAATCATTAGTGATTGGCGTGGTGTATGGGGTGTTGGATATACAGATGATGTCATTACCACTGGACCTAGTAGGCCCAACTATAACCTTGTGAAATATGCTGTTAATTATTTCATCTCTGGTCCAAACTATATCGCTCAAGCAAGATACTCAAGTGCTGATGGTGCTTCACCACCAACTACGGTGGTGACATATACCACTGCTGGTGATTATCCAAATTATCCAGCGCAAGGATTCATACCAGCACCTGATGGTACTATTTTGGCAATTGCGATTACCAAAGATAGTGAATCAACCGGTACTGCTACTTTAGAAAGCGTTGTTGATAATGGTGGAGGAAGTTATACTTTCACAACAGAATTTACCTTCCCTCAATCTGTCGATATGACAAAGACACTAGTTATGAGGGCCGCATTGACAAATACCGGAACTAACATCACAGATGTAAAGTATGTCATTGAATAATAATGACAATTAAACTATTTAATACACCAAAAGGAATCTAAAAATGGGTAAAAGCGCAAGATCAGTATATAATGCTTCTAGAATCTTAACCGATTCTATTTCCTCCGCAGTTGAGTTGCGTAGAGCACAAAGCGGAACTTATTTCTTTGTTTCTGCAAGTGCAGCTACAACTATTACTTTGCCAGAACCAGCAGATGGTAATTACTTTCGTTTTATCGTTAGAGATGGAATGACACAGGAAATTACTGTTCAGTCACAAGAAGGTCTCAGTATGTATGGACCACTCGTTACAGAACAAGGTGGCACTGGTGTTACAATCACTGAGAATTCCAATGGATCAGTTGTACTTGGTGCAGGTGCTGCCGCTGGATCTTATCTTGATGTAATGTACTCAAATGATGCTTGGTATATTTCAGGTATCGCATCTGGTTCCGCTTGGTCTTAATAGGGAGAAAAAATGGGTAGAAAAAAGAAAAGATTACGACTGATTGCTAAACTTGAGGCAAACAAACCAACACCTGTTGTTGAGATTGCTAAAGTTATTGAGCCAGTTATCAAAGAGGAACCTAAACCTGTTGTTGAGCAAAAAGTGGAAGAACCGGTTGAGGAGCCAAAAGTAGAAGTGAAAGTCGAAGAGCCAAAAGTTGAGGAAATTGTTGAGGTCGAAAAGACATATAAGAGACCTACTATCAAAAAAACAACTACCAAGAAGACATCTAGAAAAAAGACTAGTACATCTAAAAAGTAATCTATAACCTCCTCTCAACCTCTACATGTATTTGTGGAGGTTTCTTTCTCCTTGTAACTATTTACTGAGAATGGAGGAACCTTAATGTCGTTTCCAGAATTAACCCCAGTTTCTACGGTTAGTGCAATCATACTTCCGGCAACAGGATCAGAAGCAGATGTAGCCTCATCACTTGCCATTAATTTCTATGGCTCTAGTGATGCTTTTCTGTCTGGTGCTGCTGCTCAAGTTGCTTATACTTACAAGAGATTGGGAGGGGATGTTCTTGACATAGAATTAACCGCACAGAACGTCTATAATAACTACGAGGAGGCCGTTTTAGAGTACTCCTATATCCTTAACCTACATCAGGCAAGAAACGCTTTAGGGAGTGCTCTCGGCGGCGAGACAGGCTCTTTTGATCACAAAGGAACAGTGTCTGGTACTGATTCGGTTTCTCTGAAGTATCCAAAGTTTATTTTTGATTATGCTTTTAGAGTTGCAGATAAATTTTCCACAGAGGCAATGGTTGGAGGAACTACACCAATCTATTCAGCTTCTTTCGATAGAGTTGTTGATCAACAAGATTATGACCTTCAGTCAATTGTTAGCTCATCTGCTGCAGCTGGTGGTGTCCCTTATGAAGATATGGGAAATAAAAGAATCAAGATTCGTCAAGTATACTATGTTACTCCGAGACAAATGTGGAGATTCTATGGATACTATGGTGGATTAAATGTTGTTGGCGATTTGCAAACTTATGGACAATATGCTGATGACTCAACGTTTCAGGTTGTTCCAGTATGGCAAAATAAAATGCAAGCCATACAATATGAAGATCACCTTTATACAAGAACATCTCATTATTCATATGAGATCACAAACAACAATTTAAGAATTTATCCAATACCTGATAATGTATCTCCAGAGAAGTTCTGGTTCAGATTTTCTGTTGAGGACAATAACGCATTTGCTACCGGCTCTTACGATAGCGGTGTCGAGGGTATTAACAACATGAACACTCTTCCAATGGAAAATATTCCATTTGATAAGATTAACTCAATTGGGCAACAATGGATTCGTCGATTTGCTCTTGCTTTGTCTAAAGAAACTCTCGGACAAATCAGAGGAAAGTTTGGAAACTCTGTTCCAATTCCTGGAGATAACGTTACTCTTAATGCCGGTGAACTTTTGACACAAGCAAAAGAAGAACAAAATACTCTTCGTGAAGAACTTAACAAACAACTTGATGAAATGCTTTATGCTAAACTAGCAGAGACAGATAAGGCCCTCATTGATAATACCAATGCCATTGTTGGATTATCACCACTTAAAATTTTCGTAGGATAATAAAATGAAGATGATTACTGAAAACTGGAAACGTTTTCTTCAAGAAACAAGAGAACAAGTCACAGAGGCTACCGAAGAAGAGATTGAGTATCTCGGAGATCTATTGGAGATGCCTCCGTCTGCTTTGCCGTTTGATGATTTCTTTAACGGCAAGTATCGTAGAGCCGAAGAATTTAAGGCAACAGGATCTACCGGTATTCTTGCTGAATTGGAAAAATGGTTTAGAGAAGGCGGTTGGAACATGTACCTTGACGAGTCAGGAGAAAAACCTGTTCTTAAAGCGTCCAAGACCCAG
>Ga0181583_10003412_pt1 | contig 11637 bp, 12 predicted proteins | sample 071ome_31_FD_132461 | JGI IMG/M metagenome (GOLD analysis project Ga0181583, IMG submission 132461) | Coastal salt marsh microbial communities from the Groves Creek Marsh, Skidaway Island, Georgia - 071405CT metaG (megahit assembly) | ecosystem: Environmental > Aquatic > Marine > Intertidal... | reverse complement strand
GTAGGATACACTCTGATTGATATTTCAGAAACATCTGCTCTTCAGATGCAGAACTACAACACTCTGTTGCAGACCATTGCATTGAGAGGCAACCCACTCAACATCAAAGTGAGCATGGCAGGCAATCAAGACATGCAGGACTATGACTTTGGTGATGACTTTGGAGGCCATCACAACATATGGGTGATATCATTTGTGACAGAACAGATTGATGTGTTCGGCAATCGTCAAGGACCCTTGGGTGGATTGGAAGAAGACTGTCACCAAGTGCCTGTGATCACAACACTGTTGGAATCGGCTGTGATCAAACCTTCTGTGTTTGACACCAAGAATGCCAAGACCAAAAACTTATACTTTAATATTCAGGACCTCTGATTAATAAATATTGCGTCATGGTAGAACAACCACAAAGATCTTATGAAATAGAAAAGACTAATCTTGAAGCACACGTGGATCTGTGTGCAGAAAGATATTTCCGTCTTGAGCAGAGACTGGAAGGTGTTGAAGTAGCAATCAAAGACATGAACACATCTATGGTTGCAGAATCCCAAAAGACTTCAAAAATCATCATTGGTTCTGCGGCAACAGTGATTGGTGGATTGTTATCCACTGTGGTTGCACTGATCATGATGTTATAACGTGGAACTCAAATTCAAATATTACTCAATTCAACTCAGCAAAGAAGAAGTTGACATTCTCCACAAACTGGTTGACGAACAATGGCTCAACGAATATTTTGCCATCGATGACTGGGCAGTCATTGACTTATTATACAAAAAGCATATAATAATACATGACAAAACAAGAGAAAAGAAACCTGAAATACAACCATGGTGCCGATCAATCGTATTGAGAACTTTATCAGAAGAGCCATCTGGCGCCTAACTCGCACAGACAGTATCATCAAATATGTGCCCAAATCCATACACAATGGAGTTGTGGTGGGAGACTGTGCTGTGATAAGGAACAAGAAACACACCTTTGATGTGTATTCCAAAGATCGCAGACCCATCAAAAAAGACATCTGCAATCACAAAGTTGCCATCTGTATTGCCACAGTGATGAATCAATACACAGGCAATCTCGATCAAACACTCAAAAAACTCAATGCTCTGGACAACGAATATGCATTTGCATTGGGCAACTATCATAGATTCAAAGCCAAAATTGATGCAAATCCGCATCTACAGAACGATTTTGACCAATGGGAATCCAAAGTGATTGAACTCAGTGATGAAATACAAAGCATTTTTGAATCCATGACCATATGATTAAAGATTAATGACAATATAAATACACAACAAACATGAAATTAGATAATATTGATTATTTTTCAGCAGACAAACTGCAAAAAGTTATTGAGGAGAGATTTGGCCAAAGCATCAAACTTTCCGAAATGGAAGATTCAACCCTTGATTTGTTCAAACAATCAGTTGAACAGAGCATTCAAACATTTGAACGTTCCATGGGATTCAACTCAGGATCGCAGAACCCAAAGTATTTAGAAAACAAACTGCTGGCTGATGCAATCATCAAAGAGCAAGAGTCCAGAATGAAAGTTTCTAGAGTGCAGGGTGACGAAATTGAATTGACTGATCCCAACAAGCCAGGTGTGAAAACTGTGGTCAACAAAAAGGAAGTTGATGTTGATGTTGACGATCAAGGCAATGTCAAAGTTGACACTCAGAACAAAACCAAAGACGCACAAGACAAAAACAAATTGAAACCAGGACAACAGGTCAGCATGGAAGATTTAGATCAAGATGCTATGGACTTCATTGAATGGATTCAAGACAAAGGCTACAAAATCACCAGTCAAGGTGCTGGCCCCAAAGGCATCTCAGTTGAATATCAAGACAGAGATGGCAACACTCACACAGTGGATTTCAAAGACAGCAAAGTGACACGTGAAGAAGAAGGTGACCTTGAAGACACAGTGGCACCTGAATTTAAAAAATTAGTTCATGACATGCAACAAGGCATGAGCAAACAAGAGTTGGAAAAGAAATATCCCAACAACAAAGAAGAAATTGAGCAACTCACAAAAGATTTAGCTACCATTGCTGAACACATCACAATGGCAGTGAGAGGACAACTTTCAGAAGCGTCATACAGACTTGGAGGAAAGGAACTCGCAGCTCTTAGACTATTGGTAGGTAATGAAAACTTTACTATGGCCAAGAGAGCATTAGAAATGGCGAAATCAGGACAGTCTATTCCTGCGTCACTAATGAAAGGCTTCATGCCTGTCATAGAAAAACTAGACACATTCATCAAAGGAGGAGCGTCAGCCGTGACTAGATTTAATAACTTACAAAAGGTGGTTGGACGCAATGAGTCCAAAGCCTACGCAGATACATTGAAATCTCTATTAGAGAACGAAATGGAAACATCAGAAATTCTACTTGCTTCACAAGACATTGTGGATCAAATCACAGACATGTATGAAAAGATTGCAGAATTAAAATCATCAACTGTGTTAGAATTGGTAGACAGAATGTCAGATGAGATGGGACAGGAACAAGCATCATCCTATCAAAATCAAATCAACCCAACACTTGAAGCATTAGAACAAGCTCTATCAACAGCAAGACAAGGTGCACAAGATTCAGTGGCAATCGTAAAAGGTGAAGCACCAAAACCAATGGCAGGCGATGGTGACATCGACACTGGTGCAGATGCCGACATGGATATGGACATCGACACAGGTGATGACATGGGTGGTGATGCAGACATCGAAGGCGGAGACGACTTTGGTGCTTCTGAACCTGCAGCCGGTGGCGAAGAGCCAGCTGGTCGTGCAGAGAGATAATGTTAATTGTCGAAATTGACAACGCAGCTCATCATCTAGCAACCATACTTCAATATTTCAAACAGGAGGCCGATTCACAACGTCAGCCTGCTGTAATTCCTATTCAAGCAATGTCTGATTTTTTTGACGATCAAGGCATGGCCATCAACACCGACACAATCAAACATCTGTTAGACACAGATCCTCAAGTAAAAAATCTTATCAAATCGTTTGATGGTGAAAAAATTGTCATAGACACAGAAGTTGAAACAGAACCCGGAGGCGAAATCAAAGGCTCCGACGAAGTGTCCAGAATGGCAAAAAGAGCATTGAAAAAACGCACCAAATAGTGTATAATAATCTTAATGATTAGAAAACTTCTACCAGAAGAACAACATCACTTTGAAAAAGATCCTGTGCGTCCACATATACCTGCATTTTTTAGAGTTACAGAACCCAACGAAACGTATGTGTTTTCTTTTGAAGACAAAGTTGATGCTGTGATATGTGTGGCATACCTTGACGATGTTCCTACCAATGAACATGAACTGCATATGGGATGTTGCACTATTGATGCTCCTGTGGCAACTTTCTATACCGTGTGGAGTTATACCAAAGGTGCAGGCACAGAAATCATATTTGCTGTGAAAGACTACATCGAACGTACCAAACCACATGTCAGAAGATTTGTAACTCTGTCACCTTGCACAGAAATGGCAACTCGTTTTCATCTCAAGAACGGAGCAATTCTGTTAAACAAATACGAGGAGTTTCAAAACTTTGAGTACAAGTAATCAATCACCACCACCGTTCGTTGAACGGTTTGAATATCACAAACTGGAACAGATCAACGAGTCAGGACGCAGAGTGTATCAAACACCCAACGGTGATAGAGTGCCTTCAGTCACAACTATTCTTTCCAAAACCAAAGACATGACTCATCTCAATGAATGGAAACAGCGTGTAGGAGAACAAGAAGCACAAAGAATAGTTAAAGAAGCATCAGGTATTGGGTCTGCCATGCACAACACTTTAGAGAGATTCCTGTGCGGAGAACAGAGAATGCCAGGATCCAATCTCGTGCATGTGCAAGCCAACAAGATGGCTGATCAAATCATTCAAAATGCCCTAGTTGATGTTGATGAAGTATGGGGCATTGAACAAGCACTTTACTTTCCAGGATTGTATTCAGGCACCACAGATTTGGTAGGACAATACAAGGGTGCTCCTGCTATCATGGACTTTAAACAAACCAACAAACCCAAGAAAAAAGAATGGGTTGAAGATTATTTCTTACAACTTGTGGCTTATGCAGAAGCCCACAACGAAGTGTACGGCACCAAAATACGTGAAGGACATATTTTTATGTGTTCTAGAGACCTAAACTATCAGCAGTTTGATCTAGAACCCACACACTATGACTACTGGCTTGATCAATGGCTGGCTCGTGTAGAACAATACTACAAACTCTAGACTTATAAATACACTAAATGGCAATAACTCAAATTTCACGCATACAGCACCGTAGAGGACTCAAAGAACAGTTGCCACAACTTGCGGCAGGTGAACTGGGATGGGCTGTAGACACACAGGAGTTGTACATAGGAAATGGCACCACATCTGAAGGTGCTCCTGAAACAGGCAACACCAAAATAATCACAGAAGATGACAATATTCTTTCTTCATCCAACACTTATACCTTTGCAGGAAACACAGTTGCGGCAGTAGTCACAGGCGTTGACAACAATTCTCCTATATCGAGAACACTGCAAAACAAATTGGATGATTTTGCCAATGTAAAAGATTTCGGAGCAGTGGGAGATGGTTCCACTGATGACACGGCAGCTATCAACCGAGCAATAGCAAACCTTATCACAGTAGAAGCAACAGGCAAAGAACGCAGAAAATTATATTTTCCAGGTGGCACATACAAAGTCACAGGCAATACAATTAAACTGTATCCACACATATCATTGATAGGTGATGGACCAACATCAACATTTATCAAACAATTCGATGGAACACAGACACATCTCATTGAAACAGTAGATCGCAACGGCAACACTGGAGCAAGTATCGGCAATGATTCTGCTACAGCACCACAAGGTATTTCCTTGTCAGGCATTTGTTTTAACACATTGAACAACACAGATGTATTCCAAATTAATCAAGCACAAGACATTCATTTCGAAAACTGTCATTTTCAAGGAACCTACACTAACCAAGATTCTACTGCTCCATCTATACCAGGCAGTTCATTAGTCACAATGACAACCACAGCGGCTCATCCTTGCAAAAGAATACACTTTACATCATGCACATTCACAAATTCAGAATATGCTGTTGATACTAGTGACAACATTGAAGATGTAACATTCATTGGTTGCGAATTTGAAACCATGTATCGTGCATTTAATTTAGGTGAAGCATCGGATGGTTCCACCAACAACAAAACAGTTGGACCCACAGGCTTTGTGATCACAGCATGTAGATTTGATCAAATTGATGCAGAAGCCATCAAGATATGGAACGCTGGTGGCACACCACATGGTAACATTGTGTCTGCATGTTCGTTCAGAGACGTGGGAAGATTTTCCGATGATTCATCTGACACCACAGTGATACAATTTGATCATGCACAAAACTATTCAATTGGCAACTATTTTTACAGAGATGATTTGACTTCTCCATTAGGCGGCAGTGTGTACAACGAGTCACCTGTGAAGCATCCTGTGACACTTGCAGACAATCAATCATCAGTGGCTAATGTGGTTGATCCATTTTCTAGTTCAGCAGTACGTTTTGATCTACAAAGAGAACATCATGTAACAATTGACTATATTATAAAACGCGGCACAGCAAGACGCACCGGCAAGATGAGCATATCAGGCACAGGCGCAGGCATTCAATTGTCAGATGAATTTACAGAAAATTCTGCAACAGGCGTAACATTCTCTGTCACCACTGACGGTAACTTACAGTTTACATCTACCAACACAGGCTCTACAGCAACCTTTAAGTACAAGGTCAACAAATTTATCTAAGCCTAATTATCCACAACGAGATAAAAATAATCGTTTACTAAAGAACCTTTTGGCTCTATAATAATTACATACACCAAAATGAATAATCCAAAAGAAATACTAATAGAAAAAAGAGATGGCTCCAAAGAACCTCTAGACATTAACAAAATGCACTTTGTCGTTGAGCAGGCTTGTGAAGGTCTTACAGGCGTGAGTGCGTCTCAAATTGAAATGAATTCACACATACAGTTTACGTCAGGAATGACATCCAAAGACATCCAGGACATATTAATACGTTCTGCAAATGATCTTATCACATTAGATAATCCTAACTATCAATTTGCGGCAGCTAGACTGCTGTTATGGAACATCTACAAAGAAGTGTTTGGACAGTTTCAACCCAAACACTTTGTGAATGTGATAATTCAAAATGTCAAACGTGGAGTGTATGACAAACAGATACTAGACAACTACACCAAAACAGAATTAAAGAAACTCAACACATGGATCAAGCATGATAGAGATCTTGATTTTACCTATGCAGGATTACGCCAAGTGGTAGACAAGTATCTTGTGCAAGACAGATCAACTGGTCAAGTGTATGAAACTCCACAATTTATGTACATGATGATTGCGGCCACTCTGTTTGCCAACTATCCAAAAGAAACTCGCATGTCCTATATCAAAAAGTATTATGATGCCATATCAACATTTCAAATCAACATACCAACTCCTGTGATGGGCGGAGTGAGAACTCCAATCAAACAGTTTGCAAGTTGTGTGTTGGTAGATGTTGATGACACACTGCCATCTATATTTTCTTCAAACTCTGCTGTGGGATATTACATCGCACAAAGAGCCGGCATTGGATTGAACTTGGGTCGTATCAGAGGCATCAACTCAAAGATCAGAGGTGGCGAAGTAGCACACACTGGCGTGGTTCCGTTTCTCAAAGTTTTTGAAGCCACAGTGAGATCATGCACACAGAATGGTATCAGAGGCGGATCAGCCACTGTGCATTTTCCAATATGGCATCAAGAGATTGAAGACATCCTTGTGTTGAAAAACAACAAAGGCACAGAAGACAATCGTGTGCGTAAGTTAGACTATTCAATTCAAATATCAAAAATATTTTATGAACGAGTTTTACAAGACGGCGAGATCACACTGTTCTCTCCACATGATGTGCCAGACCTATACGAAGCATTTGGCAACAATGAAGTGTTTGATGAACTGTACATCAAGTATGAAAATGATCGCAAAACACCCAAGAAGAAAATGAAAGCCATGGATTTGTTTTCTGCACTGTTGAAAGAACGAGCAGAAACAGGTAGAATATATGTGATGAATATTGATCATGCAAACTCACATTCATCATTCAAAGATCCTGTGCGTATGTCAAACCTATGTCAAGAAATTACTCTACCGACTGTGCCTATCCAACACGTTGATGATGATTCAGGAGAAATTGCTCTATGCATTTTAAGTGCCATCAACGTGGGCACTCTTAAAAACTTTGAAGACTTAGAAAATCTATGTGATCTATCTGTCAGAGCATTAGATCAAATCATTGACTATCAAGGTTATCCAGTCAAGGCAGCAGAAATCAGCACCAAGGCAAGACGCTCATTAGGTGTTGGTTACATTGGTTTGGCACACTTCTTAGCAAAAAACAAAGTAAAATATTCTGATAAAGAAGCATTGCCTTTGGTGCATGAACTTACAGAATGTTTCCAATACTATCTGTTGAAAGCATCCATGACATTAGCAAAAGAAAGAGGGGCCTGTGAATACTATGAAAGAACAAAGTATGCCGATGGAATTCTTCCAATAGACACATACAAAAAAGAAGTTGACGAACTTGCTAAGTTCAAATATACCTGTGACTGGGAATGGCTAAGAAAACAAATCAAAGAACACGGTGTTAGACATTCAACACTGTCTGCACAAATGCCGTCAGAATCATCTTCTGTGGTATCAAATGCAACCAATGGCATTGAGCCTCCAAGAGCACATCTTTCGACCAAAAAATCAAAGAAAGGTCCACTTAAACAGGTAGTGCCACAATACAACACACTCAAAAATCACTACACATTGTTGTGGGATATGCCTAGCAACGAAGGTTACATTAACATAGTTTCTGTCATGCAGAAATTTTTTGATCAAGCCATATCAGGCAATTGGTCATACAACCCATTACACTTTGAAAACAATGAAGTGCCAATGAGTGTGATGATTAAAGATCTACTCACAACCTATAAGTTGGGTTGGAAAACATCATACTATCAAAACACATACGACTACAAAGGCGAAGAAGACACAGTTCAGCCACAAGGCATTGAGGATACTGTTCAACAAATGATTGATGAACTTCCGCAACAAGTAGATGACGAACAATGTGATGCCTGCGCCATCTAATATCAAAGACTACTATTACAAAAAATGGGATAACTTTTATTGTTGTTACCAAAGTCCGTATAAAAATCTAGGCCAACAATGGCCAGCGTTTGGTGGTATTCATCAATGGATCAATTTCGATATGATTGTAGTACCTTATGATCATATCAAATTCAAATCAGAATATAGTCAATTCACATTAGAAGATCATCTTGAATATGCAAGTCAATCTAAAATGTTTGTTTTGATCGATAAAACTGTCGAACATATCCATGACGAAAATGATTTTGCACAACTTTATTCTAATCTAAAAAAGTATGATTTACTAGATCGCTGTGTCGTGATGGATAACACACACAATGAAACAATGTTTAAGAAACATAATGTGCCACACATTTATTTTCCTGGTTATGTATTCTTCTACATCTGGGGGCAAACCATCCCAAAATTTATTGCTGATCCAACTTATCAATTTTTGTGTTTGAACAATTATCACAAATATCATAGATTGGCGGTGATTTATAAACTGCATGAAATGAACCTATTGCAACGAACATCTTGGAGTTACCGTTCGACAGTGCATGACACTGATGAAATGCATAAAATATTACCAACTTTTGACATCAATAAATTACCGATCAAATTTCCAAAGTTTCTTGATCAAAATGACACTAATTTTGACCAATTTGCTAATATGGAATCACTTTATGGAAATTCAATGGCCACAATTGTTACTGAAACTGATTTTCTTTTCAATGATACAAGTTTTGCCACAGAAAAAAGTTTAAATGCAATATTTCAAGGCACTGTTCCTATATTTGTTAGTAGTCCTGGTACAGTGAATTTGCTAAGAGAACAAAGTATTGATGTATATGACGACATGATCGACCACAGTTATGACGATGAAATAGATCCTGCAAAAAGGTTTGAAAAAATAACGCAAACAATTGAGCAAGTAGCAAGTTGGCGAATCTACAAACAAATAAGATCAAATTTATCAGTAAGAACATTAAGGAATCAAATACTTTTAAGAGATGAACAACACTGGATCGATGTAGCAGACTTTTATGGCAATAAATTTTTTAACAATAACAAAATAAGTATTTGACATTTTAACAAGGACATATTATAGTAGTAAAACAATGAGCAAAACAGTATTCAACAGGAACGAAGTAGATTTTACCAAACAACCCATGTTTTTTGGTGAAGACCAAAACACACAGCGATATGATCAATTCAAATATCCTGAATTTGATAAACTAAACCAAAGGATGTTGGGATATTTTTGGAGACCAGAAGAAATATCACTGCAAAAAGATCGAGCAGATTACCAAACATTCCGTCCTGAACAAAAACATATCTTTACTGCAAATTTAAAATATCAAACACTGTTGGATTCTGTGCAAGGCAGAGGACCTTGTTTGTCATTTTTACCATATGTTTCGATACCTGAACTTGAAGGTTGTATTATCACTTGGGATTTTATGGAGACCATACACTCTCGTTCATACACATATATTATGAAGAATGTGTATGCTGATCCATCCGAAGTGTTTGACACAATTCTCAACGATGATGAAATTGTAAAACGAGCGATATCTGTTACTGAAAACTATGATAGATTTTCAGAACTTGCACAAGATTATTTTGTCAAAGGCAAAGGAGATTTACGCGAAGTTAAAAAACAGTTGTACCTTGCAATGGTCAATGTAAACATCCTTGAAGGTCTGAGATTCTATGTGTCATTTGCATGTACATTTGCATTTGGTGAACTTAAACTTATGGAAGGATCTGCTAAAATTATTTCTTTTATTGCAAGAGATGAAGCCACTCACCTCAACCTTTCAACTCAAATCATCAAGAAATGGCAAGAAGGTGATGATCCTGAAATGAAAAAAATCACAGAAGAATGCAAAGACACTGTGATAGATATGTACAAACTATGTGTAGAAGAAGAAAAAGCATGGGCCAAACATTTGATGAAAGAAGGCACCATCATTGGATTAAATGAAAAATTGTTGGGCGACTATGTTGAATTTGTTGCAAACAAAAGAGTCAAAGCAATTGGATTTGATCCTATATTTGATCGTCCTTTAAATGCTAACCCGTTGCCTTGGACACAACATTGGCTATCATCAGCAGGACTACAGGTTGCTCCACAAGAAACAGAAGTTGAATCTTATATTATTGGCGGAGTAAAACAAGACGTCAACAAAGACACACTGAAAGACTTTAAATTATAATGTTAATCGATTCAGGATTTAAGGCAAACGATATTATTGCATTAAGAATATCAGGCGGCGATGAAGTTATTGCAAAATTTGTATCACAAGATGATAAAACAATCAAAGTATCAAAACCGTTAGCACTCACTATGACCCAACAAGGTATTGGCATGACACAATACTTGATGATGGCTGATATGACTCGTGACTTTGTGTTCAACAAATCATCTGTGGTGACCATGCAGAAAGCCAACAAATCTGCCGCTGACAATTACATTCAAGGCACCACAGGCATACAACCTGCATCTAATATACCAACACCCCAGGTATAATGTTTGCCGCACAATATTTCTTGCATATGGTCATTAACTCTCGAGAAACTTTTGAATGAAAATTAATTTTCAAACTAATAAATTAGTGATTTTGCATTATCCAGGTAATGCTGGAGGAAAATTTTTATCTCTCTGTCTAAATTTGCATAAAAAGTTTTTACCGCAAAATAAACACTTTGCAAAGATAAAAATGGAAAAAAATAATGACATAGATAAATGGAGTTTTTCAACATCAAACATACCTCTTGATCAAACTATTTTATTAAAAGAGCGCATCGATTTTGGTTGTAAACAATATGCTGGGTTTAATTACAGTAATTTACTAAGAAACCCAATAGCAGATGAAAAAATGTGTAACCATTTTTGGAAATTCCTAACTAACCAACAAAATATGTTTTTTTGTATGGTTGATCACACTGATGGTACAGCATATTCTCGCTATGTGAATAGAAAAACTATAACTCTTATAAATTATGAATGGTTGTTGCAAAATAGAAAAATCGACATTAACAATAAACACATAATCAACAAAACCTTAAATAACCAATTCTTTTTCAACATGGAAACAATCAATAATGCAATGTCTTTTCAAAAAGAAATATGCAAATTGTTTCTTTTTTTTGACATTGTGTTTTCATCTTTTGAGCATTTAGAAATAATAAGGAAAAAATTTTTTAAAGCTTATCTAATAGGTTATTGATCATTTGACATTTTCTATAAATTTATTATAAATTAATATGCTGGCGTCGATGCTACACTGGACCCGGGATCAACCCCGGCGCCTCCACCAACAGACTCCCTTCCGGGGGCGAGTGGATTGACAGGTAGAGTAGTTGGCAACTTATAAATGCAGAGGAAACTCTAGCTCT
>Ga0181583_10003407_pt1 | contig 11645 bp, 8 predicted proteins | sample 071ome_31_FD_132461 | JGI IMG/M metagenome (GOLD analysis project Ga0181583, IMG submission 132461) | Coastal salt marsh microbial communities from the Groves Creek Marsh, Skidaway Island, Georgia - 071405CT metaG (megahit assembly) | ecosystem: Environmental > Aquatic > Marine > Intertidal zone... | reverse complement strand
TCCTCGAGGGCCCTGGCGACGTTCTGGCGCTCGGCCTGCAGGCGCTGCACGCGCAGCCGCCAGCGCTCCTCGGGCTCCCCCGGCTGGCGCTCGAGGTCCCGGTCGTGCGCCTCCGTGTAGATGGTGCCGGGGGCCGGGGCGGCGGCGGGCCCGGCGGCGGGGCCCGTGCCGAACATCTCCATCATCCCCGCGTCCAGGTCGAGGCCGCCGTGGACGTGCGCCCCCGCCGTCTCGTCCGCGGTGACGTCGAAGAGGTCCCCGCCCCCGGGGGGCGCGGCGGACGCCGGCGCGCCCCCGCCCCCGCCAAAGATGTCGAGCCCGCCCCCGGCGGCGCCCGGCGCGGCCCCGCCCGGCGCCGGCTCGCCGCCGAAGATGTCCATGCCCGCGGGCGCGGGCGCGGCCCCGTTCGCGTGCGCCGGAGAGGACGCCCCCGACGCGGCCGGCTCGAGCGAGGCGGCCACCGCCCCGCCCCCGAGGAGGTCGGCGCATTCCCCTCCGCCGGCGTCGGGGGTCCGCCTCGCCGCCCCGCCAGACACGTCCATGCCCGACACGCCGGCCAGGAGGTCTCCCGGAGCGCCCGCCGGCGCCACCGCCGCACCCGCCGGCGCCACCGCCGCACCCGCTGTGGCCGCCCTCGCGGGCACGCCCGCCTGCGGGGCCCGCGACGTGGCCGGCGGGGCGCTGGCCCGGGCCGGTCCCCCCCAGCCGTGGGCGGCGCTGTCCAGGTCCAGCGCCCGGGGTAGCCCCGTGGGTCCGCGCGACGAGAGCGGCACGAGCCCCCCGGACACGGCGATCGTCCTCATCACGTACAGCACGGCGTCCCGCTGGGGCGCGTCCATGGCGGCCAGCGCCGCCGCCCGGTCGCCCTCACCCATGACGTAGACGCCGACGGCGTCCCGGATGAGCGCGGGGGGCACGTCCAGCACGGGCGCCCCCCCCGGGTCCCTCGCGCGCTCGCGCTGCTCGTGCCCGTGCTGGTCCATGTGCGTCCGGAGCTCGGTCTTGAGCTCGGCCGCCGCGTGCCTGACAGACTCGGCCGCCCTTCTGCCCATTTCCTTGGCCTTGGTCAGCAGGCCCCCGAGCCCCGTCCTCTGGCCGGCGCCCCTGCCCCGGGGCGCGTCCCCGCCGGGGGCCGGGGGCGCGCCGACGTCCGGGGCGCGGAACTGGGCGCCGCTCCCGGTCTGCACGCGCACGCCTCGGCTGGGCGCCGGCGGGGCACCGGCCCCCGGGGCGCCCTCCCCGCGCCCCGCCCCCCCCTGCGGCGCCGGAGGCGCCCGGGGAGGGGGGGCCTCCCGGGGGCCGGCGGTCGCCCGCGGCGCGGGCGCGGGCGCGGGCGCGGGCCGCGGGGCCGCCGCCGCGGGGGGGCCCGCGGTGTCGGCGAACCCCGACAGGAGGTCGCTCCCGACCGCCCCCGGGACCCCTCCGAGCCCGAAGATGTCCTCCCCCGCAGGACCCGCCACCGCGAAGGGGTCCCCCGCGCCCACCCCGAGCGCGGGGTTCACCACCGTGTGCCGCAGCGACGACGGCCCCGGCCCCGGGGAGGCGGCCCCCCCCGCCCCCCCGCCGCCAGAGGCGGACCGCGGGCCGCTTCGTGCGGGCGGGTCCGAGAACCCGGCGAGGAGGTCGCCGCCGGCCGCGTCCGCTCGGGGGCCGGCCCCGGCGGCGGCGGTGTTCTTCGGGCTCGACAGCTCCGACTCGGAGTGGGCGTGGGGGAGGGAGCCTCCCGCTGGCGCCCCGCCCCCCCCGACGCGCCGGCGCCCGCCCACGGAGCCCCTGGCGGCGCCGGTGCCGTCGGGCGTGCCGTTGCTCGAGTGCGCGGCGACCGACGCTCGCGTGAGCGACCCGAGCTCGTCCAGACCCGCGGCGTGCGAGAACGCGGAGGAGTTGGCCCCGGGGGAGTTGGCTCCGGGGGAGCCCCGGGCAGGGGTCCCCGGGGGGGGGTTGCTGGCGGCGGCGGGGGAGGTCGCGGCGGGCGCGCGGCCGATGGGGACGGAGACCCCGCTGGGCCTCTGCGGCCAGGGGCTTCGGGGGAGGGGGGGGGTGCTCGGCGGGGCGCTGGAGAGGAGGGGCGGGGGCGGGACCGGGGGGAGGTGAGTGGGGGACGGGGGGGGAGTGTCTCTGGGGGAGAGGCGCAACGAGCGGGACGCACCTGGGCCGGCGTCGAGAGGCCCATGAAGCTGTCTTGGGTGGTGTATCCGACCGGTTGAGACCCCTCGGATCCCATTCCCGGCCTCGCGGGCCTCCTGGACGCGGACATTGGCGTCGTCGCGATCCCCTGCGATCCCCCCATCGCACTCTGCGGCGGGCAGCGGAAGATCCGGGGGGCTGGGTGGGGCGATATCATCCGCAGTGTGCTCTTCGAGTTGATACAGGTCGACGCTACGCCGGAGCGGGCGCGGCGTCCCGGTTCAAGGCTGCGGAGGGCCTTGAAGCGGAGGGGGACGGGCCAGGACACGCTGTCCTCGGGGTGCCCTTGCGGAGTCACCTGCCCCCCCATCGGCCTCCCGGGCCCACTCAGCCCCCCAGCTAGCGAGCTGAACGGGTCGTTGCTCATGGGGCGCGCGAACGACGACCGGGAGGGCACTCCAGGCGCTAACTGTGGCGCTCTCCCCCGCTCCGCTCCGGCCACCCTCAATTAATAGAGGCTCGCCGAACACCCCTGCCTTTGGGTCCCGGGGAAGGATGCCGGTGAAAGTGACGCGGGGGAGCGCGTAGCCGCCCTCTCCAAGCGGAGCCCGGCGCGGCTCCGAGACAAGGTCTGACCAAAAACGCTCCGGCCCGGGCCGCAGGAGGGGCGGTCCTCGGGGGGGGGGGGCCTTCCGCGGCTGGCGCGCCCCCGGCATCGCCCGTGCACACTGGACGGCCCTCCCACAATCTCCACGTTCAACGCCAGGACACCCCGGTGTGGGGCGGCTCCTACGACTCGGGCACGCGCAGACAGAACTCCGGGGCCGTCGCCGCCAGGATCGACGCCGTCGCCGCCAGGATCGACGCCGTCGCCGCCAGGATCGACGCCGTCGCCGCCCTTCCCCTCGCCCCTCTGCCGCGGCGGCCGACCCCGGGGCCTGCCTCACGAGGCGCCGCCGGTGCGACGCTCGGCGACCTCGAGGATGCCCTGAGCCATGCGGTCGGGAGCCCAGGCGGGGGACCAGGGGCTGAGCTCCCCGGGGGCGAGGAAGCAAACCATCCCCCCGCCGGGCCCCGTCACGCTGACGCTCGGCGCCTGTTGCGGGAACGAGGGCCCCGCGGCCACCGACAGGTCACACGCACCCCGGGGGCCGGGCAGCTGGAAGTGCGCCGCCGTGGCGACCCCGCAGGCGGGCCAGTCCGCGGCCCGGTCGGGTCTCAAGCGCGCCTTCTCGGCCAGCGCGTCGAACAGGCAGCTCGCCCGCAGCGCGCACCCCAGGTGGGCCCGCCAGAAGGATCGGAAGGCGTCGGTGACGGTGCCCCGCACGTGCTCGAGTAGGCACGTCCCCTCGGGCATGGCGGGGGCGCGGAAGTCCGCCAGCAGGGAGGAAACCCCGGGGGGGGTCCCACCCGCCGCGACCAGGCGGCACGGGACGCTTCCGACGCACCTGCCCTCGGCGTTGAGCGGGAACGAAGCCGACACTCGGAACTGCGCCGTCCACGGGGGCGGGGCCCAGTCGGGGGGCACGTTCCACGTCCCGTCGGGGCCGCCGGGGCCGAGCTTGGCCATGGCGGCCCGCACGTCCGCCCCCTTGGCGGGGAGCGCGTGGAAGGCGAGCTCCCGCATCGACGGACAGGAGAACGGGAGCGAGATGGTCACCGCCCGGCCTGCGCCGTCCGTCCCCGTCCTCACCCCCGCTGTGCTCGACAGCGTCTCGAGCTCAAACGTGACCCGGGGGCACGTGACGGACGCCAGGGCCTGACGCGAGAGTCCATCCAGCGCCCGCTTCAGGGCGGCCACGAGGCGCGCCAGGGACGTGTCGTCCGTGACGTCCCAGCCGTCGAGGAGCGCGGAAATGCCGGGGTCCAGGGCCACGGGATCGAAGGACGCCGGCTCAAGAATGACCTCCGGTGGGATCCAGGGGCGCCGCCCGTCGAAGACGAAGTGCCACGTCAGCGACGCCCCCTCATGCTCCGTCTCGAAGGCGAACCGATCGGCGTACCTGCGCGATTGGGGGTGGGCGACAGGCGCGTGGGGGGGCGGCCCCCAAGCAACCCCAGTAGAGGGGGAAACGCGGGAGAACGCCCCTCGTCGGGCAGTCGAAGGGTTTCGACGGCCACGGCACGTCTTATCACAGGTATATGGCTACGATCGGCCAATCCACCACTGCGTTCGCCGCACCTCTGCATGAGACCTCCACAAGCCGGGCCCTTGACCGTGCCCATGCCCGCTTCGACCAGCTTCTTCAGCTGGGGCTTTAGGCTCGGCTCCCACACCAGCCCGCCACTCATGGCCTCCTTCCTCCCCCCAGTGTAATCCTCGAGTCTATTTCTACGGCACTTGGCAGAAATGATCCCCCCTTCCCCCCGGGGCTTGTCTGGGAGAGCCGCTAGGCTGGGCACCCTGCCGAGGCACCCTGCCGACTCCACAGATGCCGTCCCCTCGCGAAAATCGAGGCGTTTCTCGCGGTTATCTCCCCCTCGTGCGACTCCCCTCTTTAAGAAACTCCCTCCTCTCTTCAAGTGGCGGGACTTGAAGTGACAAAAGTGCCAGCGCGCCCGAGCCCGTCGACGCCCCGGGGCGCCCCGATTGCACCACGGATCAGTCGCACCCCTGACCGGCGCCCCTCCCACCCTACCGCCTCTCCCGGGAGCGGTCGATCATGGGCCGGCTGCTCGAGGCCACCCGCTGGTGGGCCGGCATGTCGGAGACGTCGGACGCGCTCTTGTAGTACCTCGGCGGCACGGCGTCACCGGGGATGCGCTCGTCAGCAGGGGCCCCGACCACGACCGTCCTCCAGAAGGTGTGGAACGCGGTGTCCCCGTCGGCGTAGTTCCCCCTGCGCGACTCCTTCAGCAGCGTCACCTCCAGCACGCCGTCCTGGATCAGCCACAGGGACTCCTCCACCTTCACCGGCCGGCACAGCCTCCCCGCCAGTACGGCAGTGCCCGTCACCGACACACTCAGGCGCTCTCGCTGGATCTCGACCTGGACGCCGGACGCGGGGACGTTCCGCGGCAGGCGGAAGTACACCTCCACGTACGTCTGGTCCTGCGTCCACGCCAGCCGCTCCCCACGGCGTCCCAGCTCGGGGTCAACCCGCACCTCGTCCCAAGCCCGGTCCTGCGGCCCGGGGCGGTGGCGGCGGCGCTTCGGGGGCTGCGGCTACCCCCATCCTCCCGGGGGGTTCCCCCCGGGTCCCCGCGCTCGCAGACAGCGGGGGGGTGCGAGTCGCCGGCGGGCCATGCGGCGGGGGTCGCGCACCGCGCACCTGCGGGGTGCGGAGCTGGCGGGCGGCCCCCTCGGCAGCCTCCCGATCGGCGACGGCGCGGGCCTCGGCGGGGGAGTAGGTGCCTGGGGCGGGGAGGGGCCTGACGCGGCCGTACATCGAGCCCAGTACCTCGTCGTGCGTCAGCCCCGTCTGTGCCACGCGGGCCCGCTCCAGGCGCTCCACCTCGTCGTCCTTGAGCACGGCCTGGCGGCCGTGCCTCCGCATCCAGGCCGCAAACTTGGGGTCCTGGGACTCGACGGCGTCGGCGAACTCGTTGCCGCGGCACTCGCTCCTGTGGAGAGGCCAAAAGGAAGTCTGGCACTCCCGGGAGCAGAAGTACACGCTGCGGCACCGGGAGCACCGCAGCAGGTCCCCCCTCTCGCCGCAGTTCGCTGCGGGCCCCGAGTGGTGGGCGAACGCTCCGGGTGAGGTCTGCCGATCGATACGCCATTGGCGTCCCGCAGCTCGCATCTCTGCTATTAACCCACGACGCTGATGGAATGTGACGTCGAGACCCCGCCTCGTGGTCGCAAGGACGCGCCGGGCTCACCGCATTCCTCTCGCGGGAGGGCTTCCTCTTGGCGCCCCGCAAGGGCCATTTGAGACACCTCAGTGTCCATGATGGGTACTCAACGGTATGGTATAACAAGGTACAAGAAGTGTGGTAGGCTATACGTAGCTACAATAAGGGCGCAAAGGAGCGGGTGGCGGGGAAACCCCTTCGTCTTCCTTCCGGTTTTTTGGAAAGGCGATTTGCTCCGCCCGCGCTCCCGGGCGTTCTGGGGAGATACCGGCCGGAGATTTCGTGCTGCGGGGTCGGGGCACGAGATTTTCGGAGGCTGCCTAGCCCGCATCGAACGAAACGGGCCGAACGTGCGGCATGTCCATCGCCTCCCCCCCGTCAGCGACTGACGGGGTCAGGTTCGCCCGCGGGGAGGACGGCGTGGTCCCGTAGTATCCCGGCTGGCTGTAGCAACTGGTTCGCTCAATTCAAGGGCACTAGAGTTCCGTAGGGCTCCGCGTCCAGGTGCATGGCAAATCGCGTTGTAGGCGGCTATGCGTTGTCGAAGTCGTCGTCGAAGTCGTCATCCCGCATGTCCACGTCCGCGACCGGGACGGTGGTGGCCTCCTTAATGATGGCGGCGATCTCTTCCGTGCTCTGGCGCTCAAGGGGGGCTTCCTCCTCCGTGGCGACGCTCGTCGCCTCCGCTGCCGCCTTCTCGTTCCCGTTCTTCTTCCCAAACTTCGCCTTCAGCCGCGCGAAGAGCCCGGGCTTCTTGGACTTGCCCCTCACCTCGGCCACCAGCTCGGCCGGCAGGTCCTTCTTGAAGAACGCGTGGTTGAAGATCTCCGGGATCGTGATCCGCGCCTCGGGGTCCGGGATGAGCATGCGCTGGAGCATGTCGAGGCAACTTGAGCTCAGCTCGACCGACGACGGGATGTGGTACTCGACGTTGATGATCCGCTGCAGCGTCTTCTGGAAGTTCTTGGGGTCCCGGGGGTCTTCGAAGGGGTACTTGCCGCACAGCATGACGTAGAGGGTGACCCCGGCAGACCACACGTCGGCGGGCTGACCCTCGTACTCGGGGCGCAGAAGCACCTCGGGGGCAACATAGGCCGGCGTGCCGACGGTGGAGTTGGGCGCGCTCTGCATCACCGACGACTTGGAGTACCCGAAGTCGGCGATCTTGATCTTCGCCAGCTCGTCCGAGGACGAGTCGAGCAGGACGTTCTCCAGCTTCAGGTCCCTGCGGGGGTCGGGGCAGCGGGGGGGATGGGCGGGTGGGCCCGCCGGGTCTCCGCCGGGGCCCGGAGCGGTGCCTCCATGCCGCATCGCAGACGAGGGGCCGGGCCCCTCGCTTGTGGGCGCCGACGGGGCGGGCCTTGTGGCACACCCACCTGTGGCACACTCCTTGCTTGTGGCAGTAGTGGAGGCCAACGACTACCTGCTGGAAGTACCAGCGGGCGGTCGCCTCCGGGAACGTCTGCGGGCCCGTGGCGGTGTGGGGAGAAGATTGTTGGGCGGGGACGACATGGGGACAGCGGGGGGGTGGAAAGCGGGCACGGGGTTCGAGATTTCGATTGAGTGGCCTCTGGGGTAAGGGGAGCGCGGTACACCTTACCTTGGCCGCCCGGACCCTCTTGAATAGTTCTCCGCCCTCGGCGTACTCCATGACGATCGTCAGATCCTTGGAAGTGCAGTAAACCTCCTTGAACCCGACGACCATCCGGTGCTTGAGGGTCCTGCAGCCAACGAGACTAATGGGGCCTACTTCCGGGCATGCGAGCCCCGGGGGTCCATGGAGCACAACGATTCGGTATAAAGCGTACAAGCGGCGGAATGCGAGGCAACGGACCAGGACGCAATGCCCCAAGGAGCGGAGGAAACGAGTTCGCATGCCGACTCACCGATGGTTGAGGATTTCCCTCTCGACGTGACGCGTGATTTGCGCGCCCCTGGGCAGGAATTTGAGTGCCACGAGCTCTCCTGTCACCCGATCCTTCGCGAGCATCGCCCTCCCAAAGTTACCGCTTCCCAGCTCCTTAATGACCTCATACTGCAAAAAAAAAGGGGCGATTGTGAACGCTTTGAGGGCAGATTTCCCGCGACCCGGACAGCTTCCCGGAAAAACTTCGACAGTTATCGGGTATTTGTATCATATCGAGTGCGTTACGCACCTTATCCTCCCCCTTTGGCCCCCCATCCGCGGCCACGGGGGCCTGCTGCCCCGAAGTGGAGGGGACGTGCTCCGGCTCTCCTGACATGACCGCGCCTCGCCTTACGCCTGATGTATACGGTCGGATGTATTGACCAAAAAACGTGTCCTGAGTCACAGGCACAAAGTGTCCGAAGTCACAGGCGCCGCGGAAAGGCTGTGAATAGTGTTCCCCACGCAAGTGCCGTTGCCTTACGGGCTGCGGGGACGATGAGCTCGCGGGGAGCGGATCGGTAGAGAAGAATGGGGAAGCCGAGGAGCTTACCGGCACATGAAACCTAGGCCCGCCTGGAGGGAGATGGGGGGGGTTGTGGGCGCCGTAACTCGTGCCGGAACCCCAGGACGTTTCACAGGTCCGACGTGAGTCAAGCTTACGGGCGAACTCTCTTTTTCCCAACAACAAGACGCACAAGCGCGCAAAGCCGTACCAAATCGCGCAGAGACTCATCGGAGCGGCCGTCTCAGCGAACCGGCCGTATCGCGATGGCCGGCGCCACCTTGAGCCTCGAAGGGGTCGACCTCCCGTGGGCCCGCCCCTTCGTCGATCTCTTCGGCCTCTCCCACGTGCGTCAGGGGCCTGCCGTCCCAACTGACGCGCTGCGTCTCCGAATCGCCCCCCCACAACCTGCCATGCTGCCCGCCGTCCCTCCGGGGCCCGCCTGAGATTCCCACTCGTTGCCCCCCATGCACCATGCAGGATGAGGCGCACTTCATGGTCATGATGCTCGCCAGCGTCCCGATCGGCGCGCTCGCAGGGCTCGTGCCCAGGGGTACTGGTGAGCAGATCCGGCCCGTCCCGGGCCCTCCCCGCTCCCCGTCCCCCCTCCCCCCCTCTCGCACGCAAGGACGGGCCCCCCTCCACCCGCAGCGAGGCACCTGTACGCCCTGGCCAGCGGCCTCGCGATCCAGTACGTGGTCTTCGGCGCCAGCATGTTCACCATCTATGCCCCTGTCCTCCTCGCCTACGCCGGCCTCGTCCTTGCCCCTCGGTCGGCCGGCAAGCTGAGCTACCTGGCCACTTTCCCGTACCTCATATGGGTGCACACCGCCCACGACTCCGGGGACGCCTGGCGCCAGGTGAGGCGAGACTGCCGTCGTTCGGTCGCCCCCCCGCGGTGACCCGGCCCCGGGCGCCACTCGACTGCCCGGGAGGGCGGCCGGGCGTGCGGCGCTCGCGCCGCAGGGGAGCACGTGCGACAGATGGGCTCGCTCTCCCCCCGGTCTGGCCCGCAGGGGAAGCTGGACCACACGGGGCTCCTGATGCTGGTGACTCTCAAGGTCGTGAGCATGTGCCAGAACTACTCGGACGGTCTGGCTCTCGGGGACAAGGCGGCGGGGGAGCACCCTCGGGCCTTCTCTACCCGCCCCTCGCTCCTCCAGGCGCTCGGCTTCTGCACGCTGATGCACAACAACCTCGTCGGGCCCCACATGGAGTACAAGGCGTACCTGGACTTCTGCGAGGGCACGGGCGCCCACGCCGAGGCGGGTGCGCACGGGATGAGGACCCGGAGCAAGGGGGCCGCAGGCGCGGGGGACGCCCCTGACTTCAAGACGCGTCTGGCGAGGAGCCGCGCCTGGTACTTCCTCGCCACGCTGGCGCGCTTCGTGGTCTTCATGGGGGCTTACGTGCACGTCGGAGACCTCTTCCCGCTCCGGGCCATGTACGGCGAGGGCCCCGGGGCCGCCGCTTACGCAGCCTACCCAATCTGGCGCAAGACGGCCCATGGCGTGGGCTTCATCCTGTGCAACACGCAGACCAAGTACTTCGCCATGTGGTCCCTGGCCGAGCTCGGCATGATCGCGGGGGGGCTGAGCAAGTGGACTGGCGCGGACGGGACCACGCGCTGGGACCTCTTCAGCAACTTCGACTTCCTGAAGCTCAACACGGCGTCTTCGGCGCGGCTGATGCCCAGCTACTGGAACGTGCACACAGGCCACTGGCTGCGCTACTACTCGTACGAGCGGATCTTCCTGGACAAGGGCGGCAAACCCACCACGGCGTCGCTGTTCGGGACGCAGATCGTCTCGGCCCTCTGGCACGGCCTCGCCCCGGGCTACCTCTGGTTCTTCGTGACCACGGCGCTCTTCTTCGAGGCCGGGAAGGTCTTGTACAAGTACTCGGTGGCCGCCGAGAACGGTCTCGCGAGAGGATCGCTCGTCGCCCTCAACTACGTCCTGCCCCACGTCATGATCGGGCAGGGCGGCCCCCCCTTCATGGCCCTTTCGTGGGACCGGACGGCCTCCCTGGTCCGCGGGTTCGGCGCCTCGGGGCAGCTGCTGTGCGTCGCCGTGATTGTGCTCGGGGCCGTGTTCCCGCCAAAGAAGAAGCGGGGCGCGGGCTCTGGTAGTGAGAAGAAGGGGCGCTGACGTCCCCGCGACGCGCCGGCCTCCAGGTTTGAAACGGGGGAAACCCCGGCGCTGCGGCAGGCGCCGTGTCGGGTGGCGGCGCCGGGAGGGCCTCCGTCCGCCGCTGCCCGGGGGGGGTGAGGGGGGTGGCGGGGTCGATCGCGCCCCGGCGTCACGTCGCTTGTGCTGCCCGTGTGGCTCGCCCCTCGCCAAAGCCCATCTCTCGCGGCTCGCTGGCCGCACGTCCACAGGGCAGCGGGCCCCACGAGGGACAGAGGGGGTCCGTTTTTGGGGCGGCGACGACAGGCGCGAGTGGGACCACGATGCGCATCGCCACGCGGCGGGACGATACGTCTCCTCTGGTGACCGTCGACCCTCTCACCCGCGCATGCCAGCGGGGACGGCGCAGCGCGGCCCGTTTCTCGGTGGTGGCGAACCGGGCAAAGCGGTGTAAGCGGTGTTTGCCCGGCGGCGAAACCCCGGCGAGCCTGAGGCCCCGCCTCCCCGCGCTGCGAGTCCCCCTCCCGCAGACCTTCAAGTCCCTGGCCGTCGGGCTCTTCGTGGGCTCCCTCCTCTGCTTCTCGAACACCTACTTCGGCCTCCAGTCGGGGTGGGTCACGATGGGCTCCCTGCAGTCAGCGATCCTCGGGTGCGGGCTCATCCGCGCCGTGCAGCACGGGTGCGCCCGGCACCTCTCCTTCACGGCCGCGGAGAACGTGGTCCTCCAGACCACCGCGGTCGCCACGGCCACCATGCCCCTCGCCGCCGGGCTCGTCGGCGTGGTCCCGGCGCTGGCCTCCATGACCGAGGCCGACTCGCCCGGCGGGCCGGTCGTCCTCGGCGCCGGCCAGCTCCTCCTCTGGACCGCCTCGCTCGCCTTCCTGGGGGTCTTCTCCGCCCCGCTCCTCCGCAGGCAGGTCGTCGTCCGCGAGAGGCTCCCCTTCCCCTCGGGCGCCGCCACCGCCGAGGTGATCCGGCTCCTGCACTCTGGCGGCGCCGGGGGGGGGGCCGGGGCCGGGGCCCGCGCCCGGGCGGGCGCGCTCCACGCGTCTCGGAGGGACGCCGACTGGGACGGGCCCACGGGCGACCCGCTCGAGCGGCTCGGGTCCCCGGCGTCCGCGGGGGATGTAGGCGGGCGGAGCTTCACGGGGGCCGTTGCCAGGCCCCGGGGGTCCGCGAGGGG
>Ga0181583_10003385_pt1 | contig 11676 bp, 7 predicted proteins | sample 071ome_31_FD_132461 | JGI IMG/M metagenome (GOLD analysis project Ga0181583, IMG submission 132461) | Coastal salt marsh microbial communities from the Groves Creek Marsh, Skidaway Island, Georgia - 071405CT metaG (megahit assembly) | ecosystem: Environmental > Aquatic > Marine > Intertidal zone... | reverse complement strand
GACTCAAATCACATCCAGCATGCCACGTCCTTCCGCTGGCAAATAACGCATCACAAACCCATTTCCGCTTCCCAGGCTTTGAAGCGATTCAACATGCGACGAACCTGATCCGTCCGAAGAGAATCCACATCGTGCTTCTCTTCGGGGTCATGATAGAGATCAAACAAACGGAACTGCTGATCGCCCGGATGCAGCAGTTTCCAAGGACCACTGCGAACGGCAAATTCATTGCCATCCCGCCAGAACAGGGTTCGGTCAGGCAGAGGTTCGCGTCGTAACAACAAACGTGAGACATCTATGCCATCCAGGTTCAATCCCGATATTGTCAATTGGTTGGCGGTGAGACTCAGGAAGGTTGGAAACAGGTCAAACCCCATGACCGTTTCATCCGTTTCGCCCGGTTTGATACGTCCGGTCCAGCGAGCAATAGCGGGAACACGATGCCCCCCTTCCCACAAGGTGCCCTTCTGCCCACTCAAAGTCCCATTGCTCGAAATGTTCTGATGCGTCTCACCATAATACCGGTATCCTCCGTTGTCGGACATAAAAACAACCAGCGTGCGTTCATCCAGATGCAAGCGATCCAATGCTTCCATCAAACGCCCCACATTGGCATCCAATGATTCCACCATTGCTTTAATGTGCGGCGCTACATTGCTGCGATCGGGAATGATCCCCCATTTGTCGTTCCAGTAATCGGTCCCGACTTCACGATGCGGCGGATCACTGGGGCCTTGCCAAGGAAAGTGAATGGCCAGGTGCGGCAGATAAATAAAGAAAGGTTTGTTCTGATTTTCCTCGATGAACCGAATTGCATGATCTGTCAACAGATCGGCCGTGTATCCCTCCTCCTGAATCTTGTTTTCCTGAGACCACCAATCCGGACGCCCGGAACGATCGACGTGGGTATGATGATCACCGTCCCCGGAAGTCAATCCCACAAAGGTATCGAAACCCTGTCGGGTCGGTAAAAAGGGAGGCTGATAACCCAGGTGCCATTTGCCGAACATGCCGGTGGCATAGCCCGACTGCTTGAGCACTTCGGCCATAGTGACCGCTTGTAGTGGCATACCGGTTTGGACATCCGATTTACCGCTCAACGGACCCTCGAATTTGGCACCAAGCCGCTGCTGATAACGCCCGGTCAACAAAGCAGCACGTGTCGGGGTGCACATGGAGCCGTTGCTGTGGAAATCGGTAAAACGCAGGCCTTCTTTGGCCAGTCGGTCGATGTTGGGAGTTTGATTGAGTTCGCTGCCGTAACACCCGAGATCCCCATACCCAAGGTCGTCAGCGAGGATGAGCACGATATTGGGGGAAAGATCGGTCGGATCAGTCGGATCTGACCGATCCGACCGATCACCCACGCTTACCGGGTAAGCAACCGCAAGTTCGCGGCTCATTTGGCGAACCAGGTCGGCGTACCGCGTTTCGGCGGCCAGGTTGCGCCGCTCGCTGGAGTCTTGGGTGTGATCGTAGAGTTCGCTTGCCAACACCTGACCAGTGTCGTAGGAACGCCACTCAGTGTATCGCCAGCGCTCGGTTCGCATGGAATAGCCCATGGCGCGTGGATCGGTTCCCGGAGGTGGATAAGCTGGTCTGGGGTGTTGGGTGAACGCGGCGGGTTTGACCGATGCTTCGGCATGTTCCAGAATCGGTTTAAGGCTCACACCCTCCAGGCGATGCTCGGGCGCTGGCAATTGGCAAAGGTCCATCAAGGTGGGATAAAGATCCAGCAACTCCACGAGACTCAGGGTGCTTTGCTGACCGTTGCGAAATCCAGGCGCGGAGATCATCATGGGCACACGCGCGTCGAGTTCGAAGTTGGAAGTCTTGGCCCATAGTCCATGTTCGCTGAGGTGAAATCCGTGATCCGACCAGAAAATGATGATCGTGTTCTTGCGTAAATCCAGGCGATCCAGTTCATCGAGCACCTTCCCGATTTGCGCGTCCACGTAACTGATGGCCGCATAATAGCCGTGGCACAAAGCCTTGGCCTGATCACGAGTCATCCCCTCGGGAAAACCTCGCAGCATTTCGCGACTGTCATGCATCGCCAGATTCGGAACATCTTCAGGAGGCAGGTTGTCCGAAGGTAGTTCTATGGCATCGCGGTCGTAGAGATCCCAGTATTTCCCGGGAGCATTGAATGGCAGATGCGGTTTCCAGAAACCGACCGCCAGAAAAAATGGTTCGTCTTTGAGTCGCTGCAAAGCCTTCACAGCTTCGTTGGCGATCCTTCCATCAAAGTAGGCGTCGTCCGGCACATCACGCATTTCGGCTCTGGGAACATTCAGTGTATCCGGCGGTACGGCCCCATCCACCATGGCAACATCATCTCCATGCCTCGCGTAATGCATCCGGGCCGGAACGCTCCAAGAGACCGGATCGCCTTCAAAGTTACCCTGGCGCCAGTTATGAAAAATCTTGCCGATGTCCTCGGCATGATACCCGTTGTTTTTGAACAACTGCGGCAGAGTGACCATGTCCGGAAAATGTTTTCGAAAATGCGTCGGCAAATCGGTAACACCTAAAGACTCCGGTCTCATACCGGTCAGCAAAGAAGCCCGCGATGGATTGCACACAGCTTGCTGACAGTAAGCGCGCTCGAATCGCAGGGAAGTCTCCGCCAACTTGTCCAAATGAGGCGACAACACGGTCGGGTGACCGTAACACCCGAGATCCGCGCGCATGTCATCCACCGCAATGAACAATACATTGGGCCGTGTCGAATCTGCTGCCACGCTCAAGTTGAGCAACACCCCGCATAAAAAAGTAATGACCTGGTTATAGTTCATGATGGGATATGCGTAGGAGTGTTGCAAAATAACAGAATAAATGAAAGTCGATTCCCAGCAGTCTAAAAGCAACAGAGCCTACTTTCTTAAACCCGACAAGTTGGCATGATTTCGGCGCAAATCTGGAGTGCTGGCGAGGTATCGCCGCTCTGGATACCTTGCGAGTACGCTGCGGGATGCCTTTCCGAATGCTTGTGCGTTACTATGAGGACGGTGTGGAGTGTTCCTTTTCAGAGAGGAAGCAAGGACGTTCACTGGGTATGCGAACCGTATCCAGAGCTCCGATAGCTCGGAGCACTCCAGAATAGATCCATAAAAGACCGCCGCTTGAATAAAAACGAAACCCAATCAGAGCAACAAACCAATGCATCCCAACGTAAGCTTGCGTTTTGGAGGAATCCATGGAGACTCTGGTGCGGACCATCACATGGTTCCAAATGACGTTTCAACATCAAGCCCATGCAACCGGATCAGGACGAAACAATCGCGATGAGCGAGACGCCAACGATGGTGGAGACATCGGTGGCTCCCGGTAGTGAAACTTCGGCTTCGGCACCCGGCATGGGGCACCGTCAGTTGATCGACAATTTCCAGTCCATTGTTCATTCCCAATCCATCTATTATCCGGTCGCCTACCGTTTTCGGGAACGCATTGGTAGTGGACAACAGGGCGTGGTGTTTCATGCCCAACGACATGGTTCGCGTGGCTGTGTGACGGAGCATGCGGTGAAGGTGTTTGACCCGGGGATTTATCCCAACATCAAAAAATACTGGACGGACATGGGCAGGATTGCGGCGCAGGTTTCGCGTTTGCAAGCGGCGCGCTCTCCCAACCTGGTGGACTGCGACATCTATGAGGAAACCAACGGCATCGGTTTTGTTCAGATGGAACTGATCCGGGGCATCACTTTGTTGGAACTCCTGGATCCCAAGATTCAGCAATTGGTCAAATCCAGATGTTCGAATCGGGAATGGGAGACCTTGATGAAGATCATTTTCAACTGGCACAACAAACGATTGTGCATCCAACCGGGTGTCGCCATTTACATCATGCGCCAGATGTTATCCGGTCTGGAAACCCTGCATGCATCCAATTACCTGCACTGCGACATCAAGCCCAGCAACACCATGATCGATCCCTTGGGTTACGTGAAGATCATTGACTTCGGTCGCGCCAATCTCATCAACGAAAAATCCCGCATCCTGCTGGGCACTCCGATGTTCATGGCACCAGAGATCCATGACCGGCAACCGGCCACCGTGCAGTCGGATGTTTACGGTGTGGGTTTGGTCGGATTGTTCCTGATGACTGGAAAGCCCCTGAGCACAAGCTCCAATGTAACCGAACAGGAATTGAAAGAGATCAAGTGGCGTCTCCCCAAAGAACTCCCCCGCATGCTGCCGACCTACGTCACACGCAATGAGAAATTCGTGGAAATCTTGCAGCGATTGCTCAATCCGGATCCATCCCGACGATACGATGACGCGAGAAAAGCCGAATCATACGGCGAAGGATTGGCGATTGTTCACAAGCAACTTACCCAGCTGAACATTGACTCGGAGTATCGCCGCGATCTGGCCTATTACCTTGAAAAATTTCAAGGCCCAATGAGTCACCCCGTTGCCCGTTTGACTTAAAACTATCAGCCCCCCAAGCAACGATCTCTTGTTGGTGGAGCCACAAAAAAAGCCGCTGGTTATGAAACCAGCGGCCTTTGGAGAAAAATATTCAGGTTATCGCACCACTTCCATCACGGCGAATCCGCCAGGGTTCCAGGCGGTGGCCAGAGCATAGAGCTTTTCTACTTTACCGTTTTCGCCGTAGACCGGTTTCCAGGCTGCATTGTGAATGTGAGTGAACAATTCCAAACCGAAATCCTTCTTCGGATTCACTTCGGAGAGGAGGTTACCGTCCTTGTCAACGACGTAACAAGGAGCCGAGGTATAACCCTTTGGTCCACGCAAGCAACCCACCAGGACGAAACTTTGGTGGAAATCAATATCACAAGGAAGCGACCCGGCTGGGAGGTTGACATTCTCCAGAAACGTTCCATGGAAATCAAAATCCTGAATACGTGAGTTCGCGCGGTCTGCGATGGCGAGCCTCTTGGTGTGAGGTTCCAGAGTGATTCCGTGAGCAGTTCCGAATAAACCATATTCACGAGCACCGCTTGCTTTGCCACCGAAGTATTCATCGGTCCAGCTGGCCGTCCAAGGGTCGGCTATGGAGATGAAATTACCAGCGGAATAACCATCGGCAACATAGAGTTTGCCATTGGCATATTCGGTGTCGGTTGGATTGAAAGCGCCTCCACCTCCGTAGTAATCATTCAGGTCGAGTGGTGAGTTCAAGACAGACGCCAATTTCCCTTCATCAGAGATGATATAGACCCGGTGTTTTTCGTTGTCGGGCAAAGCGATGAAGCGTTCGCCGTCTCCACGATAGAGAATGGTCGTGTTGTGGAAATTCCCTTCGAGGATCATGGGTTCGGTCACAGGCAGGACTTTCTTCTCGGTGAGGTCGTTGCTCATCCAGATGATACCAGCACCTTTCAAACCGAAGAACACTTCGCCGGTTTTGTTGTCAACGGCAAAACCTCCGTGCGCTCCGGGCACCTTGGGCGCCACCTCGGCGGGCAATTCACTTAGATCCGCCGCATAGCGAAATTGGAAAGGAGCGCTCCCCGCCAACTCTCCACCTTGCACTGTCGCGGTCACACACAACATCGCCGCGCCTACACTACTGATAAATGCTTTTTTCATGTCCTTATTCATTGAAATCAAGTCCCGGGCCCATTGGGCACCTGTTGGTCTGGAATGGCCAAAGATCATGCCCGCGGATTCTGTGATGGCAAGACTAGATTTTCAGAGGGCAAGGGTCGGCTTCAAGTCTTCCAGATGCGACAAGCCCACCACATCCATCTGGTCGGCAAGACCATAGTTCCGGTCACCTGGATAAATGACAAAGAGGTGATGTAAATCAAGATCCACGAACGCGTGTCTCATTGATTTTGTGGTGGTTGGCGCATCGTTATATTTAAACTCAAAGCCATATCGCTTCCCGCCACGAAAGATCAGCAAATCCATTTCGGCCCCTCCGTGAGTTGCCCAGCAAAAGGCTTCCCCTGGCTCTATTCGGAATAAGCGCAGGACATGCTCCAAGGCAAAACCCTCCCAAGAGGCTCCCAGTTTTGGATGCGATTGAAGTTCGCGCATGTTCCGAATACTTTGCAGGGCATGAAACAAACCGGTATCACGGAAATAGATTTTCGGCGCTTTACGAAGTCTTTTACCAATGTTTTGCGTCCAGGGCTGTAATTGACGAACCATGTAGGAACCCGTCAAAATGTTTAAATAATTTTGAACTGTTTTATAGTTAACCCCTAGCGAACCGGCTATTTCGGAAGCATTCCAAGTCTGGCCGTGATAATGTGCCAGCATCATCCAAAACCGCCGCAATTCTTCGGCGGGAATGGTGATACCGAGTTGTGGGACATCCTGCGTTAAAAAAGTTCGAATGAAGTGATTTCTCCAGACCATGCTGGCATCATCCGATGAGCTGGAAAAGGAATCAGGGAACCCACCTCTTAACCAAAGGGTATCCGTGTGATCCCACCCCACTTCGCCCGCATCAAAACCGGCCAAATCCACAAAACCAATCCGACCAGCCAATGATTCGGAAGCGCCTTTGACAAGAGAAGGTGATGCACTTCCCAGCACAAGGAACTTGGCGGGACACTCCGGCCGATCAACCAAAACCCGGAGCAACGGAAACAACTCAGGCATTTGCTGGATCTCATCAATGATCACCAGCCCTTTGAGCTTGCTCAAAGTCTGCATGGGAGCCTGTAAACCCGCCCGATCATTCGGGTTTTCGAGATCAAAATACCGATCCGGATCTTCGAAAAACTGACGCGCCAAAGTTGTCTTTCCGCACTGGCGAGGCCCCAGTAATGCCGTCACTTTAAACTGCTTAAGGGAAGCTTTGACTTGCGATAAATAGCGCTCGCGCGGAACAATCATCCTTGAAAATTAGTATACGAACTCCTATTTTTCAAGGAACTTTCAGTCACCTTTTACGCTTTGCCTTGCTCAGCTTTTTCTGCAACGAACGCCAATTCCTCGTCGTATCGATTCAGTTCAATGGTGAAAACCGAACCTTTTCCCTCTTGCGACGTGACACGAATGTAACCGCCCATGAACTCCACCAGCTTCTTGCTGATGGTCAACCCCAGACCGGTCCCGTCAATCTCAGCCTCAGCCTGCTCTACATCCAATCGATCAAACGGCTTGAACAAGCGTTTCAGATTCTCTGAAGAAATGCCGTTGCCGGTATCCTGGATCTTGATTTGTATGGGGCCTGATGAAAAAGCAATCACTGCAAACGATAATCGCCCTCCCTTTCGATTGTATTTGATTCCGTTGTTGGCCAGATTGATCAAAGCCTGCTGCAGACGCTTGCGATCGGCCATTGCAGGCGGGATGTTTCCATTGGGGGCATCCCAAAAGATTTGAATCGCCCGTGTTGCCGCCAGGGGTTTGATCATTTCAATCACATCGCCGATGACCTCTTCCAATGGAACCGCCTCCAATTGCAAAGTCACCTTTCTGGATTCGATGGTGGAGATATCGAGGATTTCATTGATCAATCCCAGCAGATGTTGTCCTGCCTTATGAATACGGGTGGCGTTTTGGTCCATCGGACTGGGCAAGACCGCCAACTGCATTAATCTTGAAAAACCAATGATGCTATTGAGGGGCGTGCGCAATTCGTGACTCATACGGGAAAGAAATTCATTTTTGGCTTTGCTGGCATTGACCGCCTCTTCGTAGGCTTTTTGCAAAGCCTGCGTTCTGTCGGAAACACGCAACTCAAGGTCTTGCAGATAGAGTTCCCGTTGTTGAACCAACAAGTCTTTTCCGTGAATGTACTTCCTGAGGATCACCCCGGATAAAGCCACCATGCAGACCGCCACCATTGACAAGAATATGATGAACCTGGTTTTCTGATACCAAGGAGTATAATAATCATTGGGTAAAACATCGATGGCCACCTGGCTGGGTGGATAGGCATTCGCCAACTCGTCAAGCCCCCGATACTCCAGGGCATAACGGCCAGGTTGCCCGATAATGAGATCATCTGACTGATCACCGGGAATAATCTTCCAAGGAACGTCGTCTGATTTGTCGTCAAGAAGCCGGTACTGATAAACATGTTCCAATTGTGAACCCACCATGGAAGCCGAAGAAAATGAAATGGTGAGACGGCGATCAGCGAGCAGTTTGATGCGCTTTGCCTGTTCCTGATCCGGGTGAATATGGGTATGACTGTGTTCAGACTTGAGCGCAACACGCACTTTTGGTGTGGTGATGGTTGGTTTCCAACGAAAAACGCCGGCAGATGTCCCTCCCCAGACGGCATCTGCATCACCAATATATATCGCCTGAATGGTCCTGTGACTTGCAGGAAGCCCTTTGAGTGTCTCAATAACGGACCATTGCCCACGATTGTAAACGCCCACACCACCAAAGGACAAACTCAACCATGCAACATCCTTCTCCGGTGAAAAGCGAATCTGTTCCCCCCTGGACAATCGGGTCAAGTGCTCAGGTGACATACGAGTCAATTCACGATCGGCCCCAAAACGATAAACCCCCATATCGGAGACGATCCACAAGGCTTCCCCTCCGGGTTCGTATTCCAGATCCGCTATGGATGCGTCCGAAAGGATGGAAACAGCCGAATCCAGTTCCAGGCGATCCTCGCGTAGAACATACAGTCCATTTTCGGTCCCACACCAAACTTCTCCTGCGGGAGAAACGGCAACGCAACGCGCATGATAGTCCGCTTGTTTTCCCTCCATGCCATATCGGGTGGTCAATCTGGATGTGTGGTCGAACCGGATCAATCCTTTCAACCAACTTGCCAACCAAAAGTGCCCGGTTGCATCTTTGGCGATATCTCGAATCTCAGGAATCACGCCTTCGGGCTTGTTTGGATTCAAATAGGTATCCACGACCTTTTCATTTTCCAATTCGGAAAAACCGATCGGCCCTCCCACGAAAGAATGCCCGGTCTCTGGATCCACCAGAATGCAGGATACATGATCATGGGCCAGACCATCATGAGTCGTGATCTGTTGAAAGTCATTCCCATCATAGTAAAACACACCATGACCCTCAGTCCCGATCCATATTTTGTTCTCATCGTTGCCTTCCATCGCCATGATGGAAGTACGAAGCTTCAAGATACGAAGGTGCCGATAATCCAATCGTGTCAACCCAGCCTGGGTTCCCACCCAAAGGTCGCCACCCGGATCGATCAAGCATTGATTGACGTAAACATGAGGGAGCACACCGGAATCAAACCACACCGTCCAACTATCACCATCCACACGCGCCAAACCAGCCCCCTTGGTGGAGACCCAAATGGTCCCACTCTCACCTTGAACAATGTCCGTCACGTAATGATCCATCAGACCTGTTTCCATTGTTTTATTGGAGAAGCTTTGATCCGTCGGATTAAAAATCGAAACACCACCATCAGTGCCGATCCAGACACGATCTTCCTGATCCCGCATTAAGGAACTGACATGACGGTGGACCAAGCCATGTCGCCCCTCCCATTGTTTCCATCCGGCATCGGTTTGTTCGAACACACCATTCCCCCAGGTGGCCACCCAAACCGGCTTACCATCCTCGGCCAGCACATCACGAATCCACATGGCATCAAAAGCATTCACTCTCTCCAGATGCTCAGGATCCGTTGGAGAGTAACAAAAGAGTCCCTGATCAGAACCAACCCACACCTTTCCATCGCCCCCCAAAGTCAGGCTCCAGATTTCATGGTCTGCAAGTTCTCTAAATACATCCGGTTTTCGAAAGATCTGTTCAGCCCCCAACTGCCAATAAACACCATGATCTGTTCCTACCCAGAGCCGGTTTCCATCGTGCAGAAGAGTTCGCACTTTCTTTTCAGGAAATTGATCGGATGACAAAGACTGAAAACTACCGTTTTCCCCGACAGCCAAACCTCCTTTTTCGAATCCAACCCACAGACGTTCTGCGCGATCAAAGGCCATGGAAAGCACCTGGATATCGTCGAACTTGGCGATTTGATCAAACGATTTAACACGCGGCTTTTCAAAGGATGGAATTCGAAAATGAAGTCCTTCCAAGTCAGATCCCGATACCACTTTCAACGGAGAGCCCTCCTCCCAATCGTTGAAAAGAGTTTCTGAATGAGGATTTCCATCAGTTTGCAAGGACCGCCGAATGCCGACGAATCCGTCGGGGGTATGTATCCGTAAGCGATAAGTATGTTCAGGTAGATGAGAGAATTGAAACTCCCCCCGGGCATCGGTCCATTCCCAAGCATGTGGAAACCGATTGTTGCCAGATCCCTGGTTGACATCGGAAACAGGAACCGCTTCGACGAGCACTTCCCGCATAGGCTGACCGTTCCAACTCACAACCGAACCCTTGATGGATACATCGGGTTTCAGCACCGGGTTCGGCTCGATCCTTTCCCCTGATTTAATCGGCCCAATCCGGGATCGATACCCCGAGCTGATACGCTGCACCACCAATTCTGCGGATTCCAGGTCGACGTCCCCACGGCCGATAACGATGTCATAACGTCCATCCGAATCAGACTTCACCTGATGCAGCATTTTCCCCTGATACCAGACGGAAACATCCGCTTCGTTCAAAGGTTGTTGATTCTGATCGTACACGACACCGTGCACGCCCCATGGAACCGGAGACTGCGTCAAGCTCGACCATTCCGACTCGACAATCTAAGCCTTCCCCAAAAAAGCATAGCTTCCCTGAACCTCAGCATTCCGAACATGTGTTGGAACATCGAAATTCCACAATCCCCTCAACCCTAGCTCCGTACCAGTCACTTTGGCACGCATGTTTTCACGGATTTGAGACTGCGACCGTGCATGATCCCAGATGCGGACTTCGTCCAGAAACCCTTTGAAGTGGCCATTGGATTCCCATGGACTGACACCCAGCATCGCAGGTTGATGTGCGGCAAGTTGATCGACAGGATGGAGCGGCTGCTTCGTTTGTCCGACCAGCATCCCATTCAGGTAGAGGCGCAAGCCCTCCCCTGGATCGTTCACGGCAGCCAGGTGATACCACCGATGTAATTCAAGAATCGAGGGAACCTTCGTTACATGAAGTGTTCCATCGGTTTCGTATGCAAAAAACTGAAGTGTTGGATTACCTTGATAAGTATTGATTCCGATCGAACTATTTGCTCCACCAAAACGCCATGGCTGGGCAAACGGGACAAAATCTTTCCATTGCACCCAGGACTCAATGGTACACGCCTGCAGTCCGGACAATGTCTCAGTAGGCAACTCCACACCATCATCCGGGTGCAGCAAGGCCAAAACCCGGTTGGCATTCGGCTGGGCTTTCCCAGTCACGACGGGCAACAGGCAAATCGACAAAAGAAACCAATAAAAACGATGGCGAACACTCAAACTCATAACGAAGCCACTCAAACAGCTTACTCCGCAAACATGATAAAACAGAGGTCCCCACTCAACACCACATCAAATTGTCAATCGCAAACAGATGTGACAAAAAGCTGACATGGTCACTTTGATCGAAGCACATATGCAATGGTCGCCCTACATTTTCATCCACTTTTGGGCGCAAAATCCATGGACCAGGCGCCACGCAGTTCAGATTTTAGACAAGGGTGGAGAGATCCCGCATGAGGGACTCGCCCTAAGCTTTCACCTTGATAACGTTTCTGAGCAAAAGGAATGGAACGCGGGGAGACTATCGTTCATCGAATGACTGTGGCGTTTCCATTGCAGCTTGAAAAGAATTCCAAAGCACTGAGGTTTGAAGTGGG
>Ga0181583_10003365_pt1 | contig 11717 bp, 4 predicted proteins | sample 071ome_31_FD_132461 | JGI IMG/M metagenome (GOLD analysis project Ga0181583, IMG submission 132461) | Coastal salt marsh microbial communities from the Groves Creek Marsh, Skidaway Island, Georgia - 071405CT metaG (megahit assembly) | ecosystem: Environmental > Aquatic > Marine > Intertidal zone... | reverse complement strand
GCACCGTCGCGCGGGCGTCGGGCGTCGGGCGTCGGGCGTCGGGCGTCGGGCGTCGGGCGTCGGGGGCCCGGGGCGGGGGCGGCCAGTGCCCTCACCTTGCGGAAGAACTCGATGTCGGAGGCGAGGTCGGCGTTGGTCTGCCCGGGGAGGCCGACCATGACCCCGGTGCCGAGCTGGAAGCCCATGGACTTGAGGAGCTCGAGGTTGGCGACGCGCGAGTGCCACGACTGCTTGGGCGGGTGCAGGGAGGCGAACAGGGCCGGGTTGGAGGTCTCGACGCGCATCAGGTACCGCCGGGCCCCGGCGTCCCAGAGGTCCTGGAGCACGGGGCGCGGGAGCTCCCCGGCCGACAGGGCCACGACGATGCCCAGGTCGTCCTCGCTCCCCGGGGCGCTCGTCCGGCCCGCCTCGCGGTCCATCGCCACCGTCGCCTCCCGGATGCGGCTCACCATCTCGACGAGGTAGGCGTTCCTGCGGGGGCGCGGGGCGGAGCGACGGGGCGAGAGGTGAGGCGGGGCCTCGGCGGCCTCGGGAAGGGGGGGTGAGGGGTCCCGGGGCCCGGGGTGCGGGGCCGGGGGCGGTGCTCGCCTCTGTGGGGTCTTGAGCTCCCCGCTCTGGAGCATGACGGTGTGGATTCCGTTCCCGTAGGCCCACTTGGCGCACTCGACGACCTCGTCCACGGGCATGGTGTACCGCCACACGCCCTTCTGGTGCTTGCGGATCCCGCAGTAGTGGCAGTCCAGCTGGCAGACGTTGGAGAATTCGATGATGCCGCGGAACGCGACGTCGTTGCCGAAGAAGCGCTCCGTGACCGAGTCGGCGTGGACGAAGAGGGCCTGCTGGAGCTCGGCGTTGCGGCCGTGGGCGGTGGCATCGAGGAGGGCCTCCATCTGGGACGCGTCCATGACGGCGACCTCCCCGGGGTGGAGCTGGACGCCCGTGGAGGGGATGCCGAGGAAGTGCCCGAGGGTCCACGCGGCGTCGGCGGGGGTCATCCCGGCGTCCCACGGGAGCGAGGGCTTCGCGCCGGCCTGCCGGAGCTCCCGGATCATCTTCTCTCCCGCAGTCTCCCTCGGGGCGGCGTGACCGGGCTCCGGCTGCGACGGACGCAGCGGGAGGGCGGAGAAGGCCCGCGACGACGCGTTGGCCAGGAGCCCGCCGAGCCTTGTCACCGCCGGGACGACGCCCGAGGCCAGCGCGAGGGCCGACGCGGGGCCAACCTGCGCTTTAGGAAGGACTTACACAGGACTGGTCACGCGCGGAGGGGGGCACCCCGCTATGTGGGAGTGTCCGGGCGGTCAACGGGACGGGCGCCCCTCAGGGACGCCGGGACCGATTCCTCCGCACCTGGCCTAAAATTGACGACAATGAGTTCATCGCGGGCGCATCCGTCTACTTTGAGACCCGTCGATGGGTGTAAGGGGGGATCGTTCCCACGAGGCGAGGATATTCGCCCGAGGGGGCTCGGGGACACGTATTTGCCACGTGATTTTGGAAGCGAAGGCCCCGCGTGCGCTGATACGTCTTCGGATGGGGCTGAGGATGTGCTTTTGGTGCTATCTCGTAATATGATCCTCCGAGCCAGCGCTCTGTCCCCATATAGCGTTCCGTTCCGTTCAACGACGGCGCACAACGCTCAGGGCGGACTGTCAGGATCAGGGTGTCGGGGGCGCCCGCCCGGGCGCCGCGCCTGCTGCGGGCCCGGCGTCGCCCCGACGGGCAGGGGAAACAGGATAGACGGCGGCTGGGCCACAAGAGCTCACGCGTACGTCGTGGTGGGCTCCTTCCCCTCCAAGGCCGTGTCCTTGGCGGCGGCCTCGCCCGTGCTGGCCGTGTGCTCGAGGGGCGGCGGGTTGACGAGGGAGAGGGCGACGGGGAGGAAGAGGAGGCCGTTGGCGATCCCGAGCGTGGTGCAGAGGAAGAGGGCCTTGAAGAAGAGGACGAAGACGTAGGACGAAGACCCGCCGAGCATGAGCACAGCAAACCACGTGGAGAGGCCCCCGTTGACGACGGCCGTGCCGACCTCCTCGAGGGCCTTGACGAGGCGCTCGTTGGGCGACCCGTGCTGCTCCATGAAGCCGTGGGCGATGTGGACCGAGTAGTCCACCGACAACCCGAGGGCGATGACGAGGTTGATCACGCACACGGCGTCGATGCTCACCCCCCAGAAGTGCAGGAACCCGATGATCTCGACCACGATCATGACGATCACGGTCGCCGTCACGAGCGACCCCTTGACGCTGCCGAGCATGAGGAAGACGATTGCGATCACCATCGCGAGGGCGAGGGAGATGTTGGTGACGAACTCGGCGCGCACCGCCTTGTACTGCTCGTAGTTGAGGAAGTCGGGCGAGTAAGCAAAGGCGACGAGGTCCTCGACCCCGGCCTTGGCCTTAGCGGCAGCCACCGTGGCGCGGGTCGAGTCCATGGTCGCGATCTGGTCCACAGAGTTGTCCGCGTACACCATCTGCCCCCGGGCGACGATCGTCGCCTTGATCGCCCCCGTCGCCGCGTCGAACACCACGTCCTCGCTGTGCTTGGCCCCCCCGAGGGCCGCGTACGCCCCGTCCTCGATGAACCTCTTGACCGTCGCGTCGAACAAGGCGCGGTCGACGGTGCCAGCCGCGGCGGCGGACACCTCGGTGCAGAAAGTGACATTGCCGGGGGCCTTGCAGGCGTCCGACTGAGGCACGTCCCGGAAGGAAACCCACCACGAGCTGACGGTCGAGCCGACAATGTACTGGTCGGCGGCAAAGTCGACGGCGGCCACGTCCATGAAGCTGCGCATCTTGGCGGACGAGTAGTCGGCCTCGCCCGCGTACACGGCGACCTCCTCCCCGGTGACCTGGAAGTTGGCGGTCGAGTCGTCGAAGTAGTCCTTGAGGTACGAGTTCTGAGGCACGAAGTCGGTGACGGACGAGCGGATGGTGATCTGCGTGGTACCGACGATGCCGATGACGAGGAAGGAGCCGAAGGTGAGGAGGGAGGCGACCTTCCCCGCCTTGGTCGCAAGGGCCTTGCCGAGGCCGCGCATGATCTTGTGCACCCAGCGGGCGTCCTTCCCGGGGGGGAGCACGCGGCAGCACACGGCGGCCTTCTGCTCCTCCTCGTCAGTCTTTGAGGTCACGCAGCAGAGGACGTCGAGGCGCTTGGCGTCGCGACGCCGGGCGTCGATCGCCACGGAGGACGAATAGAAGGTCGCCGAGTAGAAAAGCGTGAAGAGGATCCCGATCGCCGCGTAGATCGAGAAGTTCCGCAGCGCCGGGAGCGACGTGTTGGTCCCGATCAGGAAGGCGCCGAAGTCGGTCAGGGACGTGACGGTGATCGAGGACCCGGCCGACGCGAGGCCCCGCGAGAGGCGGGACGCGATGGACGCCCCCGGGTCGGCGTGGCTGACGTTGTCGAAGGCGTTGGTGATCACGAACGAGTCGTCCACGCCGATGCCGAGCAGCAGGATGGGGAAGACGGACATGAGCGGCGAGTAGAAGAAGCCCAGGTGCTGGGCGAGGCCAAACGCCGAGGCGACGGCGAGACCGATGGTCAGCAGCGTGGACAGGGTCAGGTACCCGCGCGTCTTCAGGCAGCCCCGGGTCCAGTCGGACAGCATGACGAAGGCGTAGAAGAACGTGATGACCACGGCGGCCTGGATCAGCGTCACGTCCGAGGAGATCTCCGCGCCGAACTCGTCGCCGAACGAGCGCGAGGCGAAGTAGGTGAGACGGAGGGGGTCGCCCGAGTCGTCCAGCGAGGCTGCCAGCTTCTCCATCTCCCCGATCCACACCTCCTCGAAGGCGTCGGCCTTGGGGTCCACCTCCTCGCCCCCCCGGAGCTCCGGGTCGTACTTGAGGAGCGCCACGAAGCGGACGGCCTCGGCGGCGGTGATCCTGCCCGCGGCGTCCCTGGTGAGCCCGCCGGCCACGGAGCCGATCTCCAGGGGCAGCCCCGAGGACCCCTCCAGCGGGGACTGGTTGACCCGGGCCACAATCTCGTCACGCGTGTCGTATGCGGCGGCCGAGGGGAAGACGTCGAGGAGGGACTGCTGGAAGCACGTGTCGCCGAAGCGGAGGCAGAGGCACGCGTTCTCCGAGCACGCTGTGTCGTACGCCACGGCGACGCCCGCGGCCCCGGCGACGGTGGCCGTGGCCGTGACGGCCGCTGTGGCCGCCCGCACCTCCTCCAGGCGGGCCATGGTCTCCGGGACGAGGACGTCGGACGCCCCGTCGCGGGCCACGAGCTGCGCGACCACGACGCGGGAGCCCTTGGTGAAGTTGTCCTCCACGAAGGCCTTGTCGTCCTGCGCCTGCGACGAGGCCGGCACCCACAGCTTGTCCGGGCGCGTCTCGTTCTTGAAGCCGGCAAAGCCCGAGGCCATGACGAGCATGAGCACCACGCAGCCGCCGATGACCCACCAGGGGCGGGTGCCGGCGAGGGCGCCGACGCGGGCGTACCCGGCCGCCACGGACCCCGTGATCATGTCGCCCAAGGTCCGCTTCCTGCTGGGCGGGGGGGGGGACCCAGCCGCCACCGTGTCCTCGCGCTTGGCGTCGAAGCCGGGGCCCTGCATCGCCACCATGTCCTGGTGGGCCGGGGGAGGCGAATCGCTGGACATGTCTGGAGCCAGTGGTCCCTCTCGCTGCGGAGAGGGGGGGGATGGGGTTGCGCAGCGGTGAGCCCGGGCGCGGGTGGTCCCGTGGGGGGACCACGAGGGAGGGTCGCGGCCGCGGCGGGCGCGACGAGGGCGAAGAAGTGGTCGGGGTGGCCGTCTCGTGGCTCACAAGCGCCGATTTAAGCACACGCGCCCGTAATATTGGGGAGCAGGGAAGCAGAGCGGGTCGAAGCAGGGGAGGGGACACAAACCACGGGTTGCATCCCCGAAGGCGGTGGGGGCGCGCGGGAGGAATATGGCACGAGACCGTGGGTATTCAGGGGGTTATATGCACATAGTGAAGGAATATTGGGTCTTTGAGAGCACTTACCTGCGCAGGGGTTCTGCTCGCCGGGTAGGGGGGCTCGCCTGGTGGGGCCTGGTGGGAGCCTGGAAGCGTCTTCTCGGCGGGCGGGCTTTCGACAGAGCTGGTGCTGTCGCCAATTCTGCAGCGCGACGTGGCGCCCGCGGCTATCTGGAACCCCAAAGTGTTGAGTCGGAGGGGGACGCGGCCTCGGTCTTCCTGGGGGAAGAAACCCTGAGGGCCTCACCCCGGGAAGGTGCAGCAAACTCCCCTCTCAACGACACAGGCTCATTCACGCGCGGAAGAGCTGTCGACCGCCACACCGCCTCCTCTTTCCCCGAACCCACCTTTCCCAGAGTATCCCGCGTCTCCTCGTCCTTCCCACCACGCGACTGGGAACGTCGACCTCCGCGTCGACTGCGCAACGACCCGACATGCCATCCTCCGCCGAGGTTAAGGGCCTCTTCAGGGCGTTCTTGAGGGCTGGTGAGACGCCTTCCGCGAGGAGCGGGCGCAGGGTTGTCCCCGAGGTCCGGCCGGGGACCCCTCCCACATATGGGCCGATTTCTCCCCCTCCCCGACCGTCCGGGGGGTTCAGTGCCGCTATAGTGATATAGATTGACATTTTACACCTCATATGTCAACAATATCCGCCTTTTCCGCGGAACTCGGCGAAACTGCGCCGGTTTCTCCGCCTGGGACCCCCTCGCCCTCCCGCACCGCTCCCGTCGGCCGTGGGCCGCCCCGCCCCCGATACCGCCCCGATGCCGACAGCTGCGTCCCTGCCCTCGCAGCCCGCCAGCACGAGAACTACAACGTTCGCGACTACATCAAGCGCTCGGCGAGGAGGGAGTTCAAGCTCCACGGTGAGCGGGCCCCGCCCCACCCCCCCCCCCGCCCCTGCGCCCCTGCCCGGGGCCTCCGCCCGCCGCACCCCCGGCGCCCCTGGACCCGGGCCCCTTCGCCTCTCCCGCAGCCACGGACGACGCCGCGGTGGCGGAGAGGACGTTCAACTTCGGGCGGGAGCAGCTGGGCGTCGTGCAGCGCTCTGTGTCCCTCCAGCACCTCTACGGGCGGCGGCAGAAGTCGGTGATCGAGCTCGTGGCGGCCAACTGAGGGGGCGATGGCGGAGCTGCAGAACACGTACACGCAGGCGCGGCGCCTGGTGATGCAGGTGCGGGAGGGGCTGGGGAGGCTCGAGGGGAGCGAGGCCCCGGGGGGGGCGTGGGGGCCTGCCGGGGCGGGGGCGCCCGACCTCAGGCGGACGGCGACGAGCGGGGCGGCGGCGGCGCACCACTCGGGGATGGACGCGCTGAGCCGGGCGACGAGGGCCCAGCTGGAGGAGCTCGGCCGCCTGAGCGCCGAGCTGGACCGGTCCTGGCGCCAGTCGGTGGTCGGCGAGGCCGCCGCCCGGCGCGACGTCTGGAAGCGCAAGGTGGAGCAGGTCGCCGAGGACCTGGGGAGCCTGCGGATGGCACTGGACGGGTACTCGGGGCGGCAGGGGCGGCGCCAGCTGGAAGAGGAGGAGAGGCGGCAGCTCCTGCAGCGCGTCGACGTCCACGGCGTCGCCGACCGCGCCCGGCACGACTTTGACGTTGAGGGCCAGATGCAGAGCAGCGTCGCCAACTCGAAGCGCGTGCTCGCCGAGGCGCTGGGCACCGGGGCCGCCGTCCTCGAGAGCATGGGCGCCACCAAGGAGCGCCTCAAGGGCGCCCAGCGAAAGGCCCTTGACGTCCTCCATACCCTCGGCCTCTCCGACTCGGTGCTGCGGATGGTCGAGCGCCGCCACGCCCGCGACGCGCTCCTGATCTACGGCGGGATGCTCCTCGTGGTCGCCCTGTGCCTCTGGCTGCTCTGGAGGAAGCTCCTAGGCAAGTAGGGCGGGGGCGCGGGGCGCCGGCGGCCCAGCGTGCCGGTTCAAAGATTCGACGCCCCCCCCTACTGGGTCGCCGTCTTGGTCACGGTGGCCTTCCTCCCCGCCGGGCTCACCGTCCTGGTCGCGGTGCCCCTCCGGCCCCCCACGCTCGCCGTCTTGGTCACGGTGGCCTTCCTCCCCGACGGGCTCGCCGTCTTGGTGACGGTGCCCCTCCGGCCCCCCCCGCTCGCCGTCTTGGTGGCCTCCCTCCCTGCCAGGCCGGACGCGGCGGCCGGGGGCTCGGGGGCGGGAGTCACCGCGTTGCCGCTGCTGGACCCCCTCTTCCCGCCCGCGGCCCGGGGGGGGGCGTCCTTGGCCGACGCGCCCCCCGCCAGGGAGGCGCGGGCGCCCCTCTCCCCGTCCACCGAGGCCCGCGCTCCGCCGCCGCCGCTGTCCGCCGAGACGAGGCTCCTGGACGACTGCGCCCACACGTGCGGCGCCAGGGTGCGGCACCGGTCGTCCTCGTTGAGCCCGAAGTCGTGCATCCGCCGCTGCTCCGCGATGATCCCCGCCATCTTGTCCCGACTCCACTTCTTCACCGAGGCCACCCGGGAGGACAGGGCGCGGGCGGCGGACCCCCCGCGGCCCCAGGCCCGGGTCCCCGACGCGCCGTCCGAGGCCGCCGCCTCGAGGTCCGCGCGGGGCCCCGGGGCGGCGCCCTTGCCGGGCATCTCGCTCGCGGACGCCCTGGGCCGCGCGAGGCCCCCCGGCTGGCTGGCCTGGTGCGAGAGCGACCGCGTCAGGAGGTACAGGTGCATGGCCACCTCCTGCTCGAGGGAGAGCTCGTACATCCCCGGCCACCCGGGCAGGCGGCGGCGGATCTTGCCGAGCCAGCGGTTGGCGAACTTCTTGACGCGCACGTGCTCGAACCGCTCGACCTCGTCCTTGGACCGGGACGCCTTGCCCTTGAGGGCCCCCGCGGCCGCGCCCTCGCCGGCGCCCTCGCCAGCGCCCCCCGCCTCGAGGTCCCCCGCGCTGCCCCCCTTGCCGACCTTGGGGTTGATCGAGGCGCCCATCTGCCTGGCCATGGAGGCGAGCTTGGCGGCGATCGCCGAGCGCCGGAGGGCGGCGGCGGCGGCCTCGCGGGCGTCGAGGAAGAGGGTCACGTTCCCGTAGATCTGGCCGATCACGCCGACGACGACGACGAATATGAGGCAGAAGAGGATGAGGCTCCCGGACGACGAGCCGGAGGAGCTCTGGTCGCCGAGCTGCGCGCCCCACATGACCCCGAACGAGACGACCTCGGCCGTCACCGTGAGGGCCTCGACGGCCTGCTCGGCCGGCGACGTCATCGGCGCGAGGCCGATCACCAGCGCCGCGCTGAGGACCGAGAGGCAGAAGACGCCGCCCGCGACGCCCCGCACGAGGTCCGGGGACGTGGAGGACCCCAGGGACCCCAGCAGGGCCACGCAGATGACGGTGAGCACCAGGCGCACGACCGGGGACACCATCCGCAGATATGCCACCAGCGCGTACCGGAGGCGGCCCAGGGCCCCCGCGCCGTCCCCCCCGGGCACCGGCACCAGCGGCACGAGCGTGCCCCGGTTGAACACGGGGAGGTCCACGATCACCTTCCCGCCCACGACCTTGAGGTCGTCGAGGGGGTCGTGCTCCCCGCCGCCGCCGAGCGACCCCGTCACGTCTGACGGGTCCAGCACGGAGCGCAGGGACCGGGACGATATCAGCTTGCCGCCCCCCTCGGTGCTCCTCCGCTGGCCCCCCGCGTCGGTCCCCCGCCCGTGCCGGTGCGCCTCGAGGGACTGGCGCCCGGACCGCGGGGGCCCGTCCTCGACGTCCGACCCGCGCATCACGGAGCGCGCGCTGTGGGTGGCGTCCTGAGGGTCCCCCGGGGAGCTGCGGCGCTTCGGGCCCCCGCCGCGCCCGGCGCGAGGCCGGAGGAGCCCCCGGAGGGACTCGAGGACGCGGTCACGGGCGTCGGCGGCCCGCTCGAGGGCGCCGCCCTGCGCCCGGGCGTCGTCCTCGGCCCGGCGGAGCTCCTTGGCCCGGCGGTGGCGCCGGACCTTGCGCACGAGGTCGGCGTCGAGGGGCACCTCCCCGATGATCTCGTACGTGGCGCCGACCCGCACCACGGCGGGCCCGGCGACGTTGTCGAAGAGGGTGCCGTAGCGGTCCAGGATGGACTCCCCCTTCTCCGTGAGCCCGACCCACTCGCCCTGGGGCATCGTGCGGTTGACGCCGAGCCACCCGAGCACCCACCCGGGCACGCGCGACGGGCGCCCGGCCATCGCGTGCCGCTCCTCGTGCTTGCGCCTCTCCTCGTCCGACACGAGGAACGCGAGGTGCCGCTCCTCCGGGAGGGAGAAGAGCTGCGTGGCCGACACGACGAAGAGGAGCGCGAGGAGGAAGACGGACGCCAGGAGCACGAGGAGGGCGGCCACCGCCAGGGACGCCTCCCGCTGGAGGAGGTACCCGGCCGCCTCGGCCACGATCGGCAGCAGGAGGAGGCCGACGAGGAACTCGGCCTTGGGCGGCAGGAGGAAGAAGGGCGCCGGGCGGTCGTCCCCCCGCCGCCGGCGCCACCACAGGAGGCCCCGGTGGGCCACCATCCGCAGCGACGAAACCATCACCATGACCCAGAAGGACCACCACAGCCGGCGCGTCGCCTGCACCGCCGGGCTCGCCGCCACCAGCGCGCCCGTGTCCACCTCCTCGCCCCCGTCGTCCTGCCGCAGCCCGCGCCCGGCCCCGGGCCACCGCCCCGCCCGCTTGAGCACCCGCACCGTCCTCTCCAGCCCCGCGTCCGCCGCCGTCGCCCTCAGCGCCCGCCGCGCCCCCGCGCCCGCGTCGTCCTCCAGGGGGGCCTCCGCGTCCTCCCAGACGTCGACGTCGATGGGCGTGTCCCACGCCGCCATGTTGAACAGCCCCCGCAGGTCCGCCGCCACCTCGCGGACGTAGGCGGCCGAGCCCGCGGGGATGAGCCCCTCGGCCGACCCGGCGCGCTGCAGGGAGTGCACGAAGGCCACCATGCTGCCCGCGCTCCCGGCCGCCGCGGCGCCGCCCCCGGAGCCGGCCGAGCCGGCCGCCGAGGTGACCGACGCGACGGCGACGCTCCCGGCGGCCGAGGCGGCGCCGACGGACGCCGCGCCCGTGACGATCCCCGCCACGGCCTGCTGCCCGGCCGTGAGCTCCACGGCGCGCAGGTTCAGGCACGGCTCGGACGCCGCGTTCCCCGCCAGGTCCCGGATTGAGCCCCCGTGGTTGAGGCACAGGGCCACGTCGCCCGGGCCCCGGGCCCACACGAAGACCCGCACGACACCCGACTTCCTCGCAAACGCGTTGACCACGATCTTCTGGACGTTGGTCGTCACGGTCGCCTGCCCGGCCTCTGGCGGGGGGGGGTCGGCCGGGGTGCCCGCGGGCGTCGGGGAGGCCGTGGGGGCGGGGGTGCCCGCGGGCGTCGGGGTGGCCGTGGGGGCCGCCGTCGTCGGGGCAGGCGTTTGCTGGAGCCTCCTCCCCCCCTCCGCGGTGGCCATGGGCGTGTCGGGGGCCGCGGTGGACCCCGCCGTGGCGTCGGGCGTGGGCGTCGCGTCTGCTGCCGGGGGGGTCGCAGAGCCCTCCGGGGGGGTCGCAGAGCCCTCCGGGGGGGCCGCAGAGCCCTCCGGGGGGGCCGGTTCCCCCGTGGGGGTGCCCGTGGGGCTCGGGACCGGCGCAGCCTCCTCCTCGTCGCCCCCGCCCGCGACGGCGCTCGACTCGACGGGGGGCACGGCGCCCGCGCTCAGGGCGGCGAGGATGTCTCTCTTGGAGGCGGCGACCTCCTCCCCGAAGTCGAGGATGACGCTGACCCTGTCGCCCGCCTCGAAGCTCAGCGACGCCCTGGAACCCAGGTGGCTCTCGACGTACAAGGACGGCTCCGGGGGCGCCGTGTCCTCCGTCGCCACTCCCTTGCCCTTTCCGTTGCCCGGTGGCTTGCCCGGTGGCTTGCCCGGTGGCTTGCCCGGTGGCTTGCCCGGTGTGTCCCCCGGCTTGCCTGGGATGTCCCCCGGTTTGCCCGGGATGTCCCCCGGCTGGCCCGGGATGTCCCCCGGCTGGCCCGGTATGTCCCCCGGCTTGCCCGGGTCCCCCGGCTGGCCCGGGCTATCCCCCGGCTGGCCCGGGATGTCCTCCGGCTGGCCGGAGGTCGGCTCTGACGTCTCGCCGGGGTTGGGGGCCGGCTTCCCGGGCACCTCCCCCCCGTTTCCGTCGGGCGTCTCCCCCACCGGGTTCGAAGCGGGCTTCTCGATATCCTGCGGCGCGTTCGACTGCCCCTCACCCTGGGCCAGCGACCGCCCGCCAGGGGCCCAGGGAGGGACTGCGGACGGGGACGGGAGGACCGCGGTTGGGGCGGGGCTCGGAGCGTCAATCAGGGGACTCTTAGGGCTGCATCTATAATCCGGTCCCTCTGAAAGCGTTCGAGCACGTCCCGCGGAAAGGGGGCGCTCGTAGTTTACGGAGACGTGCCGCACCCGAGCTTCGACGGATCGAGTTCGCCGCTGCACTCGAACTCTAAAAAATCGACGTGAAAAATGAAAGTCGCTCCGGGGGGGGGGGATAGAGGGGGAGAACGGCCGCCACGGACCCCACGTCCATGTGCGCCCTGCACCATGCACGGCGATGGGAGCCGCTAGGGGAGAGGGAGCACTCGTATCGCAGGTATCGGTGATTGTAAAAACACGCCGATCAGGGAGTTGCGGCGATGAGGTGATTGGGCCAGGCGCTAAGGCGGGACAAGGCAACGGACCGAACGTCCAAAATACCGTACCGAAATCGCCCATCCCCCGGGCCCCTTCGCCGGCGCTGATGACCCATCCGTTTTCATCAAGCTCGTGCCCCTGTACCCCTGCCCACAAGGCGAG
>Ga0181583_10003339_pt1 | contig 11767 bp, 13 predicted proteins | sample 071ome_31_FD_132461 | JGI IMG/M metagenome (GOLD analysis project Ga0181583, IMG submission 132461) | Coastal salt marsh microbial communities from the Groves Creek Marsh, Skidaway Island, Georgia - 071405CT metaG (megahit assembly) | ecosystem: Environmental > Aquatic > Marine > Intertidal... | reverse complement strand
GTCGGTGCTCATGAGTGGGAACCTCGCAAGGCATGGCTGATCTCGCCGCTCAGTCGGGCGAACTCCGGGTCGAAGCGAAGTTCGGGCGAGCGCGGGTAGGGGAAAGGAATGTCGAACTCGGCGACGATTCGCCCAGGACGGGCCGACATCACGAGCACCCTCGTCGACATAAACACGGCCTCGGAGATGGAGTGGGTGATGAAGAGGCCCGCGAATCCCTCGGATTGGAAGAGCCGTTGGGTCTCCTCGTTGAGGTGCTCACGGGTGATCTCGTCAACAGCGCCGAACGGTTCGTCGAAGAGGAAGACCGGTGGCTTCAGGGTCAGGGTCCTCGCCAGTGAAGCGCGCATCTTCATGCCACCGGAGAGCGACTTGGGGTAGTGGTTGGCGAAGCCGGCGAGACCGACGGTGTCGATGGCCTCGAGTGCGAGCCGGCGCCGCTCATCACGGTCGAAGCCGTGAAGTTCGGCGAGCAGTTCGACGTTGCCGAGGACGGTCCGCCACGGCAGGAGCGTCGCGTCCTGGAAGACGTAGCCGAGGCGATCGCGGTCGACCATCACCTCTCCTGAGGTGGCCTCGAGCAACCCCGACGCGATCTTCAGGAGCGTCGACTTCCCACATCCGGATGGGCCCACGATGGTGACGAACTCTCCCTTGGCCACCGTGAAACTGGTGTCACGAACCGCCTCGGTGCCGTCGGGGAAGATCATCCCGATGCCCTTGAAGGACAGGGAGTCCGCCCCGGCCCGACGGTCGGTCTCGGTTGCCAATTCGGTCATCGGACGTCTCGAGGGTGGTGCGGCACGAGGAAGAACCTAGTCGTTCCGGCGCTCGCCATTGGCACGAACGAGGTCTCTGGGCCGATCGTTGACACAGCGTTAACACAACATCACTGCGCCCATGAGGGACGCCAGGTGCCCGCGCCGCCGAGGGGCTGTACATGAGTAGTGATCGATGAGCCGTCGATGAGGTGGATCAGGAAGGCCCCGGGCTCATCCGTGTAGCTCGTCGGACCACCTTCGAGGTCGAGCGCCACCAGGGCCGCGCTGCTGGGAGCGGTGACCACCGTGATGCTCCCATCGTGGTGGACGGCGTGCCGATGGAGATGTCCGGTCACCACCCCCATCACACCGGGAACGGCGCGAAGCGACTCGAGCTCGCGCTGTCCTCCAGCGAGTCCGTAGGCATCCATGAACCCGATCCCGGAGGTGTACGGAGGGTGATGCTGGGCGATCAGAGTCCGTTCACCCGATTCCAGGCGCTCTACGAGCGCGGCGATCTGCTCATCGGAGATGTGACCGTCGTGACGGCCGGCAACCACGGTGTCAACCACGATGATCCTTGGGCCGCCCGCGGAGAGCAATTCCCGGTAGTCATACTCGAGGCGGCCGGAACCGTCCTCGGGAAGGGGCTCCACGGCGTGGGGCAGGTCTGCGATGAGAGCCCGGAGGAGCGGGCGATCGTCGTGGTTCCCGGCCACGAGGATCAGCGGGACCTCGACGCTCTGAATCAGCGACCGGAGCTGGGCGTACTGCTCGGGTTGCCCATCGTTGACGAGATCCCCGGTCATCAGGATCAGATCGGGTTGCAGACCCTGGGCGAGGCCGAGTGCCTCACGCAACCCCTCGGCCGTATCGACTCGACCCTCCATGAGTTGGCCCGCCGCGAAGATGTGAGGGTCGGTGATCTGAGCCACGAGCACGACCCGACACTAGGTTGCCCCCATGGTCGTCGAGTTCCTCACCTTCGAGGTTCCCGTTGAGGACCGGCAGGAATGGCTGCGGGCTGACGCCGATCACTGGACCCGTTTCCTCGAATCCCAGCAGGGGTTCATCCGCAAGGAGATCTGGGTTCCCGAGGGCGACCCCGGCACCGTTCACGCCGTGATCTGGTGGAGCACGCTCGAGGCGTGGCACTCGATCTCCGACGATGCGCTCGACGAGGTGCGCGCGCGGATGGGGGAGCTCGAGTTGCCTGCGACGCTCTCGACCTTCGAGGTGCTCGTCCCGGACGACTGAGGACGACTCAGCGCCCGAAGTCGAACGTCGAGATCTCCCGCATGGCCTCGCAGAGCGATTCGACGGCCTTCTCGAACAGTTGCCGCCCCATCTCGGGGTCGGCGCCCGTCGGGTCCCCGATGTAGCCATCGGGATGGAAGTCGTTCGAGAGCCAGCCGAACGAGACCGAGCCCCCGAACCGGACGTGGCGATTCGACGCGAGAGCCTCAGGGACCCGTCGGGCGGCCTTGGAGAGGTCGACGAGGTCGGGGCGCAGATGCATGAAGACGGATGTCTCATTCAGACCGCCGTGAATGCCCATGCCGAGCTCGTCCTCGGTCGACGTTCCGCCGTAGGCCGGAGGCAACGAGGGATGCATGAGGAAGGTGCGCAGGCCGGTGGCGAGTCGGATCTCTCGCAGTGCGGTGTTGAGCAGCGTCGTGTTCCCGCCGTGGCCGTTGAGGAGCACCAGGCGCTGGGAGGCGGTGGTCGCGACCGCCCGCCCGATGTCGAGGAGAACTGACATCAGCGTCTCGGATGACAGCCAGATGGTTCCTGCCGACCATGCGTGCTCATTCGACTTCGACATCGACAGTGTCGGGAGCTGCCAGATGTCGAGCTCGTCACCGACACGGTCCGTCACCGCTGTCGCAACCTCCTCAGCGATGACATGGTCGACGGACATCGGGAGGTGGGGGCCGTGCTGCTCGACGGCGCCGATCGGCAGGAGGATGATCGAACGTTCGGTGATCCGGTCACCGACCTCGGGCCCGGAGAGGTCGTCGAATCGTCTGCTCACAGAGGGGACAGTAGCCACCGGCACATCGCTCACGCCTACCATCGCCTCGTGGAAGAGCGCCTGGTGATCTCGAATGGTGTGGTTGACGGTCGCCGAGTCGACCTGCTCGTGGACGCGGGCGTGGTGGTCGCCGACGACATCGATCCGGCGGGAGTCGAGGCGCCGTGTGTGGACGTCGGCGGGCGACTGCTCCTCCCGGCCCTCGCGGAGCCCCATGCCCATCTCGACAAGGCACTGACAGCAGAGATCGCCCCGAACCCCACCGGCGACCTCCGAGGGGCTATCGAGGCATGGATGGAGGCCGAGGCGGCCGGCCGGTTTGATGCCGAAGGTATGGCGGGGCGGATCCGGGAGGAACTCGATCAGCTCCTGTTGAGTGGCACCACCGCGGTGCGGAGCCACCTGAACGTCGGCGGTTCGGTCGGTGTCGAGCACCTCGATGTCGCCTTGCGGGTCGCCGGGGAGTTCGAGGGAGTCCTCGACGTCCAACTGGTGGCCATGATCACCATGCCGTTGACCGGGGAGGGGAGCGAGTCGAACGTCGCCGCTCTGCGGGAGGCGATCGACATGGGTGTCCATCTGGTCGGTGGATGCCCTCACCTCGAGCCGGATCCGGTCGGCGCGATCGAGATCCTCCTGCAACACGCCGGTGAGGCGATCCCGCTCGATCTGCACGTCGACGAGACACTGAACCCTGAGATGCTGACGATCGAGGATCTCATCTCAGCGGTGGAGACACATCGAGCGAACGCGGTGACCGCGAGTCATTGTGTGAGCCTGTCGGCCCTCGACAGTGACCGGGTTCGTCGGATCGGAGACGGACTCGCTCGGTCCGGCATCGGCGTGGTCGCCCTGCCGCAGACGAATCTCTTCCTCCAGGGACGTGATGATCAGCGCCTCACACCGCGCGGGATCGCGCCGGTCGGTCGTCTTCGGGCGGCTGGTGTGGAGGTGGCAGCGGGCGGCGACAACGTGCAGGACCCCTTCAACCTGATGGGTCGCTCCGATCCCCTCGAGGCGGCGGCCCTCATGGTCATGGCCGCCCACGAGTCACCCGAGGACGCCTTCGACCTCGTCTCGTCGGGTGCCCGTCGGGTGATGGGTCTGGGCTCGGCAGGACCCGAGGTCGGATCGGTCGCCGACATCGTCGCCGTGCCCGCTCGTTCGGTGCGCGAAGCGGTTGCTGAGGCCTCAGCGGACCGGATCGTGTTCCGTCGGGGGCGCGAGGTGGCCCGCACCGAGGTGCGACACCAGATCAGTCGCGGGCGCTGATTCTCACGCCCAGAGTCGGCGCGATTCGAGGACATCGCGGAGCGCGCGGAGGTCGTCGCTCATGATCCCGTCCACCCCGAGGTCGAGCAGCCGGCCGATCTCGGTGGGATCGTCGATGGTCCAGACGTGAACCTGCAGGCCACGGCGGTGGGCGCGCCGGATGAAACTGTCGGTGACGACGGGGATCGGCCCCTGGCTCACGGGAACCTGCGCGGCGTGCGCCGCGGTCGGCAGGGGTGCTCCGCTCACCAGGGCGGTCACCCCGGCGGGCCCGAGGCTGGTGCACAGGCCGCTTCCGAGTTCGCGCCGGAGTCGTCGGAGTCGGAGATCGTTGAAGCTCCCGATGGCGACGCGGTCGAGGCAGTCGTGGCGTCGAAGCGCGGACGCGAGAGGGGCGACGGCACTGTCAGCCTTGCAGTCGATGTTGAAGCGAGCGCCCGGGTAGCGCTCGAGGAGCTCGTCGAGCGTTGGGATCGGGTGCTCGCCGCCGACCCGCGCCTCGGCCACCTCACGCCAGGGAAGCCCCGAGATGGTGCCGGGCCGGCCGCAGGTTCGCGCCAAGTCGGGGTCGTGAAAGGCGACGAGGACGCCGTCGGAGGTGGCGTGAACGTCCGTCTCGAGATAGGTGAATCCGAGTTCGACCGCATCGTCGAACGCGGCGACGGTGTTCTCGGGGTGGATGCCGGTTCCCCCGCGATGGGCGAAGGCGAGGGGCCCGCTCCAGTCGAGGTAGGGATGCCGTGGTGCGGGCCTCAAGGACTCAGATGCTCCTGCCGGCGGCCGCCCAGTACTCGTCCTTCAGCAGGCGCTTGTAGAGCTTGCCGGTCGGATGGCGAGGGAGCTCCGGCCGGAAGTCGATGCTCCGAGGACACTTCACATCCGCGAGGTGCTCGCGACAGAAGGCGATGAGCTCCCGCTCGAGAGAGTCGCGCTCCTCCTCACCCGGCATAGCGACCGGCTCGACGACGGCCTTCACCTGCTCGCCGAAGTCGTCGTCGGGGATGCCGAAGACGGCCACGTCGGCGACTGACGGATGGGTGATCAGGAGGTTCTCCGCCTCCTGCGGATAGACGTTCACACCGCCGGTGATGATCATGTACGCCTTCCGATCCGTCAGGTAGAGGAACCCGTCGTCGTCGACGTGTCCGACGTCGCCGAGGGTGCTCCAGCCGGAGGGGTGACGGCTCGCCGCCGTCTTCTCGGGGTCGTTGTGGTACTCGAAGGTGGCGCCGCTCTCGAAGTACACCGTGCCGGCCTCCCCGACGGGCATCTCCTCGCCGTCCTCACCGACGATGTGCACCGAGCAGTTGATCGGCACGCCGACGGTGCCGGGGTGGCCGAGCCACATGTCGCTGTTGCAGTAGACGAAGCCGTTGCCCTCGGTCCCGGCGTAGTACTCGTGGATCACTGGGCCCCACCACTCGATCATGTCGCGCTTCACGGCGACAGGGCAGGGGGCCGCGGCGTGGATGGCCGCCTCGAGACTCGAGACGTCGTAGGAGGTGCGCACCTCCTCGGGGAGCTTCAGCATCCTCACGAACATCGTGGGCACGAGTTGGGAGTGTGTGACGCCGTGACGGGAGATGAGCCCGAGGTACTCCTCGGCATCGAAGTGCTCCATCACGACCACCGTGGATCCGCAGGCCTGCACGGACATGCAAAACCGCAACGGTGCCGCATGGTACAACGGCGCAGGCGAGAGGTAGGTCTTGGTGTCGTCCATGCCGAACAGCAGCTCGAGGAGCGTCTTCACCCCGCTCGAGTACTCCTCCAGCGGGGTGTCCGGCACAGCTGGGAGCACACCCTTGGGACGACCGGTCGTACCCGAGGAATAGAGCATGTCGGTGCCCGCGATACGTCCTTCGAGGGGGGTGGGGTCGCAGTCGGCGACGGCTTCCTCGTAGGACTCGTGGTCGGCGATCGCCCCGTCGAGCATGAGTCGACGCTCAATCTTCGGGGTGTGGGCGACGATCTCCGCCGCTGCCCCCGACATCCGCTGCGAGGTGATCAACACCCGCGCCCCGCAGTCGTCGACGACGTAGCCAAGCTCCTCAGACGTCAGCCGGGAACTCGCGGCGGTGTAGATGAGCCCGGCGTAGTTGCATCCCCAGAGCACCTCGAGGTAGCGGGGGTGGTTCTCCATGCAGATCGCGACGTGGTCACCGGGTTGGAGACCGGTGTCGCGGAGGAGTCGCGCGAGGCGGTTTGCCGCTTCGTCGAGTTCGGAGAAGGTCTGGGTCCATCCCGATCCGGCCATGATGACGGCGGGCTTGTCGGCGTGCTGTTCCAGGTGGGCTCCGGGGTACATGAGGCCTGAAGGTAGTCGACGCTACGTTGCACCCATGAGGGCGAGGTGGGCCGATCGGGAGGGCTCGCTCGCCGTGTTCGATCGGCATGTCTCGAGGGTGGACCCCGCCTCACCGCCCGATGAGCATCTGTTGGAGGCGCTCCTCGCCCTGGGAGCGGTGATCGACGCACTGGTCGATCTCGCCGAGGTTCGGCGACGCATCGACGACCTCAGAGGAGATCTCGCCAACCTGGATGAACCGACCGAGGTGGTCCGGGCCCTGCTGCGCGCGGGCCTCGGTGGGCGTACCCGGTTCAGTTGGCGGGGCGCCTCCGTAGCGCACACCGTGCTCGACGGGGCGGGGCTACCCTTGACCCTCGGTCTCGTGACGGTGGTCGCGGCCCCAGCCGACGCTGGCCTCCGGTTGGTGGGCATGCCCTTCCATGTCGTTATCGGCTGCTCTGAGGCGGACACGTTCATCGATCCGGTGGAGCCTGCCCTGTGTGACTCCGTGGCGTTGTCGGACATGGTCGGGCGCTACTCCTCGGGTCGGATCGCCTTCGACCGGTCGATGCTGACCACCATGACGGCCGGTGAGGTGCTGGTTCGGGTCTTCAACAACCTCGAGAACGCCGCCAACGTGGGGCGCGACACACCTCTGCTCGGCCTCGTCCGGGTCGCGCGGCGGTCGCTCACGGTGACCTCATCAGCGCAGGGGTCGCCCCGACCGTCCCTGCACCTGCTCAACTGACGGGATGATCGACCGCGATATCAAGACCTGCCTCGGGCAGATGATGAAGGGGGTCGAGGTGGTGGGCGCCACCCACGGCGGGATCACGCGCGCCTACACCAGCCACTGGGTGACCCAGGTGAGCTTCGCCGAGCCGATCGTGCTCGCCAGTGTCTCGCCGCGACACGACACCCACCCGCTCATCGTCGACTCAGGGGAGTTCTCGGTGAGCATCCTCGCTGGTGATCAGGTGGCCGAGGGTCAGTACTTCTCCTACCCGGGTCGCAAATTCCTCCATGTCGCCGAGGAGTACCTGTCCGAGTGGCCCGACGACCCGTCCGGCCCACCGATCGTGCCGAACTCGATCGCTCACCTTCGGTGCCGGGTACTCGAGCGCACCACCGTGGAGGACCACGATCTGTTCCTGGCCCGCGTCACGTCCACGGTCGCCGGTCGGCTCAAGGAACCTCCGCTGCTCTACTCGAGCCGACTCGGTTGGAGGATCGCCGGCGAGCGGGCGAGGGAGCCGGGCACGAGCATCAGGGACGCGCTGCTCGCCCGGCTCGGTGAGTCGGACGACGGCAGCGCTGCAGCCGATCTGTCGGGGGACTGAGCGGCCGTCAGGTATCGGGCCCGCTGACCACCGTCCCCGGTGGTGGTCCGGGGTTGTTCGATGTTCCTCGACACACCTCATCGACATAGGCGGCGATCCGTTCGACCGGCAGCAACGGGATCGGTCGTCCCTCGGCGTCTGGCTCCGTGTCGAGGGCCTCGAGCACCTCGGGGTCGACGTCGACTCGCTGCGTCGTTGTCGGTGCGTCTGCCGACGTCTGGTCCGGTTCAACCGTCGGCCTCGTCGTGGTGGTCTCCTCCATCACGATCTCTCGCTCGGGGATGTCCACCGCCTCAGAGCGGAGTCCCGCGATCACGAGGATCAGGTCCACCCGGAGGCTGTCGGGCACCAGGTCGACGATTGCTTCGTAGCGCTCGGCGACCTCGGCGTCGGCGAGGGCGTCATCCGCCGGGTCGTCGACGGCGAGCAGCGTCGCACACGGTTCACTGGTCGGGACGGTCGGATCCGGAAGCACGGGATCGTCACCAGCGGGCAGGGGAGCGACGGTGACCACTCCCGGCTCTCGCAGCTCCTCCTCCTCGACGAGGGAGCACGATGCGAGCAGGCACAGCGCGAGCCCGGTGACCGCGCCCCTCACCAGCATGCGCTCATGATGAGGTGCTCACGACCACCGCCAGCACCATGGCGACCAGTGCCGTCACCGAGCCGAGCGCACCCCCGATGGCCTTCACCGCGCGCGACGACGACATGGAGTGGGCCGCGGCAGCGCATCCGCTGGCGGCGACCGCGAGGATCTTGAGGGCCAGGGCGATCTGCCCGCTCCCGTCGAGATCCTCGAGGGAGAGCAACGACCAGACCCCGGTCACCACCGCGAGGGCGAACGCCGGCCAGGCGATGCGCGCGAAACTCCGCGCCACGATCGGCAGGGCGTCGCGGTGCTCCCGCCGCAGGCCGGAGACGACCGAGCCGAGCACGATCTGACCCCCGACCCACACCGAGGCCCCGAGGATGTGCAGGAGGATCCGAATGGTGTCGATGGTCATCACAGCTCCGCTAGGACGTGGGACGCCGGCAGGGACCGATCGTCCATCTTCGGGTGGTTGAGCGTCGATCCACCGAGCAGGGCGGTCGAGGCGGCCTCGATGGCGTGTTGGAGATCACGGATGTTTCGAGGGGGAGGGAAGTACTCGTCCTCGGTGGTCACGCGCACCGCATCGACGCCGTGAACGGGCGCGAGTCGGCTGACGACCTCCTCGACCAGTGACTCGGGGGCCGATGCGCCAGCGGTCACTCCAACGGTTCCCGTGAGGTCATCGGGCAGCTCGGCGGCTGAGTTGATCCGAAGGACCCGCGAGCAACCGGCCTCGAGCGCCAGACGTTGGAGCGCCATGGTGTTCGAGGAGTTCGATGATCCGATCACCACGATCGCGTCGCAGTCGGCGGCCAGTGCGAGGAGTGACGCCTGACGATTGGTGGTGGCGAAGCAGAGATCGCTGCGACCCGGCATCCAGACGTCGGGGAAACGCTCACGGACCCGGACGGCCACCCCCTCCCAGTCCCGGTGTGAGAGCGTCGTCTGGGCGAGCAGCGCCACGGGTTCGTCGAAGACCGGAAGGGCATCGACCTCCCCGGTGGACTCGACCCGGGTGATCGCCTCCGGCGCCACTGCCATGGTGCCGACGGCCTCCTCGTGACCCTCGTGGCCGACGTAGACGATCCGGTAGCCCTTGCCCGCCCGGACTTTGACCTCGTGGTGGACCTTGGTCACCAACGGGCAGACGGAGTCGACCACGAAGGATCCGCGCGCCCGGGCCGCGGTGACCACCTCAGGTGCCGACCCATGCGCGGAGAGCATGATCGGCCGCCCCTCGGGCACCTCGGCGATGTCGTCGACGAACACGACACCTTGGTCGCGAAAGCGATCGACGACGCTCTGGTTGTGGACGATCTCGTGATAGCAGTAGACGGGAGCGTCGAAGGCGCGCACCATCCAGGCGAGCGCTTTGATCGCCATCTCCACTCCGGCGCAGAATCCGCGGGGTTCGGCGAGCAGCACGCGGTCGACGGGCATGACCTCCTCAGGCTACCGATCCCGAGGCAGCGGTAGCCTCACCTGCTGTCATGGCTCGGGTGGCGTCTCTCCCGCGGGTCGTCCGGGTCGCCGCGGACTCCCCGGCATCGTCGGCGGGCGTTCTGCTCGGCGACGAGATCGTCGCCGTCGACGGCCTCGCGCCTCGGGACCTCATCGAATGGCGATTCGCGACCGATGCCGCCGATCCCGAGTTGACGATCCGGCGTGGAGGGCTGGAGGTCGAGGCTCGGGTCGCCAAGGCGGAGGGGGCGCCCCTGGGGATCGAGGTCGACTCGGCCGTCTTCGATCGGGTCCGGACCTGCGACAACCACTGCGAGTTCTGCTTCATCCACCAGCTCCCCAAGGGCATGCGGCGCAGCCTCTACCTGAAGGACGACGACTACCGCCTCAGTTTCCTCTACGGGAACTTCACGACCCTGACGCGCTTCACCGAGGCGGATCTCGAACGGGTGGTCACCGAGCGTCTGTCCCCACTGCACGTCAGCATCCACGCCACCGAGGGCACCCTGCGTTCACAGATGTTGAAGAACCGGCGCGGGGCGATGAGTCTCCGGTGGCTCCGTGCCCTGCTGGACCACGGGATCGAGGTACGCGCCCAGATCGTGGTGTGCCCGGGGGTCAACGACGGCACACACCTCGATGACACCCTCGCTGGTCTCCTCGACCGCTTCCCCGAGCTCGCCACGATCGCGGTGGTGCCGCTCGGCGTCTCGAGGTTCAACCCGGAGACCTCGATGCGCGAGCACACCGTGGCCGAGGCGCGGGCGGTGGTCGACACGGTCTCGGCCTGGCAGGAGGCGTACCGCTCGGTGTTCGGACGGCGCGTGGTGCATCTCGCCGACGAGTACTACCTCCGAGCGGAGCTCGCGTTTCCACCCATCGAGCACTACGAGGGCTGTGAGATGCACGAGGACGGTGTGGGCATGGCCCGGACCTTCGAGTCCGAGTTCCTCGGCATCACCTCGGGCGCCACCGGGCCCCGACGGGGATTCTTCGTCTCGGTGGACACCGATGGGGGCATGCCTCCCAACCCGGCGGCGTACACCGGTCTGCGCACCACGACCCGCGTGGAGCTGCGCGCGCCCTCCGCGGCGGCGGACCGCACCGCCGTCCTGACCGGTCATCTCGGGGCCGAGGTGATCCGACCCCTCATCGATGACCTCGGTCGCGATGACATCCGCGTCATCGAGGTGGAGAACCGGTTCTTCGGCGGGAACACCGGCGTGACCGGGCTCATGACCTTCGACGATGTCGCGCGGACGCTCGCCGATGAGCCCGAAGGCCACCGGTTCCTCCTGCCCGATGTGTGCCTGAGCGATGATGGCCGCTTCCTCGACGGGGGACGTAGCGTTGATCTGCCGCGCAATGTGGAGATCGTGCCGACCGACGGCCGCTCCCTCCGACGCGCCCTCCAAGGACACCGTTGACATGACCGATGAGACCGAGCCCACACCGGACCGTGTCGGGACCGTCGTCGTCGTCGGTCGGCCGAACGTCGGCAAGTCGACCCTGTTCAACCGGATCGTCGGCGGTCAGGTAGCGATCGTGGAGGACCGACCGGGTGTGACCAGGGACCGGAAGGCCATGGATGCCGAGTGGCTCGGCGTCCCCTTCCGGGTGATCGACACCGGCGGATGGATGCCCGGAGGGGACGACCTCGACTCAAAGGTGTCACGTCAGGTCGAGCGGGCGGTCGCCGACGCCGACCTGGTGTTGCTGGTGGTCGACGCCACCGTCGGTGTTCTCAGCGAGGACGAGGCGGTGGCCGACTGGTTGAGGAAGACGCCCACCGAGGTCCTCGTGGTGGCCAACAAGGCGGACAACGACCAGCGGGAGCGGGAGCTCTGGGAGTTCCTCGCGCTCGGCCTCGGGGATGCTCTCCCGGTGTCGGCCCTCCATGGTCGCCGCGCCGGAGATCTCCTCGACGTGGTCCTCGAACGCCTCGGGCCCCTCGGAGTCGTTCCCGACGCGGTCGTCCAGCCCTGGCTCGAGCCCGAGCAGTCGCACGAGACGCCC
>Ga0181583_10003338_pt1 | contig 11768 bp, 5 predicted proteins | sample 071ome_31_FD_132461 | JGI IMG/M metagenome (GOLD analysis project Ga0181583, IMG submission 132461) | Coastal salt marsh microbial communities from the Groves Creek Marsh, Skidaway Island, Georgia - 071405CT metaG (megahit assembly) | ecosystem: Environmental > Aquatic > Marine > Intertidal zone... | reverse complement strand
GGAGGTCCGACGACCAAGAAAGCACCGTCCAGGTCCGTTGATGCCTCGTATGTTCTCGCGACCCCCATTCCAGACACATGGACCCAGCCCGCACGCGTCTGAGGGAAGCCTCCCCCCGCGCGATTCTCAGCCCCCCCTCCTCTCGGTCACCCGCCGCAAGGCCCCACGACGAGCGTCGCCGCGGCAGGTTTCCCAGCAGTAACGATCTCCGGTCGCCATCGGTAACATAGGGGTGCGGGTGTACATGCAGAATATCCCGGATGGAGCGCCCCGGACCCGCGTCCCGGCCCGGCCGGGGGCATCCCCACCTCGCAATGCCCGGGCGGTCAGGCCCCCGGCGCTCCGCGCGTCCCCTGAGCCCATCCCCGCGTCCGAGGCGCCTCCGCCGTCCGCGGCCCTGAGCGTCCCGGTCTACAGCCTCGTGACGGGCGGGGACGCCCCCACCGCCAACATCGTCACCTATTGCTCCCCCGTCGCCCTCAAGCCTGATCGTGTCTTAGCCATCGGGCTTTACCGGGGGACCCTGTCCCTCGAGAACGCCGACAGGGACCGCCGAGGGGTCCTCCAGATCCTCGGGTTAGGCCCCGCGGCGCCCGCCCCGGGACCCTGCCCCGCCCCTCCGGCTCCCCGACCCCGCGTGCCGCCGCCTTCCGCCACAATGGCACGCGCCCCACCCCCCCTGCCCCCAGGTCCCAGCACGCGCTGCTCGTCGACCTCCTGGGGAGGAAGACCGGACGTGAGGTGAACAAGTTTCGGGAGCTCCAGGGCATGGGGATGGAGGTCATGACGGTGCACGGGCTCCCCGTGCTGCGGTGAGTCCACATGGGAGGCCGCCCATGGCCTGCGCTCCGTCCCCCGACCGCCCCGAGCCGGGTGGCTCGACGGGAGGCGCCTGGGGCTCGGTGACGCGAACCCTTCTCGCCGCCGCCGCAGGGACTGCTGCGGGTGGATGGAGGTGGAGCGGCTGGGGGGGGAGGGCACCGTTGACTGCGGGGATCACGAGGTGTCCATGTGGAAGGTCGTCACGCACTCGGGGCCCGCGCTGGACGGAGTGCCGCTGACCACCGGGGAGCTTCGGGAAAGGGGATTGCTGTAGCAGAGGGTCGCAGCAGGGGGCGGGGGGGGGCTCACTGCGAGAGTGCTCTCGCCACCCCTCTGGCACCATGGGCCCCGAGTGACTCGGAGTCGGGCACCGCGGCGTCGGCAGCCGCATAGGCCTCGCCGGGCACCGCCGCCCGCGCCCTTTGCGGATCTCGGCGCCGCCTACCCTACCTTCCCTCCGGGACCACAGAGCCTCGCGTTGAAGATGAGCTTCGTGGCCGCTGCTCGCCCCACCCTCGTGGTGGCCAAGCCCAACGCCGCCGCGCAGCGGAAAAGGCTCGTCGGCCGGATGGTCCGGGTAGCCAGCGCCGCTGAAAAGGTGAGGTTCGCCAGGTCACGGCGCCGCACCGGGAAGATATGTCCCGGGGAGCGCGCTGTGTATGCTTCCGTGGGGCCTTCCTGGGAGTAAAACCCTGGCCGGAGCCAGCCGCTTCACCGTTAATCTGGGGACCGATTGGCCGGGACGGACTGTGACATATCTCCTGTCGACGGGACTGGCCCGCCGCGCCGACCAAGCGAGGTCGGGCGCATGCCCAGGCGCGCTCACACCCAGCTGAGAAAACCGCCTAGCCGCCAAAACGCCTCGCCGCTAGCTACTCGCCCCTCCGCAGGCCGCCGCGCCCTCCCAGGACATCAACAAGCTTGAGCTCTCGGAGCTGACTGGTGAGAACCTGACACGGCCGCCGCGACAGGGCGCCGCTCCGCGCGCCTCCCCCCAGCCCCCCCCGCTCCCCGCACTCTTCCAGCCCCTGCCCCCTTGCATGCGCGTCAACGCCTTCCCACCCCGGCCGTGCCTGAATCGCAGCCCTTGGCCCCCTCGACGGGCGTTATGGCTCCAAGGTCGCCGGGCTCCGCAAGAGCTTCTCCGAGTACGGGCTGATCCGGTTCCGCGTGGCGGTCGAGTGCCGCTGGCTGCAGATGCTGTCCAAGATCCCTGAGGTGACCGAGGTGCCGGCGTTCGGCGCCGAGGCAAACGCGCTCCTGGATGAGCTCGCCACGGGGTTCACCGTCGCGGACGCGATGCGCGTCAAGGAGATCGAGCGCACGACCAACCACGACGTCAAGGCAGTGGAGTACGTGCTCAAGGAGAAGTTCGCTGGCAATGCCGAGCTGGCCAAGGTGCTCGAGTTCACGCACTTCGCGTGCACGTCCGAGGATATCAACAACCTCTCGCACGGGCTGATGCTCCAGGAGGCCGTGGCTGGGGAGGTGCTCCCGTACATGGACAAGACGATCGAGGCGCTCACGGCGCTGGCCGAGGCAACGGCCGAGGCGCCCATGCTGTGCCGGACGCACGGGCAGACGGCGTCGCCCTCGACTGTGGGGAAGGAGATGGCGGTCTTCGCATACCGGCTCCAGCGCCAGCGTGACCAGCTCGCCGCGGTCAAGCCCCTCGGGAAGATGGCCGGTGCGGTGGGCAACTACAACGCCCACCTGTCGGCCTACCCCGAGGTCAACTGGCAGGCCGTGGCGGAGGAGTTCGTGACCTCCCTGGGCCTCGAGTTCAACCCGTACGTGACGCAGATCGAGCCCCACGACTACATTGCCGAGATGTTCGGCGCCGTGGAGCGCTTCAACAACATCCTGATTGACTTCGACCGCGATGTGTGGGGGTACATCTCCCTGGGCTACTTCAAGCAGAAGACCATCGCGGGGGAGGTGGGCTCCTCGACCATGCCGCACAAGGTCAACCCGATCGACTTCGAGAACTCGGAGGGCAATCTTGGCATCGCCAACGGCGCCATGAACCACCTCGCCAACAAGCTCCCCATCTCGCGGTGGCAGCGCGACCTGACGGACTCGACAGTCCTGCGCAACCTCGGCGTGGGCCTCGGGCATTCGGTCCTCGCGTACCAGTCCACCCTCCGCGGCATCGGCAAGCTCGAGCTCAACGAAGCCCGCCTCGCCGCCGACCTCGACTCGGCCTGGGAGGTCCTCGCGGAGCCCATCCAGACCGTCATGCGCCGGTACGGCATCCCCGAGCCCTACGAGAAGCTCAAGGCGCTCACCCGGGGCAAGGCCGGGATCACCAAGGAGGTTGTTCAGGACTTCGTTCGCACCCTGGACATTCCCACGGACGCCAAGCAGTCGCTCCTGGACATGACCCCCGCATCATACATCGGCAACGCCATCGATCAGGCCAAGGCCCTCCGCAAGCATCTCTGACCTGAACCTACCAGCAAGCCCCCCCCACGAAAACCTGATTCTTGCTAGGCCCATGCCAACTCGGCAGTTGAACGCGCGTCACTCGAAGAACTCGGCGTGGAGGCCTGACAGGGCATCGCGGGCCCGGTCCGCGGGGACTAGGAGGGAGATGTTGGTCGCGGTCGCGCCCTGGGAGATCATCTCAGGGTTCACCCCCATCTCGTCCAGCACGCCAAAGACTCTCCGGAGAATGCAGGAGCTCTGGGCGCAGTTGGCCACGAGTGACAAAATCGAGACGCCCCGACGCAGGTCGACGTCGCCCAGGCCCTCTAGCGACTTGACGAGGGCGTCGAGCTCACTCGTCATCATGGAACGCTGCCAAATCTTGGCAGGGTCGAGGGTGATCGAGACGCTCACCTCGGACGTGGCGACCACGTCCACCGAGACCTCGTGCTGCCTGAACACGTCGAACACCTCTGAAAGGAAGCCGGGGGAGCCGAGCATCCGGCGCGACCGGACCACGAGCATCGTCACGTCCTCCTTCAGGACGATGCTCGTGACGAGCACGCCACTCATGTCGCGGCTCTTGCGGATGACCGTCCCCGGCGCGCCGCGGTTGTACGAGTTCTTGACCCGCACCGTCAGGGGCTGCGAGCTCACGGTCGCAGGGTACATGGCCAGGGGGTGTAGCACCTGGGCGCCAAAGTAGGCGAGCTCGCTGGCCTCGTCGTACGTGAGCTCCGCGATCGGCGTGGCGCCCGGCACGATCCGCGGGTCGCTGCTGAGGACTCCGTCCACGTCCTTCCACACCTGCACCTCGGACAGGCCCAGCGCCGCACCCAGCACCGTGCACGTCAGGTCAGAGCCCCCGCGTCCCAGTGTGGTCACGGCCCCCGTCTCCTCGCCTCTCCCGAGGAACCCAGTGAAGACAGTGACACGCCGCTCCTCCCCCTCGCCGAAGGCCAGGGCGGCGCGCAGGGCGGGCAGCGCCTCCCCGTAAAGCACATCGGCGTTCCCAAAGGCGTCCGTTGTGACCAGCCCTGCCTCGAAGGCGTTGATCTGCCGCGCGGGGACCCCCTGGGCGCACAAAAAGCCAGAAAACACGGTCGTGCTCAAGCGCTCCCCGTACGAGACGAGTCGGTCCTGGGCTCGGGGGCCGAGCTCCTGGAGTGTGCAGATGCCCTCAAGAAGGCGCCCCAGATCCCGGAGCAGCGCCTCGACTGCCCGCTCTGTCTCCTCCCCGACCCCGAGCTCCCGACATGCGGCCCGATGCAGCGCGCAGATGTCTCGCAGAGGCACGATGTCCCCGACCCGATCCACGTCCGACAGGCGGGCTGCCTCGACGCCCGCCTGAATGAGGTGGTTTGTCGTCTTCCCCATGGCCGAGAGAACCACGCAGGGGAGGTGCTCTGGGAAAGAGCACACGATTTCAGCGACTTCTCTGCGGGCCGGGGGCGGGACGGAAAGCTTGGGGCGATCCTCGACAGGTGGGGCGCCTCGGCGGGGTCGGCCTAGGCGACCCTGCCACGTCGACCCCGGTGGGGCTTTGAGAGCGGCGAACCTCTCCGTCGGGTCCGCGGCGTCTCGCGGGGAAGGGGGACTGGATGGGGCGGGCGGGCCGACGCGACGTGCCCTTCCTCCTCACCTCATGCGGCTGGCGTCGCGGACACTGCTCCCGCCGAACTTGTACACGACGGAGATTTGGTCCTGTTCCCTGCCAGGCATGCTGAGTTTGGAGGACAAGCCGCGAATCGCCCCTTTGCCATCCGTCAGCTCGGTATCCTTAGCCGAGCATCGGGGGACGTCGGTACCACGACGGTACCAGACTCGGGCTGCCGGTTGCCCCGAGGGGGCAAGCGGGGCGGCCTGAGTGGAGCCACCACGCACGAAAGCGCGGGTGACGAAGGAAACGGGGACGGAGGACATGGCCAAGCAGCTCGTCCGCGGCGCCCGCATCGCCCGACCGCGCTTCCCGAGGCTTCCCTGCGAGCGCCATCCAAGACGTGCCCCAACAAGGACAGCGAGTGCAGGCATCGTTTAGAGGCCTCGAGAGCTGCCACTTCCAGATGGATATGTGGTGGCGCGAGTCCTCGACGGCCGGAGGACGCCGCAGGGTCTCAGGGCCCTGGCCGCCCCGGGCGCCCGGGCCGGGCGGAGTCCTTGACGTGTGTGTCCGAAACGCCCGACGCCTCGCAAAACCGACGGTGGCCGGGGCCCCCGGGGGGAGATCCTTCTTGTTTGGAAGCGCGGATGACTACGGCGGGCAGATGCTCCCTTCGCAAGACGCAAAAAAGGCGAAATGGAGGGGGGTGGAGGGTGGACGCGAGAAGAAGATGGGGCAGTCGAAAATACTATCTCCGGGGGGAAACATGCGGATGAATAGCAGCTGGACGGAGCTTCGGCCACGTAACCAGCGGGCAGATGGGCAGAAGTCGAGCATCGATGGACAGAAGAGGAAGAAGCAGCCTGGGGTGCGGTGGGCGGACGATGAAGGCGGGGGAAGGGAGACGAGAAGAGGGCCCCGCCTCTATGAGCTCGTGTCGCCAGTTATCTCCTCGGTCTGGTGGTGCTTACTCGTGGTATTCGCGTCGATGCTGATGGGACCGCTTGGGTGAGTGGGATACGCGGCGGTGTCTTGTTGTGGGCCGTCGCGGGCACCGAAGCCCCCACCAAGGCCCCCCATACATTTCGGCGTTCCGGGGGACCGTATGGGATTTTTTAGGGGACTGTTGGCCGGCATGTGGAATGTTGTGCCGTATACGAGTTAGGGCACGGAAGAACGCGGCCATGTGCATGCCAGGGGGCGGGGGAAAATGCACTGCTGTGGTCGTCCCCTCGGTAGCGCTCCGCCCGAACGAGCGAGCGGCACGGGCACGGGGTGTGACATCGAGCGCGTCGCCAGGGGACCTGCTGCCCGATCAGGGCCTGCCCGATCAGGGCCTGCCCGATCAGTGCAGCTCGATGGGTCGCAGCGTATTCCACGAACGCCGATTGTACCAAGGAAACCCTCCCTCCGTCTCTGCAGGGTCGCGGTGCTCGACTACTGGGCTCCCTCGCCGTTGAGGAGTTGGCCAGTGTACGTCATAGCCGCTCTCTTGATATTCGAGGGATGGGGGCACCGCTGGTTCCACGTGCACGGCTTCGTCGACCTCACGGTGTTCGCGTGCGAAGGCTCGCCCCTTCAGCTCCGCTGCTGGTGCGTGCCCACTTCGAACCCACTCCAACGATGCTCCGTTGCATATTTATGCAGTAAACATACCGGATATGGTGCCTCCGAGTTCCCCACCTCACCTGCAGGGTTCCGGAGCTCGTGGACCTCCTCGCCTCGGTGGCATGTGTGGCGGGGTTCACGGGGCTCCAGCAGACGCTGAAGGCGCGTCGCGTCGACAACTACTTCACGATTGAGTCATTTTCCCAGGACTACAACAGCAGTATGTCCGGTAAGGCGCCCTCCGCCTCGCTGGCTCCCTAGCGAGCCAGGCCGCACAGCTGCCCCCTTGGGCCTACCGGGTTCAGTACGAGACGAACTTGGACCCCCACCGCTCCCTCGCGACCTCACCGCTCCGATCCTCCTGGCTTGCAGTGGATGTCGCGCTGCGCCTTGGGATCATGCTGATCACCTTGATGCGCATCAGCACCGCTTTCCACCGCTTTTCAAGCTGGTCCTGCACTTCTATCGCGGGCGGAATGAAGACGCGGTCATCGGTAAACTTGCGGGCCTTTATCTTTTTGCTGGGAACGAGCTCGGTCATCGTTTACGCGGGGATCGTGATTGAGGCCCTGCGGCCGAAGCTCGTCCCCGAGCTTGCGGCGGCCACCGACCTGCCCCCCAAGGTGCTTACAGCGCTCGGGGGAACGACGAGCGAGGCCAGCTTCCGGGCAGCGGCCCTCGGTTTTGCTGGAGACCTCGATGGGTTGGGGTGCTTCGACCTCGACCGTGTGCGGGTGGGGGCCTGGGAGGCGGTCCTCCGCCCAGGCGGCACGGGGGACGACGAGTCCTCTTTCACTTTGGTGGGCGACGGGGGGCACGTGGAGGGCCTGTTCTCCAGCCGCCGCTGCGACAAGAGCATGGTGGAGTACTCTGCCGTGATGCACGTGGCCATGAGCCTAGGGATGCTGGCATGGCTGGTCACCCTGATGCTGATGGGGAGATCCATGGTCATCTCATCGATGGCTGCAGTCCTCGAGTCGTTCATGGGGCTCGCCGCGCACGTGGACGAGAAGGGCGAGCTCAAGACCCTCGTCCAGGATAAGCAGGGGACGATGATGGCGGAGGATGTCCTCTTGCGGGCAGTCAACTCCGTTTCTCTGCTCCTCAGCGCGTCGTTCCACGGCAAGGCGCTGATCCGGCAAGTGATGCGGGACGCCAACGTCGTTACAGGTGGGACGAACGGGACGGGTGACGCGGGGCTGCTGGCCCTGTACGGCGCAGTCGAGGGGGCAACCGTGAGGAAAGACCGTGAGGTGGGGTCCCCCCCGGAGAAGAAGATGTCCCTCCTGGACGAGAAGGGGCCCCTCCTGGAGGTGGAGCACCCCAACGGCCCCTCCCGCCCGCGCGTGGCCAAGGTCGGCCGCAACCTCCTGACCTACGACAAGTTCGTAGAGAAGTGGCGGGAGGGCTCCCTCACGCAGCCTGATTGCCTGAAAATGACCCCGGAGCAGAGCATCGACTTCATCGTCGACATGTTCCGGACGCTGCTCCTGGTGGTCGACGAGCAGCTGGACCCATTATCCGGAGCGCCGCCCGAGGCAGGGGAGCCGGTGCGCGCCAGCGCGTCCTCGCGCCCATCGGGCCCTCCGGGGAGCTCAGACGTCGAGGGAGAGGCCACAGGCGCGGAGGTGCCACAGAGGGTGCGTTTGTCTCGGGACTTCATCGACAAGGGGAGCGGGGTGCAGAAGACGCCGCTGGCGACGGCGCTGCAGGGGAGCGACGAAGTCTGCGTCAGGGAGGTTACCCTGCGGAGGTTCTGCCAGGAGTGCCGCAGCCGGTATCTCGACCAGCCGTACCACCGCTGGGAGCACGCGGTGGACGTGACGCATGCAATGTTTGTGTCGCTCGTGGACGCGCGGTCCTTCCGGTCCGTGCACCTGTCGCGGCTGGACCTTTTCTCGCTGATGATCTCGGCGATCGCGCACGACATGGGCCACCGGGGGGTGTCCAATACGCACCTGGTCCAGACACGGGACGTGCTGGCACTGACGTACAACGACAAGTCCCCACAGGAGAACCTGCATGCGTCGTCATTGTTCCACCTGTGCAGCAGCATCCCCGAGGCGGACGTCTTCGAGCTCCTATCCTTCGAGCACTCGGTATACGCCCGAACGCTGATCATTGAGTCCATCATCGACACGGATATGGCCTTCCACTTCTCCCGCCTGGCCTCCCTCAAGGGGATCATCACCTCCCCTGCGGAGGGCGCCCCTGCCCTGCCTGGCACCCTGTGCCTGGTGGCCGGGGAGGACCCTGACGTGGACCTAGAGGACGTGCTCCAGGGGACGCGGGCGTACAGCACCTCCGAGGCGCGGTGCATCCTGCTCGGCCTCCTGCACCTGGCCGACCTTGGCAACTGCGTCAAGCCCGTGATCCGCCACGTGAAGTGGTCGCTTCAGGTCTTCCAGGAGTTCTTCCGCGAGGGCAGCATGCAGAGGGAGCGCGGGGTCAAACCGCTCCCCTTCATGGACGATGACGCGTGCTACTCCCCGGCCTCGCAGATGGAGTTCCTGGACTTCGTCGCCCGGCCCCTGTTCACGGTCATGGCGCAGGTCCTCCCCGAGCTCCGGGACACCATCGTGAACAACCTGTGCAACAACTTCGACTTTTGGGCCTCGATGGCGGTGGCCGATAAGGCCGCCATGAAGGTCTGGGACCTCCCCGCATCGGTGCCCCCCCGCACGTTCGCGGAGGGCGTGTTCGTGCCGGCCAGTATGCCCCCTTCGGGCAAGCGCTCCTCTCGCCGGTCTTCCCTCAGTGGGTTTCGCCCCTCGCGACTGGGTTCCCTCGGCGCGAAGAGGAAAGACTCCCAGGCCGAGGTCGGGCGAGACCCGTTCAGACCGGCGGGCTACGATTCCATATTGGGCGAGGGCCGCCTGCAGCCCGTGGCCGAGGAGGAGGAGTGCCAGGCCGAGCCCGGTGACCTGCCCCGGAGAGCGTCGCATGTTGATTCCCCGCGCCGGACCACCGGTGGCGGTGGCCGCCTGCCGAGCCAAACCAGCCTGCAGTCAATGGCAAGCGATGCCCTTGTCACCCCCTCGACGATTCCGTGGCTCCAGTACGTCCTCCTGAACTCCTTGCAGGGCAGGGACATGAACGACCCTCCGCGGCGCTCTGGAGGCATCCAGGTGCGCAGGAGCCTGCTTGGCGGCCCCCGGATTCCCGCCCTGTTGGATGCCTCGAGCGAAGACGTCGAGGAGGTCGTGAAGATCACGGAGCTCTTAATGTCCCTCGGGACGCGGACGGTCGCAAAGAAGATCATCGAGGAGTCGCAGTGGGAGCGGGCGCGTGCGTTCCGGGAGCAGGTAATAGCCTCAGCGTCGCTGCAGAAGGACGAGGGTGCATAGGACCTCTTTCCCTCTGGCCTTGAATCATCTAACCACGCGGGAGCCTACACGGCGGCAAGCTGCGCCTACATTGCAACGGGGGGGCCCTGGGGAGAGAATGACCTTAGGAGGAGGCACAACTCCACCGGGCACGAGTTCTGGAGCGCCTCTGCTGTGAGATCGGGCCACATGATGTGCACCCCGGCCACGGCCTCCTCGATCCCGGCGTCGAAGAGGAGGGCGGGGTCCTCGAGGATCATGGTCGGCACGTCCGCCCCGGGCAGCCCGTTGACGAGGAAGGCATAGCGCTCCCCGACCCGCTCAAGCATCTCGGCACCGCCGCTCGCCGCCAGGAGGCGGCCTGGGCTCCGCTCGACCAGCACCGCGATGTTGCACTCGGGCAGGGCGCCCCGGAGGCCGACCAGCCGGGCCACAAGCCCCGCAAGGTCGAGGGCCCCGCCCCCGTGGTCCCGGCACCGCACTGCGACCCGCAGCACCTGAAGGCGCGAGCACAGGAGCACCTCCTCCAGCATCTCCACCTCAGCGTCCGTCATGTCCAGCTCGCGCTGCAGCGACGCCACGTCCCCCTCGGGGGGCGGCTGGTTGCCGCTGAGTCCCACCGAGGAGGTCCCCCCCCCGGGGGCCCGCCGCTTGGCCACCGCACCGACCGTGTCGAGCACCACCCGGTACAGCCGGCCGATCCCATTGTCCCGGGTGCCCTCCCCGAAGGCAGTCCGGGACAGGAAGTTGAGTGTCTGCGATATCCCGAAGCGGCTTTTGTCCTGCGAGGGGGGGGCCTTCATGCGCCATCATCGTCTGAGAGACCCTGTCCCGGGTCGCAGTGGGAGCCCCGTGTGGACTCCGGACGCCCGCAGCGCCTCCCCTGGGAATTTGACGAGTTGACAGTGGCGGATGGGTGTCGATTACGGACAACGAGTGCTGATATCGCACCTGGGACTCCAAATAGGCCCGTGCGTCTTCCATCGAAGCAAACTTGGCGGGATCCTTTGGTTCCCTCTTTTTGGCACGGAGAGTCAACGTGCTCGCCCTCCGCCTCGCCGAAGAAGTCTGGAGCGCGCCATTCGTGACGCGCGAAGTGCTCGCCAGCCCCCCCCTCGGCAACATCGGACGCCGCAGATGGTTTTCGATACGAAAACGGCTTGCACAGGTGTACGGAGAGCGGTGAGGTCGTCGCGACCCTTTCCCGGGAATCCACGTTCTCCCGGTACCTCTGGATGGGTGCGTGTGCGCGAGCCTTCGAATGAGGCCCGGGGTTGAAGGACGCTGCGAGGGGCTGAAGGACGCGCCGAGGTTCAAGAAGTGCACCGACTCAGGCGAAGTCCATCGGGCCAGCACCCCCGAACTCCGAGGTCTTGAAGTGCACAATCTCCGCAAAGATGTGCGCGAGCAACGCCTTGGCCGTCTTCTGTTGCCCCGACGGGAGCTGCACCCCCATCACGCGCGCCCCCTCCCGGATGTAATAGTCGAGGTCCTGGACGCCGCCCGGCTGGCACTTGTTGGTGAGCTGCGCCAGCTTCACGTGCTCGTTCGCGAACTCCTCGTCGAGATCTGCGGGGGTAGCGGGGCGCCAGAGGGGGGGGCTGGGGGGACGTTGCGCCAGGGGGCGGGGGCCTGCGCGCGACCTACCATGGCGCCGCCCCAGCAGCAGTGCCACGGGGGCGCCCTGGGGGAGGGGCCGGGAGGGCACGCACCGTACAGCTCGAGCGGGGGCGGCGGGGGGTCCTTGGAGATCGGGGGGAACACGGCCGGCACCAGCGGGGGTAGGGGCGCCTCGAACTCAGGGGAGATGGGCTGCAGGACGTCCTTCTTCAGGCCCAACCGTTTGTAGAGCGCCGCCACCTCGGGGACGGAGGACGCGTTCAGGGAGAAGAGCCTTGGGTCGAAGAGCTTGTTCCAATCCCGTGGGATCGCCTCCGACAGCGCCTGCGGGCGTGCGCGGGGCGGCGGGGGAGGGGGTCGGGGGC
>Ga0181583_10003335_pt1 | contig 11771 bp, 13 predicted proteins | sample 071ome_31_FD_132461 | JGI IMG/M metagenome (GOLD analysis project Ga0181583, IMG submission 132461) | Coastal salt marsh microbial communities from the Groves Creek Marsh, Skidaway Island, Georgia - 071405CT metaG (megahit assembly) | ecosystem: Environmental > Aquatic > Marine > Intertidal... | reverse complement strand
GCCGACATACTTGCAGTGGTGTTAACCGAAGCCGCGCCCTCTGGGCCGCTGATAGCCACAGTTGTCGATGCAGCGATTCCAGTGTCCGTGCCCTCGATGACCGAAACGGTTGTATCCAGAGTGTGTGCGCCGATGGCAGTTGCCGCGGCCGAGTCTACGTCGATGTTCATAACCTGACCGGCGTCTGCACCGATCTGGAACTGCTTACCGGTGAACGAGCCATCAATAACGTTCATGCCGTTAAAGGTAGTATCTGACGCAACGCGGTTGATCTCGGTCACAAGCTGTGTCGCCTCGGCGGTCAGCTGTGAACGGTCAAAGCTGGTGTTGGTGTCGTTGGCCGACTGAACCGACAGCTCGCGCAAACGCTGCAGCATGTTGCTGATTTCCTGGTGCGCGCCTTCTGTGGTGTCCAGCAGGTTTTTCGAGTCAGTCGCGTTACGAACAGCTTGATCCAGACCCATGATCTGCGAGGTCATTTTTTCGGCGATGGCCATACCAGCCGCGTCGTCTTTTGCTGCGTTGATACGCAGGCCCGAAGACAGGCGGGTCATTGCAGTTTCAAAATCGCTGTTCACTTTGCTCATGGTGGACTGAGCGGTGATTGCACCGATGTTGGTGTTAATAAATGTCATTTCGGTTCTCCAGTCTATTTCCCGACACAAGATTGCCAGAGAGACTTCAAGTTCCGTGCCAAAATGAAGCAGGTAAATTTACATCATTTTTTATTGTTTATTTTCATATATTTAGATTTTTATTTGGCAAATTAATTTTCGCCACTCAACAGCCCACACATCAATGGCGGACACAAAATCTTTGGGAAATTACACCCGCAAGCCGCACGACATTCGCTATTTTTACACGCCACATCAGCCAAGACTTGATGAAACGGCAAAGTCTGTCTATACGCCCCCGGTGGACGCTTTGCGCCCGCAGAATCAAAAACCAAGAAACGCCGTGGTTGACCCGTTTTCGCTTCAGGGGTCACATCCGGCAAAGGAGAAGCGATATGAAACTGAATGAACTCCGTGACAATCCGGGCGCCAGCAAAGCGCGCACTCGTGTAGGCCGTGGCCCTGGTTCGGGCAAAGGTAAGATGGGTGGCCGTGGTATCAAAGGCCAGAAATCCCGTTCGGGTGTAGCGATCAACGGTTACGAAGGCGGTCAGATGCCATTGTACCAGCGTCTGCCAAAGCGTGGCTTCAACAAGCCGAACCGCAAGTCGTTCGCTGTGATCAATCTGGGCATCCTGCAGAAATTCATCGACGAGAAAAAGATCGACGCTTCGGCCGCGATCACCGAAGACGTTTTGGTTGCTTCTGGTCTGGTTCGTCGCAAACTGGACGGCATCCGCGTTCTGGCCAAAGGCGATTTTAACGCCAAGGTCGATCTTCAGGTCACCGGCGCATCGAAATCTGCCGTTGAAGCTGTGGAAAAAGCAGGCGGCTCGCTTTCGGTCACTTCGGCGCAAGCAGCCGAATAACTGTTGTAGGCAGCGTTAAGGCTGCTTACATACGCACTTAGTTTTCCAAAAGCGCCGCCTGAGCCGGGAAACCGCTCCGGGCGGCGTTTGCATGAAAGAGAGACCTTAATGGTATCTGCAGCAGAGCAAATGGCCGCGAACACCAGCTGGTCCGCCTTTACCAAGGCGACCGACCTGCGTAGTCGCATTTTATTTACCCTCGGACTTCTGATTATCTACCGTCTTGGTACTTACATTCCGGTACCCGGAATCGACGGTCAGGCGCTGAAAGATTTCATGGAGTCGGCATCCGCAGGACTGGGCGGCATTCTGAACATGTTCACAGGCGGTGCCATTAGCCGCATGGGGATTTTCGCCCTAGGCATCATGCCGTATATCTCTGCGTCGATTATCATTCAGCTTCTGACGTCAATGGTTCCGCAACTGGAACAGTTGAAAAAAGAAGGCGAGCAAGGCCGCAAGAAAATCAACCAATACACCCGTTATGGAACAGTCGCACTGGCGTTGTTCCAGGGTTGGGCGCTTGCAGCCAGCCTTGAAGCGGGTGAGCTTGCAACGGATCCAGGTCTATTCTTCCGCATTTCCTGCGTTGTGACCCTTGTTGGCGGCACCATGTTCCTGATGTGGCTGGGCGAACAGATCACCAATCGCGGTATCGGCAACGGTATCTCGTTGATCATCTTCGTTGGTATTATCGCTGAAATTCCGGCGGCTCTGGCCCAGTTCCTTAGCCAAGGCCGTTCGGGCGCAATCAGCCCTGCCGTGATTATCGGTGTGATCATCATGGTCGTTGTGACGATTGCCTTTGTGGTTTTCATGGAGCGCGCTTTGCGCAAAATCCACATTCAATACCCACGCCGTCAGGTCGGTATGAAAATCTATGACGGGCAGTCCAGCCACTTGCCGGTCAAGGTAAACCCGGCGGGCGTTATTCCGGCAATTTTTGCCAGCTCGCTTCTGTTGCTTCCAACCACTTTGGCAACTTTCAGCGGCGGCAATACCGGACCGGTCATGTCGACCATTCTAGCCTACTTCGGCCCCGGTCAGCCGCTTTATCTGGTGTTCTTCGCGTCGATGATCATCTTCTTCGCGTATTTCTACACGTTCAACGTGGCCTTCAAACCCGAGGACGTTGCAGATAATCTGAAGAACCAGAACGGCTTTGTTCCCGGCATCCGTCCGGGCAAGAAAACCGCCGAATACCTTGAATATGTTGTGAACCGCGTTCTTGTGGCCGGTTCGCTATACCTCGCCCTCATCTGCCTTCTTCCGGAGATTACCCGTAGCCAGTTGTCGATTCCCTTCTACTTCGGTGGGACATCGGTGCTGATCATCGTTTCCGTGACTATGGATACAATCCAACAGGTGCAAAGCCATCTTCTTGCGCACCAGTATGAAGGTTTGATTGAGAAATCCCAGCTGCGTGGCCGTGGTGGCAAGAAGCGTGGCAAACGTAATACAGGACGTCGTTAATCCCTATGAATATCATCCTTCTCGGCCCCCCGGGCGCAGGCAAAGGCACTCAGGCTGGTTTCCTTGTAAACGAGCGTGACATGATCCAGCTTTCGACCGGCGACATGCTGCGCGAAGCTAAAACCAGCGGCACCGAAATGGGCAAGCGCGTTGCAGAGGTCATGGACCGTGGCGATCTGGTGACAGACGAGATCGTGATCGGCCTGATCCGTGAAAAGCTGCAGGGCGACAAGAAGGGTGGATTCATCTTTGACGGCTTCCCGCGCACCTTGGCGCAGGCGGACGCTTTGGAGGAACTGCTTGCAGAATGCGGCGAGCCTCTGGACGCCGCGATCGAGCTTCAAGTGAACGACGACGTTCTGGTTGACCGCATCGTCGGCCGCGCGGCAGAAGCTGCTGCCGCAGGCCAGCCGGTTCGTGCGGACGATAACGAAGATAGTCTGAAGGTGCGCCTGATGGCGTATTACAAACAGACCTCTCCGCTGATCGGATACTACCACGCAAAAGGTATTCTGAAAGGCGTTGACGGTCTGGGCGAAATGGCTGCGGTTAAGGCAGATATTGCGCAAGTGCTTAACGTATAAGGAAAGGGGCTTGACGGCCCCTTAATAACCCCTTAGCGAGACCACTCATTCAAGAATCAGTTGATCGAGTCGGGTCGCACCCGATGAAGACAACGACCACCTCGATCAGTTGCGGCCCGATGGCGGAAATGCCCCGGGCCTCAGTTGTGAAAAAAGGTTCTGGAGCTACGGAACCGCAACAAAAAGGAAAGACGATTTGGCACGTATCGCCGGCGTTAACATCCCGACCCACAAACGGGTCCCGATCGCCCTGACTTACATCACCGGAATTGGCCACGCATCGGCTGCAGAAATCTGCTCGTCGGTCAACATCGACGTCACCCGTCGTATCAATGAACTGAGCGACGCCGAAGTTCTGGCAATCCGTGAACACATCGACGCAAACTACACCGTTGAAGGTGACCTGCGTCGTGAAGTGACCATGAACATCAAACGCCTGATGGACCTTGGCTGCTACCGTGGCCTGCGCCACCGTCGCAACCTGCCGGTTCGCGGTCAGCGTACCCACACCAATGCTCGCACCCGTAAAGGCCCTGCGAAGCCGATTGCTGGCAAGAAGAAGTAAGGGGAGCATAGGACAATGGCACGTGATACCCGCCGTGGCGGCAAGAAAAAGGTCTCAAAGAACATCGCAACTGGCGTTGCGCATGTGAACTCGACCTTCAACAACACTAAAATCCTGATCTCTGACGTTCAGGGCAACGCAATCTCGTGGTCGTCTGCTGGCACCATGGGCTTCAAAGGTTCGCGCAAATCGACCCCGTATGCTGCTCAGATGGCTGCGGAAGATGCGGGCAAAAAAGCTCAGGAACACGGCATGAAGACCCTTGAGGTCGAAGTTCAGGGCCCGGGTTCGGGTCGTGAATCGGCTCTGCGCGCTCTGGCTGCTGTCGGTTTCAACATCACCTCGATCCGTGATGTGACCCCGATCGCACACAACGGCTGCCGCCCTCCAAAGCGTCGCCGCGTTTAATCAGAATATTCTCTTTTGGGGCTGTGTCTTGCACGCGGCCCCATTTCGTCATTTTAACCTCGGGCGTTTTTGCCTTTAGGACATGGGGCAAAAACAAGAATGGAGGGACGCATGATCCACAAGAATTGGGCAGAATTGATCAAGCCGACCCAGCTTGACGTAAAACCGGGCCACGATCCCGCACGTCAGGCGACAGTCGTCGCCGAGCCGCTTGAGCGCGGCTTTGGTCTGACTCTGGGCAACGCGCTACGCCGCGTTCTGATGAGCTCGCTTCAGGGCGGCGCCATCACCAGCGTTCAGATTGACAACGTTCTGCACGAGTTCTCGAGCGTTGACGGTGTACGCGAAGACGTTACCGACATCATCTTGAACCTCAAAGGCGTTGCGATCCGTATGGAAGTCGAAGGTCCTAAGCGCGTTTCGATCAGCGCAAAAGGCCCAGGTGTTGTCACCGCAGGTGATATCGCTGAATCGGCAGGCATCGAGATCCTGAACCGCGACCACGTGATCTGTCACCTAGACGACGGTGCTGACCTCTACATGGAACTGACCGTCAACGCCGGTAAAGGCTATGTCGCAGCTGACAAAAACCGCCCCGAAGACGCGCCTATCGGTTTGATCCCGATCGACGCCATCTTCTCGCCGGTCAAGAAAGTGTCGTACGATGTGCAGCCGACCCGCGAAGGTCAGGTTCTTGACTATGACAAGCTGACCATGAAAGTCGAAACCGACGGGTCTGTAACCCCGGATGATGCCGTTGCCTTCGCAGCACGTATCCTTCAGGACCAGCTGTCGATCTTCGTCAACTTCGACGAGCCGGAAGCAGCCGGACGTCAGGACGACGATGACGGTCTTGAGTTCAACCCGCTTCTGCTGAAGAAAGTGGACGAACTGGAACTGTCTGTCCGTTCGGCAAACTGCCTGAAGAACGACAACATCGTTTACATTGGCGATCTGATCCAGAAAACCGAAGCCGAGATGCTGCGCACCCCGAACTTCGGCCGCAAGTCTCTGAACGAGATCAAAGAAGTTCTGTCGGGCATGGGTCTGCACCTTGGCATGGACGTCGAGGACTGGCCGCCGGACAACATCGAAGATCTGGCCAAGAAATTCGAAGACCAGTTCTAAGAATTCGGCGGGCGTCCGCGCCCGCCAAACAATGCCCGGACAGCCGGGGAACAAATGGGCACTTCCGCCCCAAGGAGAACGGTCCGCTACGCATGGGCCGTCAGACAAAGCAAAACGAGACTTAGGAGACTATTATGCGTCACGCACGAGGCTACCGCCGCCTGAACCGCACCCACGAGCACCGCAAAGCGCTGTTCGCTAACATGGCCGGTTCGCTGATCGAACACGAACAGATCAAAACCACCCTGCCGAAAGCCAAAGAACTGAAGCGCGTCATGGACAAGCTGATCACTTTGGGCAAGCGCGGTGACCTGCACGCCCGTCGTCAGGCAGCTGCACAGCTGAAAGAAGACAAAGACGTTGCCAAACTGTTCGAAATTCTTGGCCCCCGCTACGCCGAGCGTCAGGGTGGCTACACCCGCGTTCTGAAAGCCGGCTTCCGTTATGGTGACATGGCGCCAATGGCCATCATCGAACTGGTTGACCGCGACGTAAACGCAAAAGGCGCAGCTGACAAAGCACGCGTTGCAGCAGAAGACGAAACGGCAGACGCCGAAGAGTAAAAATTCGATCCGTCTAGGATCAATCGAACCCCGTCAGGCAACTGGCGGGGTTTTTTTATGCGTTCCCGCTTTTCCGTCTTTGGCGCCGCTTGTGTCGAAGGTAAATGGTACGGGCAACGACATTTGCGTAGCCCCAAGCACATACTTGGTAAATCATAGGTAAACGCCCCAACCGTGCTAAAATGCGATACCGTGGCATCTGATCCCAAAGCACCAGAAAAGCCTCAAACCCAATGAATAATGCACCACCGTGCTGCACATGAAGCAACCTTGTCGCCTCATCCTCGGTCACGCCCCATTGCGCCAAATCTACCTTGTTCAGATCATCAAAGGCTACGGGCAGCGCATGGTCTGAAACATAGTCCGCATAGTGGCACATCTCCTTATCACAAACAGGACAAGCACCGTTATAAAGTGCACGGGTCTGGGTGGGCGACGTCATGATCTCGGCCTGTGATTTTGAATGGTTCCTGAAAAGCATGTAATGCGCAATCGCTTGCTAGCAAGCGTTTCACGGTCGCAGTCTTCCACGGCCACTTGATAGGACAATGGCAGCTTTGTTAACCGGGCTTTTCGGCCTGAAATTATGCGGTTAAGGTTTCCGAATGGCAGACCTTTTCGACTCTCCTGATGCAACCGACAAAGCCCCGCGACCGCTGGCGGATCGCCTGCGGCCCAAGCGCTTGTCGGATGTGATCGGGCAAGAGCACATCCTTGGCCCCGAAGGTCCACTTGGGGTGATGCTGGCCTCGGGCAGCTTGTCGTCACTGATTTTCTGGGGCCCACCGGGGGTTGGTAAAACCACCATCGCGCGTCTTCTGGCGGACGAAACCGAGCTGCATTTCGTCCAGATCAGTGCGATATTCACCGGCGTTCCCGAACTGCGCAAGGTCTTTGAGGCCGCCAAGTTACGCCGCCAGAACGGCAAAGGCACCTTGCTGTTCGTCGACGAAATCCACCGTTTCAATAAAGCGCAACAGGACGGGTTCCTTCCTTATATGGAGGACGGCACCATCCTGCTGGTCGGCGCGACCACAGAAAACCCCTCGTTCGAGTTGAACGCCGCTGTTCTCAGCCGTTCTCAGGTTCTGGTTCTTGAACGGCTGGATCTGGCCCATCTTGAACTGATGGCACAACGGGCCGAACAAGAACTGAACCGCGAGCTTCCCCTTGATGGCACAGCCCGAGAAGCGCTGCTGGAAATGGCTGACGGCGACGGTCGAGCGCTTTTGAACCTGATTGAACAAGTTACGGCGTGGAAAGTGGACAAGAAACTGACCACCGATGCCTTGTCACAACGGCTAATGCGCCGCGCCACAAAATACGACAAATCAGGTGACGAGCATTACAATCTGATCTCGGCCCTGCACAAATCCATACGCGGCTCTGACCCGGATGCGGCTCTTTATTGGTTTGCTCGCATGCTGGAGGGCGGCGAAGACCCCCGCTTTCTGGCCCGCCGACTAACCCGCATGTCTGTCGAAGATATCGGATTGGCCGAACCCAATGCCCAGACCCAATGCCTGCATGCATGGGAAACCTACGAACGTCTGGGCAGCCCCGAGGGCGAGTTGGCGCTGGCCCAAGCCGTGGTCTATCTAGCACTCGCCCCGAAATCCAACGCGACCTATGCCGCCTATAAAGCTGCCCGCGACGCCGCTCGCCGCACAGGATCGGAACCGCCCCCAAAACACATCCTGAACGCGCCCACGGCATTGATGCGAGACCAAGGCTACGGTGACGGATACGCCTATGATCACGACGCCGAAGACGGGTTTTCGGGCCAGAACTACTTTCCCGAAACCATGAAGAAACGGCCCGTCTATTATATGCCCGTCGAACGCGGCTATGAGCGAGAACTGAAAAAACGTGTCGAGTGGTTTTCCAAACTCCGCGACAAGCGTCGGCAATAGAAAGGTCCGGTTGAATGCTGTCAGATATCGTTGATCTGCAAAGATACCCCATCACAGACCACGGCTTTCGCGACGCCTGCAAAACGGCCTTTGACGTCGATGGCGTCTTTGTCATGGAGGGGTTTATACACCCGGACGCGATCCGACAGGTTCAGGACGAAGGCGACGCGCAACGAGATCAGGTCTATACCAAACCCGAGCACCACACGGTCTACCTGTCCAAACCCGACCCCGCTTTCCCGTCCGATCATCCGCGCAACCGCATGGTTCTGTCGACCAAAGGTTGTCTAACCGACGACCAGATCAGCGCTAGCTCGCCCCTGCGCCATCTTTATGACAACGCCGAGTTCCGCGCGTTCCTGTGCCATGTTCTAGGTGAAAAACAACTGTTCGAATACGCCGACCCCTTGTCGTCGATCAATCTGCATTTTCACGAACAGGGACAGGAACTGGGCTGGCATTTCGACAACTCGTCGTTTTCGATTACCCTGATGGTGCAGGCCCCTGAAACGGGCGGTACGTTTGAATACGTCACCCGTCTGCGCGATGCTGATGCCGGTGAAATGGGCTTTGATGCCGTCGCTGACGTACTGGATGGCAAATCCCCTGTTCACCAGATCAACGCCCAAGCCGGAACGCTGGTGTTTTTCAGGGGCCGAAATTCCCTGCATCGCGTCGCCCCGAACGAAGGAAACCGCACACGGATGCTTGCCGTGCTGGCGTATAATTCGGAACCCGGCGTCGCCCTGTCGGAAACCGCCCGCATGACCTTTTACGGCAGAACCGGGTGACAGCGCGGACGCCTCCGGCGGGAGTATTTTCGGTAAGATGAAACTAAAGCGCCCCGCCCTGATCGCTCAGAGCGGGGTTTCACCTTACACGCCCATCGACTCTCCAGCCTGTAGCGCTCACAGACTTTGGCCCAAGAAGATTACCAAATCGTTTTCATCTTACTAAAAATACTCCGGGGGAGTCACCGCAGGTGACGGGGGCAGCGCCCCCGCGTTACCAGCGTTTCAGACTATCTTCGTCCTCGTCCCTGGCTGCGACCCATTCGGCGCCACCCGCCAGAAACTCTTTTTTCCAGAACGGCGCGCGGGATTTGAGGTAATCCATCAGATACTCTGCCGCCTCAAAAGCGTTTTTGCGGTGGCGCGAGGCGGTGGCGACCATCATGATCATCTCTCCGGGGGACAGATCACCGTAGCGGTGGATCACAAGCACGTCGCCTAAGTCCCAGCGCTCTTGCGCTTCGGTGGCGATCTTGGTCAGCGCCTTTTCGGTCATGCCGGGGTAGTGCTCGATCACCATGCGCTCCAGCGTACCCTCGGGGTTATTCCTCACGATGCCGGTAAAGGTGACAACCGCCCCCTGATCGTGGTGCCCGGACGCAAACGCAGACGCCTCGGCACCGAAATCGAAAGGCTCGGACTGCACTGCAATCCTCATGGTTCAGCCTCCTGTCATCGGCGGAAAAAACGCCACTTCACGGGCTCCGTCCAGAGACGCGTCAAAGTCGGTTAACTCTTGGTCAATGGCCACCCGAAGCGCACCAATGTCCTCAAACGCGGCAGCATAGCGCGGCTCGCGGGCACGCAGTTCCTCGACCAGGTCCATTACTGTGGCCGCAGAGGTTTTAACCTGCTCTTTCGGCAGACCAATGCGTTCACGGACCCAAGCGAAATACATCACATCCAGCATGATCAATCCTTTAAATGTGGTGTGGCTTTGCGGAAGTAATCCCAACCCGTGATCAGTGTCAGAAACGCAGCCACCCAAAGCAGCGCCACGCCAACATCAGACGATATTCGGTATGCCAAGTATTTCCAGCGTAGGCCAATTACATCCTCGATCTCGCCACTGATGATCCCGTCAAACGTATTGCCATCCATCCCGAACGAAGACATTCCCACGTAGTGCTCAAAAATGCCATGCGCCAGCAGAACCGACACCGCCAGCATCTGTACGGTAGTTTTCCATTTGGCCAGTTTTGTGACCTTCAGCGTTCCGGCCGTATCGCCCAGATACTCTCGCAGGCCAGACACAAATGTCTCGCGGAACATGATCACCACAGCCGGCACCAGAATCCAGAACGAGACACCGTAAAGCGCCGTCAGCGTCATCAAAGCTGTGACCACCATGGCCTTATCAGCAATCGGGTCCAACATGGTGCCCAGCTTGGTTGTCTGGTTCCAGCTGCGCGCCAGATAGCCATCGAACCAGTCGGTGATCGAAGCGCTGGCGAATAAAACCAGCGCAATCCAATCAGCATAGGGCCGCATCACGAACAAAAACACCAGCGGCACCAAAGGCGCAGCGATCAGACGAAAGACCGTCAGGATATTGGGTAGGTTGAATATCATACGTCTTCCTAGCTTTTGGCAGCGGATTAGAAAAGGCCCCAAGAGCATTTGTCGCAAACAGGCTTGGTTAATAGGCTGTCTTGTGCCTAACCTGTGCCCATGCAGATCAGAACCGACTTCCCCCGCAAGATTAAGGTCATCGAAGACCAACACATCATCATGTCCGACGGTTGCCGCTTGTCGGCGCGTATCTGGATGCCCGAGGACGCCGAGGACGACCCCGTTCCGATGATTCTGGAACACCTCCCCTATCGCAAACGTGACGGAACCATCGCACGGGATGAGATCAGCCACCCGTGGATGGCGGGGCATGGCTATGCCTATGTCCGCGTCGACATGCGCGGCAACGGCGACAGTGACGGCTTGATGGAGGATGAATACACCCAACAAGAATGGGACGACGCCTGCGAGGTCATTGCATGGGCGCGGTCGCAACCATGGTGTACGGGGAATGTCGGCATGCAGGGCATCAGCTGGGGCGGGTTCAACTGCCTGCAGGTTGCCGTCCAACAACCCGAGGGCTTGAAGGCGGTGATTTCGATGATGTCCACCGTGGATCGCTACGCCGACGATATCCATTACAAGGGTGGCTGCCTGCTAGGCGAAAACCTTGGCTGGGCATCGCAAATGCTGGCCTATTCCTCGCGTCCGCCGGATCCGGAACTGGCACCGAACTCTTGGCGCGAGATGTGGGAGCAGCGGTTAGAGAACCAGCCATTTCTGTTGGAAACATGGCTTGATCACCAGACGCGGGATGAGTTCTGGAAACACGGCTCGGTCTGCGAGGACTACTCGAAGATCAAAGCCGCCGTGCTGTCTGTCGGCGGCTGGCATGACGGATACCGCAACACGATCAACCATCTTGTCAGCAACGTGGACGCCCCGGTCAAGGGCATCGTAGGGCCGTGGATTCATAAGTATCCGCATATGGCAGGTCCCAAACCCGCCATCGGGTTCCTTCAAGAGTGCAAACGCTGGTGGGATCACTGGCTGAAAGGCATCGATACCGGCGTCGACAAAGACCCTGACATGCGGATTTACCTGATGGATTCGGTCAAACCCAAGGCGTGGCTGCCCGAACGTCCGGGTCGATGGATTGCAGACGCAACATGGCCCGCGCCGGATACCGATTGGCGGGAAATGCCCCTGTCCAATGCAGGGCTCGGGGCCGTGGGCGACTGCAATCTGTCGGTCTGCTCGCCTGCCGCCTGCGGTGCAACGGGCGGCGAATATTTCCCATTCGCCTACGGTCCCGAGTTCCCTCAGGACCAGCGCGCAGACGATGCCCTGT
>Ga0181583_10003329_pt1 | contig 11779 bp, 12 predicted proteins | sample 071ome_31_FD_132461 | JGI IMG/M metagenome (GOLD analysis project Ga0181583, IMG submission 132461) | Coastal salt marsh microbial communities from the Groves Creek Marsh, Skidaway Island, Georgia - 071405CT metaG (megahit assembly) | ecosystem: Environmental > Aquatic > Marine > Intertidal... | reverse complement strand
GACGTGCAGGGAACAGTTCATGGGCCATTCCTGCTTGAAGTGCTGAAAGTCACTGTGTACTTCTGCCACAACGGAACGGGCTGCGGCCTTTTTCTTCAGATGACAGGGCCAGGCCTTGTTCTCGACAAAGGTTTCGGAAATGTATTCACAGATAGGCAGTGAGTCCCAAACCTTGATGTCGTTGTGAATCAGTACAGGTACCTTGAGGGAAGGAGAATACATACCGAGTTTTTCAGCGCTATCTCCTTTGAAGAGATCGATGGCAATTTCGGTAAACTGCACGTTAAACTCCTGCAGTAGCAGCCAGGAACGGAGAGAGCTGGGTGAGAAATTCTTGTTGCCTGTGATGAGTTGCAATTTGGTCATGGCAGTGTCCTGGTCGTTATAGGTGAGTTTAGTCATCTGCCCGTGTCAGCATGGGGCTAGTAGCCGGCACCAGTTTCAGCACGACGCGGCGGTCAAAGAAATTGTTTTCGAGAGAATCTTCACGTGAGTCAGGCGCTTCTTCTCCATAGGCGCTGGTATCTAAGGAGTGCTCAGATAGGCCGAGGTGGCGTAGCCGGGTTACCACCGTGGTGACGCGCTGCCTTGAGAGCATCATGTTGGCACTGGAATCACCACGGCGGTCGGCATGACCGATTACGGTGACTACGGCATCGCGATGCTGGCTTGCCAGCGCCACGAATTCAGCTAGCTTGCTTTCGTAAAGTGGCTGCACTTCTGAGGACCCGGTTGTGAAGTGAAGGGTGATTTCAGCGTCGTCACAGCAGCCTGTTATTGCGGTCATTTCTGCTGTGGATTTCCTAAGTGACAGCAGCTCGGATTGTGTACTGCGGTTTTCCTGTAGGGCCAACTGGTGGATCGCCTGCAGTGCACGGTATTCGGCCTGTACGGCCAACAGCTGCTCCTGCTGGGAGTCAATCTGGCTGGCGAGCAGAACATTTTCCTTTTTAGCGATGGCATTTTCGCTGACCCAGTTGCCAAAGGCAGCGGTCACCACTGCGCCAACAGGGCCGGCGACAAGGCCACCAAGCACGGCACCGCCGATAACACCGGTAGCCTCATGCCGTGCGCGTTCACCGTCACTGATGGAAAGCGGGTCACTGTCATTGGCTTTTAAAAAGGGCATGGCCAGTATCAGTGCAGTACTAAAGAGGATGATAAGAAAGGGTTTGTTATGCTTCATGGAGCGCTCCTATTAATGATGTGTTGCTCTAGGGCAGCATTAAAAGGGATGGCTCTAGCGAAGCAGGGGAGTAAAAAGGGCGGGGTGCTGATGAAATATGGCAAGATTATGGCAATCCCCGAGGACGGGGATTTATTCCTGCAAGCGGGCAATAAATTCGGGTATTCTGCATCGAACTTAATATCACCACAGTGTCCGTAAATAACTGTTTTTATTCGGCAAGTTCAGAGCAAAGAAAACTTAAAAAGACTGAGATGAGTAAACGTATCGCCATCGTTGAAGACGAAGCCGCCATCCGCGAGAATTATGCGGATGTCCTTCGCAAGCAGGGCTACGAGGTGCTGACTTACCCTAACCGACGCAAGGCAGAAGATGCCTTCAGCACGCGCCTGCCGGATCTGGCTATAATCGATATTGGGCTGGAGGATGAAATTGATGGCGGGTTTGCCCTGTGCCAGAACCTGCGCACCATGTCGAAAACACTGCCCATTATTTTCCTGACTGCCCGCGACAATGATTTTGACACGGTCAGCGGCCTACGTATGGGCGCCGATGACTACCTGACCAAGGATATCAGCCTGCCGCATCTTGCGGCGCGCATTGCAGCACTGTTTCGTCGGCAGGAGGCTATCGGTAAACCCACGGCACCGGAAAGCCTACTTGAGCGTGGTAATCTGGTTATGGATCTCAGCCGCCTGACCGTCGCCTGGAAGGGTGAACTGGTGGCACTGACCGTGACCGAATTCTGGATGCTACATGCGCTTGTAAAATTTCCCGGCCATGTGAAAAGCCGTGATGTGCTGATGCAGGAATCGAAGATTTACGTGGACAACAGTACCATCACTTCGCATGTTAAACGCATGCGCAAGAAATTCATCCAGAGAGATTCTGAGTTCGACTGTATAGACACCGTGTATGGCATGGGCTATCGCTGGAACGATTAACGTCGGCAACCTTCAATGAATGCCCTGGTGAAAAATCTTTTCAGTATACGATCCAAGCTGCTCCTGCTGTCGCTGCTGCTGTTCGTGATCCCCTGGCTAGGTTACAGCTATATCTTGGAGATGGAGCAGTACCTGAGCCGAGGCCAAGAACAGACCGTGCTGGGTACGGCGAGAGCATTGTCCACTGCGCTGAGTGAACGCCCAGAGCTGTTTAATGAAAGCAGCTTCAGTCGCCGGGAGGAGAATGACTCCCTTTACGTGTACCCGGTGTTTCAGTCGCTCAGTATCGAAGACGGCACGCTGTCAGACTGGCAGGACTACCGCCAGTACGAGCAGCACTTCGAGGCTTCAAGCCTGATCCCCAATCCTGAGAATCCGCTCAGCTCCATTCCCGGGGAAGAAGTCTTCGGCGACCTACTGCGCTTTCGTCTTATGGTGGGGGAGCATGATGACAGCCTGTTCATTTACTTGCGCGTGCTGGATGAGCATGTGGTCTACCGCAGCCGTGATGGCCTGCGCGTGGATCGCAGTGACTCGGTCAGGCTTTCACTCATGAACCGTGACGGTCTTTTCGAGCGCTACGTGATAGCGCCCTACGATGACCGTGTGGTATACCCCTTTCGCATAGGCACTGACATCATGGATTTCTCCGCGCTTGAGCACGAGCCCCGCATCAGTGGCAGCTGGCGCATGATCCCGGAGGGTTATGAACTGGAACTGCGCATGCCGATTGCCATGGTAGGCAACCAGTTCGGGCTCGCCGTTTATGACGTGGACAACCCGATAACCCGCCAAGTGACTTCCATGGTGGCTACGTCCGGATTGGATGATCCACAGGCGCTTGGCCCCCTGCGCAGACCAACTCCGGAAATCGATCGCATTGTTGCCGGTATGGGACATACCAACTCACGCGTGCAGGTGGTAGACCGCAGTCAGCGTATTCTCCTGAGCGTGGGAGATATTAAAACGGCTACGGGCTTTGTATTAGCAAGCGAGGAAGAGGCCGGCGGTTTCCTTGACTGGCTGGGCAATATCCTGCATCCCATTTATGACACCTTTCTCATTAGGCCGACCTCTGACTTTGTTGATGATCTTTACCAGAATGGCATGGTGGGCAGTGACCACCTTGTGCTGCCGCTGACCGGGCAGGCGACGGTAAATTACCGGACCATTCTTAACGACAGTTCGGCAAGCGGTTCGACCCGCATCTTAGAAGCGGCTTACCCCGTTCTGGCCGACGGAGAAGTGCTAGGTGCGGTAATCGTCGACCAGAACATGAACGGCATTCGCACCTTCCGCAACCAGGCCCTCGAAACACTGATTGATACCATGCTAACAATCATGGTCTTTACCATCGCGGCCCTGTTCATCTTTGCCAGCTCTCTTACTGGGCGCATACGCGGGTTGCGCAACCAGGCCGAGATGATCATCGATGATGCCGGCCGCATCACCAACACCATCGAGCCTTCTCGCAGTGCCGATGAACTGGGTGACCTGCACCGCTCCTTTGCCAGTATCGTCGATCGGCTAAGCCAGTACACGAACTATCTGGAAAACATGTCCTCCAGACTTTCCCATGAGCTGCGCACTCCGGTAACGGTGGTGCGCTCCTCGCTGGAAAACCTGGAGATCATAACAAAAGAAGAGGGCGCGCAGGTTTATATCCAACGCGCCGAAGAGGGCATTACCCGTCTTAACCTGATCCTTACCAATATGAGTGAGGCGGCGCGTCTTGAACAGATTCTCCAGTCGTCAGAAAAGGAAGAGACTGAAATTAACAAGGTGATAGATGCCTGCGTAGAGGGGTATCAGCAGATTTACTCCAATGTGGAATTTGAAAGCAAAATCTCTATTGCCCCGGTGCGCATCCTGGGCAATCCGGACTACATTGCCCAGTTGATGGACAAGGTGGTCGCCAACGCCGTGGAATTTTCAGAACAAGGCAAGCCTATTCGAGTGGCCTGCTACGAGGACAACGGCGAGGCAGTTGTCAGTGTTGCCAATTCCGGCCCTTACTTGGACCATGACATGAAAGACCGAATCTTTGATTCCATGGTCTCGGTGAGACCGGAAAGTAAAAAGAAACAGCCGCATCTTGGCATGGGTCTGCACATCGCCCGCATGATTACCGAATTTCACCAGGGTTATATCTATGCGGATAACCTTCTTGAAGAAGAAGGTGTTATTGTTGTGCTTCGTATTCCTCTGATATAGAGCATTTCCTGAGCAGTACACACTAAAATGGATCACCCCACGCTGCTCACCTTTGTGGTGAGTTATTTTTTTATCGCGCTCAGCCCGGGGTTTTGCATGACACTGTGCATGACCATGGGTAGAAGTATAATGTGCCGATATTTCTACGCATGAATACCAGGGCGACTAATATGAGTTATCTGAGAGCGAAAGAGGTCAGTTGCTATGGCGTTGGGCGTGGAACTAATGCTGAGGGTGTCTCACTTAGCTTCGGTGCCCACAGTGACCAGAAGCGCATCCTAGAGCAAGAGCTTTACCGCTTTGTGTAGGCCGTGAATTAAATTGTGGTAAAGCTGTCGGCAGCGGAATAGTTTATTCCTTCATTACGGCCTGCAGCTTGTCGGGGTCGCGCCACTTGTTGCTTCGCAGGCGCGAAACGAAGACGGCGCAGATGCCGAGGATCATCAGCACAAAGCCCATCCAGCTAACCCGCGGACCAAAATCCAAGACCTTGATGATAAAGAACTGCGCCACCAGCATAGCCCAGTGTAGGGAAACCGACGCAAACATGATCCAGCGCGTATCACCGGCACCGCGCAGCACACCCGAGGCAACCTGCAGTATTCCTTCCAGCAGCACGTAGCAGGACAGTCCAATCATCATGAAGCGGGCCAGGCTGCGAATCTCCTCGGCCTGGTCTTCGTAGAAAATAAATATCTCCACCAGCTGGTTCCTGAACAGGATGAAGAAGATAAACAGGAATGTGGAATAGCCAATACCCAGGATGCAGCCCGCCGAGGTCACCTCGTTTGTTTTTGTCATGTCGCCGGCTCCGACAAAGCGCCCGATCATGCTCATGATGGCAATGTTTAGGCCAAGCAGGGGGACGAAGGACAGAATGTCCCAGTTAAAAACAATGGTGGCTGAGGCTGCCTCCGGTATTCCGTAAGACTGGAACATCAACAGGAACAGGTTGAAGGCGGCGATGTTGAGAAACATTTCCATGCCCGAGGGGAAGCCCAAGCGAATGTAGCGGCGACTGATGCCGGCATCGAAGACTAAGGAGTCACCGATAAAAAATTTCTCACGTTTGTCTTTGGCCAAGTAAAAGGCGAGGTATAGCGTCATGGTAAAGACCATGCTGGTGACCGAGCCGAATGCGGCACCGGCAATCCCTAATGCAGGTAGTCCGAGCTGGCCGAACACCAGCATCCAGGTGAGAGGTATATTGAAGAGCACACCGGCTACGTCGCAGATCATGACCGTGCGAGTCTGCCCAATCCCTGAGAAGAAACAGGACAGGCAGGTGCGTGCCATCATTAGGCTTCCGGCCAGTGTCATGATGACGTAATAGGTTTCTTCCTCAACCACCTGGGCCGGGTCGTGTTCCATCGCAGCGAACATCCCTTTACCGATGAAGGCAAGGACAAAGAAAATGGGCATGCAGGCAACCGAGAGAATCAACCCCTGGGTTATGACCTTTGAGCACTTGCCGTCTTCTCCTGCCCCCATGTACTGCGCCACCAGTGCGGTGGCGTACGCGAGGATGCCGTTGGGTAGTGAAATGCTGAAGTACCAGGCGACACCACCGCCGAGAGCGGCAGCCATATGTGTCGGACTGATCTGCGCCATGAACCAGCGGTCGGTGAAGATCATGAGGGCAAACGCGCCCTGTGACACGACCATGGGAAGTGCCATTTGAAGCAACACGGAAAGGGTCTGCGGATTAAACTGCCAGTCGCGCAACATCAAAAAGTTCGCTTCTCTAAATGATAAGTGGATTGAATAATGGTGGAGAGGGCGGGGATTTTAGAGGAGCAAGTAGTAAGGAGCAAGGAAGTAAACTAAAAAGAAATACTGAAAATTCTTATAGGAATAAAAAAGGTCTGTTAAAAATTTGTTTAAGGGCTCAGACTACCATGTCTCTTGTCTCTTGTTTTTCGTCCTTAAAAAGGGGAAGAGTCCTCAGCCAGCTCAAGTCTGGAATGCGGCGTTTTGAAATCCAGCGTCGGTCCCACTGGAATAATCAGGTGCGGGTTCACCGTGTCGTGGCTGCCGAAGTAGTGCGCCTTGTTGTAGTCGATATCCACCGTGTCGGCGATGCCGGGTAGCTCGTAAATGTCGCGGGTATATCCCCACAGGTTGGGGTAATCGACGATGCGCTTTATTGCGCACTTGAAGTGACTGACATAAACCGAGTCAAAACGCACCAGCGTGGGGAAGAGGCGGATGTCGGCCTCGGTCAGTTTGTCGCCCAGGAGGAAGCGTTTGTCACTAAGCCTTGCTTCAAGCTTATCAAGGGTGTCGAACAGCGGGATAACCGCCTCTTCGTAGGCTTCTTGGGTGGTGGCAAAGCCTGAGCGGTAAACGCCGTTGTTAACGCTGGGATAAATCCACTCGTTCAGCGCATCGATTTCCTCGCGCATGTGCTGTGGGTAGAAGTCGCGGCTGCTCTCGCCACCGATGTCATCAAATTCAGTATTGAACATGCGTATGATTTCGCTTGACTCGTTGCTGACTATGGTCTGGCGCTTCTTATCCCAGAGCACGGGAACGGTGGCCCGGTCGCTGTAGTCAGGATCAACCAGGCGATAGAGCTCGTATAGGTATTCAATGTATTCATCGCCATCGCCATCACCCGAAAAGATGCGCCCGGCGTCGGGCTCGTAAGTCCAACTGTCTGGGCCCATGTAAGAGTTCGAGTTGGATACGCTGATCATGTCCTCTAAGCCCTTGAGTTTGCGAAAGATAAGGGTGCGGTGAGCCCAGGGGCAGGCCATGGAGATAAAAAGATGATAGCGGCCGGCCTCGGCCTTGAAGCCACCGACGCCTGTGGGGCCCGGTACACCGTCATGGGTTATCCAGTTGCGGAAAAGCGCGTCGTGACGCTCAAAGCGGCCGCCAGTGGACTCGGTGTCGTACCACTCGTTTAGCCAGACCCTGTCCTTTCTTATCTGCGCTTTTTTCATGACTGGTATTCAAACATCTCGTTGCGGTGGTGGAGGGTGAGGCGATTGCCTGACTCACTCTGCTCCGTCCGGCCAATCACCTGAGCATCGATGTTAAAGCTGTTGGCAACGGCAATAATCTGCTCAGCATCGTTCGGGTCACAGTAAACTTCCATGCGGTGGCCCATGTTGAAGACTTTGTACATTTCTTTCCACTCGGTTTTGGAGGCCTCCTGGATTGCCTTGAATACGGGCGGCGTGGGAAAGAGATTGTCCTTGATGAAGTGCACGTTGCCGCTGCCGAATTTAATGCACTTGGTTTGCGCGCCACCGGAACAGTGAATAAGTCCTTTAATGAGACCGGGATGTTCACCCAGCAGCTTGTATATGACCGGGGCATAAGTACGCGTCGGGCTGAGGATGGCTTCGCCAACTGTCAGGTTGGACTCAGGCAGGGGGCTCTCCAGCTTGTATGGGCCGCAATACATCAGAGAAGGATCCACGTTGCTGTCGAAAGATTCCGGGTAATGCTGGGCGTAGTACTTGCTGAGCATGTCGTGCCTGGCGCTGGTCAGGCCGTTGCTGCCGATGCCGCTGTTTTCCTTGTTCTCGTAAGAGGCCCGGCCAGTGGAGGAGAGCCCGACAATAGCGAGGCCGGGTTTGATCTCATCGCCGGTGATGACGTCTTTCTTTTTCATGACTGACACCGCTACGCTGTCGACCACGATGGTGCCGGTGAGGTCGCCTACGTCGGCGGTTTCCCCGCCGCCGCTGTATATGTTGACGCCAAAGTCGCGCAGCTGGGCCAGAAAATCCTCACCACCCTTGATCAGCGCGCCGATCACCTCGCCGGGGCAGTTGAGGGCGTTGCGGTTGACGGTGTTGGACAGGAGAATGCGGCCGTTCACGCCTACGCAGAGCAGGTCATCGAGATTCATGACGATGGAGTCCTGGGAGATGCCGTGAAACACCGAGGTGTCGCCTGTTTCCTTATAGGCCAGGTAGGCAATGATGGACTTGGTGCCGCTGCCATCGGCATGGATGACATTGCACTGTTCCGGGTTACCGGTTAGGTAGTCCTCAGTGATCTTGCAAAAGGCATTGCTGAACAAGCCGTGGTCGAGGTTTTCGACGATCTCATGTACCTCTGTTTTGTCGGAGGAGACACCGCGGGCCTGATAACGGCTGGCATTGTCGTTCACCGAGGCGGCGTTTTTGGCAACCAGGTAGCCGCTGCGGTCCTGGGCAATAATTAGCCCGCGAAATTCGAGCTGGCGCATTGCCTTGACGACCGTATTGGTGGCCAGTCCGTATTCGGCCGCCAGGCTGCGGATGCTGGGCAGCTTTTCACCGGGTTTGAGATCACCCGTGTTTATCTGGAAGTGGATCTGGTCAATGATTTGCTGAAAAACGGGGGTGGAGGAGTCGGTTTCGATCTCAAGCTTCATGATGTTAGTGATTTCCGAGGGAGATTAATCTGTATCACAGAGATGATACAGAAGGTCTGCAGCCCCTACAACCCCTGAGCTGCAGGATTGGTTATTATTTACTGAATCGGCATCCTGTGAGGGCGATCCGCCGGAATATGCTGGTCAATCGCAGTGAGAATGATGGCTGCCATGGCGTAGTCGCCCATGATGGCCGCAATCTCCAGGGCACCCTGTTGCCCGAACAGTGACACTGCTTCAGCCCAGGTTTCGGCGCTCAGGGTATGGTTACGAAATATCTCGCGGCCGTAACGAATAATCAGGCTTTCGCTTGCCGGCAGGCTGTCTGTGTCCAGGTGATGCTTGATGACATCAATATGCGCCTGGGGCACGTCTTCTGCCAGGGCCAGGGCTTCGTGTGCTGCCCATTCGTACTGCTGGTCCAGTTCTCTGGCGGCGACGAGGATCGCCAGCTCAATTAGTGGGCGGCCGATTATGCTGTCGTAGCGCAGGTACTTGTTGATCAGATCCATACCGTCAGCCACGCGGGGCATATGGACGGAAAACATGGCGGGCCCGTAGATCGGACCAGGATTGTTGAGGCCAACGACGCGATCGTAAATGTCGCGACCGTATTCATTCATGGTCGTGGGATCAGCCGGGGACAGGCGCGAAAGGGTGTCCTCGCGAACATCGGGGGGTAGGTTGTCCACCTGTGCCAGAGCCGAACTGGTTAGCAGTAAGCCGTTGATAAGTAGAAGCGAGAGTGAGCGTAGGTGCTTAGGCATATGGATTCCTCCTGATTATCGTTATATGCCCAGTCTACCCAAGGCGTTCTGGTTTTCATACGCCTGCGCTTAAGCTACATTGAAAACATGATCCACGAAGAGATTGAAATCCTTTTTCAAGAGATAGATAGCATCGAGGGCAATATCACCAAGGTTGCCCCTGGCCACGGCGGCAGCATCAATCAGAGTTATCTCGTTACTCTCGACACTGGCCAGTTACTATTTGTTAAAACCCATTCCAACACTTCTATCCCCGGTATGTATGAAGCCGAGGCAAAGGCGCTTAATCTTTTAGCCGTTCACGATGTCATCGAGGTGCCTCGATCTATTCATGCTAGTAATGATTACCTGGTCCTGGAAGCTTTTCACGAAGGTATGCCCGCTTCGGACTGGCAGGAGCAGATGGGCAGGGGGCTAGCACTGCTGCACCAGCTTACACGTTCATACCAGTTTGGCTTTGAGTGTGACAATTTTCTTGGCACGACCCCCCAGGAAAACACCTGGCGCGATGATTGGATAACCTTTTGGCGCGAGCAGCGCCTGACACCCCAGTTGGCACTTTATGCAAAGGTGGCTGGTAAAGGAGAGTCGCTACTGACAAAAGGTGAGCAACTGCTAAACCGTCTTGATGAGGTTCTTGTCGCGGATCCTGAGCCGGGTGTGCTCCTGCATGGGGATCTTTGGTCAGGCAACGCGGCTGCTAATGCCGAGGGGGCACCTGTAATTTACGATCCGGCCAGCTATTACGGTCACAGGGAAGCGGAGTTTGGCATGATGCGGCTGTTTGGCGGATTTGGTCCTTCATGTGAGGCGGCATACCAGGAGGTATGGCCTTTGCAGCCCGAGTATAATCGGAGGGTTGCGGTTTACGTTCTATACCACCAGCTTAATCACCTAAATATCTTTGGAGATAGTTATTACCCCGGCTGTTTATCGACTCTAAAAAATATAATCTAAGGCCTGGGTGGTGGGCCTCCGCCTTGACCGCCTTTTTGAAAAGAGTCATTAGGTGTTCCCATGTAGCAACCAAGGATGTAAGGAAACTTATCAATTACATAGTAACCGTACACCCCATTCACTATCATGCCATTACATTGGTCTAAGTCGCCAGAACCCTCTATGAACTCGTAGTCATCTCTATAGGTGCCATCATATTCACCGCCGGGGTCACCATCACCATTTGGACGCGCACCAGACTTTAATTGATAACTGCTCTCAGCTTTTCGAACTACCCCATTGTCATCGAAATATGAGCCATAGATAGGGAAACCATCTGCGGCGAATCCAACAAGAGGTGATACTACAGCTTTATCAAAATCAAATAGTGCCATAGGGTTTCCGTGATAATGATAGGCACCATTAGGCTGGGTGTGGGCATTATGAATGTCTGTTCCAAATCGGTTGTTTGGGGACATGGGGTCAAATCTCCAGGGCTGATTTATATCATTGCAACCAATTCTCTCATCGCCAATCCCAAAACAGGCCGCTGCAAAAAGATCGACTTTTACTCCATTCAAGAGGATGGCGTTGTCTGAGTCTAAAGTAAGTGAGGTCGGCGAAACCCCGGCCACTGGTCTGGATGTAATTGTGTATATATTTTCAACTGCTGAGACTGGTGTTGCAAAAGAACCACCTTCACCGAAGTTGTGATTTGGGATGCCATTACTCGTAAATGTGCATGATTGCTCTTCAACACTTATCACGGTGTTGCCCTCAAAGGTAAGGCTACGATTAACATCGGCAACGTTTGAAACATATTCCCCGGCATACTCGGCGCAATTTGCGCTGCGGTTGGAGAGAATTATGTAAGTGATATCTAAGGGTTCCTTGGGGCTTGAGTCCTCTTCGCCCTCACTTATAAAAAAAAAATACTGCCTAGATAAATTATGCCGCCCCCCTTGTCTGGGCGAGAGTAGTAGACGCCGCCGTCGCGGGTAGCTAGGTAGATCTTTGTGTCTTCGTAGTAGCGCACCAGATAACCCTGGTAATCGACATTTTTAGCACCTGCGGGTGAAAAAAACTGTGGATAGTTTGTTTCGGCCCAGCTGAACAGGCGGTTTGAGTCTTCCAGACTTTGTGAATGACCCGCCACACTTGCCGAAAGACAAAACAAGAACAATATAATGCGCATATTGGTTACTCTATGAATGTAGACCAGTTACTTATAACGTCGGGGCCGTGTTTTGGTTTACAGTTCTTTTATTAGACAGACAGCCGAGCCAGAACGCGCTTTTTAGTGAATGGGTACATGGTCATGCGTTTACCGGTGGCATCAAAAAAGGCATTGGCGATT
>Ga0181583_10003325_pt1 | contig 11784 bp, 5 predicted proteins | sample 071ome_31_FD_132461 | JGI IMG/M metagenome (GOLD analysis project Ga0181583, IMG submission 132461) | Coastal salt marsh microbial communities from the Groves Creek Marsh, Skidaway Island, Georgia - 071405CT metaG (megahit assembly) | ecosystem: Environmental > Aquatic > Marine > Intertidal zone... | reverse complement strand
GTGCGCGACTGTACTTTCAACGAGACTCATCACGGATTTCGAGGTTACTTCATTCCGTCCAATCAGGCTTGGAAGCGATTCTTTCTCAAAACGCACCTGACGAAAAAGGAAGTTTTTGCTGATGAATTTTTTCTCCTCAGCGTGCTACTGTATGGTGAAACACAACTTGTCGACGCACAGGCACCAGTCAGTTTGGCTTCGTACCTTTCAACGAGCTTCACGCAGGACGAACTATTGAGACCGACGGGCGCATCTTCGATCTTGAGTACTTTTCCTGGACAAATTGAAGTCGGTGCTTTGCGATTGGACGTGGATATCGCAGCAATCCGTTCACGTTACGTCAAGGTGATCGGAACACGCACGGCAAGCCGACGATTTGAAAACGCAGCAGTCGTGATTGTCTCTGATGTTCTATCATGCACTGGAGTGGTGCACGTTACGGATGATGTGCTCATTCCACCGACACTCACAGCTTTCCGCCAGCTTTCATTGCGAAATGAGCTTTCAATTTTTACAGAGATGCTCCGAGCACCCATCAATAGTGAAATTCTCCTAGAGTTGGATACCCCCACAGAGAGCAATATTTTCGTTGACAGCGTCGTATTCGCTCCCACCGATTATGCCATACGCCTCATGCTGAATTATGTGGGATGGACGCTAGAAGATGTATTCCAGCCACGTCGAGCCAACCTCCTGCAACAATTTGTGACTTACCACATCGTGAGTACTCGCACTGCACAGGGAACACCAGAAAGAATTGACTTTCGCGTGGGCCTCGGTCCTGAAGTCCATCGAATCGCGACACGACTCAATTATCCAATACTTTCAAAGCCGAACGCGAATAGATTCACGGGAACATCCATACCGAAGTCTATAACCGTGCTGTCTCGCAGGCATTCACCGACAAAGTTCAAGCTATTTCAGTCACGAGTGACGCTGCAAGGGCGATTAAATTCGGCCAAGTTCATAGAAAACGATGTGCTATCCACGAACGGAGTGTTTGGAATCGTTGATTCAGCGTTGATTCCGCCGACTGATGAATTCAGAATGAGTTTATACGACAGAGTGTTGCGCACGACGACGCTACGCGTCTTCAGGGAGATAACGAGCATTCTTGGTTTAGAGCGCGAGCTACTCGTGCAAGGATTCGGCGAAGGGGACTCCACCGTGTTTGCGCCGAATGATAAAGCTTGGTTTCTCGCACTAGCCGAACTGATGATGACCAGTGAAGAAGCCGTGAACCACGCAACGGCGGTATTGTACGATATAATTATGCTCACCATCTCCTCGAGGCAAATGGTAATGAACAACGTGGAAAACGAGTTTTACGACCCGTGGCAATCGAAAGACGCACGGCACGGCGACGTGCTAACTAGCGTACTCTCGACGTACACAACGGTACGATGATTGTAGCGCATCGGATACCTTTCAAATAATTAATTAATTTTATTCACGTGCAGGATGAAAACCATCTAACCATCGCAGTATTCGAGGGGTGCATCGGCTCATTCTGCAGTGCACAGAGCGGAGTCATAGCCGCGCCTCGAATCCTGGGTCCTGACATTACCGAAGGGCCGATAACACGGTGAGCGAATACCTCCCTCTATTAATGCTACAATTTATTTCACAAGATTCAGGAGGGAAAATAATTTTGCGCGCATTGTTTCACCGGTACGTTGAAATGCGTCGTGTGCACGAATGAAGATCCGTAACATTGCGATTAGGATATGGCTACTGGACAGCACGCCCTGAATGGCGAGCTCTACGTGGTAAATAAATTATTTCAAATTAAAAAAATAATTATTTCAAATTTTTTCGCTTGCGTCTTCTAGATCGACAAGGTGATCTTACCTCGATTTGGAGCACGTTGCAGAACAGCAGATTTTACTTACCGCTACGGTCACGCGTTTGAGCTGACTGGGAGCCTTATTCGTCGATTCAATCAATGTTCAGCCCTTCCTTGCTCCTACGATTTTCCAGGTGCGAATTAAATGCGATAATTATTTTTGAAATTATTTTGCCCGTGATGCGCCTTGCAGGAATCGAGACTTACGAGTGAATGCATCGCGGGCGCAGGCTTATTCAATCGCATTGGTCGTCGGGTTTCCCTGGAAGTCGTCGTCACGTACAACGCGCTTCCAATTTGTGATCCCTGGTGTTTATTTATTTCTTGGTGGTGGTGTGTTCCGTGCACTGGTACCGTGGCTCAAACAATCATCACCATTGGAGGATGTGCGCCGTATCAGCCTTTATGTGGAGGTTCTCTCGTGGTCGTCGTCACGGATGCGGGTGAAGTCCGTTTCGGTGCGCAGACGTATTTCGATTCCTTTAGCAACTTGCCACTCAGCGGTGGCGGCGGACTCAGAGTCATCGACGTCACGGTGCCTGGTAGAGGATTCGTAGCTCGTGATGGAGCGCGGTTTAAAATTCTTTGCACGTACGACGGTGCTTCGAACACCACAAAAATATACATAAACGACAAACTTCGAGGCATTGCAGATCCCTACGTCATGGGACAGTTCAATTTTCAACCGTTTTATAACGTCTCGGGCAACTTGCACGAGAAGATCACCCTCGGCGATTGCGTACACAACCAAGTTCTTAGATACGGGGAGACCATGAGCGATATTCAACAGATGTATGGGCTATACCAAAACACTCCAATCACGCGAGATGGTACACTCCCGGCCGCGGGGCAGTACGCCACATATGACGCATCACGGGTATTGGGAGGTTCCCGGCCACTCCAATTTTTTCTCAGATGGACGGGAACGATTGACGAGGTTTACGTGTATTTCGACAACGGACTACAACAAGGAATACGATACCCGTCGACATGTGCGCACGCTGCCCCTTTAGAACCTGAATCCGACGACGACGTAAATCCATGAAGTTGGTGCTCAGATGAATCGAATCGGCTGCTAGAGCGCCACTTTGTACAGACGGACAACCTACTGTAATCACATTTCCAAAACTACGTAGCTAATAGATTTCTAAAGTATTTAAGAGTGATGTTGCCAACTTGACAGATCCATCGCCCTCTTGTGAAGCTCCACACTCGGGGAGTATATCGGAGAGAGGAGGAAGACTGAACTGTTCAGTGTACTTTGGTTCCTTCGTGCACCAACAAGGAGTCGGCACTTCCATCGGGACGCGAGCCTGAGCCTTCATTTTGACTGAATATAACCAGACCTCATCGCTATTAACCTTTGCCAGGGCAAGCATGGTTTTTGCCGCCGCGAGACGCAATGCCGTCGTCCCTTGCGTTGAGAGGTTTCCGACAACCGGCACCGCTGACGCCACGACGTCTTGCAGCGCTCGCTGAGCATCAGCGGAGTCAGCGATCGATTCTAGCGTCTCGCAAATCATGATGCGAATAATGTTCGTCAATTCTATAGAAATATCCCAATCGGAACTGAATTCAACATCATTGGAGTCCTTCACAGTGAGCAAGTCGAGCGGACGATTCTTCTTCTCAATGTGACCAACTCCTTGCGTCAACACGCGCATTAAAATGGGCCACAAGTCTGAGTTTAAGCGTTTGGAGATGAACTCACCACCGCTGCACCGCGCCATGGTGAGTAAAAGTTTCAAGCTTGCCTCGAACGCTTCGGCTTCGATGGAAATCTGAAAGCGAGTACTCAGAGATAGTACCAAATGAGGCCAAAGGTTATGAATGTGCGGTAGAACGCGCGCATCCTTGTACAGCGAAGCGATATCAAAAGGCATTGATCCTCTGCTACCGTAAGCCTTGAGTACCTTTAAAATGAACTTTTCGTGTGTCAGCGTCGACTCTGCTGAGCTCAGACACTCTATGGCGAGCCCACAAGCTGAGGCGGACAAGGTTCGAACGCCTCCGTGAGGCGTCTCTAAGAACGTGCTCATGGATCGTAAAACGTCCACTGCACAAGAAACCATGGACTGTATGGAACGAACCCGTTCAAGAGAGTTGAACTTTGTCGTTTCGATGTCTTCGGGTAGAATTTCGGTCAATTCCTCCGTAAACACTTCCGTCAATTCGTCGTCGCTATCCGGCTCCGTCGGGTGCGCACTTTTTACGCGCTCTGCGACAGTTTTTGACTGCGTCTGAATGACTTGAAGCTCGAGAAACACCGCTGAGCAGTACTCTTTTGTCACGAGTAGAAAATTTTCTGTGTGCGCGTGATTCTTCTCTCGATTCATGATCAAGAATGTACGCAGTGCCAGACGAACGGGTTCGGCGAGTAGCTTCACCATGTGCTTCGCAGCTCCCGTTCGTCTTAAAATTGCCTCAAAGAGTTGCGGGGATCTTGAATGTTTTTCGAGATGGCGGATTTGTCGAGACAACATGTCAATCACATAGTCCGCATTTGCTGTGACGAGTTCTCCGATGGGAGAATCAGTCTCACCATGTGCCGTGTATTCGCCGCTCTCGGCGATTGTTTTCAAAACGACACCCGCAGTTTCTCGGACGTCGACTGAGAGATCACCCAACTTATCCAGCAATGGGCAGAGCACAGAGGTTAAGAAAACACTATTCCGAATGTAATCAGCGCCGAGACTTTCTCCGATGATACCGAGCCCCTCCATCAACACCTGGAGTAAGAGAGCCGTGTCGGGGTCCCTCGTATCCATCTCCCAAGCGCTGCTGCACACGTACTCCTCGACGACTAAACCTGCGAGGCGAAGTAGGAAGCTTTTATCCACTCGTGAATCATTCATGGCACCATAGACGAGCTCGTTGAGAGCAATGATGTGAGCGGTTGCATTTCTTTGCCACGCTCCAGGCGTAGCCAAACCGCTAAACTCGTCGGTGTCTCGCAGAGTGCTCAAGAAAAATTGAGCCATCGGAACGAGGTAAGACTCCATAGATGCTTCGTTCGTCATCGATGCCGCTTTCCCGAAGAATCTCAGTATTTTTGCAAAGGTTTCATACATCGAAGATTCGGGAAAGTACCGCAACCGCTGTACCTTTCGAGGTAACTTTTTCACCGTCGTCGCGCCAACTTTTTCCAAGTCGATCAAGCTTATCGCCGGCGCGGATCGATATCTCTGATTTCTGGTTGAATCGTGAGATTCAATCAAAAGGCATTGAACGATCGTAGAGCACACGGAGTTTCTCACGCTTGGACTGGACAACAGTGCATCTTTGAAACACATTTCACCTGAGAATTCAAGCGCGAGCAGTAGACGCTGAAGTTGAGGGCCAGTCTCGTCGTTCGATAGGCGAAGGTTTTCCGCGACGGAAGACAGATCATTTTTTATGATTGCGTTCAGGCTATGCTCGTTCAGATGACCGAGACGTCTGAGAGACGTTAACTCATCGACCGCGAGGGACGACACATCCGTCCAGTTGTCGCCCGCTAGCGTCAACAAGACTCCCAACATTGAACGAGTTCCCGAGTCTAGAACGTTTGAACATTCACGTATCAGACTGCCGGCGGATTTGACAATCTGCTTTCGCACGCTCGCACGATGATTTTTTACCAAATGTGGGATCGTCCCCTCCAAGGCTTGCGTCACCCGCGGAGTCGTAAACTCCAACCACTCGTCGTCTCGGACGACCTCGGGGATTTCCCTCCCGTCGCCGCAGGGAGGAGATTTTTTAACAGGATCCCGCGTCTCATTCGCACCGTCGTCGCTCGCCATGCCGTTCACAATTTTATCCAAGGCCGCTCGCCACTCGTCGCCGTCGATCGGTGGAGCGTCCCGTCTCGCGGATGGATACAAACCGTCGTTGAGAACGCACGTGACGAGCGACGTCATGGCGCTGAGCGCGTACTCAACCCCGTCAGAACCAGTGCCACTGGGTCCAGCACCCACGTTCGGGCGAACACCACTCGCAGCCGCCAGCGCGTTCGTCAATCCGCTCACGACGCCCGGTAGGAAAAACGCGAGCGCGTCGGCGTCGGCGACGCACCGAAGCAATTCGTCGAGTGTTTGCAGCGCGCTCGACCGCAAATGTTTGCTTCCCAGAGACCCCGCGGCGGCTTCGTCGTTCGCGATCGTCAAGAGCACCGAAATCATGTACCCCACCATGGACGCCGTGTCCCTTCTCTTCAGCGCCGCATGCGCGTGGGTTGATCTTAAGAGCGCTCTCGTCGTCGATAAAAATTCGGCGCACGTCGTCTCGTACTCTCCCCGTCGAGGCGACACCACGCACCGCAAGAGATGCGTAAACGTGCGAAACACCAAATACTCATCACACGCATCTCCACACACCGATATCACTCGTCCCATCGTCCGCGCGACGCTCTCCAACGCACGCTTTATCCTCGCCGCGTCCTTGGGCGCCGCGCTCCCACCCGCGTCTTCACCCTCTCCGAGCCAGTCCCCGTACGCCATCAACACCTCCAAACACGGCATCAACACCCGTTTAAACGTCTTCACATCGCTCGGGTCCACTCCCGGCGCGTCCACGAGCGCTCCCAATCGCTCCACCGCGCGTTGAACGTCCTCCGCGCCGTCTGTTCGTCCCTCGCGCGTCGCCAGTCGCAGAGACACCGCGCGAGACGCGTACGCGAGCGCGTCGTTTCCATCCACCTCGAGCGTCCCGCGCGCGCTCGTCGACGCCTCGTCATCACCCGTGATGCCTCGCGACGAAACGTCGTCGTCGTCGTCGCGCGTCATCGGTCGTTCGCGACGAGTGCAGATTACAATCGACGACACGACGCGACGACCGATCGATACCGCGTCGACGCGCGCGCGAGGAGACCGAGAGAGAGAGAGAGAGACGAGCCCGGGTCGTCCGCGCCCCCCTCTCGACGCGCGTCCTCGGCCGACCGCGTGTGACGACGACGACGCGGACGCGACGGAGGACGGATGCGCGGGCATCGCGTAACATCTCTGTTACTTTTAAAACGCACACGATACAGTTCAAAACATCTTATATTGTTGCTTGTAGTCCTAACATCGTGATCATCGTGAAGGCGTCCCGGCGGCGGCGCGGCGCGGCGTCGTCGCCATCGCGCGGCGCGGACGGCCGCCATGGGCGAGAAGAAGGCGAAGAAGGAGAAAAAAGAGAAGAAGGAGAAGAAGGAGAAGAAGGAGAAGAAGCGGTCGCGCGAGGAGCGGGAGAGTGGGCGAGACGGTGGTGAGGATGATGGACGCGCGGGCAAGTCTGTGAAAAAAGAGACGGGGGGCGGCGGCGGTGGGAAAACGTTCGGCATGGCGAACGTGGGCGATCGCGCGCTCGCGTCGAGCGGAACAAAGTTTCAGAGAGTGTTTTACGACGCTCCGGAACACTTGCGCGCGATGTCGGCGAGTGATTTGGCGGCGGCGAGAGAAAAGTTGGCTGTGACGCAAGTCGACGGGTTGGAGACGGATTTAGCGCCCGTGTCGACGTTCGCGGATGCTGGATTCTCCAAAGAGTTGTTGAGAGTCACCGCGCAGTTTCAAAAGCCTTCACCGATTCAGGCGCAATCGTGGCCGATCATCATGAGCGGTCACGACATGGTCGGCATCGCGGCGACAGGTTCGGGAAAGACGCTCGCCTTTGGCATGCCGGCGCTGACGCAAATTCGATCTCAACCGGCGTGTAAACCGGGCGAACCGATTTGTCTGGTTCTCGCGCCGACGCGTGAGTTGGCGCAACAGACGGCAAAAGTTTTCGACGACGCTGGTGAGGCTTCGGGAGTTCGTTGCGTGTGCGTGTACGGAGGTTCGCCCAAGCACGAGCAAAAGGCGGCGATGAAAGCCGGCGGCGGCGCCGCGGTCATCGTCGCGACTCCCGGTCGACTTCGCGACTTTATGGAAGAGGGTGTGATCAAACTTCACCGAGTGACCATGCTCGTCCTCGACGAGGCGGATCGAATGCTCGACCTGGGCTTTGAACCCGAAATTCGCGCCATCGCTGGCGCCACAAGAGCCGATCGACAAACCGTCATGTTTTCCGCCACGTGGCCTCAGAGCGTGCAAAGTCTCGCGGCTGAGTTCATGCACGAACCCGTCAGGGTGAGAATCGGCGCTGAGGGCTTAAAGGCTTCCCAGAGCATCACGCAGATCGTCGAAGTGGTCGAGCCGCAAGACAAGGACAGACATTTGGCGCGCGTCATGAAGCAGTATTTGGGCAAGGGCAAGGATGTTCCGAGAACGCTCGTCTTTTGCCTGTACAAGAAGGAATGCGCCAACCTACACATGCGCCTCGCGCGCGAGTGGCCGGCGGTGTGCATTCACGGCGACATGTCTCAGTTCGATCGCGAAAAGTCGGTAGATGCGTTCAAAAAGGGCACGTCGAGAATCTTAATCGCTACCGACGTCGCGGCGCGCGGTCTTGATATCAAGGAGGTTGAGTACGTCATCAACTACACGTTTCCCCTCACCACGGAAGATTACGTTCACAGAATTGGTCGTACCGGACGTGCGGGAGCGACCGGCTTGGCGCACACCTTCTTCACGGTGCACGACAAGGCGCGCGCCGGCGAACTCGTCAACGTGCTGCGAAAAGCCGGCGCGGAAGTCCCCGACGATCTCACAAAGTTCGGTACGCACGTGAAGAAGAAGGAGAGCAAACTGTACGGAGCACACTTCAAGGACGTTGACATGTCCGTCAAGGCTAAAAAGATTACATTTGATTAGACTAACTATACTCCCCCCGGAAAGATTCTTTTGTTGTAGTTTAATTGCCCATTCGTGGCCGAAAGCCGCCCCCGACTTCGACTAAAGAATCTCGTCCTAACACCCCTCTCACTAACGTTTCTGGATGTCGTGATCCACCGTACTTTAATAATTTGTCGCGAAGATGTTCTGCCGCGCCCGGAGCCAAGCTGTCACCCGCAAAGTATCGCGCCCACATGTCTTTTGCCAAGACGTCGGCGTAGAGATACGAATAGTACGTCGCTCCGTACCCGACGAAATGTCCAAACCTGAGCTCCCAATTCGTGCCCGGGACTGGAGCAAAAGAACTGTGTTCGCGCTGTATCGAAGCGGCGAGCTCAGCGATCGCCGTGGATGAAAGCTCGGACGTTTGATTGTGCAATTCGAGATCCGCGAGTGCGAAAACCAGCTGTTGCTGCGTCTCCATCGACTTAAATATGTCTCTCGACTTGCGCAACGTGGCGATCATCCCGTCGGGTATCGGCTCGTTCGTGAGATGATGTCTCCCTAAAAGTTTGAGAGCGTCCGCGTCCCAGGCGAAGTGCTCGAATAAATGACTTGGAATTTCGACAATGTCCATCGGCGCCCTGGTGCCGGACAGGTGTTGGAACTCGGTGTCGGAGAGGACGGAATGCATGGCGTGCCCGAGCTCGTGAAGCAGCGTTTCGACCTCTCCGTGACTGAGTAAAGCTCGTCCACTCGCGGTGTTCGGTGGAAAGTTACAGACGAGCGCGACCGACGGGTGTTGTCGTTCCCGCTCGGACACCATCCGACTGCACTGAATCACAAAGTGCGCGGCGTGATTAAATTTTCCCGATCTCGGCAGTAAATCCAAGTATACCGTCCCGCGCATGTCGCCATCTTTCGTCTTCACCACCAGTTTTTTTAAATCGTCCGTCCATCCCTCACCCGGCGCTAAATCTTCGAGCTCTATTCTCAACCCGAGGACGCGCGCGAGAAGCTCGCCGATTCCCGAAATCACGCCTTTGAGTGGAAAATACTCCGAAATCGCGGACGAATCGAACTCGCACTCGTGCCCGCGAGCTTTGGCCATGAGGTGAGATTTATCAGCCGAGGTGAACACCCTCTCGGTGCTGTATTTACGAAGGATTTTGAGCTCCTCGTTCGCGCGTTCGCGAAGATCGCTCGACAGACTCACGAGGAAATCGCGAACGGCGTCCGGCGTTCGCGCCAACAACGGTGCCGTGGCGAAGCTCGCGTACGTCTCAAACCCGAGCGCCTGGGCGACGCCCGCGCGAGAGGATATCAAATTCGCCAACACATCCTTGTTTCGTTCCGGACCCGCGTTTGCCGCCACGTAGACGTCTCGACGCGCCCCAGCGTCCCCCAGGTGACGCAAAAGCGTCGTCGCGTTCGACGCATCCACGGACCCGGTCCACGTCTTCCCTTCGTCGCCGCTTCGAAACCGTTTTCGCGTCGCGCGCGGGAGCGACGCCACCGCCTCGGCGTCTAATTCGACGCTCCTGACGAAATCTGGACGCACCAAGTTTCGTTGAAACTCCATCCCGAGCTCTAAACTTCTCGACAAGACGGCGTCGAATCCTCGCCTCGCGTCCGCATCGAGATGAATTCCACCTCGTTCAAAATCTTCTTGAAGCGTCAGCGCCACTCTCGCCCCCTCTTCGCTCAGATTCGCGCCGTCCGCCTCGCGAGCGCGCCGCAACGTCTCGTACAAGTCGACATCCGCGTTCAGAGACGCGACGTACTCCTGCAACTCCACGTACGCCCGCTCCGCCGCCGCCACCACTCGCCTCGACGGATGCGTATGTCTACACACCTCCGCCACGTCCACCACTCGACACACCTCGTCCGATATATCGTCCAACGCGCGCACGCTCGCCGCGCTCGGCGTCGCCCGCTTGAGCGCTCGCGCCATGGATTCGCACTTTCGCACCGTCTCCCGCGCCAACCGTTCGAAATCCTCCGCCCGACGCAATCCTCGCAATCCATACATCCCCACTCCCTCTCGCGCACCGTCGCACACGGCCGCGCGCGTCGCCCCCCCCCCCGCATCATCCCGTCGTCTTTCGCGCCAACCGTCTCCCCATCGCCGTCCGAGCGCGCGCCCACACCTCTCATCCCGCGCGACGTCACCGTCGTCCCCGCCTCGACGACCGCTCGACCGCGACGGAGCATCGACACCACGATCATCACCCCGCACACGACGACGACGACGAGATCTCGCACCGACGCCGTCGAATCGTGTCCGCGTCGCTCCCTCTTCACCCATCCATCCATCCATCCATCCGTCCACGTCCATCCGTCCGTCCATCATCACTCGCGCCCCGTTCATACCGTCCATACACACGTACGTACGTACATACATACATACATTCACACGCCTTGTCCAATCACCAACCGCGATCTCGATGCGCTCGACCGCGTCCACGTCCCCGTCGACTCGCGACTCGCGACTCGCGACAGACGTAGACGTAGAAACACTTAGAAGTATTGTGTTACCGGTAGAAATACCTGTACTCAAGAAGAAATAGAAGTAATTAATATCCATTCCATGCCATTAGGGTTGAAGACACACCCCTCGGCCCTGTGACGTCGAGGCGACGCCGCATCGTCGTTTCATCGTGGTCGGTGTCGTTTTCTTGAGTCATGACTCGCCGATTTCGCGATTGTGTCCCTCCGGCGACGCGAGTCGTGGAGACGGGCGTCGTCGCGTCGGGAGATGTCATTTTGATTTCATTTCGTTTCTCGCGCTCCAAGGCGGGCGCGCGCGCGCGTTCGCGCGTTCGTTCTCGCGCGAGTCATGACGCAGGCGCCGCGGAGTCCGCGATCGGCGAGTTCGCCGCGCGGTGTGCGAACGCGCGTCGGGAAGCGAGGGGACGGTGGACGTCGGCGGGAGCGCGAGCGAGCGGTGCGCGCGCTCGTCGTCGGTCGAACGTGGCGCGCGCGCGTGGTGCGGATGTGCGCGCTGTGCGCGCTTTGGGTGAACGCGCGCGCGTATCGAAAGGGTGATGGAGGGTCGAAGGCGTCGTGCGACGCGCGAACGAGGCACCGCGCGGCGAGCGCGTCCGAATCGCCTTCGACTGGGAAACCCGAGGCGGACGCCGGCGTGACGTTGGGCACGGTGATCCGGGGAACGGAGTGGAGCGGACGCACGGCGAACGACCGCGCGGTTTTGAACGCGTTCGACGGTCTGAAACGAGTCGTTGGGGTTGCAAATATCGTAGTTTT
>Ga0181583_10003322_pt1 | contig 11787 bp, 8 predicted proteins | sample 071ome_31_FD_132461 | JGI IMG/M metagenome (GOLD analysis project Ga0181583, IMG submission 132461) | Coastal salt marsh microbial communities from the Groves Creek Marsh, Skidaway Island, Georgia - 071405CT metaG (megahit assembly) | ecosystem: Environmental > Aquatic > Marine > Intertidal zone... | reverse complement strand
TTGATGAAAATGGACCCGTCCGAGCGTCAGCGTACCGCATTGGCGGTGCGCCCGTTCAGCGGGCCTTTGATCATGGGCTCACTTGCGGTGACACTAATCACCGGCATCGGGCAGCTTTTGGTTATGGGGGCGGTGACAGAGTTTGGCGATCTGTTGGTCGGCTACGGCTTGCTGGGCTCGCTGGCATTGGTGGTCGTTGTCGCGTCCGAGGGCGTCGCCGGTCTGCTGCGCCGCCGGATGCGAGCGGCGATCGACGGGTATGATGATCTGGCCTTTCGCCGTGCCGCGGCCAATCACCGAATGTTTAATTCGCTGGTCCTTCTGGGCGTGCTGACGCTGATGGTGGCGATGCGCATGGGTTGGTAACCTTTGGAAAGGAGAGCTTTATGAAAGTCAAATCAATAGCCTTGCTTGGCGGAGTGCTTCTTCTGACCGCCTGCGCCACAGCTCCCTTGGCGGTCGAGGGCACTCGCGGGTTTTTCTGGGGCCTCTTCGACGGAGCCGTCGCGCCTATTGCGTTCGTGGTGTCGTGGTTTTCAGACACGGTGGGGATTTACGGCGTGCCGAACTCGGGCGGCTGGTATGACTTCGGCTTCCTGCTGGGCCTAACCGCGTGGGCAGGCGGAGGCTATGCCGCGAAGAAGAAACGGTAGACACCTTTTGATCTCAGAAATGCCTCGCCCGGCGGCACCGCCGGGCTGCGCCTGCCTGTAACAAACCGCGAGGAATCAAGGGCCGAAGGCCCGCCACGCGAGCGTCATGCTGGAAGCATGTCGTCGACATGACCCGCCCCGTCGCACCTTTGGTGCGCCAACTTTAAGCAGCCCACCAAAGGTGGGGTGGGGCGGCGCTTTTACAGCGTTATCCTCTGAAATGAAACGCTCACAGGTGTTGAGAGATAAACTGCCCCACGACAGCTTCCCGATGCCACCCTGCGGCTCGGCGCTCGCGCGGCTTGAGGATGACCGACCAAATGCGATGCAAAACATCGCATCGCGCACGACCCCGCCCCCCAGGGCGGGCGCGATACGCCCACCCTCGGGATCGGGCGTTAGGATTTTGGCTTTGGTTTGTTAGCCGAGTTATTGATTGGTTTTTTTGCGCCTTCGTTTAGTTTGCCTCTAGTCACGGGTGGTTCGGGTTTTTTCGCCATAGGTTGTCCAATGAATAAAATAAGTAATCGCCAAATGATTGTAGTAGAAGCACTTCGCCACACGGAAGATAGAATCGACGGGCTATTAGGTCATGTAGCGGCAAGTGAGCAAAGAGTTATGCGTTTGGCTGCCGTGAGTGCAGCCATATCAGCATTATTCGCGTCCAATGCTAGTGCATTCCCTTCGCCCGCCATTGTCTTGATAGCGTCGGCGGGAATGCTCTTAGTTGCTTTCAGATCAATTTGGATTCTTAAGCCTCGTCCTGTCGATATTAAGGGGCACACATGGGACGGTTGGAGAGGCCACTACGAAGACAATGATGATTTTTGCGACGTATTAGTATCACAAGCCAGAGAAAATGATGATCGTATCATCAGGCTCAAGGATGAACTGGAGAAGCTAGCCAAAAGCACCAGACGAATACTTCAGATGATATTTTTGTTACATGTTTTTTCCTAGGAGGGCAGACCGGAGGGGTGTTTATCGAGTTATTTGCCTGAGGCCTACTCGAGGCATAATTACCTCTACTCCACCACACCCCACAAATCGTACTCCCCCGCCTCATCAACTTCAACGGTAACAATATCCCCAACCGACAACCCTTCGGTCCCCTCGTCAATAAACAGGTTCCCGTCAATCTCTGGCGCGTCGGCCCAAGTCCGACATGAGGCGATCCCGTCCTCGTCGATGTCATCCACGATCACCTGCAATGTCTGGCCGACTTTCGCCGCCAGCTTCGCCTCGGAAATCGCCTGCGCCTTTTCCATGAAGCGTTCCCAGCGGTCCTGTTTGACCTCTTCCGCCACATGATCCGGCAGGTCGTTTGACCGCGCGCCGTCGACGTTTTCGTACTTAAAGCAGCCGACCCGATCCAGTTGTGCCTCGTCCATCCAGTCCAGCAGGGTTTGGAATTCATCCTCGGTCTCTCCCGGGTAGCCGACGATAAAGGTGCTGCGCAGGGTGATGTCGGGGCAATCGCTGCGCCACGCCGCGATTTCGTCCAGCGTCTTTGCTGCCGCAGCCGGGCGGGCCATGCGTTTCAGTACATCGGTGCTGGCGTGCTGAAAGGGGATGTCCAGATAGGGCAGGATCAGCCCCTCGGCCATCAGCGGGATCAGGTTGCGCACATGGGGGTAGGGGTAGACATAGTGTAGCCGCACCCACGCGCCCAAGCTGCCCAGATCACGCGCCAGATCGGTGATATGGGCACGGTGGCCGCGATCCTCGGCGTGTTTCAGGTCAACGCCGTAAGCGCTGGTATCCTGAGAGATCACCAGCAGTTCCTTGACGCCGCTTTCCACCAGTTTCTCGGCCTCACGTATCACTGCGTGGGCGGGGCGGCTGGTCAAACGGCCGCGCATGTCGGGGATGATGCAGAATTTGCATTTGTGGTTACAGCCCTCGGATATCTTCAGATAGCTGTAGTGGCGTGGGGTCAGTTTCACGCCGCTTGAAGGCATCAGATCAACAAACGGATCGGGGCTGGGCGGCACTGCGCCGTGAACGGCATCCAGCACCTGTTCGTACTGATGCGGACCTGTGACGGCCAGCACCTTGGGGTGGACGCCGGTGATATACTCAGGCTCGGCCCCCATGCAGCCGGTGACGATGACCTTGCCGTTTTCCTGCAACGCCTCACCGATCGCCTCAAGGCTTTCCGCCTTGGCGCTGTCCAGGAACCCACAAGTGTTAACGATCACCGCATCGGCGCCTTGGTAGTCTGCCGAAATGCCATACCCTTCGGCCCGTAGTCGGGTCAGGATGCGTTCGCTGTCAACCAGTGCCTTGGGACAGCCAAGGCTGACCATACCGATGGTCGGCTGGCCATCGCGTTTGGTTTCCATCACGCGGGCGCGGGCAAGGTCGGGGCGAAGATCGGGCGGATTCTGGGTCATGGCGAGCTGATACGCGGTTTCGCGGATTTGGGGAAGGGGGCTTTGCCCAGTCTATAGATGCCGCAGGATCGCGTCCTGAAGATCGGCAATCGAGACCGGTTTGGCCAAATAATCGTCCATACCCGCTGCTTTGCAGCGCTCGGCCTCGCCGCTTAGGGCGTTGGCAGTTATGGCGATGATCGGGGTGCGGGCAAGTTGCCCTTTTTTCTCGACTGAACGAATGGCATCTGTCATTTCGAACCCGTCCATCACCGGCATATGGCAATCCGCCAACACCAGATCGAACCCGCCGGATTCCCTCGCGTCGAACCCTTGTTGCCCTTCCGGGGCAACCTGAACCTGATGGCCAAGTTTGGTAAGCTGGGCTTTGATCACCAACTGGTTGGTGGGGTTGTCTTCGACCAGCAGCACTTTTGCGGATTTCGCGACGGGCTTGGGGGCGGGCTCGGCCTTTTGCGTCTCTTCCGCGGCTTCGGTCACGCTATGCAAAAGCGCGTTCAGCCCCTCGACAAATTCGGTTGGCAACATAGGGAACCGTTGAATCTGGACACAATTTGGGAAGTTTTGTCGTCGATATTCAGACGGGATGCCACCGTGCTGAGATAGCTGAGGCCTGGATACTTCCGATCAACTTCCCGAATGATGCGGTTGTTTTCCTCCGCGTCCTTCTGTGCGACCAAAAAGATCGTTTTAGGCTTGGCCGTAGATGCCATTTGATCAAATTGCTCAAGACTATTAGCTTCGACCAAATTCGCGCCCGCTGAACTTAGGAAGCGCCCAATCGAGGCGCAAGACCCCTGGTTATCGACAAAGGCCACCAGATTCAGACCGCCGATATCGGGCATCTGCATGTCCACAGCTTCTCGCTTAAACGGCAAATAGACCGAGACCGAAGTACCCTTGCCAATTTCGCTTTCAACCTCGATCCGGCCGCCAAGCCGTTCAATCAGGTTGCGGGTAATCATCAATCCCAGTCCGGTCCCGCCGTATCGTCGGGTCGAAGTCGTATCCGCTTGCATGAACGGTTCAAACAATCTGGCTTGAACCTCGGGGCTCATGCCGATGCCATTGTCTTTGATCTCGAACAGGATTGCAGAGCCTTCGACCAGTTCGGCATGAAGTTCCACATCCCCCTTTCTGTCAGGTAAGTCAGACGAAAATTTGATCGCATTGCTTAGCAGGTTCATCAGGATTTGCCGTAGCCTGACCGGATCCGAACGAAATGCCCCCATCACGTCGGGTGTCAGCGATAAATGCAGACGCACGTCTTTTGCTTCACAGATCGGGCGCAGGGTGTGGCAGATATCCTCGACCAGTACGACTGTGTTTACAGCGGTCTACTCGACCACCAATTTGCCTGCTTCGATCTTCGAAATATCCAGAATGTCGTCGATGATCTGTAACAAGGCATTCGAACTATTCCGAATGGTCGCGACCATGCGTTTCTGTTCGCCTGAAAGATCGGTCTGCTCAAGAATTTCGCTCATTCCGACCACGCCGTTCATCGGGGTGCGGATCTCATGGCTCATGTTTGCAAGGAAATTTGATTTGGCCGCGTTGGCGGTTTCCAGCTCGCGCGAGGTTCGTAAAGCTGACTTTATACTTTTGATAAGAACAAACAGGACAGGTGCTGCGACCGTTGACGCTGTAAGGGCAACATTCACGTGGCTTCGCAGGTTTCCCTCTAGAGACGTAAAATCCAGAAGGAAAATATAGAAGCGATCCACCAAGAATGCGAACACGGTGATTGCGATGGCGAAAACAATTGTTGTAACCGCCGTAGGAAGCAATTCCACCCAGCCCAGCAGCCAGGAGGTTTTCTTTTCGAATTCCCGTTTATCACTGTCAGCCATGTTTGACTTTCAGACTGTCCCTTTGCGCCATTCTAGGACTTGCAGCCCTCGATGCCACATATTTCTATTCGTTCCGAACCATACACATATGCGACAGATCAAATACACCCGCCGCCGTTGCATTATTCAACGGTTCTTGCGTCAGAAACTTTAGAGAGTTCTGAAAAAAGTGCTGGGAATGGTCGTCTGGTTTAACGGCGACGATCTCGGCGGCTGGACATCGGCTGGAACGCAACGCCGACGTGGGCTTCGCAATAGGGCTTACCTTGCTGGACAGGCAGGCCGCAGAACCAGAATTTTTCGGTTGCGGGGTCGCCAACAGGCCATTTGCAGGTGCGTTCGGTAAGCTCCATCAGAGAAAGCTTCTTGGCCTTCTTTTCAACCTCGTTCACCTTCGCAAGGGCTTCGGCACTGATCTCGTTGGCCGATGGTTGTGGAGGTAATGGCTGGCCCGCTGGAATGATCTGACGTCGCAGTGGGGTTGCTTCAGCCGGAGCCGCGGCAACTGTCTTTGGTTCGTCGTCGTCATCTGCCACAACCGGTTTGGGCTTGGCCGCGGCCGGCTTTGCTGCAGCCTTAGGTGCCGGTTTTTCCTTGGCAGGTTTAGCGGCCGGTTCAGAAGACGACGCCGTCGTGCTGCCGGTATTGCGGTTCGACAATCCCAGGCGATGCACCTTGCCGATTACAGCATTGCGGGTCACGCCGCCAAGTTCCTTGGCGATCTGGCTGGCCGACTGGCCTTCGCCCCACATTTTCTTCAACAGTTCGACGCGTTCATCGGTCCAGGACATACGGTTTTCCTTACTGAGAAAGGCGACACATGGCCCGTGTCGCCCTTTATATCCGGTCAGTGCCCTATTTTAGCCATCGCGGCGCAAGATACAAGGCGCGATCATCGGTGTAGTGACAGGTAAAGTTGTGAATCTGCGGGTAAAGTCACAATTCTCTTGGCAAAGCCCATCGATCCACGTAAACGACGCCGCATGATGACACAGGCCACATATTCCACACTCCGACGCCGACGCATCCGCGTTTGACGTCCCGCCTGTCTGTTATCCAGCGCCAAAAGGCGCAAAAACCCCAACCCATCTGTTGACTTGCCCTTAAGGCTATTGCCTATTCGGGCTTTCCACGACCAAAGGAGACCGGTCATGATCCCGTCCGTACTGCCAACATACGCACGTGCCCCACTCAGCTTCGTCAAAGGCGAAGGCAGCTGGCTGATCGAGGCAGACGGCCGACGTTTCCTTGATCTGGCATCCGGCATTGCGGTGAATGCGCTGGGTCACGCGCATCCGAAACTGGTCGCAGCGCTGACTGCTCAGGCGGGCGCGCTTTGGCACACCTCGAACCTCTACAACATTCCGCAGCAGCAAGCGCTGGCCGACAAGCTGGTCGAGGAAACCTTTGCCGACACCTGCTTTTTTACCAACTCCGGCACAGAATGCGCCGAGTTGGCCGTGAAAATGGCGCGGAAATACTGGTACGAAAAAGGCCAACCCGAGCGTACGCATATCATCGCCTTCGAAGGCTCGTTCCATGGGCGGTCCTCGGCGGGGATCGCTGCTGCGGGCGGCGAGAAACTGACCAAAGGCTTCGGCCCCATCCTGCCCGGCTTCACCCAGCTGACATGGGGCGACATTGCCGCCGTGAACGACGCGATTGACGAAAACACAGCCGCCGTAATCGTCGAACCCGTTCAGGGCGAAGGCGGCATCCGTCCGATGGCCGACGAAGACTTGCAGGAACTGCGCGGTATCTGCAGCCGCAATGGCATTCTGCTGATCCTCGACGAAGTCCAGTGCGGCGTTGGCCGGACCGGCAAGCTCTTTGCCCATGAATGGGCTGGCATAACCCCTGACATTATGATGGTCGCCAAAGGCATCGGCGGCGGCTTCCCGTTGGGTGCGGTTCTGGCCACCGAAGACGCCGCAAGCGGCATGGTCGCAGGCACCCACGGCTCGACCTATGGCGGTAACCCGCTGGCTTGCGCGGTGGGGCTGGCCGTAATCGAAGAAGTCTCGAACCCCGACTTTCTCGAAGATGTCCGCCGCAAATCCGGCCACTTGCGTCAGAAGCTCGAAGGTCTTGTCGCAGCGCACCCCGATGTCTTCGAAGAGGCGCGCGGGTCGGGTCTGATGATGGGGCTCAAATGCAAAACAACCAATATGGATGTGGTCAAAGCCGGTTACAGCAATGAACTGCTGACCGTTCCGGCAGCAGACAACGTGATCCGTCTTCTGCCACCGTTGACCATCAGCGAAGCGGAAATCGACGAAGCCGTCGCGCGCCTCGACAAGGCCGCGTCAAGCTTGGACACCTGATTTCATCTTACCGGAAATACTCCGGGGAGCGCGAGGGGCTGGCCCCTCGCACCCGCCCGAAAGGACAAACTATGAACCATTTTTTAGACATTCACACCACCGACGCCGATGAACTGCGGAAGATCATCGATCAGGCGAAAACCACCAAATCCGCCCGCGCCGGTCTTCCCAAGGCGGCCCCTGATGCCGAGCAACCGCTCAAAGATCGCATGGTGGCGCTGATCTTTGAAAAACCATCGACCCGTACGCGCGTATCCTTCGATGTGGGTGTGCGCCAGATGGGTGGGCAGACCATGGTGCTGTCCGGCAGTGACATGCAGCTTGGCCACGGTGAAACTATCGCCGACACCGCCCGCGTCCTGTCGCGCTATGTCGATATGATCATGATCCGCACCTTCGACGAAAGCGTGCTGCACGAAATGGCGGAATACGCCAGCGTGCCGGTGATCAACGGCCTGACCGACCGCACACACCCCTGCCAGATCATGGCCGACGTGCTGACTTACGAAGAGCATCGCGGATCGATCAAAGGCAAAAAGGTTGTCTGGTCCGGCGACGGCAACAACGTTTGTGCCAGCTTCCTGCATGCCGCTGGGCAGTTCGGCTTTGATATGGTCTTTACCGGTCCACAGCAACTTGACCCCGAGGACGAGTTTGTCGGTCTGGCCCGCTCGAAAGGTGTCAGCGTCTCAATCGAGCGTGACCCGATGAAAGCTGTGGAAGGTGCGGATCTGATTGTCACCGACACTTGGGTATCAATGCACGATGCCCAGTCCGCGCGCGAGCGTCGGCATAATCTTCTGCGTCCCTATCAGGTGAACCGGAAGCTTCTGAAAAACGCAAAAGACGACGTGCTTTTCATGCACTGTTTGCCAGCCCACCGCGACGAAGAAGCAACAACCGCCGTCATGGACGGCCCGCACTCGGTCATCTTTGACGAGGCCGAAAACCGCCTTCACGCGCAAAAAGCCATCATGCGCTGGTGTGTCGAAGGTTAATCTGATCGCTTGAAAATGAAAACGCCGCCCCGTTAAAAGGGCGGCGTTTTGCGTTTAAGGGCTGTGTTACTAAGCGACCGAGTTCAGGATCACGAAGATAATGCCCGACAAAATCGCTGCGGCGGGCACTGTGATCACCCAGGCGGCTGCGATGGTCATGAAATGTGCGCGACGAACCAGCTTGCGACGACGGCGCTCTTCGGGTGGCAGACGAATGCCCTTTGGGCGCTCGCGCAGGTTTTTGGCAATCATCCGCTCGTGATACCATTCGCGGAAGAAGCCGACGCCAAAGACGCCGCCCACTGCGATGTGGGTCGAACTGACGGGCAAACCCAGCCAGCTGGCGACAATCACGGTGATCGCCGCAGACAGGGCCACGCAGTAAGCGCGCATCGGGTTCAGCTTGGTGATCTGGCTGCCAACCATTCGGATCAGCTTGGGTCCGAACAGCATCAGACCGAACGAGATACCAAAGGCACCGATGACCATGACCCACATCGGAATGGCCACTTTGCTGGCGAAATCGCCGAATTCGGCCGCATGGACGATGGCCGCCAATGGACCGACAGCGTTGGCTACGTCGTTGGCGCCATGGGCAAACGACAGCAACGCTGCTGAAAAGACCAGCGGAATGCCAAACAGTGCTTTCAGCGACTTGTTGCGGTTCTCCATGCCTTCGGACTGACGGCGGATCATCGGTTTGGTGATGAAATAAGTAACAACACCGATTGCCAGACCGATCAATAGGGCGGTTTGAAGATCAATTTTGATGATCTTTTTCAAGCCCTTTAGGGACAGATACGCGGCAAAGGCGGCAGCCATGATCCCGATCAGGATCGGCACCCAGCGGCGAGCCGCAGCAATTTTATCTTCCTGATAGATGATCTTCGCCTTGATGAGCGCCAAAAACGCGGCTGCGATCACACCGCCCAGCACCGGTGAAATCACCCAGCTGGCTGCGATCTTGCCCATGGTCGGCCACTGCACGGCGGCAAAACCTGCTGCTGCAATGCCTGCGCCCATAACGCCCCCAACAACCGAGTGGGTTGTTGAAACTGGTGCACCTATCCATGTCGCAAGGTTCACCCACAGCGCCGAGCTGATCAGCGCGGCCATCATCGCCCAAATAAACGTGTGCGATTCTGTAATGCCCGCCGGATCGATAATCCCCTTCGATATCGTCGACACCACATCACCTCCGGCCAAAAGCGCGCCCGCGCTTTCAAAGACCGCAGCGATTGCGATGGCCGTTCCCATGGTCATCGCATTTGCACCAACCGCAGGTCCCATGTTGTTGGCCACATCGTTGGCACCGATGTTGATGGCCATATAGGCCCCAACAGCTGCGGCGGCCACGACCACGAGGTTCAAAGGGGTTTGCCCAAAGAACAAAGCGGCCCCAAGACCTGCGATCAGAATAAACGCAAGTGCGATACCCGGCGCAATAAGCGGTTGCGAGACATAGGTGGTTGCCATTTCTAGGCGGGAAATGCGGCCAAGATCGCGATCAAGCGTAGCCCATTTTTGAGGATCGTTTTGGTTTGACACGGTGTCCCCCGAAGAATCGTTTCATCGGAGGGCTACCCAATCATACCCATGGGCCGCAACAACTTTGTTGCCGACCGGTCACGAAAGATGTGATTGTGCCTTTTAAGCCTTCTTTTTTATCTCGCTTAAAAGCTTTTTCAGCCCGGGTTCGCGTACCATCGCAGCCGCATTTTTAGGCGACACCCACTTGCGGCGGCGTTGTTTGTGTTCCGGATAGGATTTCGAGCTGTCTTGAACCTTCAAGCGAAACACTGCGACTTTGACGGGAACCAATGTTCCGTTGTCCAGCTTCTTGCGATACTTATAAAAACCGATCGGCTTTTTGTCGTGCTTGGCCTCGGTGATACCGGCCTCTTCCCAAGCTTCGACCGCGGCAGCGTCTGCGTTGCTTAGCCCTTTCATGGGCCAGCCTTTGGGGATCACCCAACGTCCGGTTTCCCGGCTTGTGATCAAAAGAACTTCGCGTTTGCCATGGCGCACGCGCGTGCAAATTGCCGCGACCTGCTCGACAGGCCGCTTGATTGCGCGTTTCTTTGCCAGCTTTTGAAGCTTTTCCTTTAGTTTAGACAAGGCTGCACTGCTCGTTTTTCTTTTGATGCAAGTATGATCTATCTTTGTAACAAATGCAATTCAGTGCCTTAATTTCGCGGTTTGGCCCGTAATGTCGGGTCCGCCTGTGTCGGATCTTCGGGCCAGGGGTGCTTGGGATAGCGTCCGCGCATGTCCTTGCGCACATCTGCGTAGGATGACGCCCAAAACCCGGGAATATCCATCGTGGTCTGCAACGGTCGTCCGGCGGGGGACAAAAGCGTGACACGCAATGGCGTGTGACCGACCACCGGGTGGGTCGTTTGACCGAACATCTCTTGTAAGCGCAAACTGATTTCCGGATGCTCGCCAGAATAGTCAATCGGGATATGCCGTCCCAAAGGTGTTTCGAAATGCGCAGGCGCTGCATGGTCCAGCGCTTGCATCTGGTTCCAGTCCAACATGGCGCGCAGGGCGTTTAGTGTATCGAACTTCTTCCAATGATCTGCGGTCGAGATGTTGTTCAAGTGTGGCAGCAGCCAGTCACCCAATGACTCAAGCAACGCGGATTCAGTCATATCAGGCAGGTTCAGGTCTTCGCGCACCAGCATAACACGCGCGACAAAGCGTTTGGCAGCGTCGCTCATAGGGATACCCAGATCACGCACACCATCAAGCATAGCCAAGGCAACTTCTTCGGGAGGGGCGTCTTTCCAGATACGGTCATCCAAGGCGACGGCACCGTACATCTCTTGCCGCCGCGACACCACGCGGCGTTCTCGCTTAGACCACGCGCAGGTCTCGACCCAAGTGATCTGATCCGCAAACAAGCCACGCACCTCGGCTTGGCTTATCGCTATTGCTTGCCGGATTTTTGCCTCGCGCGGGTTGCCATCCAGATCGGTAACCACGATCAGCCTTTGCCCTGCCAGCGGGTCTGCGTCGTCCAGCACCGCCCCTTTGCCCCCCGACAGAATGAATCTGGGTACATCGCCCTTGCGGCGCAGCCCTACGCGGTCGGGATAGGCAAGGGCGGCCATTTCGGCGGCACTCATTTGCGACTTGTTCTCTGCTCTTGAAGCCAGCCGTTTGGCCTCTTGCCGGATACGCTGCACACCGCCGTGGTTGGCCTGAAACGGGCGGGTCGCTGTGAAGTGCTTCAGATCGTCCAGCGCTTCCAGTCGAAGCGAAAGATCCACTGGCGCGCCCCGCGACAGAGGATCTCGATCCGCCAGAAGTGCCGCCAATGGGGCTGCCTGTTTGCCTGCCACCGCCATCATATGCGCAAGACGGGGGTGCAAGGGGTATCCGGCTAAAACCTTGCCATGCGGCGTGATCCGTCCGTTGCAGTCCGCCGCGCCGAGCATGGCAAGCAGCGCCACTGCCTCGGAGTAACTTCCGGCATTGGGTTGTGTCAGCAGTTTCAGTTCCTCTGGCTTGGCCCCCCAAAGGGCCAGCTCCAATGCCAGCCCCGCCAAATCCGCCGC
>Ga0181583_10003305_pt1 | contig 11823 bp, 10 predicted proteins | sample 071ome_31_FD_132461 | JGI IMG/M metagenome (GOLD analysis project Ga0181583, IMG submission 132461) | Coastal salt marsh microbial communities from the Groves Creek Marsh, Skidaway Island, Georgia - 071405CT metaG (megahit assembly) | ecosystem: Environmental > Aquatic > Marine > Intertidal... | reverse complement strand
GCCTTGCTGGCTCTGACCTCGGACGCCCCACCGGCAACGCTTGATCTTCTATGCCGCGCGATGTCGATCGAGCCGGAAAAATGTTTTGCGTCAACAGGCCCTGTGTCGCTGAATAATTTTGCCGAACTTATGGCCTTCATGCCGAAACGCCTGCTCTATCCGACTTTCAACCCGCGCTTTCCACAGCGTATCCGCGATTATGACGGTGATTGTTTTGCGGCAATTCGCAATAAGGACATTATTGTCCATCATCCGTTTGAGAGCTTTGAGGCTGTTGTGCGATTCCTGCAACAGGCGGCGCGTGATCCTGATGTATTGGCGATCCGCCAGACGCTGTATCGAACACCGGTTGATTCGCCGATTGTAAGTGCGCTGATCGAAGCGGCCGAGAGCGGTAAAACAGTGACCGCTGTGATCGAATTGAAGGCCCGTTTTGATGAGAAAAATAACATCCTTCTGGCGCGCAATCTGGAACGGGCCGGGGTGCATATAGCCTATGGCCTGACCGACCTGAAAATTCATGCCAAGATGTCGGCCGTGGTAAGACGCGAGGCCGGAAAATTGGTCACCTATACGCATCTTGGCACCGGCAATTATCACCCGGTCACCGCCCGCATTTACACCGATCTTTCCTATTTTACCTCGGACAAGGATGTTGGCCGTGACGTCTATGAAGTGTTCAAATATCTGACAAGCCATGTTCAACCGGAAAAACTGAAGAAGAGTTTTATCTCGCCGCATCAATCGATGCCGCGCCTGTGCGAGATGATCGACAAGGAAATTGAAGCCAGCCGCAATGGCGAACCGTCCGGAATCTGGATCAAATGCAATGCGCTGGTAGACCGCCGCCTGATCGACAAGCTTTATGAGGCATCACAGGCCGGAGTGGAGGTTGAAATCATTGTTCGTGGCATATGTTGTCTTCGCCCGGGTATCACCGGCCTGTCGGAAAATATCACTGTTCGCTCGTTGATTGGTCGCTTTCTCGAGCATGGCCGCATCTATACCTTTGCCAATGGCGGCAAGCTTGGCTCGCCCAAAAATCTGGTGTTTCTGGCGTCGGCTGATTTGATGCCGCGCAATTTGTTGCGCCGTGTTGAGATGTTTGTGCTGCTGGAAAATCCAACGGTTCGCAAACAGGTGATCAAGCAAATTCTTCCCGCCCTGCTTCGGGATCAGAGAAATTGCTGGCTCTTGTTGCCAGATGGCAGTTACCAGCATTTGGAAAGTGATAAGGACAGCTTTTCAGCACATGATTATTTCATGTCGAACCCAAGCCTGTCTGGTGCCGGCAGCCTTGCCAAGGAGGAGGCATGACATCGCCGATCATGTCTTCACCTGTGCTGTCACTTGCGGGCGGTGTGACCGCGCGTACCTTTACCGGCGCGCCGATGGCGGTCATCGACATCGGATCAAACTCGATCCGGCTGGTGATCTATATCTCACAGGGACGCTATCCGTTCCCACTGTTTAATGAGCGTTCAAATTGCCGGCTTGGTGAGGGCCTTGGACCTGATGGCATCTTGCGCAAGGATCGTATTGAGGTGGCATTGGCGACATTGTCACGCTTCGCCGGGCTGATGCAGTCCATGGGCGTGACAAAAGCCTTTCCGGTGGCCACAGCCGCGGTACGCCGTGCATGCAATGCGGCAGAATTTACCGAACCTGCCGAGGCCATCCTTGGTCATAAGATCATGGTACTCTCGAAGCAGGAAGAGGCACATTATGTGTCGCGCGGAATAACGCTGAATGTGCCGGACATGAGTGGTCTTGTTGCTGATTTGGGCGGCGGCAGTCTGGAGGTGGTGGCCATTTCCAAAGGCGTGGTGAAACATTCCGTCAGCTTTGATTTTGGCCATCTGTCCGAGATAGAGGAGGCAGAGATTGACGCCGCCTTTTCGACCACGCCGTGGATGAAAATCGATTATCCCGGCCGCCTTTACGGTGTTGGCGGATCGTTTCGTGCGCTTGGCTCTGCCTATATTGAGCAATCGGGCTATCCGCTGGCGGTGTTGCATGGCCTCAATATACCGGCGGCGACGGCTGGGCATATGCTTTCAGCGTTTACCCGTGATCTGCCGGACATGACCGGCGTGCCGGTCGGTCGCCAGCAAAATATGCCCTGTGCTGCGCGCATTATGAAATGCCTTTTGCGTCATTCTGCCGTTGAAAAGATTTTCATCAGCGGCACAAGTATTCGCGATGGCGTTCTTGCTGAAACCCAGTTTAACGATGCTGAAAGGGCAGATTTTCTGCAGGCGGTGTGTTCTGAAATTTCCCATGCCAGCCACAGATTTGCCAATGTGCCGCGCTCGCTGTTCAATCTTTTGCGCCCCCTACACAAAGTGGATGAGGAAAGAGCGCTTATCGATGCCGATGCTGAGCAACAAAAATTTGAACGCCTGCTATATGCGTCTTGCATGCTCTCTGATCTGTGCTGGAATGAACATGAGGATATTCGCGGGGATCTTGGCGCGCGGCGTGTGCTGGGACTGCCGGTAAATTGCATTACCCATAAAGAGCGTATCTGGCTGGCAACAGTTATCTATCACCGCTATGTCGGGCGTAAAATGAACAAATCGCGGCCACCTGAACTTGGGTTCATCCTTGGACGCAACCGGCGTGCCGAGGCCACCACTATCGGCCTTGGTTTGCGGTTCGCCCTGATGTTTTCAGGGGGTACATCCAGTTGCCTTGAATGTCTGAGCATGACCAATGACGGCAATGCGCTGACCTTGCGGGTTGCCGATGAGGGGCGCAGATTACTAGATGATCATTCGCGCCGCCGCTTTGCCCAGCTTGCGCAAAGCGCCTCTCTGGTGCCGGTTATCGAAGGGGACTGACCTAATTTGACCACGGATCAAAAACCGAAAAGCATGGCAACTGACAGCCTGATCGCGGCATCTGAGATCGGCCGTTTGCTGGATGATGGCCTGCTCGTGGCTGATCCGATCGGCGTGGTGTCCTCAGCCAACAATGTCGCTGTCAGATTTCTGGGTGAGGGTCTTGTTGGCAAGCATCTGAACGACATATTTGAGCGTGATGAACCTGTTGGCGATAATGATCAGGGCGCGATTGGCGAAATCGATCAGGAGTTTACGTTTCAGCCGGAATCTGTGGTGCCGCGCACATTTAAAGTGCGTGTGAAAAAGGTGAGTGATGGGCATATTGCGGCGCTGGTGATGGACATGACCTTGCAACGCAATCTTGAAAAAGTGCGCCGGGACTTTGTTGCAAATGTCAGCCATGAATTGCGCTCTCCGCTGACCAGTCTTGCCGGGTTCATTGAAACGATGCTGAGTAATGACGTTGAGGACAGAAACACCCAGATCCGGTTTCTGCGAATAATGGATGAAGAAGCCAAGCGCATGTCACGGTTGATTGATGACCTGCTGTCACTGTCGCGTGTCGAGGTGGACGAACATATCTACCCCTCTGAAACGGTGCCAGTTATCAGCATTGTGCGCGCGGTAATCGATACGCTCGAAGACCGTGCGGCACGCAAAGGCATGCAGATCGAGCTTGATGACCGTCGCCCGGAGCCAGCGTCAGTTGCGTTGATGTTTGGTCACAGCGATGAGATTAACGAGGTGTTTCATAACCTGATCGAGAACGCGATAAAATATGGCCACGACGACAGCATCATTACGGTCAGGGTTGAGGCATCTGAACAGAACATCCTAACCGCCTCGGTGATCAATAAGGGTGATGTCATTCGCGACAAGCACGTCAACCGTCTGACTGAACGCTTTTATCGTGTCGACAAGGCGCGATCACGTCAAATCGGGGGCACCGGCCTCGGCCTTGCCATCGTTAAACACATTGTCAATCGTCATCGCGGCAAGCTGGTAATCACAAGCCAGATGGACGGAACAAACTGCTTTGCCGTTGAGCTGCCGTTGATATCAAGAATGACCCAAGAGTAGTGAAATAAAACTGTAACAAAACTGTGGCAATAGCTTAACTTACGCGCCTGACGCGGGAGTTTGAATTTGGCAATCAAAATTCTCATAGTCGATGACGAACCAAATCAACTGGAGCTGCTGTCGTTCAATCTGAGCAAGGCTGGCTATGAAGTGATCCGAGCGGAGGATGGCCAGAGCGCGCTGGATATTATTGAAGACAGCCATCCTGATCTGGTGATCCTTGATTGGATGATGCCATATCTATCCGGCATTGAACTTTGCCGAACCTTGCGGGCCCGTGCCGAGACACGCCATCTTCCGGTCATTCTGCTGAGTGCAAGAGGTGATGAGGGCGATCGTACACTTGGTCTGGACATCGGCGCGGATGATTATATTTCCAAGCCATTTTCACCGCGTGAACTGGTGAGCCGGGTCAACGCCCTGTTGCGCCGGTCACGGCCGGCGTTAATCGATGATGTTCTGGAATTCCATGATCTGGTGTTGAATCAGACAACGATGCAAATCACCCGCGCCGGCCAGCCGGTCGCACTGGGTCCGAAGGAATGGCGGCTTCTGGCGATTTTGATGGAACGGCCGGGCCGCGTTCTCAGCCGGGCGCAACTGCTTGATCTTGTCTGGGGGCATAATGTCTATGTTGAGGAACGCACGGTTGATGTGCATATGAGCCGCCTTCGCAAGGCGATCAACCAGCCTTCCAAAAATGGAGCCGTGTATAGTGACCTTATCCGCACTGTTCGGGGAAGCGGTTATGCGCTAAAGGCGCCTCAGGATTCCGATTAGACAGAAGGCGCGCCGCTTGGCAGTCACCATGATCCACCATGCCATGCGTTTTAACGGCTTGTCTTAGGATTGCGGAGACAATAGCATCGCCGCAACTTGCCCGTACAAGGGCGCTTCCCATCCCACCAGTGACAGACAGTGATACCAAATGCAATCCGAAACGCCTCCCAAAACGCCCCATGATGAGAGTGCCCATTTTGTTCCCTTGCCGGTGATCATGTCAGAGCATGAAGGCCGTCTGGCCGCGTATATAGATGCGACAGGGGCGCGTAATATCGTTATCACGATGGACGTTGAAATAGATGTCGCCGGACGAAAGCGGAGCCGGTTTTATGTTGCGCTTGGCGTGACCATCGATTTTGACACGCCGGAGCCCCTTGTCGATGAGGTGATGCGTGAATGCCCATCTGGTCACGAGGCCTTGTTTGCCTGGGTGCCGGCTCATCTTTATGGACGTGACGATTTCGGTGTGATGATTGACGAGATTGGCGTTGGCGAGAATTTGCAGAATGGACTTGTTGGCGAAATTATCGAAAAGGCCGATGTTGAAGCGGCCGTCACGATGATGGCTGAAAAACGTGGCAGGTGACATCAAAAGTGAAGTGACACAATAGAAAACAGATCAGGGAAGTTCTATTACAGTGTCTTGCCTGTAAGCGTCTTGCCTGTAAGTGTCTTGCATGTCAGTGGGTTCTGTCCTGTGATGTGGTCTGTTTCGTGCCGGCACAGGCTTTCGAGCAATATTTCACCTGCTCCCAGTCACGCGCCCATTTTTTGCGCCAGACAAAGGGTCGCCCGCAGACAATGCATATTTTGGACGGCAAATCCCGCTTCTTTAACATTTTTGACATAATAGTAGTTTAAACGGGTTTGCTGGGATGAAGAAAGGTGATGTGATTATGGCGTCGATGACCAATGTGCTTTTTCTGTGTACCGGTAATTCGGCGCGTTCGCTTATCGCCGAAGGGATATTAAGACATGAAGGCGGATCACGTTATCGTGCGTTTTCAGCCGGATCAACCCCCACCGGCAAACCGAATCCTTTTGCTTTGGCGGTTCTGCAACGTCACGGCATTGATACTGAATTTGCGCGCTCCAAAAGCTGGGATGAATTTGCCACTGCTGATGCGGCGCAAATGAATATCATCATCACAGTCTGCGACAATGCCGCTGGCGAGGTCTGTCCCATATGGCCCGGCCAGCCTATCGCCGCACATTGGGGGGTGGCTGATCCGGCAGGTGTCACCGGCACGGATGAGGCAATTGCCGCCGCCTTCCAGATTACCTATGATCAGATGTCTTGTCGCATTGAGAAGCTTTTGGATCTTGAGATTTCCGATCCGGCAGAAATGCAACGGGCTGTGGCCGCGATTGGAGATTTGCCGTGATTGAAACAAGCCTGCCCCGCCGCCTTTTTTGTGAGTGGCTTGGCACATTGTTCCTGCTGGCCACGGTCATTGGATCGGGAATCATGGCCGAACGTCTGGCCGATGGGAATGTTGCGCTTGCCTTGCTTGGCAATACCATCCCGACCGGTGCTATCCTCGTTGTTCTGATCACCATCTTTGGTCCGGTGTCTGGTGCGCATTTCAATCCGGCGGTCAGCCTTGCGTTCTGGCTGCAAGGACAGATTCGGGCAAGACAAGCATTATTCTATGTGCTGGCCCAGATTGCCGGTGGCATTTGTGGGGCCATGCTGGCGCATTTCATGTTTGAAATGCCGCTCCTTCAGCAATCGACCAATCTACGCAGCGGCATGGCCCAATGGGGCTCCGAATTTGTTGCCACCTTTGGCCTGCTATTGACGATTTTTGGCTGTGTGCGTTGGCGCCCTGATGGCGTGGCGATGATGGTTGGGCTGTATATAACAGCTGCCTATTGGTTCACGTCGTCAACCAGCTTTGCCAATCCGGCGGTGACGATCGCCCGTTCTTTTACCGACAGTTTTTCAGGCATTTTTCCGGCGCATGCCCCGGCCTTCATTCTGGCCCAGCTCGCCGCTGCCCTAGTCGCGGCCATGCTGGTTCGCTGGTTATTTGTCGAAAAAGGATCATAGGTCATATCAACATGCCGACAATTCTGGCGGCTGGCCTGCCCTCGCCTGAATACCGGTAGGTATTTTGCGCCCACATCATTTTTCATTGGCTTGATTGAGGGCGTTGTCACCGGTAATGCAATTTAAAGCTTTCCCTCCGGTTCGTTTGCCAGTAGGAATGCGGCGCAGACCGCGATCTGCCCCGGACAAATAGACGAGAATCGTCTGATCAGACATATCCGGAATGATATTTTTTACGCGAGACACGATGATGACAGAAGAATTGCGCAACATTGCGATTATTGCCCATGTTGATCATGGCAAAACAACATTGATCGACAGCATTATGAAGCAATCAGGCACGTTTCGTGAAAACCAGCAGGTCGACGAACGTGTTATGGATTCGGGCGATCTGGAACGAGAGCGCGGCATTACCATTCTGGCCAAACCGACCTCGATACAATGGAAGAATGTGCGGATCAATATCATCGACACACCGGGTCATGCCGATTTTGGCGGTGAAGTTGAGCGTGTTCTCGATATGGCGGATGGCGTTATTTTGCTGACTGATGCTGCCGAAGGGCCGATGCCGCAAACAAAATTTGTGCTTGGCAAGGCGCTTGGACAGGGGTTGCGTCCGATTGTGATCATCAACAAGATCGATCGAAGCGACAGCCGTCCCGAAGCGGTGGTTGACGAGGTTTTTGATCTGTTTGTCGCGCTTGATGCCAATGATGAGCAGCTTGATTTCCCGATCCTTTATGCTTCGGGCCGCGATGGTTGGTGTGTTGAGGATCTTGGCGATGAACGGGTCAATCTGAACCCGCTGCTTGACCGTATTCTGGCGCATGTGCCAAAGCCGGAAGTTGATGCCGCTAAGCCTTTCGCAATGCTGGCTACATTGCTTGACTCCGATCCGTATCTTGGCCGGTGTCTGACTGGCCGGGTGATACAGGGAAGCGCCCAGGTCAACACCAATGTCCGCGCGCTTAACCTGAATGGTGAGGTGGTAGAGACAGGCCGGCTGACAAAGCTGTTGCGCTTTGAAGGCACACAGCGTGTTCCCGTCGATTCAGTCAGCGCCGGTGACATTATTTGCGTTGCCGGACTTGTCAAGGCGTCGGTCTCTGACACCATCGGTGCGGCAGAAATCAGCCAGCCTCTGGCATCGACCCCGATTGATCCGCCAACCATGTCTGTGACCATTACCGTCAATGACTCACCACTGGCCGGGCGTGAGGGCAAAAAGGTCACGTCAACAGTGATCCGTGAGCGCTTGCTGGCTGAGGCCGAAACCAATGTTGCCATCACTTTTGCCGAGAGCGCGTCAAAGGACGCCTTTGAAATTGGCGGGCGCGGCGAGCTACAACTTGGCGTTCTGATCGAACAGATGCGGCGCGAGGGATTCGAGATGACGGTGTCGCGTCCACGCGTTCTGTTTCAACGCGATGAGGCAGGCAATCGCACCGAACCGGTTGAGGAAGTGACAATTGATGTTGATGATGAATTTGTCAGCACCGTCGTCGACAGCCTGAATCGTCGCAAAGGCGAGATGCAGGACATGCGCGCGGCTGGCACCGGCAAGACACGGATCGTCTTTCTTGCGCCGTCGCGGGGATTGATTGGCTATCAGAGTCGGTTCCTGACCCAGACGCGTGGCACTGGTGTTCTTAACCGGGTGTTCCATGAATATGCCCCATACAAAGGCACTATCGAAGGGCGGCGTAATGGTGCGCTCATCTCAACCGAGTCCGGCACGGCAGTGGCCTATGCGCTGTTCAATTTGCAGGATCGCGGCATCATGTTCGTGAATCCGCAAACGGCAGTTTATCAGGGAATGATTGTCGGTGAACATAATCGCAACAATGATCTGGAGATCAATGTTCTTAAAGGTAAACAGCTGACCAATGTGCGGGCATCAGGAAGCGACGAAGCCGTGAGGCTGGTGCCGGCCCGCCAGATGTCTCTTGAACAGATGATGGCTTATATCAATGAAGACGAGCTCGTTGAGGTAACACCGCAAAATCTGCGGCTGCGCAAGATGTATCTTGATCCGCATGAGCGTAAACGTGCGGCCCGCGCATCATAACGTTTGTCTGGTTCGGGATGACATTCAGGCAAAACCATAATATGCTGACGCGACTTTCTTCAGTGCCTATTGGCAATCAGTTTCGTCATTCGGAGCAAGCCACGTGACTTCTATCCATACCTATGACAAGCAAGCCATCGCCCGGTCGGTGGCACGCATGCTGCTTGAGATCGATGCGGTGCTATTCCGCGCCGATGACCCATTCAAACTGACATCCGGTATGATGAGCCCGGTTTATATTGACTGCCGTAAGATCATTTCCTTTCCACGGATGCGTGCGGCAATGATGGATTACGGGGCTACAGTCATCATGCATGATGTCGGGCATGAAAGCCTTGATGCGCTCGCCGGTGGAGAGACCGCAGGCATTCCCTTTGCCGCCTGGCTTGCCGAGCGCACCAGCCTTCCCATGCAATATGTACGCAAGAAGCCAAAGGGCTTTGGTCGTGACGCCCGGATTGAGGGTGACATCGCCGAAGGACAAAGGGTGTTACTGGTCGAAGACCTGACAACTGATGGTGGCAGCAAATTGAATTTTGTCGAAGCTTTGCGCACCGCCGGTGCCGAGGTGGCGCATACCTTCGTCATCTTCTATTATGACATTTTCAAGGACACGCCGGAGAAGCTTGCGGCTGAGGGCATCAGCCTACATTATCTGGCCACCTGGTGGGACGTTCTCGCGGAATGCAAGGCGTCGGCGCGCTTTGATGCCGACACCCTTTCCAAGGTAGAGGATTTTCTTAATAATCCTCGTGAATGGTCAAAGGCACATGGTGGCGTCTGAACGGACACCATCTTTAATCTTCGATTGAGTTCAAGTTTCTGAGGTAATGATTATGGAGATAGATTGGGCAGGCTTCACACCGATAGCGTCATTCGTCGGTGGTTGTATGATTGGTCTGGCGGCGGCCATTTTGATGGCGATCAATGGCCGGGTCATGGGAGTCAGTGGTGTTCTCGGCGGGTTGATGACCTCTGCCGGTTCAGATAACAAACCTGCCGAAGACGACAAATCATGGCGGTGGCTGTTTGTCGCCGGAACCGTTATTGGGCCATTTGTTGTCTGGGGGCTTCAGGGCGCGCCAATCGAAATTACCCCGGTTGCCAGTGGCTGGATGGTGCCTGTCGCCGGATTCTTTGTCGGCATCGGTGCCGCAGTGGGCAATGGCTGTACGTCCGGTCATGGAATCTGCGGGTTGGCACGATTGTCCTTACGTTCGTTTGTGGCGGTGGGGACCTTTGTGTCGACCGGCATCATTACCGTCTATATTCTCCGGCATGTGATGTAGGTGAGGCGCAGATGATCAGATCTCTATCCATTCTTGCTACAGGCATCATGTTTGGTGCCGGTCTCGCTCTCTCCGGTATGCTTAACCCGTCCAAGGTTGCCGGTTTTTTGGACCTTTTCGGTGTCTGGGACCCATCTCTTGCCTTCGTTATGGGAGGCGGCGTTGTGTTGAATTTCATTGGTCATCGTTTCGTTATCGGGCGGGGCCAGCCGATCTATGCACAGAAGTTCAGTTTACCAACACGCGGTGATCTTGATCCGATGTTGATCTGGGGATCTGCTTTGTTCGGTGTTGGTTGGGCGCTTGCTGGTTTGTGCCCGGGACCGGCGATTGCGTCAGTTCTGCTTAATCCCGAAGATGGTGTTTTGTTCCTGGTGCTGATGATGGCGGGTCTTTACATCGGCCGACGGTTGCAGGCACAGACACAAGCTGCGGCAATCCAGTAAGGTCACTATTCTGGCCTTTTCCGGATTTTTGTCGTTGCTGGCAAAATCTGAATTGACCGCAAAGTAAAATTCGCCTTTAGATATCGGCACGCAGGCGTTCCCGTCCAATGGCCGACGCCCTTTGCCTCGCTGAAGGTGGTGATTCAGATGCTGGATTTTGACTATATAATCATTGGTGCTGGATCCGCAGGATGTGTGTTGGCCGACAAGCTGTCGGAATCGGGTAAATATAGTGTTCTGGTTCTTGAGTCCGGGCCGTCAGACCGCCGCTTCTGGTTGCGGGTGCCAATTGGTTATGGAATTTCCTATCATGACAAACGCGTCAATTGGAAATTCGAATGCGAGCCAACACCGGGGCTTAATGATCGGCGCATGTACTATCCGCGCGGCAAAGTTCTCGGCGGGTCCAGCTCGATAAACGCGCTTGTTTATCATCGTGGCCTCGCAAGAGACTATGATGACTGGGCGGCGGCAGGCAATCCGGGATGGGATTATCAATCCGTTGAACCGGTCTTCAACAGTTTTGAATATCGCGCCAAGGTTGGTGATGAAGAGCTGCCGCGCGCGGGCGAGACGCGCCTTTCGGTGACTGATGCGACCAAGAGCAACCACCCGCTGCAAAGCAAATTTGTCGAAATGTGCCAGCAGATGCAGATGCCGACATCGGCGTCACCGTCATTGGAGGGGCATTGCGCGGCCCCCTATTACATCACCACACGCGCTGGCATGCGTTGCTCAAGCGCGGTGGCGTTTTTGCATCCTGCGCGCAACCGCGCCAATCTGCATGTCCTTACCGGCATTTCGGTGCGGCGCATTGGCATAGAGAACCGGCGTGCCACACATGTCGAATGTTTGCAAAATGGTGAAAACCAAACTTTTCGGGCGCGCCGGGAGATTCTGCTGACAGCCGGAGCGGTGAATTCGCCGCAGCTGTTGCAATTGTCAGGCGTCGGGCCGCAGCAAGTGATCAGGGGCGCCGGTCTGCCGGTGGTGCTTGACCAGCCTAATGTCGGAAGCCACATGGAAGACCATCTCGGGGTGAATTATATCTACAAGGCCAATCGACCGACATTGAATGATGTGCTGGGCAGATGGTCGGGGCGGATTCTGGCTGGGGCTGAATATCTGCTCCGGCGCACGGGCCCGCTGTCGCTTAGCGTCAACCAGTTTGGCGGGCTGGTCAAATCAGCGCCGCATCTGGCAGAGCCGGATACCCAGCTCTATGTCAACCCGCTGAGTTATCAGTCCTTTTACAAAG
>Ga0181583_10003303_pt1 | contig 11829 bp, 7 predicted proteins | sample 071ome_31_FD_132461 | JGI IMG/M metagenome (GOLD analysis project Ga0181583, IMG submission 132461) | Coastal salt marsh microbial communities from the Groves Creek Marsh, Skidaway Island, Georgia - 071405CT metaG (megahit assembly) | ecosystem: Environmental > Aquatic > Marine > Intertidal zone... | reverse complement strand
GCACAATGGCATCGCCGCGCTCGCGTTCAAGCGGCGTTCCCTGCACCCGGTCGCGGGCATAGGCGACAGCCTGCTGATAGGCGCGCTCGGAAATCGCCAGCCCCTGCAGCCCGACATCGAAGCGGGCACTGTTCATCATCAGGAACATGCAGTCGAGACCGCGGTTCTCTTCGCCGAGGAGATAGCCGACCGCACCGCCATCCTGGCCATATTGCAGAACCGCCGTCGGCGATGACTTGATGCCGAGCTTTTTCTCGATCGACAGGCAATGCACATCATTGCGGGCGCCAAGGCTGCCATCCTCATTGACCAGATATTTCGGCACGATGAACAGCGAGATGCCCTTTACCCCCGGCGGCGCGTCAGGCAGGCGTGCCAGAACGAGATGGATGATGTTCTCGCTCATGTCGTGTTCGCCATAGGTGATATAGATCTTCTGCCCACGGATCAGATAATGGTCACCCTGCGGCGTCGCCGTCGTGCGCAGCGCCGCCAGATCGGTTCCGGCCTGCGGTTCGGTCAGGTTCATCGTCCCCGACCATTCACCGGCATTCAGGCGCGGCAGATAGGTTGCCTTCTGCTGGTCATCACCGACGATTTCCAGCGCATGGATCGCGCCCTGCGTCAAAAGCTGGCACAGCGCGAAGCCCATATTGGCGCCGTTCCACATTTCATTGACAGCCGCACTGACACATTGCGGCAGTCCCTGCCCGCCATGCTCGGGGGACGCGTTGAGGCCGATCCAACCACCCTCGGACATCGCCTTCCAGGCCTCGCCAAAGCCGGCCGGTGTTGTCACCCGGCCATCATCATGGCGCACCGACCCGGCAACATCCCCGGCATGGTTCAGCGGTGCGATCACCTCGCCGGCAAGCTTGCCGGCCTCGTCGAGGACCGCCTCGACAAGATCCTCCGACACCATTTCCATGCCGTCCAGCGCCGCCACCCCGTCAAGTCCGACAAGGTGGCGAAGCACGAATTTCATGTCATCTACCGGCGCCTGATACATGGCCTGTTCCTGTTGCTGCCTGACGATGCCGGCCGCACGGCATCAGCCCTCATCCGTGATAATACCCGCCTTCTTGCGGGCCGCCAGCAATTCCGCCTCGTCCCAGAACCCCAGAACGATCCCTCCACGGAGCTGTTTATTATTCGTTGCATAGGCCGCGACATCACTGTCGCTTCTTGTCACACGATATTTCGCGGTCAGCGCCCAGTCATTGAGATGCGCCGTCAGCCGCTCGATCACCGACGCATATTCGGGGTCCTCGCCGCGGTCGAAATACTCCTCGGGATCGGTCTCCAGATCATGCAGGAGCGGTCTGTATCCCTGGAAATAGACCATCTTGTAGCGCCCGTCGAAAACCATGATCATCCGGCATTCATCCGGTTTGCGATCCAGCAGCACACGCATGCGCTGATGCCCGTAATCATATTCCGAGAACACCACCTGCCGCCAGTCGGGGACCGCCGCGCCGGCCAGCAGCGGCGCCAGCGAGCGCCCCTCGACAATATGACTGGCCACCTCGCCGCCGCACGCCTCGACGAAGGTCGGCAGCAGATCCACCCCCTCGACAAGGCGCGTCTCGACCGTGCCACGCGTCGCGTCTGCCGATCGCCGCGGGTCATATATGATCAGCGGCACCCGAACCGACTGTTCGTGGAACATGTCCTTCTCGCCCATCCAATGGTCGCCAAGATAGTCGCCATGGTCGGAGCAGAAGACGATCATCGTGTTTTCGAGAAGGCCACGCGACTCGAGAAACACCATCAGGTTGCCGATCTGGTCATCGATCTGCTTGATCAGCCCCATATAGGCGGGAAGCACATGTTCGCGCACGCCGTCGCGCGAAAATACCTCGGCGGCGCGCATCTGCATGAAGGCATCATAGACCGGATGCGGGTTCTGGCGTTCGATCTCGTGACGTACCGCCGGGATCAGGTCATCGGCACCATACATGTCGTGATAGGGTGCCGGCGCGACATAGGGCCAGTGCGGCTTGATATAGGACAGGTGGCAGCACCATCGCTGGCCCTTCTCCTCGGCCTCCTCGATGAACTGCATGGCGCGGCGGGTCATATAGGGCGTTTCGGTGTCCTCCTCGGCGGCGCGCACCGGCTTGTCGGCATGCGCCAGCAGCCAGCCTGACAGGATATTCCCTTCCTCATCCTCGGCGGCGTTGGCCCAGTCATGCCACGGGTTGTCGCCGTCATAGCCCTTGTTCTGCATATAGCGGTTATAGGCCAGCCCCCCGGCCGGAAGCCGTTCTGTCGGGTTCAACCCGTCATCGCGCTCATACGGCTCGAAACCGCATTGCGTGACATGCACCCCGACCGCAGAATCCGCATCAATCCCCAGCCGTTTCATCGCCGGCTTGTGGGCGGCCATATGCGTCTTGCCAACCAGCGCGGTGCGGATATCAAGGCCCTTCAGATAATCGCCAAGTGTCAGTTCATCGACACGCAGTGGCACGGCATTCCAGGTCACGCCGTGCGAGCGGACATAGCGGCTTGTGTAATAGCTCATCCGCGAGGACCCGCATGTCGTCGACTGCACATAGGCGCGGTCAAAACGTACGCCGCGCGCCGCCAACCTGTCGATATGCGGTGTGTGAAGATGCGGATGGCCGGCGCAGGACAGATAGTCGTAACGCAGCTGGTCAGCCATGATCCAGAGAACATTGCGAACTGTTTCAGTCACCGCCACCTCCCATACCGGGTCAGCCTGCTGACCACCAATTCTCGATCACCTTCACCGGCCGCGCCTGTTGCCAGCCGCCAGCCCTCAATCGAGTAAAATCTGGTAGCTGGCGCGCAGCCTTGCGTCAAGGTCGGGCGAGATATGCTGCGGCGTGAAACCGGTCAGGATCTGCTGCTTGCGCTTCACCGCCTCGGCAACCAGATTTGGCTTGCCAAGCTCCTCCCACTCCTTCGGGCTGGACCGGTCACCAAGCGCCGGATAGACATATTCGGTCTGCATCAGGCCGATTGTCTGGTCATGACCAAGATAATGGCCGGGCCCACCGATACAGACATCCTTCATCACATCGATGCCGATTGTCTGCGCATTGACCTCGATGCCACGCACACAGCGCATGCACTGGCCAAGCATGTCATTGTCGATGATCAGTGATTCAAGACAGAAACCCAACAGCGAGGCGTGCATGCCGGCAGCCTCATAGACCATGTTCAGTCCGGACAGCCCGGCCATGACCAGCGTGCTGCCCTTCTCATAGCCCGATTGCGCGTCAGGCATCTTGGAATCGGCCATGCCGGCCGCCGCACCGCCGGGAAGCCGGTAATGTTGCAGCATCTGCGCGCAGGCCGCCGTTAGCAGCCCCTGTTCGCCCGACCCGCCGGACATGGCGCCGGTCCGCAGATCCGACACAAACGGCCAGGTCCCGACGATACAGGGATGCCCGGGCGACATCGAATTCACATAGATCAGGCCGGCAATGACCTCGGCAAGCGCCTGCGCGACCGCACCGGCGATGGCCGCCGGCGCCGTGGCCCCGGCCTGTCCGGCCGACAGCAACAACACCGGCATACCGGCATGCACCGCCTCTTCCATCACCAGGCAGGATTCGGTGGCAAAACGAAGCGGCGGCACGACGAAACAATTGCTGTTCGACACAAAGGGGCGAGCGCGCCATTTATCCTCACCGCCGGCAATATCATGAAGCATCGAGATCGCCGGCGCGACGAAGGCGCCTCGGTGAAACTGGTGCCGACATGCTTGGTCGTTCCTTTCACCGCCGCATAGACAGTGTTGAGATCAAGCGCCGCCGGGTCGGTGACATCGCGCGCCACCATTGGCCTCTGGAAGAAATGGATATTGTCCATATTCTCGACGATGCGCGCCGCGTCATAAATATCGGCAAGATAGGATTCGCGGTAACTGTTGCTCTCGACATCAACGACATGGACCGCCGCCCCGGCAGTGCCGTAATGGACGCGCGAACCGGACAGCAGCATGTCGTGCTTAGGATCCTGTCCGAACAGCGTGATATCGCGCGCCGCCCTTGCCAGCATGTCATCGACCAGCGCACGCGGGAAGCGCACGCGCCCGTCATCACCGGCAATGGCACCAGCCGCCGTCATATAGGCAATCCCGCTGTCGGGCGCCTGGCTGAGGCCGATTTCCTCGAGGATCTGATAGACCGCGCTGTCGATGGCCTGAACCGCCGCGTCATCAAGCGGGCGATACTGGCCGCCTGTCATGCCTGGCCGGACCGGTCGCAATTCCGCCGCCAGCGGCGCGGCGCGTTCCATCCGACGGGCGGCGCGGCCACCAGCGCGGCGTGACGATGCGGGGATCGGGGGGAAGAGGCGTCTGGTCATCTGGCTCTCTCCTGTATGCGGCAGCCTGGCCCTAGAGCCGGACCCGGGCCGCCTTGGGATCGTACATGGGACGGAAGCTGACTTCCGCCGGGACAATGGTGCCGGCAATATCGATGCTGTATTCGGAGCTCAGCTGCTCATCGGCGGATTCGCCATCCGTGGCGCATTTCACATAACCAAGGCCGATCGCACCACCAAGATGATGGCCGTAATTGCCACTTGTCAGATGCCCGACAATCTCGCCATCACGGAGGATTGGCTCATTATGGTAAAGAAGTGGTGCCGGATCGCTCAGACGGAACTGCATCAGCCGTTGCGACAGCCCGTCATTGCGTTTTGCCTTCACCGCATCGGCACCGATCATGCCGCCAAAACGCGTGTCCGGCTTGCCTTCCTTGACAGCGAAGCCGAGACCGGCCTCAAGCACATGATCCTCGTTCGAGATATCATGACCGAAATGACGGAACGCCTTCTCAATCCGGCAACTGTCAAGTGCATGCAACCCACATAGCCGCAGGGCATGATCCGCGGAGCGCCGCATCAGCGTGTCGAAGACATGATTCGCCATGTCGGTCGACACATAAAGCTCCCATCCCAGCTCGCCGACATAGGTAACGCGGTGCGCGCGGGCAATGCCATGCCCGATCTCAACCTGCTGTGCGGTACCGAACGGGAAATCCTCGTTCGCCAGGCTCTGCGGAATCAGCGGCTGCAGAAAATCACGGGATTCCGGTCCCATCACCGCCATCACCGATTCCGACACCGTGACATCCATCGCAAAGCAATGCGCGTCATCGGGGATATGCCCGTTGATCCAGTGCAGGTCGCGACGCACCGTCGCTGCCGGGGTGACGACAAGGAATTCATCCGATGACAGGCGGGTGACGGTGACATCGGCCTCGATATGGCCTTGCTCGTTCAGGAACTGGGTGTAGACGATCTTGCCATCCGGCACCGCGACATCATTGCCGCAGAGCCGTTGCAGCACCGCCTCCGCATCGCGGCCGACCATCCTGATCTTGCCAAAGCTCGACAAATCGAACATGCCGACATGCGATCGCACCGCGCGATGTTCATCGGCGCTGTAATCGAACCAGTTCTGGCGCTTCCAGCTATATTCATATTCGGCCACCCTGCCGGCCTCGCGTTCGGCCCGCGGCAGGAACCAGTTGGCGCGCTCCCAGCCGCTGACCTCACCAAAGCATGCACCGCCTTCCTTCAGCCGGTCATGGATTGGCGACTGTCTGACATCACGCGCCGTTTCCACCTGCCGATAAGGAAAATGGTCGGCATAGAGAAGCCCGAGCGTTTCCGAGACCCGTGTGCGCAGATAGGTGCGGTTGGCCTGGAAGGGCTGCATCCGGCGGATATCGACATCCCACAGATCCATCGGCGCGTTACCCGTATCCATCCATTCGGCCAGCACCATGCCGGCACCGCCGGCGGACTGGATCCCTACCGAATTGAAGCCGGCGGCGACATAGAAATTCTTCAGCTCCGGCGCCTCGCCAAGGATGTAACGATCATCGGGTGTAAAGCTTTCCGGGCCATTGAAGAAGGTCTGGATACCGGCCGTCGCCAGTACCGGCAGACGTTCCACGGCGCGTTCCAGAATGGGCTCGAAATGATCGAAATCCTCGGGCAGCGAGTCGAATTCGAAATCCTCTGGGATGCCGCCCATGCCCCAGGGCTTGGAATTCGGCTCGAAGGCACCAAGCAGAATCTTGCCGGCATCTTCCTTGTAATAGGCGCATTCATCCGGCACCCGCAGCACCGGCAGGTTCGAGGTCAGACCGTCAATGCCCTCGGTCACGATATAGAAATGCTCGCAGGCGTGAAGCGGCACGGCGACGCCGGCCTTGGCGCCGATTTCGCGTGCCCACATGCCGCCAGCATTGACCACATAATCGGCCTCGATCGGCCCCTTGTCGGTCATGACCCCGCTAACGCGGCCATCGGCCTTATGGATCCCGGTGACCTTGACCCCCTGGATGATCTTCACGCCATAGCCGCGCGCCCCCTTCGCCAGCGCCTGGGTGATATTCACCGGGTCGGCCTGACCGTCCTTTGGCAGCCACACCCCGCCAACAGCGTCATCGACTTTCAGCCCCGGATAGCGGCTGGCGATATCCGACGGGGTAATCTCGTCGATCTCGACACCGAAGGCCCGCGCCATGGCCGCTGACCGGCGAAGCTCTTCCATCCGTTCATCGCTCAATGCCACGGTCATCGACCCGTTGCGCTTGAAGCCGGTCGACACGCCGGTCTCGGCCTCAAGCCCGAAATACAGCTCCTGCGAATATTTCGCCAGCCGCGTCATGTTCTGTGTCGCACGAAGCTGCGCGATCAGCCCGGCCGCGTGCCAGGTGGTACCGCAGGTCAACTGCTTGCGCTCGAGAAGCACGACATCGCTCCAGCCAAGCTTGCCAAGATGATAGGCGATCGAGCAGCCGACCACCCCGCCCCCGATGATGACAGCACGTGCCTTTGCCGGAACATCCATGGGCCTATACCTTCATCCGTGAATTGTCGGGATCATAGAGAACATCACCCTCGACAAGCGCCGCGGCGCGCGCGCGCCCCAGCACATCGACGCTGATGGCACCGCCAGTGGCCAGCATCGCGGAATCAACAACCGCCATCGCGATCGACTTGCCGACACGATGCCCGTAACCGGCCGAAACCACGAGCCCGGCGGCGTTGCCGTCGATCAGCACGGTGCTGAGATAGACCGCCTCGCCAAATGACTCACCATCGCCCGGACCCTCCAGCGTCAGCGTGACAAAGCCCTGCTTCGCGCCGGCCTGATGTTCGGCCTGCAGCGCCGCCTTGCCAACAAAGCTGTCCTTGCCAAGATTGACCCAGCGGCCAAGTCCGCTCTCGAACATCGTATAGTCCGAGGTCAGGTCGGCCTTCCAGGACCTGTAGCCCTTTTCAAGCCGCATCGAATCAAGCGCCAGCATGCCGAAATTGCCGATCCGGTGCGCTGCGCCGGCGGCCCACACGGCGTCATAGAGCGGTTTGATGTCACCCATCCCGCAATGCAACTCCCAGCCGGCCTCGCCAGCGAACGAGACACGGATCGCGGTCACATCACATCCGCCAGCACGCATCCGCCGGTAGGTCAGCCACGGGAAGTCATCATGCCCCGTCGCCTCGCCGGTCAGGTCGGCCATCAGCGCCGGCGCCTTCGGCCCGGTGACAAGAAGCGTCGCCATCTCGGCGGTGACATCGGTGATGCTGATCGAACTGTCTGCGGGAAGCCTGAAATTCAGCAAATCGCGGTCATGCCAATAGGCGCCGGCACCGGTCATCATCAGGAATTCATCCTCACCAAGGCGCGTTGCCGTCATCTCGGTCAGAATCTTGCCTTTCTCCGAAGCGAAATAGACAAGCCCGATGCGTCCGACCTTCGGCAGGCCGCCGGTGACAAGGCCGCGCAGCCAGTCCGCCGCGCCCGGCCCCTTGACCAGGAAGCGCGAGAACCCGGTCAGTTCCAGAACGCCGACATGCTCGGCGACATGCCGGCATTCGGCGCCAACGGCATCAAACCAGTGCTGGCGGTCATAGCTGTCCGCCGGCCGGTCCGCCTCACCGTCACGCGGGAACCAGTCGGCGCGCTCCCACCCTCCATAGGACCCGAAGGCGGCGCCGGCCTCGGCCAGCGTGTCATAGAGCGGCGATGTCTTGGCCTTGCGACCGGCCGGCCACTGGATCTGCGGAAAATGCATTGCGTATTCGTGACTGTAGGTCTCGATCGCCTTGGCCTTGGCATAGTCATGCGTGACATGGTCGGTGAAGCGCCGCGGATCGACAGCCCAGCTGTCAGTCTCGGCTTCGCCCTCGACGATGATCTCCGACAGCAGCTTGCCGGCACCGCCGGCCTGGACAATTCCAAAGGTGAAGACACAGGCCTCGAAGGCATTCGGCACGCCCGGCATCTGGCCGATCAGCGGCAGCCCGTCCGGGGCGTATGGGATCGGGCCATTGACGACTCGGGTGATGCCGGCGGTGCCAAGAAGCGGCACGCGCGCGCAGGCATCCTCGATATACCATTCCAGCCGCTCCAGATCGTCGGAATAGAGCTGGAAGGAGAAATCTTCGGGCATCGGGTCGGACGCATCTGTCCAGTGCGCGCGGCACCCTTTTTCGTACGGACCGAGCAAAAGCCCGTCCTTTTCCTGACGAAGATAATAGGAACTGTCCGGATCGCGAAGCAATGGCAGCTTCGTATCACGCGCGGCCAGCTCGGGGATGCCCTCGGTCACCAGATACTGGTGCGCCAGCGAGATACAGGGCACGTCGCGGCCGAACATTCGGCCCACCTCATTGGCGCGATAGCCGCTGGCATTGACCACATATTCACAGCGGATCTCGCCCTGCGGTGTCGACAGTACCCATTCACCATTCTCGCGCCTTGCGCCGGTCACCGGGCAGAACCGGATCACCGTCGCGCCCATGTCGCGCGCGCCCTTGGCAAGCGCCTGCGTCAGTTGCGCCGGGTCGATATCACCGTCAAGCCCGTCCCATTGACCGCCATAGAGGTCATGCGTCTCCAGAAACGGATAGACCTCCTGCATTTCGGCCGGCGACATTTCCTGAAACTCGACCCCCATCTGGCGACCCATCCGCTCGACATGCCGGAACTCCTCCATGCGCTGGCGCGAATGGGCCAGCCTGATGGCGCCGGTGACGTGATAATTCATCGGGTAATCGACAAGATCGCCGAGCTTGCGATAGAGGCTGGTCGAATAGGACTGGATCTTCATGATCGTCCATGACCCGACATAGTTCGGGCAGTTGCCGGCGGCGTGCCAGGTCGACCCCGATGTCAGCTCGTTCTTCTCCAGCAGCACGACATCGCTCCAGCCACGCTCGGCAAGGTGATAGAGAACCGAGGCACCAACCGCACCGCCGCCAATCACCACGACCCGTGCCGTGCCAGGCAGTTTGCCGGTGGCCTTGTTCGCCTGTTCCTTCACAGATACCTCGTCCATGATGCGTCTCGCTTTCCTGTTGCCAAAGCGCCCCCGCGCTTTCCGTCACTTGTTCTGTCAGTTCCACTCAGTAGACCGGCGGCGCGATCACCCAGATCAGCACCGCCGGGACATCACCTTCATTCATCCAGGACACGGTTTCACCGGCAAAGCGGAAACTGTCACCCCGGGTGAGTGCGAATCTCTCGCCATCGATGATCAGCGTCAGCGAACCCTCGATGACATAGCCCGCCTCCTCGGTCGGGCGCACGAATGGCTGCGGGCAGCGCGCGCCGGCGGCAAAGACCGAATGCACAATCTCGAACGCACCGCCAAGATCGGGCGACAGCAGGCTTTCGACCAGCCCCTTGCCCTCGTCGCTCATCGTGCGGCGGCTGTCGGCCCGCACCACCCAGGCGGCCTCCGGCGTATCGGGACTCTGGCTGAAAAAGAAACTGACCGGCAGACCGAACAGCGCCGCCACCGTGCGGATATCGGCCAGCGCCGGTTCGGACTGCCCGCGCTCGACCTGTGACAGCCAGCCAACCGAACGGTCAAGCTGTGCCGCAAGATCACTCAGCGTCCAGTTGCGCGACCGGCGCAGCGCCCGGATATCGGCACCAATCGACCCGGTTGAACGCAGCGGCGCATGCTTGTTTGTCTGTTTGTCGAATTTGACCAGCATTCCCCATCCCCACGCAAAAATCGTTGCGTGGATTCAATGAAAAAATCAAACATTTTTTCATCAGAATGCGGCTTTCAACGCCGATTTTCAGCAACTGTCAGTTTTTGCGGCTGCCCGGGTCGGTTGTCTGGCGCTCATCACCGCGCGCCGGATGGGCAAACCGGTCCTCGCCGGTGGCACCGGTGCGCCAGATCAGCGCGATGAACAACCCCTTCGCGCGCGGCAGCGTCCAGACCACACCGGCCAGCATCGCCGTCAACAGCAGCGCGATGGCGGCCCAGACCGGCACCCGCTCATCACGGCCGAGAATCACCATCAGCGGCGCCAGAACATGACCGACGACAATCAGCGTCGCCCAGGCCGGCCCGTCATCGGCACGGATGTCGGACAGATCGAGGCCGCAAGCCGCGCATCGCGGCAACCGCGTCAGATAGCCGGTCAGCGTCGCCCCCTCGCCACAGGCCGGACAGCGCCGCGCCAGCCCGCGCCGGATCACGGTCAGGAACGGCAGCTCGGGCGAGGGTCCCTGCGGATGGTCGGAATCGGTTGGCGTCATGGTTACAGGCATGAGGCAGGTATACAGCCTTGCCGCGCCATCGCAAAGCGGCCAATTCAGCGCGCCGCGCTTCCCGGCCGGGGCGGCGCTAATGTTGAAGCGACAGGCCAAGCATCACAAGATCGTTGGTCAGCCCGCCCTGATGGCTCCAGTTCCGGTGATGCGCCGCCGCCACGAAGCCGCTGACGCGGCCGGCACCTGTCGCCCGACCAAGCGGGCGCTGATAGACCATCTGCGCCATGCGGTGGCGTTTCCTGACCGCCAGATCAAGATCACGCGTCGTTGCCCGGTAGGCACCCGATGATGTGTAGCCGGTGATCGAGGTCTGGCGCATCACCCCGCCGGTCACCGCCAGCGGCTCACCATAATGCAGCACCAGCCGGACACCGTCACGCGCCAGATCGGCTGCCGCCAGATGCACGCCGGCGGCGCGCGCAGCAAGCGCCATGTCACGCACGAACCCGTCATGCCGGAAATCCACCCTTGCCCGCAGGCGCAGCCATTCCGCCCCGACCGACAGGCCGGAGGCCAGCCGGTACGATGCCCGCAGCCGCAGATAGTCCGACCGTGTCGGGCGTGCCAGCGCATAGCCGCCCTCGGGCCGGCTGCCGAGGAAGCGGCCGCTTTCATTCATTCTGCCAAGCCGCGCCTCAACGAAGCTGATGCGGCTGCCGATCCGGCTGCTGACGCCATAGTCACGGACCGAATAGGACCCGCCCCGTCTGGTCGCTGCGGCAACATTGGCGCGCGAGAAGAACACCCCGGCATGGAGGTTCGATGCCATCCGCCAGTCCGAACGGGTGCCGATGATGTCGCGCGCCTGCGGGGCCAGCGAGTCCCAGACCGGCGGCGCATCATCACCCTGCCGCAACAGCGCGGCCGGCGACAGCGCCGCCCCGGTCCGCCGGTTCACCAGCGCAAGGTCGGTACGCGAGCGGGCGCCGACATAGCTGATCACCCCGCCCTCGCCAATCGCGCTGTCGGCATCGGTGGAGCGGCGCAGCAGCGTTGTCACGCCATCGCCCCGGCCCATCACAATCGGTTTCGTCGGCGAGCTCATCGCCATCACCCCGGCAAGCCGCGGCCCCGGCATCACCCGGTCCTGCAGCGGCGCGCGAAAGCGATAGACACGGCCGAACATGTCAAACCCGCCGAAATCCAGCGCCTGTGACGGCGCGGCATCGCCAAAGGCCGATGAAAAGGCGACCCTTGTGTCAGAAGCCGCCGCGACGCCGAAGGCATCCGCCGCCGCCGCCCTCGTAGGGCCGATC
>Ga0181583_10003288_pt1 | contig 11858 bp, 15 predicted proteins | sample 071ome_31_FD_132461 | JGI IMG/M metagenome (GOLD analysis project Ga0181583, IMG submission 132461) | Coastal salt marsh microbial communities from the Groves Creek Marsh, Skidaway Island, Georgia - 071405CT metaG (megahit assembly) | ecosystem: Environmental > Aquatic > Marine > Intertidal... | reverse complement strand
CAGCATTTGGTGTTGCTGTAATGCTTACCTGTGTTCCTTGAGAAAAAGTTCCACCTGCTGTTGACACGCTTCCTCCATCACCTGCAGAGACTGTAAGAGTATATTGCCTAGTTATTTGACTTGGAGGAGTATTTGGAGTCTGAGAATCCTCCTTAGCACAGGTAAGAAGTAATAAAAGCGATAAGTAAAATGGAAGTCTTTTCACAGGTTAAATTTAATAAAATCATGTAGAAATATGTCGAAACTCCTCCTACTCTATTTGTAACTAGTTGATTTTAAGTTTAATAAGCTAAAAAAAATATATTGTATTGGTAAATGAATTAACCTACTGATAATCAGTATATTATTTAGTTAATTTTTGCAATTTTAGATAGGTTGCACTTCTCCAAATCCATTCTAATGGACCATATCTATATTTTTTGAGAAAATAATTTGAAGCTATCATTTGAAGGAAATAAATTAATAGTCCAATCAATATTAGACTAAAATTACCAAACTTACTGAAGAAAGGTCCTAGTGCCCATGGTGCAAATAACACTAACCCAAAAATACCCTGAAGTGTATAGTTTGTAAGAGCTGTTCTTCCATAAGGAGATAAACTATTTAATATAGATTGAATCCTAGAATTTTGATAAAGCACTATGAATCCAAGACCTAAAATAAAAGATGAAACAACTAATGCAGTGTCCTGCAAAGCTTTTACCAAAATTAAGTTATTGTCTATAAGGTTATTTCCAGGAACAAACAACAATCTAGTATTCGTGTCTGGAAATTGATTTAATAAAAATGTTAGTCCAATAAAAGATACCACTGATAAAAGCAAAAGCCTAACTGTTAGTTTCTTATTATCACCTAGTTTTTCTAGATATCTTGAGCGTCCAACTAAATAACCAATTATAAAAATTCCTAATGTTAAGTATCCTCTTCCAAACATTCCAAACTGGTAGTTTATCTTTCCGTTAAGTCTCGATTGATAATTATGTTTAACAGTATTTATTAAGCTAGGGTTTTCAAGGTGTTGAGGTGTTTCCCTATTATATCTATTTGAGCTCCTATTCTCTTCAACAATCTCAGTAGATACACCCTTATTGTGATTTATAGTTTGATAAACCCTAGGGCCACCTGTAATAAGTAGAACAGTAAATAGTATTAGAATGTATTTGTTTATTTTTTTTATGAAGAGAAGAATGATTCCAAATATTGCATAAACAGATAAAATTTCAACATTATAGATTGAATGAATTAAAATACCTAACAGAAAAAGAAAAAGCATTCTTCTTAAAAAGAAGCTGTTAAAACTAATATTCTTAGATTCTGCACTTTTCATTTGAATATAGAAACTAACACCAAATAAAAATGCAAAAATATTTATGAATCTTCCCATTACTACATTATACGCAAACCATGTAGATGTTGAGTCTAAAGACGGGAGATTAAAATAGATTATATCAGCTTGAAGATTTTGAATTCCAAATTGCTGAATCATATGGATTATGATTACTCCAAGTAATGAGAACCCACGTAATGCATCAAGAACTTCAATTCTTTTCATCTATAAATTTAGAAATCTAAAGTTAACAATAGTTTATTTTTCATGTAGAAATACGTCGAAACCCCTCCAACTATATTTGTAACTAGTTGATATTAAATACTATAAACTCAAAAAGATATATTGTATTGGGAAATGAATTAACTTATTGATAATCAGTGTTTTAATTAACGTAAAACAAATTATCTGGATATTGAGTTATCTATTTAGAAAAATTCAAGCTACTTTATTTCCTTTTAAATACTGCTGTAGCATCTATATCTGAATTAAACTTGAATGTTTTGGGGTTTTCTGTCCATCCATTTGACCATTTATCAAAGTAATAACCTTCTTTTGGTGATGCACTAATAGTTATTTCAATTCCAGCTGGAAGTAAAGGAGAAATACCTGCTCTGTCTTGCACCCTTTGATATTTAAAATATTCAGATGGTTTAGTTAAATGTAAGCTTACCCATCCGTTAGAACCAGAATATCCATTAGGACCAGCAATAAGATTTAATCGGTAAAATATAACACCATCTGACTGTGAATCAATACCCTCTGGAGTCTGTAAGTCTACTTTTGAACAACCAAATAAAACCAGCAACGATAGTATTAATTTTTTTTTCATACCTACAATTTAGAAAAATTCAAGCTATTTGAAGAAAAATCTAACAATTACAACCAGAACAGCTGCAAGAGTTACAGCTGCAAGCTGAACAATTACCATCTACACAAGAAATACAATTACAAATACAAATTCCTTTATTCATACCTACAATTTAGTAAAATTCAAGCTATTTATCCAAAGAAGAAACCAAGAATAAATCCAATAATTACAAGTATCCACCAATACTTTTTGACCCAATTCATATCCATTCTTCTAATTTAGGAAATTTTAGATTATGTTTTAATAGTTTTTAAAACTGATAAAAGCATCTCACCACTTATTCTCTCTTTATAGTTTGGATTAATATATTCAAACTTAATTACTCCTTTTTTATCAACGATTATTACAGTTGGGGCAGGCATTACAGGCGAAGTTTCACCTTTTTGACCTTTCCCAACTATATATTCTTTCAAGGAAGAAGACGTTTTAAATGCAATACCTATTTCTTTAATGAAGTTACCATTAGGGTCTGATAGCAACTTGTATTTAGTACTATTATTTTCTATAGTAGACTGTAAGTTTTTATAGTCATCCGGACTTATGGCTATTATTTGATATCCAAGATTTAATATCTTTTCTTCAATTTCTACCAATCCAGACAATTGGACATTGCAATAAGGACACCATCCTCCTCTGTAAAAAACCAATACGGTTGGCTTTTCTTCTAAAAGGGTTCTTAGTTGAATAGACGTTCCTTCTGCATTCTGAAAGCTAGCATTTGGCAATGTTTCCCCTATTAAGATTGGAGAAATATCCTCAGCAATAAGTGGAATAGATGAATTATTAGAACAACCTATAAATATTAACGATATTAGTAGTAATATTTTTTTCATTTCTCTAATTTAGAAAATTCATATATTAACTGAAATTAAAAAATAATTAAAAATGAAAAAAAATAAAGCATTATTAATAATACTCTTAACTTTAATTGTTGGCTGTAATAATTCCATTACAGTTGAAGAACCAACTAACGAAAGTTCATCTATGAATTTAGAAAATGGTGTGATCATGAAAGAGGTCTCAAGTGACCCTCTAGGAAATGAGTTAAATTATCCAACTGGAGACCCAGCTGTATCTAGTCAGATTAATGTTTGGAAGCCTGGATTTAATTCACCGTGGCATTACCATCCATATACTGGAGTAGCATATGTAATTCAAGGAGAATTAACTGTAAACTATGATACTGAAACATCAATAGATGATAAAAATTCAGAAAAGAATATAATTACAACTCAAACATATAAGGCAGGCGAAGAAGCCTTTCTTGGAGTAAGAGATACATGGCATTTATCTCAAAATTTAGGAGATGAGGACCTAATTTTTATCGTAACATGGATAGGAGAAAAAGACAGTCCAGTTGCAGTAATTGAATAGTGAAATATTTTAAAATTTAAAAACCCTCATATACTAAGAGGGTTTTTTTTATTTCTTGTTATCCTTAATTTTTAAAGAGTTTGGTGTTACAACACCAGCAGAAATAACAAGTTTAAATGCATCTTCAACACTAATATCAAGTTCAAATGCATCTTTTTTAGGTATCAATACAAAAAACCCTGAGGTTGGATTTGGGGTAGTTGGAACAAAAAGATTAATTAATTCTTCGCCAATAATTGACTTGGCTTCACCCTGGTAATTACCGGATTGAAATGCAATTACCCAAATCCCTTTATTCGGGTATTGAATTAAATATGCCTTTTTAAAACTTTCAGATGAAGTATTTAATACTGTATCTGATACTTTTTTTAGTATGTTATATATGTTTCGAAAACCAGGGATACTATTAAGAAGCTTCTCCCATAAGTTAACTAATCTTCTTCCCAATATATTAGTAACCAATACCCCAGTAATGAGAATAATTATAAATAATAGGATGATTCCAGATCCCGGAATATTTGTATCCAAGTTAAAAATAGCTTCAGGTAAATATTCTTGTGGAATAAGGTTGTTAAGAAATTCTAAGAAGAATTTAATTACAATAATGGTCAAGATCAAAGGTATCCAAAAGATAAGTCCTGAGATTAGATAATTTCTAAGTCGTGTAATTATTTTTAACATGCTTTTGTGTATTAGTTAATGTTAATATATCATAAGTATGCAAGTTACTATTCTTGGTGGTTTAAAACTAAATGATGTATAATAGGATTAAAAAAAAATGAAAAGCACTACCAGAAAGAACAAATAGATGCCATATAGTGTGTGCATATTTTTTTTTTGAAGAGTAAAAAATTGTTCCCAATGTGTAGCTTAACCCACTGAGAATTAATAATATAATTGCATTTAATTCTAGTATTTCAAATAAACTTCTTATGTCAACTATAATAAGCCAACCCATTAAAAGATATAAAGCCAATGATAACTTTTCAAATTTGCCTATGTAAAAAAGTTTTAAAAATGTACCTAAAATTGCAATAAAACAAACAGATATTAATATGTATATCCCTGACTGATCAAGAAGTGTGATAAGACAAACTGGCGCATAAGATCCAGCAATTAAATAATAAATACTTATATGATCAAATATTCTGAGTTTTTCCTTAAGAACAGGTTCAGAAACAAAATGATACAAAGTTGATGATAGATAAACACTAATGAGGCCAAATCCAAAAAAAATAACACCTACAAAACTTAAAGTTGGTAAATTATTATTGGTATAAATTAAATAACTGATCCCAACAATTGATAATAGAAGACCGATAAAATGTGTAATGGTATTCCAAAATTCTTCTTCTACAGGTAATTGCATAATTATTAGTTAGGATATAAGAGACTCTCCATCAAGATTTGTTGTAAGAATTTCTGACATATAATCAAAAAACGGTCTAATAGAAACAAAATAACTTATTAATTGTTTCTGAAAATTTTTATCTAGAATTTCTTTCTCTTTTAATTTTTTAATAAAGATGAACTGCTTTTTTTTTATCAAGTCAATATATTCATGATCATTAGTAAATCCTTTTGGTGATGTTTTAACCTCATCTCCCCTAAGATCTCCCCAGATATCTTTAATTTTTTTTTGATTTATGATTCTCTTAAATTCTTGACCATCTATCTCTATTTCTTTTCTAATCCTAAGTAAGTCTTCTTTGTTTGGATTCCAAAAGCCTACCGCTATAAAGCTTTCATCTGCAGATATTTCCAGATAATAACCTCCTCTAAGTTCAGGTTTTGCTCTATGAAATGCCATACCAATATTTTTTTTATATGGGGTTTTATCTTTGGAAAACCTCAAGTCTCTGTAGATTCTAAATATTTTAAATTTCTCGATATTATCTGAAACATTTAATGAATCATTAACATCTTGAGCAAATGTTTTTACTCCAGATTGAATATCCTTGAACTCTTCTTTATTATCATTGAACCAATCTCTATTGTTATTTAGCTTTAGCTTTTTTAAAAAACTTATTGTATTTCTTGGAACTGCATTCATTCTAGTTAACTTATTAAAATCTTTTTTAAAAAAAACCCCTAATTAGATTAAGGGGTTAGTTAAATTAAGTAATTGATGATTACTTAATTGTAGTCATTTATTTTAACTCTTGTCCAAGATTGAATAAATTCTGCTATTTCGTCAGTTACATTAAAAAATTCAGCAAAAGCTTGAGCTTCTTTTTCATTTTTTGGTCCAAATGTAAAAGCAGAATTTAAATCAGGATAAGTACCATAGATAAGCATATTCTCTCCGTCACTTATACCATGTGTGACTTGGGCTAAACCGACAAATCCATCAGGGTCAAAGGTTTCCATTAACTTAGCAAAGGCATTTGCAAATGCAGGAGCATTTTTACTAGTCACTTTAAATCCCCAAACCTGACCAATGCCATAAAAATCTTCTGGCTTGTATACTTGAAGGGCATTACCAGCTGAAGCTCTAACACCATCTACATATGGTCTAACCACATCGACATAATTTTCCCAATCTTCTCCAGTAAGCGAAGCTCTTAAGTTAGCTAAAGATTGAGAAGATGGACTTACAAAGCTTAAGATATGAGTTTCATCATAACCTTTTCCCTTTAAAGGAATTGCAGAAAATGTCATTGTAACATCAGCAGGAAAATCTACAGACGAATAATAACTATCAACAGCTTTTTCAAATTCAACTGTATCGTCACTGTTAACTTCAAGTATTACATCATACCAATAAAGTTGTTGTGAAAAAAGAGATGCTGAAAATAAAAAGCATAATAGTAAATAAAAATTTTTCATAGTTTATAAATTAATTGTTTGAAACAAATCTATCAATTAATTAATGATAAACTAACTTCTTATTTGAAAAATAAATGAATAATGAGAATTAAAGACCTATTAAAAAAGGAATCTTAAGTTTTTCCCAATGAAGAAATGCAGTTACAGAATTTGAAGTAATATTTTCAAAACCAAAGGTCAAGAATTCCTTAAAATATGATTTAACTGGTGTAACAGGAACTCTTATTACATCTGCAGACTGATCATAACTATAACTTCCCCATTGACTATTATTCTTATTAAAAATAATAATCCAGTCAGTTTCTGATGGAATCATGTGAATACTGTATTTTCCAGCAGGTAAATATATTCCCTCAACTTGAACATCATTGTTTATTTCTATAGTTGTATTCTCATTTGCACCTGCTCTCCAAGGAAATGGATTTCCGTTACCATATCTTTCTGATGTACCTAATCCATATGGGACAATATTACCCCAAATAACCCTATCCTTTACTGCAGGTCGGCTATAATCAATTGTTATTCTTGTATCCAAGCCAAAATATTGTGTAACACTTGACTTTTGACTATCTCTTACTTTATCTGATTGAGCATAAGAATATGCTGATGTCAATAACATGATTGAATATAAAAAGGTAATTCTGCATATTTTTTTCATAGTTCTAATTTATTATTATTTCCTTGTAATATTTTACTAGCGCTTTTTTATAAGCTACTACAAATTGATAATACCTATAAATATTTAAGTCTCCAAATCTATTTAATTCGTTATATGTGTCATTCTCAAAACTTTTTAATCTTTTATCTAAAATATTTTGAATTTTTTCTACACTTTTAAATAAAAGTTTTCTTGTATTATCATCATGAAGATCATTGTAGTACTTATCAATAATTCCTCTAATCTGTTTTGGTGAAAGCTCTGAATATTTATTTTGATTACTATATTTTGCTGAATATTCTTTTTTTAACCAGGTATACTCTGAATAAACACCTTTAAAGAATACTTCTAGCAATAATATCATCTAATTAGATATTTTTTTGCAAGTTTAATTAGCCAACCAAATTTATAGTACATCATTTTCAAAGAGTAAAACATATAGGTTTTTGAATAAGATAATTTTTGAATGGCTTTGTTTCGACCAATTAAATAAGAAAGACGTCTAAATAATCTCACAATCAAATTTAACTTTTAAAAAAGAAGTTAAAATAGTTAAAGTGTAATTTTTAAATAAAATTAACTTTTAAAGTATCAAAACTTATACGCTTAATTCAATAAGAAAACACAATATCTGCTCCAGAGCTAATTTCAATTAATTGTTTGGGATAGCTCCAATTAATATTTGATATTTTAATAAGGAGCTCAGAGGAGTTATCTTGATTTACGCCATATGTTAGGAATGATCCCTCTGAAACATGAATAATGCCTCCATTTGATGAAAACTCAGTTAATAATGATTCCATTCTAAGACTAAGTCTATCGGTATTTCCTCCGTGAAAGGAAACATTATGAAGGTTCTGAATAATATCCTTCATAAGTATTTTAACACCATCACCAGCGGCAAAATAAACTACATTATGACCTTGTTTTAACGCTTCAGATGCAGTATTAACTGACATCATTGCTGCAGAAGGATTTGTCATTGGATCAGATGTTAGTAAAACAAAATAATTTTTAGCATCTTGCCCATAGATTGAAGCGGATATTAAAAGCGAGAAGAATATATGTTTCATGAAATATTAATTTGTAACTAAGTTAAGATTTATTTATTAAATTTTTTTTTAAAATATAATTATTTCTAAGTCAATAATTTATTGATATTTTCTATTGTAGTCATCAATACTATCTTATGAACAGAGTCTTTAGGATTCTTAATTTCTTCCTCTAATCTGTTAAGTAACTCACCAATTGTACTCTCTTTTGTCATTTATCAAGATCATTAATTAATTTATTCATTTTTAGATTTAAAGAATTTACAGCCTCTGAGTACCTATAATCCCACTCTTCCAGTCTATCTGATGCTTTTAATGCTATTTCATACTCTAATCCTGGTAAGATCCATGCAGCATATCCACTAAATGGATCTGACGAGGCATAAAGAGATCTATACCATGAACCAAAATACATCCCCTTTTCCGATATGAAACTTTTTTCTAAACCAATCAATTGTTGATTTAAGTTTGAAAGATCTTTTTTTGAAAAATCTCCCTTAGCTAAATAAGACTTTATTTTTTGAGTTAGCTTCTCTGATGTTTGTTCAAGAGATTGAATTGCTTTAGAAGTAATGTTAAACCCATCAAAATCTTTATTATATAAATTAATTTTACTTTCTGCATTTAAAATATGCATTTTCAAATCTGATGCATAACGATTTAAGTTATATGGAATAAGATCTCCATTAGCCATTCTAAGAGCCATAAGCCCTGCAATATGCTCTACCATAGAGCCCATTTGAAATTCAGGATCTACAAATCTTTCATAGAACCTAAAGCTATCATAGTTAGAGTGATAAACATTTGGCCCACCTGCTCCCCCACTCATGGAAGGAACACCAACATGCATATAAAAAGCAATATGATCTGAACCACCTCCTAAATTTCCAATTGGAGGTTCATCTTGGTTATTTCTGTTCCAGAATTCATATAATGTTTGATCTGTATATGGATATTTTACATCTTTTGAAGTTTCTACCAATAGTTTTTTTAGTGTCGGAGCAGATGAAGCTCCAAAACCTTTTCCAGATACAGCTCCATCAAAGTTCATATAAACAACACCCTTAGCGTTTAATTCATCCCTCATTTGTTCTACCCATTCAGTTGAACCGATAACACCATGCTCTTCTGCATCCCAGTGACCAATTAGGATTGATCTTTTAGGAGCATATCCTTCATCTTTCAATTTACCTAGTGTTTCACTTAAGCTAAGAAGCATAGCTGTTCCACTACTAGGATCTGTAGCTCCAAAACCCCATGAATCAAGGTGACAACCTAGAATAATCCATTCATCTGGAGATTCACTTCCCTCTAGCATTCCAATCACATTTGTTGCACGTACAAAGTCTATTTTTTGATCAACTTTTAACCTAACTGTTAGAGAAGAGCCTCCTTCAAGTCTATAAGTAAATGGAAGCCCCCCTTGCCATGATGAAGGAACAGAATTTCCTTTCATTTGACCTAATATTTTTTGTGCCTCACCATATCCTATGGGGGTAACTGGTATTGTATGTAACTGAGCATCATTTGGATCTAATCTCTTAATCTTCTTTTTACCATCCAATGGTAATGCTGGCTCAAATGGAGTTAAAGGATCACCTGTAAAATCTGTTGTTAATAATGACCCTCTTTGTATAGTAGACGAATTATAAAATGGACCTTCTGGATATACGAGCCCTCTAGTAAAACCACTGTCTTTTGGATCAGTATAAATAATTAAACCTGCAGCACCATTTGCCTCTGCAAATTTAGCTTTATAGCCTCTAAAGTTTCCACCATATCTTGCTATTACGATTTTACCCTTAACTTCTACTCCAAGTTCTATTAACTTTTCAAAATCTTGCTTTCTACCATAATTAGCATAAACAACTTCTGCAGTTACATCCCCACTTCCAGAAAAAGCATTCCAACCTTTCCATAGTTCAGGATCCTCTGTAAATGGATCACCTGGAATTATATCTTCCTTTTGATTTAAAACATCTCTGGAAGGTGTAACAATCTCTATAAGTGATTTACCCGGCTTATTTGGAAGGTATACATCATATGGGTAATTAGTTACTTTGAAACCTGCATCATCCATAATCTGTCCGATGTATCTGATGACTTCAGCATTTCCCTCACTTCCTACAACATGAGGTCTTTCAGTCAGTTTTTTTAAATGCCTTTTAAAAGAAGATTTATCTATTTTACTGGAAAATATTTCTTCTGCCTTAATTTGGTTGTTCCATGAGTCAGAAGAGTATCCTTCATATTGTGAATTTGAAAAATGAATTGCAAAAAAAGCAATTAAAAGTGGTAAGAATTTTCTCATTGTTTTATTAATTTATATTTAATCTATCCTGGATATTTGCATTTTTAGTTCAACTGTTTCACCGTTGACAATCAAAAATTGGTCAAGAAAAGTTTTTCTACCATCACTATATAAAGTATAATAGGATTCTTCAACTGGAGATTCTATCTCTGGATAAATATATTTTTTATTATCAACCTTCTCTGTTTTTAAGATTTTAAGTGATAAAGGAGGACGTCTTCTATATGTAAATGAAATTGAATCATTATCTATCATAACCTTAGAGTTAAAAAGTCTAACATTAAAACCGTTTAACTTTGTTATTTTGTATTCTTGACTTTGAGAAAAACTGGTGATAAATATTGCCAATAGAATAAGAATATTCCTCATGTCACTAATTTAATAATTTTTAAATTGCTTATTACAATGAGAACAAGATTTAAAGTAATACTGATTATATTCTTATGTATTGGTATTTATATGTTTAATAAATGGAATACCGTTAATACCGAAACAATTAATTCAGATGAAAATATTGGTAATATCTCTATACTTGAATATCCTACTTATGAAGAATTTAAGAGATGGGTGAAAATTGATTCTCAATACATAAGAGTAAATTCTGCAAGGAGATACTTTGAGAATTTTACATCTGATGATTTTTTTACTTTAGAAAGAAATAAAAATAAATTCAAAGAAATCACTTGGTTAAAAATGTCTGAATACCAAAAAAGATATTCAGAGCTAACAGACTCGTATAAAACTTATGAAACAGAGTATATTGACTCACTTATATTTACTGAATATCCAGAAATTAAAGAGCTTTTAGATGATATTTTTAAATTGAATTATTGAAATTCAATTGTATACATTAACTACTAACCAGGCTAAAAGAAAAAACAATAATAGAAAAATGAGCCAGGTTAAAATTTTATTAATCTTTATTTTATTAGAATAGTTCAGCCATATAAAAGGAATTGCTATGGATACACAAAGAACGACACCAAGAAAAACTAAATCAAAAAACTCCTTAAGGCTCATATATCAAATTACAAAATACCCATTAAATAAAGCGTAATTGCTATTACAATAAATATTATAAAACTAATTATTGAATTTTTATTAAAATCTGAATTGAAGGTCCCGCACTTAGGTCAATGATCGCCAAAAGGACGAAATTTACCAATACCTGCAGTTGGGTGAGGAAGATCATACATTTCAAGACATTCTTTACACTGTTTCATTTATTTTTTTTAAATCTATTGCTATTGCCATAAATAGCTAAATAAATTACAGGAATTGTTATAGCAATAGTCCAAACCCATATCGTAGTTATTTCACCTAAAATTAATGATGAAATAAAATAAATTAATACACTGTAGATACCAAGTTTTTTAAAAAAAGGCTTAAAAAATTTAAGATACTCATCAATGTCAAACTTTTCCCTTTCGGCTTTT
>Ga0181583_10003272_pt1 | contig 11882 bp, 8 predicted proteins | sample 071ome_31_FD_132461 | JGI IMG/M metagenome (GOLD analysis project Ga0181583, IMG submission 132461) | Coastal salt marsh microbial communities from the Groves Creek Marsh, Skidaway Island, Georgia - 071405CT metaG (megahit assembly) | ecosystem: Environmental > Aquatic > Marine > Intertidal zone... | reverse complement strand
GGGGGCGCCGCCGGGGGGGGCGGGGACTCGTCCTGCGCGAGCTTCCTGCGGCTGGTCGCGACCGTGGACGAGTCCGTGTCAAACGCCTGGGCGGGCGCGTGAGCTTGCCCCATCGGACTCTGCATCGTGCAGGACGTCAATCCCGCCGTCCTGCGTCGATGGAGGGGGACTCGACACCCGTTTCATGGCACAACGACTACGCATTGGCCCGATTCTAGACGATCGGCTCATGATCATTCCAATCGCAGGGCTTCAAGGCCCAGTGTCCGCGGTGAAAAAAGGAGGGAGGGGGAAGCAACGTGGTGTGGGACGTGAAATCACCTCGCATGGCCTCTTCCATCGTGTCCGCCGCACAGCTCCAGCGAAGCGATCGACGATGCGACCAACAGCGACACCAGACAGGCGGTCAGGAGGAGCGGGGGGCGCATCCCGGGCAGCTCAGCGCGGCCACCTCGCCGAAGTGGCCGGCTCCTCGAGCTGTGCAGAGCAGGACAGCAGCACTCCCTCCCGCCGAGGCGGCGCGTTAAAATCTAACCCGCTCCAAAGGGGGGGGGGCGCGTGGGGAGGTCGCAGCCCGGGTCGCAGGGCAGCATGCCAGAGAACCCAGTTGCGGGGAGGGGCGACCCTTGGACCCCCTCCCGCGGCCCCGCTCAACCCGCCAGCGGGTCAATGGCGCCGGCAGGCTGCTACGACCCGATGTTTTCCCCCTGATCAGGCGTGCGCGGGGCCCGGCATCCGCATTTCCTCGAAACGGACGGGGCTTCGGGAGAGGACCTGGAGAGGGTTAGGAGGACACCAACCTCGGGTTGAGAAGGAGGACCCTTCTGCCCCCTGATACATCGGCTGCAGCGCGCTTCTATACTTTCCTGACTGGAGCACGCAAGCGACGGCACGGATGTTCCTGTTCTTGAGTAAAAAAATTGCCATCCCTGATGGCATCACGCCCCGGTGAGGTCCTCGTTCGTCAAGGCCGGCATGCACCTCCGCTGCACTTCTCGCCCGAACTGCGGGTTGTTTTTTTTCACTGTGGGGCTTCGGCGTGATCTCGGCTTTACCCCACTCGCTCACATCGTGCCCGCTCCGGCAGGCCCCTGGCCTGGGGGTGCGGTGGGAATTTTGATTTGCGTCGGCCCCCTCGGGATGCATAGCGGGCCACTCAGTGTCCGTCGCGACGGGGAAACGCCGCGTTATCGGAGTTCTCGGGCGGCGCCTCGCTTTACACGGAAATTGGCGCGTCGGGGGGGGCCTGCGCGTGCCCCTGCGGGTGCCCCCAGTGTACCCAAACCGCCCACAGACCGCGTCCCCCTCCTGGGGCTGTCACGTCCCCCCCGTGCCTCCCGGGACCTGTGCAGATGCCTCGCTTGGAGTGAGAAGGACGGCTGCGTCGCCCTCGGCGGGGACAAGGGGCTGCTAAAGGTACTGAAGATCGAGAGCGGGAGCGGGATCCACCTGACGACCAACCACTCGCTGAACGGCCACCAGGAGCCTGTCCGTGTCCTGAGGTGGAACGAGAAGTACTCCAAACTAACCTCCAGCGATGACTCGGGCATGATCATTGTGTGGATGCACCACGAGGGGCAGTGGTACGAGGAGATGATCAACAACCGGAACAAGTCCACCGTAAAGGACATGAGGTGTGCTCCGGCGCCGGCTGCCGCCCCCGCGAACGGCCCCTCCGCCCCATTGCCCGCTCCCCTGTTGCGCGACCAGGACCTTTCCCCGACCGTGCCTGCAGGTGGTCGGCAGACGGCACGAAGATCTGCATCGCGTACGGGGACGCAGCCGTGATTGTGGGATCCGTGGACGGCAAGCGGCTGTGGGGCAAGGACCTCGACATCCAGAACCTATCGCACGTCGAGTGGTCCCCAGACGGGCGCCTTCTGGTGTTCTGCTCTGACACCGAGTGCTTCCTCTTCGACTCATCCGGCAACGCCATCCAGGAGCTCCCCCTCAGCGTCGCGATGGGGCGGGCAAGCGCCAAGATCGTGGCCCTCGAATGGTACGCGGGGCTCAAGGGGTACCCTGAGGAGGGGTGCCCGTGCCTCGCGGTGGGGGTGAGCTCGGGGCAAGTGCAGCTGATGACGAGCCACCGGGACGCGTCGCCCATCGAAGTGGACACGGGGCTCCACCTCAAGCTCCTCCGCTGGTCTCCTGACGGCAGCACCTTCCTTGCCGCCGGGACCACCAAGACCGCGGGGGGCGGCGGAGATAGCCTCGTGATCGAGGTCTTCACCTACGAGGGGGTGCACGTTCGCTCCCTCAAGGTCCCCGGGACGACCCTGTCCTCCGTCACGTGGGAGGGCTCGGGCCTCCGCCTCGCCATCGCGGTCGACAGCTTCATTTACTTCGCCAACGTCCGCCCCGGGTACGGCTGGGGCCTCCTGTCGGACTCGACGGTTGTGTTCCCCCTGCGCTCCGCGCGCAATCCCCAGGCGCAGGTGGTCTTCTGGGACTCGACGTCGGGGGAAAGCGTCGCGAAGCCCGTGCCCCGGCTCACGGGGCTCCGCGCATGCGGGTCGAGTGCTGTGGCGGTGCAGCGTGGTGCCCTGACAGGCTCCACAGCTACCCTCTACGACGGTATTGGCACCCCTGTCGCCGAGTGCGTGCTGTCCGTGGAGCTTTCGTACACCGCCATGACGCCCACCCACTTTGTCGGGGCATCGGACGACAGCGTGTTCGTTTGGCGGCTCCCTGTGGCTGCCGCGGATGCCACCCGTGGACGCCGGTCTGAGTGGATCTTCTCCATCGACGGGGGATCAACAACGGACCAGTGGGCCCTGGACAGATTCGAGCCCGCGGGGACCGCGGACCCGATCACCGCCCTTTGCTTGAGCCCGACGACCGTGTTCGTCGCCCGCGCGAGCGGGACGGTGCACCTCTACTCGCTGTCTGACATGCGGCAGATGGGCCGCGTCGCTGTGGGATTCCCAGCCACCGCGCTGGCGTCCAACTGCGACGGGAGCAGGATCAGCGCGGCCAACGAGCAAGGTACAATGTCGATGTTCGAGATCGTTGGTGTGGGGACGGTGCCCCGTGCCGAGGCCCTCGGGGTGGAGCGCAGGGATGTGTGGGACATGCGGTGGGCCAGCGACGACCCCACGTCCCTCGCCCTCCTGGAGAAGTCGCGGATGGTGGTCGTGCGCGGGACCCAGGTGGACGACCCCCTTCCGTGCTCGTCCTACCTGGGGGGGTTCGAGGGGATGACGGGTGAGTAACATGGCGCTGCTGCCCGTCCCCACGGCGGACAGGGACACCAGATGGGGCAACCCGCCCCCTCCCCTCCTCCTTGTCCCACTGCAGTGACGGTAGTTGACGTGGACAAGCTGGCGTCGGACAGTGCCGAGCCGGACCGTGCCTGGCTGCAGCAGCTCGAGACGAGCCCACTGCTCCAGGTCCGGGCCCTCCTGGTTAAGGGCGCCAAGGACGACCTGAACGAGCTTCTCCGCAAGGCCAACTCCCCGAGGCTCTGGAAGGTCGTCGCGGACTCGGCGCTCGACGCTCTCGACCTGGACCTCGCGGACCGCGCCTTCGTGCAGTGCAAGAACTGGCACGGGGTCCAGCTGGTCAAGAAGCTCCGCACCCTCGGCGAGGGGTGGAAGCAGAGAGTGGAGGTGCTGACGTTCCTGGAGCGGTTCGACGAGGCGGAGCAGCTTCTCGTGGAGGTGGACCGGGTCGACCTGGCCCTGGACCTCCGGGTCAGGCTCGGGGACTGGTTCCACGCCGCACGGTTCCTGGACAACGGGTACGGGGACGACGCCCTCAGGGCCAGGGCGTACGACGGCCTCGGGGACTACTACGGCCAGCGGGGCCAGTGGCGGCAGGCCGTCCGCTACTACGTGCTGGCCAAGAACTCCGAGAAGGCCCTCGAGTGCTTCCAGCGCCTCGAAGACTTCCGCGGGATGGAGAACCTCGTGGACGCTCTGCACGAGGGGCACCCGTCCCTGGTCGGTGAGTATGGGCGGGGGGGGCAGGTCGGGCGTTTGCGGCGGGAGGCCCGGCCCGTCGCGGCCGCCAGTTCCGGGGACGACCCCCACGGGTGCCACCTCCCACCTCCCCGCAGTGCTGGGCGACACGCTGGCGAGCTCCGGGGTTTGTGAGGCGGCCGTGACGGCCTACATCAAGGCCGGGCAGGTGAAGAAGGCCATCGATTGCTGCATCACCATGAACGAGTGGGACATTGCCGTGGAGCTGGCCCAGGAGCACGACTACTCCCAGGCCCAGCAGATTCTCGTCAAGCACGCCTCTCAGCTCCGGGCGCGGAAGCAGGTGAGCCTCCCACCCGGCCCTGGGCGCACTGGCACCCGGTACCCGCGTCCGCCCGGGGAGGGGAGCGGTCGGGGAGCCCCGCGCTCCCCAGCGCGGGGAGTCCCCCAGCGCCCCCGCCGCCGCGCCTGACCCTCTCTCTCTTGCGGAGCGCTGTCGCCGCAGACCTTCCGCGCGGTCGACCTGTACCGGCGGGCGCTGGAGCACATGGAGGCGGGGAAGCTGCTGCTGGAGGCGGCCAAGGAGTCGGCGGAGCAGATGGCCCCTCCCCTCAGGACCAAGAAGCTGTACGTAATGGCCGCCCTGGAGATCGCGGCCTTCAAGGAGCGCTCGCTGCGGGCGGAGGTGGGGCAGGGCACAGCCACGAGCCGGGCGACGAGGCTGGCCACGCGGGCGGGACAGACGCTGCAGGGGGCCACCCGGGGGGCCGGGAACGCGACGCAGCAGACTCTGGCGGGTCTGATGAAGATGGACGGCGCGGAACTTGCCATGCGCGAGGTCGGCTCGGCGTGGGACGGCGCCCTGGCCTACCACTTCTGGCTCATGGCGCACCGCGCCCTCTACGAGGCCAACTTCGAGGCAGCCATGCTCGCCGCCGCCGTCGCGCAGCGCTACGAGGGCCTCCTGGGAACGAGGGAGGTGAACTCGGTGCTGGCCCTGTCCGCCTTCTACGCCGGCTACCTGCGGCAGTGCTCGCGGGCCTTCACCCGCCTGCAGCTGCTGGAGGGCGGGCGGGGGAAGGAGGCCGAGGCCCTGACGGAGCTGGCCTTCGCCGTCTTCAGCCGCCAGAAGCCCGAGGACCCCTCCGACGGGTTCGACGTCGATGCGCTCCGGGAAGCGGACGTCCGGTCGGCCGTCTGCATCGCCTCGGCGGAGCCCCTCGACGGGAGGCCGACTGTGCGCTGCCGGACGTGCGGGCACAGCATGCTCTCCGAGTACGCCATGGGCCACGTGGCCTGTCCGCTGTGCCACTCGCGGACGGATGTCCCGACCTGAGGCGAGCTGCTCGTGGCGAGTCGCCCGCTCTTAAAACTGCTTCAGGGGTGAAACGGTAGGAGAAACTGGTCCGACACCCGACATGTCGTTGCTGTCGTACCGGGTCACACGAGGGTGCCATCCGTCGAGAGCCACGCCGCACCCGGAGCCCTAAGTGACGCGCGTTCTCCTTTCTCCGCAAACCACCCAGTCATTTTTTTTGACATCCGGAGGAAGCAGCCAGTCGACGGAGGAGGCTCATGTGGGGAGAGGCCAACACCCGACCCAGCGCTCCTCCCGCGATGTACCCCGCCGTGGGCGGTGCTACGAGCGAAGGGGTTGATGTCGGAGTCGACGCGCAGCTGCACGAGAGGGTACGCCAGCTGCAGGTAAGCGGTACCCACGGGTTCGCCGAACTTCAGAGTGGGGGCAGGGTAGTTGGGGGAGTCCCGACTCCCCCGCCCTGGAGACAAACGATCGTGACGTAGAATAGCGATCACGACACCACGTATACCTACACGCATTGCGCTCTCTGCCCGGCGCGCCCCCGCCCCCCTGCTGGGAGACTCCCCGGGCGCACCCTGGGACGCACTGCCCTTCCCTGTCCACTGCCCTTGTCACTGCAGATACGGCTGGACGTGACGGAGGAGATCGTGAGGGACCTCCTCTCAATCGCCGGGACGGACATCATCGTCGTCGCGGATGACAGCGGCAGCATGAACAGCGTCTCAGACACGACCAACGTCTCCGCGCCCGTGACACGGTGGGGCGAGCTCAAGCAGACGCTGCTTGAGCTGGTGGAGATGTTGTTGCTCGTCGACCATACGGATGGTTTCACCCTCAAGTTCCTCAACGACCCTAGGTGGTACACGGTCACGTCCCGGGCGCAGGTGGAACAGATCTTCCACAACCGCCGGCCCGCTGGAATCACGCCGCTGGCGACCACGCTGCGCTCAGTGTTTATGGGGGAGTGGGCGGCAGCTCTCAAGCGAGCGGAGATCAAAGAGGCCATCCTCCTGGTCGCCACAGACGGCGAGCCCACGGACACGAACTTCAGCGGCCTCTCAGACCTCATCCGGAACCGCCCGCGCCAGCCCCCGTTCTACGTCACCTTCCTCATGTGCACAGAGATGGACGACCTGGTGGACCAGTACGACGCGTGCATTGACAACATCCCCGGTTGCGACGTTGTTGACGACTACGCCAGCGAGAGGAAACAGGTGCTCAAGGCGGGCCGGGAGAAGACCTTCTCGCGCAGCAAGTGGCTCGCCAAGGCTGTGCTCGGGGGGAAGATGCCCAAGTACGACCGCATGGACGAGAAGGGTTGCTGCGCGGTCATGTGAGGAGCCTCCCGCGGGGGGGGGGCGAGTCTCGTTTTGAAGAGAGGGGTGTGCCGAGCGGCCTACTCGCGAAGGTGTCCCCGAGGCGCACAAGCAAGGCCTAACCCATTCACAGCTCCGCCTTGGCGTTCGCCCACTGCTGGAACTCCGAGTTACCCCCGATGTACTCGCCACCGACAAACACCACGGGGAAGGTGCCCGTGGCGGCGCGGTAGGGGCACCCGTGCTCGGCGCAGTAGGCCTCGATCCGGGCCTTGAAGTCGGCCTTGGGGATGGAGACGGGGTCGTCCATGACCCGTGAGTTGCCCCAGAAGTAGCGCCCGACGTAGCCGGGGGTCGCGGTGACGAAGGAAAGGAGCCTGTTAGCGGCCTGCTTGGAGTGCCCGCAGTACTCCATGCCGTAGATGCGGATGACCGTGTCGGCAGCGGCGTCCCCCGCGGACGGGAGCCAGCACGTGGCGCTGCCGGTGGGGCACCCCGGGAGGGGCTGCCCGGCGTACTCCGAGCCCGAGGTCCCGGGAACCGCGTGCGAGAACCAGGCGACCGGCACGTTCTCGGCGTCATGCGCGAGCGACCCGATCGCCATGAAGGCGACGACGAGGGCGGCGCGGAGGAGGTTCTGCATGGCTCCCAATGATTTCCACGGAGACGAGGGAGCGAGGGAGGGTGGGAGGGAGAGTGCCGATGACAGCCCAGGCCACGCGACTACCAGCATTATAACGCCCAGGAGGCAGAATAGAGGGAGGAGAGGAGGCTGCGAGTTCCTGTGGGGGCCCCACGGGGCGTGCCCGACGGAGGCTCCCAACTCTCTGGCGCCCAGTCTCGCCTCCATGTGCGGCCGAGTCCACAATGGCCCCGGCGTTACCGCGACACCTTGCATACAAGGCGCGGCACTGCTGCGTGTGGCTCCGTTTCCCTAGGCAGCACCCGCAGAGAGGGCCTCAGGCCCAGAGGGGTTCGAGTCGACAACGAGGAGCTCCTTTCCGCTGCCGTGGAGTTGGCCAGGGACCCCGCTGACATGGCGAACCAGCTCAACCCGAGGTAAACGCCCCTTCAAACGCGCAAAAAACCCAGGGCACCTCGAGCTTGGAGGGGTGGCGGGCCTGCGCGGGTCGACATGTCGTGACGAGCCTGCAGGCCACTCTCCCTCCACCCGCACCCGCGCCGCCGACTGCTTGCGCTGCGCCGTACGCGGGGCGTGCGGGGGCTTCTCGGGCTGCTTTGACCATCCTTGATGCCGCAACTTTGATTGCAGACATGTCTTCGGCCTCAAGGGGGATGTCACAAACTGCATCTTCCACTTGGACGAAAACACCCTCGTGTACCCCGCTGGGAACTTCGTCGTCATCTACTCCATCGACTCGAAGTCGCAGACGCTGATTCCATGCTCGCCGGTGAGCCGTTGACTCCCGCGGGAGTACGGGGCACGGCACCCACGGCCCGCCTTCTGGATGCAGGCTCGCCCATGGAGGCCGGGCCCAGTCCTGGAGCGCCACGTTCTGGCCCGGCACCCCTGACCCTGCACGCCCAGCCCCCCACCCCCGAGCGACGCAGGACTCGCTGGGTATCACGGCGATGGCGCTGTCGAAGAACAAGCAGTTCCTGGCGGTGGCGGAGCAGTCGGACAAGGCGATCATCTCGATCATCGACCTCCACACGCGGAAACGCAAGGGCAAGGGCCTGGTGACGTCGGAGGCGCAGTCTACGCACTACGTGTCAATGTCGTGGTCTCCTGACGGGGAGTGGCTTATTGCCCAGGGCGCGGAGCCCGAGTGGAAGCTCGTGTTGTGGAAGTCCCCCGCGGGGCCGCGGTCCCAGGTCATGTTCAGCGACAAGGTGCAGAACAACAACCAGGGGGAGGCCTTCCAGTGCCTCTTCCACCCAACCGCGGACCAGGGCACTGTCACTGTGATCGGGAACAGCGTCCAGAAGGTGCTCAAGCTGGTGGTGGAGAACCGGGAGGGCATGCTCAAGACGCAGGGGTACGGCATGGGCAAAGTCGGGGAGGGCCAGCAGAAGCTCCTCCTCTCCCATGCATGGCTGGTTGACGGGGAGAAGGACCGCATGCTTCTCGGGACGGAGCTGGGGGAGGTGTTCGTTCTCGACCCGGAGCACAACTGGGACCCCGTCAAGGTCCTCCAGGGCCCCGAGGGAGTGACCGCGGCGTGCATTGCCCCGCACAGTGGCGGCAAAGCCTTCGTCGTTGGCGGGAGCCAGGGTACGGTGTCCTTCTTCGGGAGCCAGGAAAATGACAAGGACCCGTACCGGCTGCTGAGGACGGTGCAGATCAAGGGGGAGATGGGGACAGTCAAGAGCATCAGCATCTCCCAGTCGGAAGAGCACATGGTGCTGACCACGTCGACCAACCAGATCTGGACCATGGAGATCGCGCACGGCTCCGAGGTCACAAGCGGCAAGGAAGAGAACCCCTGCCGCCTGCTCGTGGCCTCGTTCCACAGCGGGGAGATCACGGGCCTCGACACGTGCATGCGGAAGCCCCTCCTCGCGACGTGCTCGTCGACCATTGACGACTCCACAGTCAAGCTGTGGAACTACAACGAGCGCACTTGCGAGCTGAGCTGCAAGTTCGAGGAGCAGCCCCTCTGCGTGTCGTTGCACCCGACGGGGTACATCCTACTCTGCGGGTTCACGGACAAGCTGAGGCTCATGACGGTGCTCATGGACGACCTCAAGACGACCCGGGAGTACCCCATCAAGGCGTGCCGCGAGTGTCGCTTCTCCCATGGGGGGCACCTGTTCGTGGCCACGGACCCCCACGACGCCAGCAATCCGAACACCATCAAGGTCTTCTCCACCTACACGGGGGAGCAGGTCGCGGAGCTCAACCGCCACGCCTCCCGGGTTTGGTCCCTGCAGTGGAGCCCCGATGACACGAGGCTCATCAGCACGTCGAGCGAGGGGATGGTGATCGAGTGGAACATGCGCACCTTCAAGCAGATGCGCTTCCACCAGACGAGAAACATGTACTACTCGACGGGGGTGCTGAGCCTCGACTGCAAGAGCATCTACGCCGCTGGGAGGGACGGAGGGGTCAAGGAGTTCGGCCCTGACGCTGAGGTGGTCCGGCACGCGGAGGAGGCTGACGAGCTCGAGTACAGCCAGGTGGTGGTGAGCGACAACGGCAAGGCCCTTTTTGCGGCGACCGAGGCTGGGACGGTCAAGGTGCTCAAGCTGCCCCTCACGACCACGGCCGAGGCAGTGACCATCAAGGCGCACGCCTACATGCCGGGGAAGCTGCCGCAGATGTGCATCCCACGGATGTGCGTCGGGGACATGGGGTCGCTGGTGGTGACGGCGGGCCACGACGGCTGTCTGGTGGTGTTCCAGGTGACCAGGGACAAGGAGGCGAGCAAGGCCGTGGACCGGGGCAGGGAGGCCATGCCGCTGGCGGAGGAGGTGCTGGTGACCAAGGCCGACCTGGAGGAGAAGCAGCGGCAGATGACACTGCTCGAGCAGAGGGTCCTGGACAACAAGGCCAAGTATGAGTGGGAGATGAACCTGCTCGACTCGAAGATGCAGGACGAAATCACCAAGCTCACGACCAAGTTCACCGACGAGCTGGAGAAGGACCGGCGGAACTACACGAAGCTGCTGGCGGATAAGGAGGAGATGCGGGCAACGTACGACGAGAAGATCCGCTCGAGCGACCTGCAGCAGCAGTCGGAGCTCCGCCAGCTCGAGGCCACGTACGAGGACAAGATCCAGCTCGAGGCGCAGCGCTTCCAGGAGCTGGTGCAGAAGATGGAGCGCATGAAGGAGCAGTTCGAGGAGACGGATGCCTCCCTGCACGCACGGCACGAGCAGACGCTGGAGCAGGTCAAGGTCGATTTCCTGGAACGCCTGACGGAGGAGCAGGAAAAATCGACGCTGCTGGAGCAGCAGAAGCAGGAGCTGGCGCGGGACTTCGAGGAGATTCGGGACATGATGGAGCAGGACGCGGACAAGGAGATCCAGGAGCTCACGCATAGCTACGAGGCAGCACTGGCCAAGGAGAAGGAGGACGCCGCGGGCCTGGCGCACAAGAACACGAGCATGAGCCAGAGCAAGGAGAACTTGGAGAAGGAGATCGACAAGCTCAAGCAGGAGATCCGGAGGCTCTTCGACCAGGAGAAGCACAAGTACGCGTCCATCCAGGCGCACGAGAAGGACAAGGAGACTCTGCGCAAGGAGATGCGGGAGCGGGAGGAGACAATCGCGGAGAAGGAGAAACGCATTTACGACCTGAAGAAGAAGAACCAGGAGCTCGAGAAGTTCAAGTGGATGCTCGAGTACAAGATCAAGGACCTGCTGACGCTTATCGAGCCCCGGCAGGCTGAGATCGCGGCCATGAAGGAGCAGGTCCGGGAGATGGTGCTGGAGCTGGAGCGGTACCAGAAGCAGAACTCGAGCCTCGAGCTCACCATCTCGGAGCTCAAGCTCCGCCTCGGCGCGCTGTCGGGGGAGCAGGACTCGCAGAAGGTCGTCATCGAGGCCCGGTCCGCCGCCGTACGAAGGTTCCAGCGGGACCTGCACAACGCCGCGCAGGCCATCGGGGACATGAAGACGCTCAAGGAGCGGGTCAAGATCCTCTACCAGGACTACGCGCAGACAGAAGAGGAGGAGCTGACCAAGTCGAGCGAGGTGGCAAGCGAGCACGGGCGCCAGAGGGACTACCTGGAGCGGACCGTCGAGTCCCTCAAGCGCAAGCTTGCCAAGGACGCCGACAAGGCCCGCGCCGACAACGGCCGCATCATGGCGGAGCACGTGGCCCTCGTGCAGGAGATCAACGATCTGCGGCGGGAGATGCGCGCCCTGCAGGGGCGGCCCATCGCACCGACCCTGCGGACCCTGCAATCCGCCAAGTCGAGCCGGGGCGACCGCACCGGAGCCCTCGATCGGGAGCTCGCGATGCAGCTGGAGGCCCTGCAGCAGCTCGAGGACGAGCTCGAGCAGAAGAGGGGCCTGCTCAGGCAGACGCGCTCGAGGCCGGCGTCGGGCCGCCTTCCCCCTCTCCCTGAAAGGAGTGCCGAGGGTTTTGCTGCCGAGCCCCCCTCGCTGGTGGAGGCGGCCCCCGAGGAGGCGGCGCTGGAGGCCGCAGGGGAGGGCTCCGGTGGCGAGGCCGGGCTCCCCGAGCAGGACTCCGTCCAGGACTTGGCCGAGCTTGCCGCGGGCGACGGGGAAGCGAATGTTCCCGCCAGCGAGGCTATGGAGGGGCCGGCCGCCGAGGAGGAGGCCGCCCCCGCCGCCGAGGAGGAGGCCGCCCCCGCCGCCGAGGAGGAGGCCGCCCCCGCCGCCGAGGAGGAG
>Ga0181583_10003267_pt1 | contig 11890 bp, 9 predicted proteins | sample 071ome_31_FD_132461 | JGI IMG/M metagenome (GOLD analysis project Ga0181583, IMG submission 132461) | Coastal salt marsh microbial communities from the Groves Creek Marsh, Skidaway Island, Georgia - 071405CT metaG (megahit assembly) | ecosystem: Environmental > Aquatic > Marine > Intertidal zone... | reverse complement strand
GCCGGCGCATACAGGACCGGTTATGGCCAAACCACACCTCACAGATGAAGGGCTTGATTTTCAGACCATCGTTCTGAATTTGCAGCGCTATTGGGCGAGCAAAGGGGCGGTGATCCTGCAACCCTATGACATGGAAGTCGGTGCTGGCACGTTTCATCCGGCGACCACTTTGCGCGCGCTTGGCCCGGATCATCACTGGCGTGCCGCGTATGTTCAGCCATCGCGCCGTCCGACCGATGGTCGCTTTGGTGAGAATCCGAACAGGCTCCAGCATTATTATCAGTTCCAGACCATCTTTAAGCCGTCACCGCCCGACAGTCAGGCACTTTATCTTGGCAGTCTGAAGGCAATCGGTCTTGACCCGGCAGACCATGACATCCGGTTTGTCGAGGATGATTGGGAATCGCCCACACTTGGCGCGTGGGGCCTCGGCTGGGAGGTATGGTGCGATGGGATGGAGGTCTCGCAATTCACCTATTTCCAACAGGTTGGTGGAATTGAATGTAGTCCGGTGCCACTCGAATTGACTTACGGTCTGGAACGGTTGGCGATGTTTATTCAGGGCGTCGACAATGTGTATGACCTTGATTGGGACGGCGTGCCAGGGGATCGGGGCGGCAAGTGCTATGGCGATATTTTCCATCGCGCTGAGGTAGAGTTTTCCGGATGGAATTTCTATCACGCTGAGACAGATATGTTGCTTACGCATTTTCGTGACGCGGAGGCTGAATGCGGGCGTTTGCTGTCTCTTGATGAGCCGCTTGCTCTGCCTGCCTATGACCAATGTATGAAGGCAAGTCATCTGTTTAACCTTCTGGATGCGCGTGGCGTTATCTCGGTGACTGAACGCGCTGCCTATATTGGGCGTGTGCGGGCGCTTGCCAAAGGCTGTTGTGAGGCGTGGATCGGGCAGGGTGTTGCCCCGGCGCAAGAGGGTTCAGCTGATGAGTAACGGCAGCGCAGATTTGCTCATCGAACTGGTGCAGGAGGAAATTCCCGCCCGGATGCAACTGCACGCGGCAGATGATCTTGCCCGGCTATTTTCCGAGGCATTTGCCGCTGCAGACCTGTCGCATGGGGTTGTTCATAAATATGTCGCACCGCGCCATCTGGCCATCTATGTCGAGGGCCTCGCCACCCAACAGCCGGACAAACAGGTTGAAAAACGCGGCCCGCGCGTAGATGCGCCGGAAGCTGCGATCAACGGCTTTTTGAAATCAACTGGATTGACGCGTGCTGATCTGGTTGCCGAAGATACGCCGAAAGGACGTTTTCTGTTCGCCCGCAGCGCCGTAAAGGGACAGCCGACGAAATCGCTTCTTGGAGACATGATTGCGGGGATATTGAATGATTTTCCTTGGCCGAAAAGCCAGCGCTGGGGCGCGACCCGCTTTCGCTGGGTGCGGCCGTTGCATCGGGTGAATGTTCTTTTTGGCGGCGAGGGACTGGCCGGTTCGATTGACCTTGGCGGGGCTGAGCTGGTTTTCACCACGGCAAGTGCAGGGCATTATTTTGAGGCGCCGGCCGATCTGGATCTCACAAACGTCAAAGGCGCCAGTGACTATGCACAGCTTCTGGCCGATGGTCATGTCATGGTCGATGCGGCCGCCAGACGTGCCGCGATCCGCGATGGCGCCGCCAAACTTGCCGCAGCGCATGGCCAGAGCATCAGAACAGATGATGCCAAGATTGGTGAAATTGCCGGTCTGGTCGAGACCCCCAATCTTTTGCTTGGGACGATCGAGGACAGATTTATGCAGCTGCCCGGTGAAGTGCTGCAATCTTCAATCGAAACGCATCAGAAATATATCACCCTGCAAGATGCCGATGGTGCCTTTTCATGCCATTTCATTCTGGTCAGCAACCGGCTTGCCGATAAAGCCCGGGATGCTGTCATCCTTGCCGGTAATCAGCGGGTGTTGCGGGCAAGGCTTGCTGATGCCGAGTTCTTCTGGCTTGAAGATGGCAAGACACCATTAGCCGATTTCCTGCCACAACTGAATGACATCGCCTTTTACGAAGGGCTTGGCACAGTGCATGACAAGGCCATGCGGCTGGAAAAGCTGGCCGCAGAGATTGCCGCATCCATTGATGGAGCCGATCCGCAAGAGGCGGCGCGTGCGGCAAAGCTGGCAAAAGCCGATCTTGTGACCGGCATGGTTGGCGAATTTCCCGAATTGCAGGGTGTTATTGGCGGCTACTACGCTGCATCTTCAGGCGAGAGCAAGGCTGTCGCAGATGCGATCAGCACGCATTACCGCCCGCAAGGGCCGGATGACGGCCTGCCGCAGACGCCGGTCGGTCTTGCTGTGGCACTGGCAGACAAGATTGATTCTCTGGTTGGTTTTTTTGGTGTGGGCGCCCGGCCAACCGGATCAAAGGACCCGTTTGCGTTACGGCGCGCTGCGCTGGGCGTGATCCGGATGCTGTGCGAGGCGCGCATTCGCCTGCCTTTGTCCGCGACGCTCGATATTTCGGCTGGTCTTCATGGTTTTGGTCAGGCCGATGATGAGCTATTGCCTTTCATCCGTGAACGACTTCGCGTCCGGCTTCGTGATAACGGCCTGATGCATGATGTTGTGGCGGCGGCACTGGGCGATGACGATGGTGATGATTTGTTGATGCTGGCTGATCGGGCGGCCGCGCTTGGCGCGTTTCTTGACAGTGAAAATGGTGCCGGACTTCCTGCCGGTTGGCGTCGTGCGGCAAGCATTCTCAAATCTGAGGAAAATCGTGACAAAAAGAATTTTGTTGCAAAGACTGATCCGGCATTATTCAACACCGAGGCAGAGCAGCGCCTGTATGAAACTGTTGCCGGATTATTGACCGCAGAGAACGGAGATGGCAAGACGCCTGAAGAGTTTCTGAAGTTGATGGAATCGTTAGGTGCTTTGCGGGTGCCGATTGATGGGTTTTTTGACGATGTGGTCGTCAATGACGAAGATCCCGGGATCAGGGAAAACAGGCTTGGCCTGTTGGCTATGGTGCGTGAGATGATGCTTGGGGTCGCTGATTTTTCCAAACTGGAAGGCTAGGGTTGGATGAGTGCTAAATCTTCAGCTGGTGGGGCCAGCAACGTCTGGGTTTATAATTTTGGGGCAGCAGGAACCGATGGTGACAGTTCCATGCGCAATCTGCTCGGCGGTAAGGGGGCAAACCTTGCCGAGATGAGTGGCATCGGACTGCCGGTGCCTCCGGGCTTTACGATTACCACAGAGGTCTGCACGCATTTCTATGATAATGGCCGGCAGTATCCGGATGAGTTGCAGGATCAGGTGCGCGCAGCTATCGCCCGCATTGAGAAGGAAACAGGTGCAGGCTTTGCTGATCCGGACAATCCGTTGTTGGTGTCTGTGCGTTCCGGTGCAAGGGCATCGATGCCGGGAATGATGGACACGGTTCTCAACCTTGGCCTGAATGATCAGACCGCCGCCGGGCTTGCGGCGCGCGCCGATGATACACGATTTGCCTATGACAGCTATCGGCGCTTTATCCAGATGTATGGCGATGTGGTCATGGGTGTTGATCATGGCTTGTTTGAGGATGCGCTGGAAAATATGAAGTTGAAGAACGGCGTATTTGATGACACGGGTCTGACCGGTGATGATCTCAAGGTGCTGGTTGATGAATACAAGGATATCGTCAGAGCCGAAGCGGACGAAGCCTTCCCGCAAGACCCATGGGCCCAGCTTTGGGGTGCCGTCGGTGCCGTTTTTACAAGCTGGATGAACGCCCGCGCGATCACCTATCGCCGGCTGAACAATATCCCGGCCTCTTGGGGTACGGCGGTGAACGTACAGGCGATGGTTTTCGGGAATATGGGTGATGATTGTGCCACTGGTGTGGCTTTCACCCGTAATCCGTCAACCGGAGAGAACAGCTTTTACGGTGAGTTCCTGATAAATGCGCAGGGTGAGGATGTCGTCGCTGGAATTCGCACGCCACTGCCATTGACCAAGGCTGCCCGTCAGGACGGAGACGGCGAGTCGATGGAAGAGGCTATGCCGGAAGTTTTTGCCCAGCTTGATGCAGTAAGGTTGCAGTTGGAAAAACATTATACCGACATGCAGGACCTCGAATTTACCGTTCAGCAGGGCAAGCTCTACATGCTGCAAACCCGAAGCGGTAAACGTACCGCCGAGGCGGCGCTTAAGATGGCTGTTGATATGGCAGAGGAAGGCTTGATCACGCGTGATCAGGCACTGTTGCGCGTCGATCCGAACGCGCTTGACCAGCTGTTGCACCCGACGCTTGATCCGAATGCCGAAAAAGTGGTGCTGACGCGTGGCCTGCCGGCATCGCCGGGTGCGGCATGCGGGCAGATTGTTCTCAGCGCGGACAAGGCCGAGGAAATGGCCGCCGGCGGCCATCAGGTTATTCTGGTGAGACTCGAGACAAGCCCCGAGGATATTCATGGCATGCATGCCGCTGCCGGCATTCTGACCGCGCGCGGTGGCATGACCAGCCACGCCGCCGTGGTTGCACGGGGTATGGGCCGGGCATGTGTATCTGGTGCAGGTGATCTGCGGTTTGATGAGGTCAGCGGCAAGGTGTTCATTCAGGACTCTGAGCTTGCTGAGGGTGATATCATCACCATCGATGGCAGCAGCGGTGAGGTTTATCTTGGCAGTGTTGCTACGGTACAGCCACGCATGTCAGGTGCCTTTGGCATCATTATGGAATGGGCTGATGGCCGTCGCCGTATGGCCGTTCGAACCAATGCTGAAACGCCTGCTGATGCACGTGTCGCGGTAGGTTTTGGTGCAGAGGGTATTGGACTGTGCCGGACCGAACATATGTTCTTTGACCAAGATCGTATTGTCGCCATGCGGCAGATGATTATGGCCGCTGATACCGAGGGCCGGGAGGCGGCGTTGGCGAAGCTTCTGCCGATGCAGCGTCAGGATTTTGTGGAATTGTTTGAGATTATGGCAGGCCTGCCCGTGACAATTCGTTTGCTGGATCCGCCTTTGCATGAGTTTCTGCCACATTCTGCAGAAGAATTGGCGGATGTTGCCAGTGCCGCTGGCGTATCGACGGAAACAGCGCGCCAACGCGCCCTGAAGCTGGCCGAGTCCAATCCAATGCTTGGTCATCGTGGATGTCGCCTTGCCATTACCTATCCGGAGATTTGCCGAATGCAGGCACGAGCGATCTTCGAGGCGGCGTGTGCGGTGGCAAAGACAGCGGAAAAAGCCCCGGTTCCGGAGGTCATGGTTCCGCTGGCAGCGACTGCGAAAGAAGTGGCTATCTGTAAGGCGGTGATTGATCAGGAAGCCGCGGCCGTGATGCAGGAAACAGGTCAGACGGTTGAATATCTTGTCGGCACCATGGTCGAGTTGCCGCGGGCTGCTATCCGGGCGAACGATCTGGCATCAGAGGCAGAGTTCTTCTCGTTTGGCACGAATGACTTGACGCAGACCGCGCTTGGCATCAGCCGCGATGACGCCGGAGCGTTCCTGCATGACTACACAGATGCCGAAATCTATGCGACCGATCCGTTCGTCTCGATTGATCGGGACGGGGTTGGCGCATTGGTGCGGATGGGGGTCGAGCTTGGTCGCGAACAACGTCCTGATATCAAGCTCGGCATTTGTGGTGAGCATGGCGGTGACGCGGCGTCGATCACGTTTTTTGAAGAGGTCGGGTTGGATTATGTATCCTGCTCGCCCTTCCGGGTGCCGGCGGCGCGGCTTGCCTCGGCACAGGCGGCGATCCGCGCGGGACATTAAAATCCGTATCTCATATCAAAATATAGTGCGGGCCTCGCTTGCCCAGACAATAAAAAAGGCCGGGAAACCGGCCTTTTAGATTCAGATATATGCTGAATTTTTCAGTGTTACTTGATGCCAAGTCCGGCAAAGCGCTTGTTAAAGCGGGCGACCTGACCACCTGAGTCAACGATACGGTGCTGACCGGTCCAGGCTGGATGTGTCTTCGGATCGATGTCGAGCTTCATCACATCGCCTTCTTTGCCCCATGTCGAGCGGGTCTTGCGCTCGCTACCATCGGTCATCACCAGGGTGATCTCATGGTAATCCGGATGAATGTCCTTTTTCATAGCGCTCTCCTGCTTTCACGCTTTCGGCTTTGTGCCGTGTCCAGTTGCCGTGTTCCGGCTCTTTCACATCTTCATATCTGTAGATTGCGGCAGCGGCCGGAAGTCCGGAAGGGCGCTGGCAATTCCTTAGATGCGGTGGTATATCCTCAACGACAGCACAACGCAAGCCCCGAAAGCCGGCAGCGCGAGGTTTTTTGACGACTTCAGCACTGGATTGGTCAATCATTTTGGCCCGGGCACCATCTGCGCAGGGAACAACTCGCTACAATGCAGCTTGAAGAACAGCAAAAACAACCATCCGCTGCCAGCCTGAGCGGACGCCAGCTTCTCGCTGTTTTCTGGCCATTTCTGCGCCCCCATCGGCGGCGGATTGCCGGCGCGGTTTTTTCACTGTTTCTTGTGGCCGGGGCGTTGCTGACCATGGGTCGTGGGCTTGCTTATCTGGTTGATGAGGGGCTTGGCAAACAGGACCCGGCACTGCTCGATCGGGCAGTTCTTGCAACAAGTTTAATCGCTTTGCTGTTGGCAACGGGCAGTTTTCTGCGCACAACGCTTGTTAATCAGATCGGCGAGATGGTGCTTGCTGATGTGCGCCGGGCAGTATTTTCGCATCTGATGTCACTGTCTCCGGGCTGGTTTGAAACCGCTCGCACCGGTGATATTCTGGCGCGAATTACCACCGACACAGCAATCGTGCAGACGGTGATGACATCCACTTTGTCGATGGCGGCGCGCAATGTGATATTGCTTGTTGGTGGCTTGGTCATGGTCGTGCTGTCCAGCCCGAAAATGTCCCTGGTGGTGCTTATCGTGGTGCCACTGGTGGTGGTTCCGTTGATCGTGATTGGTCGGCGGCTGCGCGCCGCCTCCCGCCTTGCTCAGGACCGGCTCGGCGATGTTGCTGTACAGGCTGAAGAAACGGTGAGTGCCATTCGCACGGTGCAATCCTTTGGCCGTGAGCGGTTTGTGCGTGAGCATTTTGACGTCGCTGTGCAGGACAGCCTTGACGCTGCTTTGTCGAGGGTGCGTCTCCGTGGCTGGCTAAGCGGCATTCTGATCTTCATGGTGTTCGCGGGAATTTCAGTGATTCTTTGGATTGGTGGACAGGATTTGCTGGCCGGACGGATCACTGCAGGTGATCTGTCGTCATTCATTTTCTATGCTTTTCTGGTGGCAAGCTCGACAGGATTTCTGTCTGAACTGGCAGGTGATCTGCAGCGTGCAGCGGGCGCGGCCGATCGCATTGCCCAATTGCTGGCAACTGATGTGCGCCTGCCGGAGGCTGCCTATCCGGCATCAATAGATCATCATGCGCCTGTTGCCTGTGCCTTTGAGATGGTTGATTTCTCTTATCCGGCGGGAGCCGGCCGACCAGCGGTAAATGAGGTTGATTTCACCATTATGGCTGGTGAGAGGGTGGCACTGGTTGGGCCAAGCGGCGCCGGGAAGTCGACAATCTTCCATTTGTTGTTGCGCTTCTACGACCCGCAGAAGGGGGTTGTTCGTGTCGGCGGATCTGACATCCGTGATCTGGCCTTGTCGGATTTGCGTGGTCATATCGGTTTGGTGCCGCAGGAGCCAGCGTTATTCTCGGCGACCGTGCGGGAAAACCTAGCTTTTGGGCGACCCGAGGCAAGCGATGCTGAAATCCGTGAAGCCGCCAGACAAGCCGAAGCACATGATTTCATCATGGCGCTGGCTGACGGATATGATACGCCGGTTGGCGAGAAAGGTGTCCGCCTTTCTGGCGGTCAGCGCCAGCGTCTGGCAATCGCCCGGGCGATCCTTCGTGACCCGCGCCTCTTGCTTCTTGACGAGGCGACAAGTGCTCTTGATGCGCAATCAGAAGCCGCCGTGCAAGAGGCGCTGGAAAATCTGATGCGGGACCGGACCACAATTGTGATTGCACATCGGCTTGCAACGGTGATCCGCGCCGATAGAATCTTGTTGATGGACAAGGGCCAAATCACAGCGATCGGCACGCATGAGGAATTGATGAATGAATCGCCTCTCTATCGCAATCTCGCTGATCTTCAATTTGCAGCGCCGACTGACATATCTTCCTCCGCTGTATCCAGCGCATAGAAATGTCCAGCCAGAAACGCGTCACCGTCTTCGCGTTGGGCTGCAAGACTGCCATTTAAGGTGGCGGCAGGTCGCGTGCCCGCCAGGTTGTTTCCACCAGAGGTGACAATTACGTCTGCTTCCCATGGATCATTTCGGCCCGCCTCGCCAAAATTCATGCGTACCGACATCGCCTGAAACAACCCGGGCGCAATTTCCCGCATGTTCAAATCAATGTGACCTCTGAACCCTCTGCCAGTGGCCGTGTGCAGATTGATTTCCGAGATGTTGCCGCTCAGGCTTTGTAGGTCGAATTGAAAGTGACCATGCCCCAAGAGTGCCAATGGTGGCCTGTCGTAATCACACAGACAGTGGATCTCCATAACAAGGTTTGCATCAATGAACGCGTCATCATTCGCTAATATATTTGCGGGGTAATCAGTATCTACGGGTTTCCACAGGAAATCATGTTGCCAGTCCTGGCGATTATCATGTTCTTCCGGAGCCCCGGGCGTGTTCTTGTCGGGCAGATGCTCCCACCCTTTGGGAAAATGTGCAATCTCCAGTTCTGCACCAGAGCCATTTTTGACGTAGGCGCTGATTTGGTACCAACTGGCATCCATCTCCTTTTTCTTGCTGGCAGGTGGCTTGCTGAATGCGGTGATTTCCTCCGGTATGATGACAGATGGGTGAGGATTGATCTCTGGCTCTGAGGTATTGGGGCGATAAGCGGGTGGATCAAGACCCTGATATAGACCAGTCAGACGCGTATCCGAAGACGTGTCTGGTATGCTTCGCGGAACACCGCGCAGCCAGTCATAAAAGATATCCGGATGTTCCAGCCAACAGGGCATGCCGTTTTGGTCATTCTGACCGGGTGCGCAGGCTGAAGCCACCTTTGAAAAGGTCAAAAGAACAAGCACCAAAAACGGTAATGCGGAAACAAGCCTTATCCGAAACATGCCGGAAAGGCTTATACAAAAAGATAAATTGCACCTTAACGCCCGGTCACAATGTGGTGATAGAGTGTCGACTACTGCCGCGCCATGATCCGCTGTGTGATTTTCATCTCAATTCGGCGGTTTTTGCGTCTTGCCTCATCAGTTTCCGCCGCGTCCAGTGGCTGAAACTCGCCATAGCCAGCGGCAGCTAACCGGTTGGCAGGCACACCTTGCGCCGCCAGAAAGCGAACAACTGAAAGTGCCCGTTCGGTCGACAAATCCCAATTGTCCGTAAAGCGCCCTGCGCGGATTGGAATGTTGTCGGTATGGCCTTCTACCTGCAGCACCCAATCAATGTCTTCCGGGATGTTTGCGGCTATTTCCGCCAGTGTAACGGCCAGTTTTTGCAATTGTTGCTCGCCGCCTTCACCGATGCTGGCTTTGCCCTGATCGAATAGCACTTCGGACTGGAAAACAAAGCGGTCACCGACGATGCTAACTTCATCGCGTCCGGAAAGCACCTCGCGTAACCGGCCGAAGAATTCCGAACGGAAGCGTTGTAATTCCTGAACACGGCTCGCCAATGCGCGGTTCAGGGATTTGCCGAGATTGGCGATCGCAACCTTATCGCGTTCAGCCTGAGCTTCCATCTCGCCAAGCAGATTAGTGAGTTCCTCAATTCGCTGTCGCAAGGCGAGGGCGGCCGAGGTCAATTGCGCGACCTCTCTGCGTGAGGCGGCGTTTTCATTTTCCAGCGCGTCAATTCTGCTGGCGGCATCAAGATTGGCCTTTTCCGTTTCCTGCAATTTTCCTTCGGTCATGGCCAATCGGCTCTCCGCAGCATTCAACGCTGCAAGGCGTTCCTCAAGGCGGGCGCTCGCCGCTTGCAAAGCCGCCAGTGTAGCGGTTTGCTCGTCATTGAGAGATGCAAGTTCAGAATCACGCGCGGCAAGTTCTGAATCACGCGCGGCAAGCGATTGGGTTGCCGCCGCGAGCTGGGACAGGACATCATCGCGTTCTGCAGTGGTTGTTTCAAGCTGGCTGCTGATCTGAGCAAGGTCGGCGGCAAGATCACTGCTCGCCTGCCTTTCAAGATTGAGAAGCTCTGTCAAGCTGGCCAGTTGCTCGCGCATTTCACCAAGCGTTTCATCCTGACCGGAGACACGATAGGCAAGATTGACCTGAATCAGGACAAACACCATCAAGACAAAGATGATGACCATCAACAGCGTTGCCAGCGCGTCGACAAAGCCGGGCCAGGTATAACTTTCGGTGCGGCGGCTGCCGCCAAGCCGCGCCAGTGCCATCTTATTTGTCCTCTTTGCGCTTGCTGTCGGTCTTCTCGCTGACCAATTCGGCAATGCTGCCGGAAAGCGCGCGCAATTCGCTCGCAAGGATACTTGTTTGCCGTGTCCGTTCTTGCTGAAGGTCAGCTGAAAGCTGCTGAATATTGGAGTTCAACTGGGCCAATTGTTCACGGATTCGGCGGTCATCGACCATGGATTCATTCAGCCTCGCCAGCGCCGCATTCATTGTGCCCATTTGTGCCAGCGTTTGCGCCCGTGATTCTTCCCCTGCTGCGATTGAGTGTGATAACGAGAGGAGCGCCCGCGAGGCCTCCTCACTCATGCCTTTGGCAAGCGCGCTGGTTTCTCCGCCCGCTGACCGTGCGCCGCTGTCGTTGAATTTTGCAAAGGCCGAGAGCCAATCTTCAAGTTCGTTAAAGAATCGTCCCATCGCCTGGCCGAGTTGCAGATCAAGAAAACCAAGGATCAGTGATCCTGCCAGACCGAAAAGTGATGATGAAAAGGCGGTGGCCATGCCCGAGAGCGGGGCGTCCAGACCGGTTCGCAATTGTTTCATCATTGCCGTGAAATTGGCGGATTCTGTTTCCAATGACCCGACCACGAGGCCGACTGCGCCGATGGTTTGCAGCAAGCCCCAGAATGTGCCAAGCAATCCAAGAAAGACCAGTAGGCCAATCATATAACGGGAAATCTCACGCCCTTCATCAAGGCGTGCGGCAACCCCATCTAACACCGAGCGAAGCGACAAGGCCGAGAGATGCTCGCCTTGATGCTGGTCTGCCAGCATCGCATAGACGGTGGCCAGCAGGACAGGCTTTGCGTTGGGTTGCTTGAGTTTGCTGTTTTTCTGCACGCCGACAAGCCAGCGTTGTTCGGGCACCAGCCGCAATGTCTGGCGGATGACATATAAAATGCCAAGCAAAAAGGCGCCGAGAATCACACTGTTTAACGCCGCATTGCCCTTGAACGCTTCATATAGGGGGGACCATAAAAGTGCAGCAATGCCGACGACAATGGCCAGAAAGATGATCATCCGGATCAAGTAACGACGGGGGTCAGTCATTTTGGGCCAGGCTCCTCAACATAATCGGACATATGCAACCAGTAATGGTGATTATGCTCAGAAGAATGGCAGGAATATGGCTTGGCGCAAAGCCTCAATTGCGCATCAGACCGGGTGATATCCGGTGCGCCGGTCTTGCAGCGGATTTCAGCTTTGTTGAAGAGGGCGTGAGACGCGTTGGCTATTTGGCGCGCAGATAGCGCAGAAGCTCAGCGTGAAGCGTTGGATTGGCCGCAACTACGTCACCGCTGTCCAGCGCCCGGTCACGCGATGCAAAATCCGAAACAAATCCGCCCGCTTCCCTGACCAGCAACACGCCCGCGGCGATGTCCCAGATGCTCAGCCCCTGTTCCCAAAAGCCATCCAACCTGCCGGCAGCGACCCATGCAAGGTCCAACGCCGCGGCACCGTTTCGGCGTATGCCTGAACTGGCCGCCATCACCCGGCCAAGCTG
>Ga0181583_10003265_pt1 | contig 11899 bp, 3 predicted proteins | sample 071ome_31_FD_132461 | JGI IMG/M metagenome (GOLD analysis project Ga0181583, IMG submission 132461) | Coastal salt marsh microbial communities from the Groves Creek Marsh, Skidaway Island, Georgia - 071405CT metaG (megahit assembly) | ecosystem: Environmental > Aquatic > Marine > Intertidal zone... | reverse complement strand
GGCCGGGGGGGCGGAAGGGGCGCGCAGGGGGCCGGGCCGTCCGGGCGGCGCAGTGGCAGGCGCCCCCCCCCGGCGGACCGGCGGCTCATGCTGATGGGCGAGGTACCTCGCGGGGGGGGGGGCGGGCGCGGGCCTGGGACGACGGGGCCGCGGAGGCGGGGTCCCGGAGCGTCCCGGGGGGGGGCACCGGGAGCCGGACTCACCAGGGAGAACGGGGCCGACGTGGCCCTCGGCGCCCCGGCAGGCCCCGCCTGGGCCCCGGGCTCGGTTCCAGGCTCGGACCTCGACTGGTCCCGCTCCTCGTGGCTGCGCTTGGTCCGCTTGGGCGCGCGGCCCACGGCCACCACCTCGCACTCGCTGTCGCTGCTGGCCGGCGCAGCGGCCTCGGCCTCCCGGAGCTCCCAGGCCGCCGAGTCCCTGAGCCCGCTGGCGAAGAAGCGCGTGCCGACGCCGACGGAGACGCTGTCGCCGCCGGCCCCGACGGTGCCCCTGAAGTGCCAGGCCCCCCGGGGGGACCGCGCCTCCCGCACGCCGAGCAGGGCGCCCCTGTTCGTCAGCAGGATCTGCCCGCCCGCGATGCGAGTGATGGCCCAGTTCTCATCCAGAACTACCTCCACGTTGCTCCTACGGCGATAAATAGCGGGAAAGAGGGGCTTCACCTGGCCATTATCTCGTTACCGGGGCGCTCCGGGCTCAGCATGGGCGGAGAGTCTCAGCATGGGGGGAATCGACCCGCTTCGGCGGCCTCTCTCGACGTGCTGGGCATTCTCAACGCCACACTATGACGATATTTTGCGGGGTAGACTTCATACTCACCCCGATGGCACCACGACACGGCGCCCGCTTGAACTAACTGCCTCCATGAGCATCGCCACGACCTCCTGGGGGTCACGGTACAAGCACCGCCGCGTTCGTGGAGGAAAGCTGGGCGCGTTTCCCACAATCCATGCGGGCGAGAGCGCCCCCTCCGCCTCTCGAGAAAAGGGAGACGGGCCGCTGAGCCCGAGGCTCGCCACTCTGACCCCACGGCCCGACCAGGAATGCGTTCCGGCGGGGGCAGGAGTCCCAGGACTCCTGTCCCGCCTTCCCCCCCTTCCGCCCACCACCCTCCCCGCCGGGCTGCGGTTTCTACTCAGCCACTGCAACTCCATCAAATGGCCGCCGCGGGCTCCAAGTCGGTATCCGCGGTCTACAGGCGCTGCTTAAGGGCAGTGGACGCCTTCCTCACCAAGCCCAGTGGGAGCAAGTGCGTCCCCCTCTGCTTACGTACCATTCCCCCCGCCCTCCCTGCTCCTCCGGGAATACGCGCGGGGGGATCGCCGCCGCGCCCCACGCTTCCGTAGCGTGGCCGTGGGGAGCGCACAGAGCGCCGCATTCGCGCCCAACCACCCCCCGGGGGGCGCTCACGCGCGCGCGGCCCAACCACCTCCGCAGCGAGTGGCGCGACTTCCTGCGGTCTGAGTTCAAGAAGAGCGCCGGTACTGAGCCTGCCGCCGCCCAAAAGCTCCTGACCGAGGCTGAGGAGTACGCCGAGTACCTCACCACGGTCCACGCCCACAAGACGCTGCTGATTTCGTTCAACATCTCCACCGGTGAGGGACTGTTCGATGCGCCTGCGGCACGATCGTATACCCTCAAGGGTAGCCCAGCGATGGCCACCTCCCTCCGGACCCGCACGCGCGACGGCGAAGCGACCCCCAACCCTGCCCTCCCCTCGTGCAGAGAAGAGCGCTGCCGACCAAGCCCGCGCCGCCGCCAGTCGCGTCGGGCTGCGCATGAGCCACGACCCTCCCGCCAACGGCGAGAGCAGAGACGCCTAGAGCTCTACAATATGTCGTTGGGCGGGTCGAACCCTCCCCAGGAGCCCTCCCCCATCAACTCCAAGCTCTCGTCTGGGTGGGCGGTGGTGCACGACTCGGTCTCGGCGGCGTTCGGGCAGTCGACGCGGCTCGCGGGCGGGGGGCCTGGGCAGGTGGTGCAGGTGGCATGGGGCACGGGGGCGGGGCGCGCCCCGTTCCTCCGCTTCTCCGGGGGGGACCCCGTCCGCGTGTTCCTGACGGTGGGGTCGTTCGCCGACGCGGGGGAGACGGGGGTGCTGGTGCACGTGGGGGAGGGGCGGAAGCCCGCCCTGCTGGAGTTCGCGGGGCACGAGGCGGTGCAGAGTAAGGTGGCCCTGCTGAACTGGCTCCGGACCGAGGCGTGTGCCGGCCCCCACCAGGACAGCGGGTTCGCGGCGCGCACGGACGACGCGTCGGCCGACGCGTACTTCCACTACTACGGGATGCTCATGCACCAGCAGAACATGCTGCAGGACGCGACGCGGACGGGGACGTACTACTCGGCGATCATGCAGAACATCGGGGACTTCAACGGCAAGGTGGTCGTTGACGTGGGGGCGGGCAGCGGGATCCTGTCGATGTTTGCCGTCCAGGCCGGGGCCCGCAAGGTGTACGCGGTGGAGGCGAGCGGGATCACGGAGCACGCGCGGGCGCTCATGGACGGGAACCCGCAGCTCGGGTCGCGGATCGAGATCGTGCGGGGTAGGGTGGAGGAGGTCTCCCTCCCCGAGAAGGCCGACGTGCTCATATCGGAGCCCATGGGGACCCTGCTGGTAAACGAGCGAATGCTCGAGTCCTACATCCACGCGCGGAAGGAATTCCTCAAGCCGGGGGGAAAGATGTACCCGGCCGAGGGGCGCATCCACATGTGCGCCTTCCGGGACGACCTCCTCTACTACGAGATCTCCCAGCGCGCCGCCTTCTGGGGCAACACGTCGTTCCACGGCGTGGACCTGTCCCCGCTCCACCCAGCGGCGAGCAGGGCCTACTTCGGGCAGTGCGTGGTGGACGCCTTTTCCCCGAACGTCATCATCTCGGACACTTCCAGCAAGCAGGTTGACTTTACGACCGCGGACGAGGAGTCCCTCGCCAACATCGACCTGGAGGTCAGCCTGACGGCGTACGCCAACGGCCTGTGTCACGGCGTGGCCTTCTGGTTCGACGTGGGCTTCCTCGGGTCCAACCAGCACGTCACGCTCTCCACGGCCCCGGGGCTCCCGATCACGCACTGGTACCAGCTCCGGTGCGTGCTGCAGGCCCCCGTCGTGGTCACGGCGGGGCAGCCGCTGCGGGGCCGCGTGCAGCTCCGTGCTCACCGGCGGCAGAGCTACGACGTCCACGTGACCCTGGTGGGTTCGAACGGCGCCGAGTCTAGCGGGGTTTTCGACCTGAAGGAGCCGTACTACCGCCAGATGACGCCCCAGGGGTGGTCCGCCGTGGGCGACGCGGGGACCGTCGCCAAGATGCAGGGGGCCGGGGAGATGGCCACCCAGGCGGCCGACGCGGCAGAGGGAGGGGCGGGGGCGGAGGGGGCGGCGCACGGGAACGGGACAGGGGAATCGGCCCACGGGTCCGGACTGCGGGAGGTCGGGAGCGACGAGCCGATGATCGAGGGGCAGGAGCACGTGTGATGGCGTCAAAGGCGCAGAGGCTGTTGCGGAGGCTGTCGGGCGCGCCTCGGGCCCCTCAATTGACCCCGCCCAGTGACGAGGACATAGCCAACTAAAATTCAAAACTCGTGGTGGAGCGCACTCTTATCAGGCGCCCACCCGCTTGAACAAGTAGACGTAGCCGAGACCGAAGGGGGGGTTCTCGGACAGCGCCACCTTCTCATCGTTGAAGATGACCCAGTGCTTCCCGATGCCAGGGACGTCCTTCTTGATGTGGCACACGTAGTGCCCGCAGCTGGTGTTCTGGCCCATGTGGCTGATGAAACCCACGAGCTCGTACTTGCCAGGGCCGTCGAGGGGCTCCCGGGCGTCGCCAACCGCGGGTGCCACCGCTGCTGCGTTGACCTGCGCGACGGCAGAGTCCAGGTCGTCCATGTTGCTCAGGAGCCAGTCCGCGGCCTGCTCCGTGCTCCCCCCCTTGGCCTTCAGCGCCGCCTTTGCGTGCGACTCCGAGAAACCCATCCCGCACAGCATGGCCACCGCGTTCGGGTCGGCCTCCTCCGCCGCCGCGCCGCCACCGCCGCCTGGGGCGACGGGGGGGTCGTTGATGTCGGGGTCGCCCATGTGCTCGAGGACCCAGTTCATGCAGGCCTCGACGCCACCCCCGCCGCCGTTCCCTGTCGCGAGGCACGCGCGCTTGGCGCCGTTCTCGCTGAAGCCCATCGCCACGATCTGCGCCACAATATCGTCGTCCCACGAGGCAGCCGCGGCAGTCCCCCCACTCGAGCCGGTGCCGCCCTGCGCGGCGTCCTCGGGCTGGAGCTCTTCGTCCGGCTGCGGTCCCGCGCCGCGGAGGTGCTCCAGGTCCAGCGTCTCGGGCACCTCCACCTCGCACTCGATCTTCTTGGCCGTCCAGGTCTCGCGGTCCATGCAGTAGCGGTCCAGGCGGAGGAAGAGGAAGGGGGGGAAGGCGGAGACGCGCTGGGACTTGGAGGCAGTGGTGGGGCGGCCGAGGGCAGCGGAGTGGTAGCCCTCGATGGTCTCGTCCGCGGTCCAGGCACCCAGACAGGCCGCCAGCGGCACCCGGGGGAGGACCTTGTCCTCCTCGTCCTTGGAGGCAGTGCCCGAGGGGGGGCCACCTGCGGTGCGCTGGCGCTTGGACTGGCGGTCCTCGTACGCGCTCACGGCCTCCATGTTGGTCGCGCTCCCCAGGTCGATCTGCAGCGCCAGACACGAGTCTCGGTCGTTCTTGTACGCCACCTTCCCCGACTCGGTGCACAGCACCCGCTGCTGCACCCCAAGCTGGAACAGGTCCTCAAGGGGCCGCCCTGGGTGCGCGCCGCCCTGGGTGAGCGCCGGGTCGGCCCTCTCGGCGCGGCTGACGAGGTCAAGCATCCACGAGAGGAACTCGGCGGCGTCCTGCTGCCGGTTGGACGAGAACTCGGCGTGGCCCTTGCCGAGGATGCGGCGCACCCGCGCCGGGTTGACGACGCGGCCCTCGTCCTCCGGGGTCAGGGACGCGTCGCCCCGCACCGGGGCCGGGGCGTACGTGACGCCGTCGCACAGCGCCCGCCCCAGCTTGGCAAGGTTCAGGCCCAGCGAATCCCCGCACTGCCCGGCCGGCGTGCCCTGGAACACCGCCTCGCGCTGGTCGGCGAACCGGGCCTTGACGTCGGGCACCGAGTGGAGCACTTGGAGGACGCTGTTCATGTAGCAGGTGGAGCCGAGATTCTTGAGGCCAAGGAGGCCAGGGCCGGACACGGGGCGGAGGCTGGACCCGGCCTCGGTGATCTTGTTGAACTCGAACTGCATGTTGAAGTCCACCTGCCACTCGGCCATGGTCTTCTCCGTCTTCTCCATCCGCGCCATGTCGATGCCCCAGTGGAGCAGGTGCTTCTTGAGGAGAGGGTCGAGGACCATGTCGTCCTCGTCGGGAGCGTACGAGTAGACATCGGCGCCGTCGGGGGTGATGGTCCCGAGCTTGACGGCGAGGGGGTACTTGCGCCCCGTGGCCTCGAAGTGTCGGAGGGCCGACCCGTTGCCGCCAATGTTCTTCTCGCCGTCCCACTGGGGCCGCCCGGACCCGATCACGCCCGTGGACAGGTTGAGCCACAGGTTCCCCGTGTCCCCCGTCTCGTAGCATTTCCACGTCGCCGGGTCCATGCTAACCGCCTTGCCCTTGGCCGGCAGCTGCTCGAGGTCCGCAGCGTACCGTGACACCTGCACATCCTCCCGCCACACGGCGATGTCGTCCAACTTGGAGGCGCTCTCCTTCTCCATCACGGCCGAGAGGGCCGCAGCGACGCCCGCGGGGACCGAGGACGCCGAGGCCGACACGAGGTGCGCCTGCCCCCGCGCCACCACGGCCAGGGCGAACTCCTTCTGCACGGTGAAGGGCTGGCTCTGGGAGCGGAAGCCCTCCTCGGTCCCTATGGCCATCTCGGTGGGCTTGGAGCTGCGCTCCGCCTTCTCCTCCTCTGTCAGGGGCATGCGGACGTGGCGCTCCCACAGGTACAGGGGACACCCGGACTTGAGCGAGTCGAGGAGCAGGAGGTCAGAGCACACGCCCTCCCACGTCTTGAGGTTGGTGAAGAGGCCGTCGGCGTGCTCGGGCGTCGCGAATGTGTACATGCACTCGTCCTTGTAGACGCGGTCGAAGGCGCCGGGAGACCGGCACTGGCTCGCGCTCTCCACGATAGCCTCGAGCACGGGGCCCTGGGCCTCAGCCTCGACATCTGGCACAGGCATGGCGAGGGGCCTAGAGTGGAAGTCTCCCCGGAACGGGCAACTCTAACTCTCCCGTCTTCTGCGGGCGGGGGAGGGGCTCGCAGGATCGGTTCGGTGGATCAAAAGGGGAATCATATAACGACGGCGCGGACGAGAGGATGAAAGGGGACACGAATCGCGCCAGGCCGCGCTCATTCGGCGCAGAACGTCGTGGCCCCCCTTTGGGCTGGGCGGTCGGAAAGGCGCACGGTGTTGCGGGATCCGCAGGGGACTTCGCGGGGAAAGAGGGAGGCATCGCGCTTCGTGAAGCCAGTATGACAGTCGAGAGCGGCCAATCTACCGACAGCGGGGCACAGGCGAGGAGCCGTCGGCTCAGCATGACAACGCACCAGATCTCGGAGCACCGGGAAGGCGTCAGAGCGGGAGCAGATTCGTGTTTGGGGGGGATAACGAGGTTGACGAGGCCCCGAATGTACGGGTGAGTGGTGCAGCCCCCGGACTCTCCAGCAACTGCGGCGCACGGGTGCCACAAGGCGGGGGGGGGCACCCCCCAGTTCAGGGCCGAGTGTCGGGCTCAGGTCCCCCCAGGCCAGGGCGCCCCTCTCCCATGGGTGCGGGACGCGAAGTTCGCGCCCTTAGACTCTCGTGGTCGACGATACCCTCGGCCCGCCCCGATAGCCAGCGTGCTATACGGACCGCCCTCTCTCGCTGGCCCAGCGTCCCCGACCTCGTTTGCCATCGCTCCGAGCAGCGCGGCAGCTTCCAGTCGCTCTCGTTGGTAACAGCCGGTGTATCGCCACAATATTAACTTCGAGGTGGGGACATGGTGCGCCCGAAGCGGAAGTCCGGGACGAGGGCCAGTGCTGAAGGTGATGCCTATCTTCCGCCCCGTCGCTTCCGTGATTGAACCCCTGGCGGCATTGTGGGGGAAGATTATGTGTATTTTTTTGGCATCAATACTATTGAGGGGCGCTTCGGATGCACTTGATCCTCGTGAGGGCGCGAGGAACGGCCTCCCGCCTTCCTCGTCCAAAATGTTGGGGGTCGCCGAGTCCGCCCGGGGAGGGGGTATGTCCTATTCTTGTGGCGTGTACGGAGATATATTATACGACACCTTCCGATGAGGCATACATGAATCCGGGAAAGACTTCTCGATCTCCCCCGAATCCCCCCCAAGTCTGCAAACGTTTTTTCGCAGAGCAAGCTCTCTCGACTGAGCCCACCAATAGAAGGTCGTCCCAAGTAATGGACGCTGTGGGTCAGGAAAACGCGCCCGATACCGGTTCCAGCGCCGCTCGCGCTCGCCAGGCGTCTGGGCGGCCAGGCACCTCAGGAGCCGATGCCAACGGTGAGCCCGCTCCCGCCACGGGCACTGGCCCGTCAGGACCCTGAGGCCCTTTGCGGACTCGAGGATCCCGTTCAACATTCCACTCAACCGAAGCTCAGCGAAGTATCGATGCAGACGGCACACCGCGGGCCTTGCAAGCCCCCCAAAATTGGCCCCCTCTCGAGTTTCCCCGGCGGTTTCCTCCCTCGCGGGGGGGGCTTCGAGGAATACCCCTCCCTCACTGGTAGAATATGTGCCATAAGACCAGCGGCCGGAACACCGTGCCGCGGGATATCACGCATGCGACGGGAGACGGCTTGGCGTCAAGCCCCCTGCTGCCCCGCCAACCGCCTTGCCTGACCCCCCCCCTTCCTCCCCGCAGACGGGCGCTCCGGCTTCCCGGTGCCGGGCCCCTCCCGCCTCGGCCCGAGCGTCCCGGGCTCCCCGGCCCCGGCGCTCTTCCACGGCCACGCCCGGGGCTCCCCCGCCGACGCCGGCGCGCCGCTGCCCTTCTTCAGCTCGCCCCTCAAGCGGACGCGCCTGGCGTCGACCACCTACAAGACGCCCATCAAGGGCGCGCGGGAGTCGATGCTGGCCCCCGGGACGCCCTTCACGTCGTTCGCGAACGGCCTCTCGCCCATCGCCCCGCGCCGCACGTCCTACCCGCACACGTTCCAGGACCTCGCCCCGGCGTCGGAGCAGGTCCCCGTGCCCCGCTTCATGTCGGAGAAGAACCCCCTCATCTCCCCGAGCGCGGCGGTGAAGCGGGGGCCGCCCAGGGACCCGCCCGCGGGGACCCTGGCGTCCCCCCTGCCGGGGCCCAGCGAGCGGGTGGCCTCCCCGCCGACCATTGTCAAGCGGGCGCTGATCCGGCGCAAGCCCAAGGGGGGGGAGCACCTGGTGCTGTCGCCGGCGCCTGGGAACGCGACGCTGCAGCTGGCGGGGGCGGACCCGCTGGACCAGCTCCGGGCCACGGCCAAGGCGCGCCTCGACTTCACCCACTCCCGCGGGGGGTACGGCAACGCCGACGAGGCAGAGGGCGACTGCGCCTCTACCCGCGCGTCCGACTCGGAGGGCGAGGCGGACGGCGCCGCTGGCGCGGCCTTCGCCCCGCGCACGCCCAAGCCCGGGCGCGGGCGGTCCCGCGCGGCGCCGGGCGCCACGGACGGCACGCCCACCCCGGACGTCCCGGGCGTCGGCCCAGACCAGGCCATCCCGACCCCCCACACCGAGCGGCACGGGCTCAAGGGGCTCGAGACGCCGGCGCCGGTGCGCGGGCCCAAGGGGGCGCAGAGGGGCGGCGCGGCTGCGGGGGCGACGGAGGAGGCGTGCAACCCGGGGGAGCCGGCGGTGACCAAGTGCAACTGCAAGAAGTCGCGGTGCCTGAAACTCTACTGCGACTGCTTCGCGGCGGGGTCGTACTGCGGGGCGGGCTGCAACTGCTGCAACTGCCTCAACACGGTGGACAACGCGCAGCTGGTGGAGCAGACGCGGAAGGAAGTCAAGGCGCGGAACCCGCTGGCCTTCGAGGAGCGCTTCACGGTGGCCCCCGGGTCGGGCGGCGCCGACGCCGCCCACCGCATGGGCTGCAAGTGCAAGAAGTCGCGCTGCGTCAAGAAGTACTGCGAGTGCTACGCGGCCGGCGTCAAGTGCACGGACAAGTGCAAGTGCGTCCAGTGCCTCAACCGGGACCCCGAGGGCGCCGGGCCCGGCGGGGAGGAGGGCACCGCCGGTAACATGCTCAGCTACGAGGGCCGCGACGCCGTCCCCGTGGGGGGGCACCCCGTCTTCGCCTGAGACCGGCGCGAGCCCCCCGTTTCGATAGTGCGCCCCCCGCGGCCGAGCACCCACCCCTACCTTGCCCGCGCGGCGACGAGCTCCCGCCCGGCGCCCGGGCGCTGGGCGGGGCCCTCCCCCCGTGCCCTAGATTGCCCTAGCCCCGTCCGATTCTTTGCCGTGGCGTGATCCCGTCTCGACGACTGCGGGACGAGTAAAAGTATCCCCCACGGACCGAGCCGGTCCCTTGAAAGCCGCGAAGTGGACGGCGCGCTGCGAGCCAGGCCAGCGCCGCCCCCGGTCGGTGGAGAGGAGGGCGCGCTGGCGAGGCCGGGGTCGGGGCGCCGTCGTCTCCCGCAGGAAGTACCGCGCCGCCAGCGCCACGTCGCCGCCCGGGGGGGCGCCGGCCTCGCCGGTCGGGCACGTCGCGCCGCACTGCTGTGCCCCGTCGCGACCCTTTGGACCCCTTAGCAGTCCCGGGGGGGGGGGACAAGGAGGAACCCATCTGACCGCGTCGTCACCGCGCAGGTGCCTCTCGTCCCCTTTCCTACCTCTCAAGGGTCAAACTCGGGAACTTTCATCTCGTCCTTGCAATCAGAAGTCGGGTCCTTCCTTATCGGCACTGCAAGGGCCCTCGCGACCCAGGTCGTACACACCCCTCCGCCCCCCCTGGAGGAGCGTGGGTTCCCCAGCCGCACTCCTCGTCGAGCCCCCCCTCGCGCCCCCTGGCGTGACAGATAGGCCGAACGAAGTGTGTTCCCTGAATCTTGGCTCAGAAATACCCCATTCCCCTCTTAGACAGCCCCGGTCGTGTCGGCCTCGCCGAGCAGGGACTGGGCCTCCCTGGGAGCCGAGCCTCTCATGTCGTGGCCAATGGGGGATAACCGGCTCCCTTGGCCAGCCGGCGGGACTGAATTCGAGGACGGCGTCATTAACGCGCTCCTTCAAGGCACCGAGGTGACGCCTGGACCCCCCGGGAGCCCCGACCCTGCGCGTCTCCCCCCAGGGGCTCCGAGTGGCTTGGCAGGGTGCCTCTCCGGGCCCCTCGGGGACTCCGCGGCGCGCCCGGGGGGGGGGGTGCGGGCCTTGTGCGCGACTCGGAAGGGAAATCGTTGCCGTTCACTCCGATATTTTGCCCCTGCGACCGTCTCGACTCCTGGCCGGATCGGGGCCTGCCCTCCTCTCCCCCAACGTTCCGGGGGTCGGGGGCCTCAGCATCCACCCACCCCGACGCCCCTTCGAGCGTCTCGGGCGGGATTCCGGGGTCACGAAACCGGTACATGTCGAGCCAGACGGATTTATATGCCGATATTTTCCCTAATCTACTTCCACGTCGCGGATCTACCCCCCGAACCGCCGCCCAGTGACCCTGTCCCCGCTGCAGAAAAGCACTGCGGCCTTCCTGGCCCGGACTTCGCCGATCCATGCGGTCGTGGAAGCTCACGAGAGGGCCGGAGGGGCCCTTTCATGGGACGATTCGAGACTGCCATACCGCGTGATCTACATCGGTGAGCGCGCGCGCCCCTTCCCTGTCCCGGGCTTGGCGGATCCTCCCCCCACCCTGGGAGCAGGACCCCCTCCCCCAGCCCCTGGCCGGCACCCCAGCGCCGAGCCCCTCCCCCCGCGCAGGCCAGCGCGAGATGGGGGTGGTCAACGTGGCCGAGGAGGTGGACGCCGCGGGCCGCGGGCCCCTCATCGTCTCCGACAGCGCCACCACGTGCGCCGTGGTGTGCGTCACGTGCGCGTCCACCGGCCTCGCCGGGGTGGCCCACCTCGACGACGCGGACGCCGCGGAGGCCGCGACGGCGTACCTGGTGCGGCGCGTCACGGCGCCGGCGTCCCCGACGCTGCCGTCGGCGGCCACGACGCACCAGGTCCAGGGGACGGCCGGCCCCGCCACCCAGGCCTTGGGCCCCGCCCCGCCCCACCGCTCCCTCGACACGACGCTGCCGGCGCCGCCGCACCTGCGCCTCCCGCGGGACGCCCGGCGGAGCGCCGGGGACGAGGCCGGGGACGTCGGGGGCCGCGCGTGGTGGGTGCCGCGGGAGGCCCCCCTGGACGGCCCCGCGCCGGGCGGCCCCCCGCGGGCGCCCCGCCCCGCATGGGACGGGCGCGGGGCCGGCGACCGGCGCGAGAGCGCCCCGGAGTCGCCCCCGCCCCGGTCCGCCGACTGGGCCGCCCCCCCGCCCCCGGCGTCGTCCTTCCGCGAGCCCCGCGCCCCCGAGCCCCCCGCCGCCCCCCCCGGCCCCGGCCCCGACCCCCAGGTCTACGTCGTCGGCGCCTACCAGCCCGACAGCCTCCTGTGTCAGGGGATGGTGCGGGGGATCGCCCGTGCGCTGGTCCAGGTCCTGCTCCCGCCGGCGGCGGCGCGGCGGAACGGCCCCGCGGCGGCGGCCGCCGAGCTGCGGCGCCACGTGCGGCTCTTTGCCGTGCTCGGGGGCAACGTCGGGCGGGAGGACCCGCACGGGGCGCCCCTGGCCTACGGGCTGTGCCTGGACCCCCTGACGGGGGCGGCGTGCCCGCCCCCGCGGAGGGTGGGCGGGGTGCCCACGGGGCGGTGGTTCCTGGAGCGGCAGATCTCTCTCTGGATGGACCTCGTGGGGGTGGCGCGCGCCCCGGGG
>Ga0181583_10003263_pt1 | contig 11901 bp, 11 predicted proteins | sample 071ome_31_FD_132461 | JGI IMG/M metagenome (GOLD analysis project Ga0181583, IMG submission 132461) | Coastal salt marsh microbial communities from the Groves Creek Marsh, Skidaway Island, Georgia - 071405CT metaG (megahit assembly) | ecosystem: Environmental > Aquatic > Marine > Intertidal... | reverse complement strand
TGATCGAAGATACCGGCATTGGCATTCCCCCCGATAAAATCGAACATGTGTTTGGCGAATTCAATCAGGCCGACGACAACCAAAACCGCCGGTTCGAAGGCACTGGGCTGGGGCTGGCCATCACCCGGCGCTTGGTGCAACTTATGGGCGGTGAGATATGGGTGAAAAGCCAACCCGGCCAAGGCACCTGCGTGGGCCTATCGCTGCCCCTGCCACCAGCGCCAGATGCCGCGCAAAACACGGCCTCGCCTGCAGGCAAAACCGGCACAAAAGCCACCACCAAGCCGCGCAAGCCCAAAAAACCCGCGCCCCCCCGGCCCTGCGGCGCATGCGGGTTTTGGCCGCCGATGACAACCGCACCAACCGTTTGGTTTTTGGGAAAATGGTGCAAGAGGCCGATATCGATCTGCACTATGCCGAAGACGGCGCCACAGCCATCGCCGCCTTTCAGCAACACCAGCCAGATTTAATCTTCATGGATATCTCGATGCCCGGCATCGACGGCAAAGAAGCCACCGCGCAAATCCGCGCTTTGCCCGGTGGCACCATACCCATCATCGCCATGACGGCCCATGCCATGCAGGGCGACCGCGAACAGATCTTGGCCGCCGGGCTGGATGATTATCTGACCAAACCGATCCGAAAAGCCGATGTATTAGCCCATATCGCCCAAAACCAGCCGGCCAACACCCGCCCGCCCCTGCCCAGCGCCACGCCGCCCTAGGCCACTGCGCTGCGCAAAAACACCGGCTTTTCAGGCGCAGACATTTCGGGCTGATAGGCATAGCCGCCACTGTCGAATTCAAACAGCGCCTGTGGATCAACCAGCCGGTTTTCCACAATGAACCGCGCCATCGCACCCCGGGCACGCTTGGCGTAAAAACTGACCACTTTGGGCTGGCCGCCTTTGTCTTCCATAAACACCGGGGTGATTACCGGCAGCGTCAAAACCTGCAAATCAACGGCGCCAAAATATTCTTGGCTGGCGCAATTGACCAAACAACTGGCCCCGGTTTCCTTGGCGCGCGCATTCAGCGCCTCGGCAATGCGGCCACCCCAAAAATCATACAGCGTCTTGCCCCGCGGCGTGGCCAACCGGCTGCCCATTTCCAAACGGTACGGCTCGATCTGGTCAAGCGGGCGCAACAGCCCGTAAAGGCCAGATAAGATACCCATATGCGCCTGCGCCCAACGCAGCGCATCGGCACCCAAACTGCCCGCATCAAACCCCTGATAGGTATCGCCTGCAAAGGCAAAAGCCGCCGCTTTCTTTTCCATCGTGCCAAAATCGCGAAACCGCTCGGCGTTCAGCTGTGCCAGCGGGACGCTGATATGCATCAGTTTTTGTAGCGCCGCCACATCCAAACCCCGCGCCACCTTCGCCAGCTCTGCGGTTTCGGCATCAAAGCTGGGTTGGCTCACGGCCAAACCCTCGACGGGCGACATATCCATTTTCTTGGCAGGCGAGACAACAACCAGCATGCGTATTCCCCAAAATGTCAGCTGCACCAGAACCTAGGGCGCATTGTGCAAAACGTCCAGAAAGGCCGCGCCAAAACGTTCAGCCCGGCGCGCGCCCAACAGCCGCTCTACCCCGGCCATATCGGCGGGGCGCTGCTGCGCCACCCGCGCCAGCAAAGCCGAGGAACAGCTCATCGGCTTGTCCAACCCACGATCGCCACGCATCAAATCGGCCTGCGCCTGCAACAACCGGTCATAAAGCGTGCCCGCGTCGCGCCCCGCCAGCTTTAGCCGTGCTGGGTGCATGGCCTCGGCGGCGCCCACGATAACCTCTAAAAAAGCGGCGCCATAGCGTTCCAGCTTTTTCGCCCCAACACCGCCTATCCGCGCCATACCATCCAGCGTGTTTGGCCGGGTTTCGGCCATTTCAACCAAGGTGCGATCGGTAAAAATCACATAAGCAGGCACCGAGGCAGCCTCGGCCAAGGCGCGCCGCTTGGCCTTTAACGCCGACAATAGCGGCGCATCTTCCTCGTTGACCAACATTTTCACAGCGGGCCGCCGGTCAGGCCGGGCCACACTGTCGCGGCGCAGGGTAATTTTCTGCTGATCGCGCAAAATCGGCAGCGCAGCATCGGTCATGGTCAACGCCCCGTGCCGCTCGGGGTTGGGGCGGATCAGATCATGCCCCATCATCTGCCGAAAAATCGCCCCCCATTGCGCACGGCTATAATCGCGCCCCACCCCGAATGTTGGCAGGCTGTCATGGCCACGCTCGCGAATTTTTGGGGTATCAGCCCCCAATAAAATATCAATCAAATGCCCCGCACCAAACCATTCTTCGGTGCGCAAAATCGCCGATAGGGCCTTGCGCACGGCTTGGGTGCCATCAAACACCTCGGGCGGGCTGTCGCATAAATCGCAATTGCCACATGGGCCAGTGGTTTCACCAAAATACCCCAACAAGGCGGTCCGCCGGCATGCCAAGGCCTCGGCCAGCCCCAAAAGCGCGTTCAACCGCGCATGATCGGCCATGCGGCGCGCGGGCGGGGCCAGCCCCTCGTCTATCTGGCTGCGCCGCAACCGAATATCGTCAGGCCCATACAATGTCAGCGTATCCGCAGGCCCACCGTCACGCCCGCCACGCCCAATTTCTTGATAATAGGCCTCGATGGATTTGGGCAAATCTGCATGCGCCACCCAGCGGATATCGGGCTTGTCCACCCCCATGCCAAAGGCCACCGTGGCCACAACCACCAACCCATCTTCACGCGAAAACCGGATCTCGACCTCGCGGCGCGCCTCCGCCTCCATGCCACCATGATAGGCACAGGCATTATGCCCGTCGTCGCGCAGGGCCTGCGCCAAGGCCTCGGTCTTGGCGCGCGTGCCGCAATAAACAATCCCCGATTGCCCGCGCCGCGCGGCGGCAAAAGCCAAGATTTGCCGCCTAGGCTGCTCTTTTGCGGCAAATGCCAAATGAATATTGGGCCGGTCAAACCCACCCAAAAAAATCTGCGGCGCGCCCCCATCAAACAACCGCTCGACAATCTCGTCGCGGGTTTCTTGGTCGGCTGTGGCGGTAAACGCCGCCAGCGGCACGCCCAACGTTTTGCGCAATTCGCCGATGCGCAAATAATCGGGTCGAAAATCATGGCCCCACTGGCTTACGCAATGGGCCTCATCCACCGCAATCAGCCCCACGCCAATGCGCCGCAACATCCCCAGCGCCGCCCCCGCAGCCAGCCGTTCGGGCGCGATATACAGCAGTTTCAACCGCTGCGCCTCTAGCGCCTGCCATACCGCATCGTTTTCCTCGGGGGTATTGCCACTGGTCAGGGCACCGGCCTCAACGCCTGCCTCGCGCAGGGCGCGCACCTGGTCGCGCATCAAGGCAATCAGCGGCGAAATCACCACGGTCACCCCCTGTCGCATCAGCGCCGGCAACTGATAGCACAGTGATTTACCCCCACCCGTGGGCATAATCGCCAACACGTTTTCACCCGCGGCTACGGCTTGCACAATTTCCTCTTGGCCCTCGCGAAACGCGTCAAATCCAAAGACATCGCGCAAAAGGCCCGTCGCCGCCGTCATTCTACCTACCCTGCCTGAAAACCGCTATATTTGCGTCCGGTCTGGGTATCCCACACCATCTATTGTGGAATCAAGGGCCCAGCTTGCGCATGGGCGCCCCTTCATCTTGCCCAAAATACTCAAAAATCCGTCAGCGCAGCAAAAGCTCGGGCAAGATATAATCGCGCAGCGAGATAATAATGATGAACACCACAAGCGGCGCCAGATCCAACGGCCGGGTATCGGGCATGATGCGGCGGATGGGCCCATAGATCGGTTCAAGCAGGCGGTTCAAGCCATACCAAATTTGCGCCACCATTTGCTGATGCAAGTTCAACACCTGAAAATTGATCAGCCAGCTCATGATGATATGGGCCAGCAGCACAAAAAAGATCACATCCAAAATCAAGGCCAGCGGGCCATAAATCGCCATCATGCGCAGGGTCCTTTTCTTGCAGCGTTCCCCACAGGTAATGCGCCCGCGGCTTGGGCACAAGTGCCGCAAGGTTTGGCTTGACCTGCCCGCGCGCCATGCGCAACTGGCGCCACAAGCAATCCAAGGGGTGCCATGTATCCGTTTTTCCGCGTCCTCACCGAAATGGCCCGCGCCCGCTATTTCAGCGCGCCTTTGGCCTTGACCGATCAGCACATCTCGCAGCACCGCATTTTGCCGGGCGATCTTGATATGGCGGTCGAGCTGAACAACGGGCGCACCCTAACCCTAATGGATCTGGGGCGCATGCCGCTGTTTGAACGCACGGGCCTGTTTCGGCGGGTCTATGGGGCAGGCTGGTTTCTCACCATGGCGGGCGTGACAGTGCGCTATCGCCGCCGGGTTACCTTGTGGCAAAAAATGCGCCTGCACAGCCGCATCATCTGTTGGGATGGGCGTTTTTTCTACCTCGAACAGGCCATGCTGCGCCCCGATGGGCTGGTGGCCAACCATGCGCTGTACCGCGTGGCTGTGGCCGATCGGGGCGGCATTATCGCCCCCGCCCGGGCGGCGCAATTGGTGGGCTGGGATGGCCCATCGCCCGACATGCCAGATTGGGTGGCGGCGTGGATTGCCGCAGAAGACCAGCGCCCTTGGCCGCCCATGGGGTTTGAGGCAGGGTAAAGCACCCCAAGGATTGTCTTGCCAGTGTCACCGTTTGGTTGTCTTACTGAGGCAAAACAAACGGAGCGCGATATGCCCACATTGAAGCAACGCATTTGGGGCTGGTATTTCTTCGATTGGGCCAGCCAGCCTTATAACACGCTGCTGATCACCTTCATTTTCGCCCCTTACGTCAACGAATTGATCGGCGATGGGGCGCAGGCGCAATCGGCCTGGGGCTTTGGGGTGGGGGCTGCGGGCTTTGTCATTGCGGTTTTTGCACCCATTTTGGGGGCCATGGCCGATTTATCTGGCAATCGCCTGCGCTGGATTTGGCTATTTTCGCTGCTTTACGTGGTGGGCGCCTATGGGTTGTGGTGGGCGGCACCGGGTGATTTCAACCTGTATCTCACGCTGACCTTTTTTGCCATTGGCATGATCGGCATGGAATTTGCCACGATTTTCACCAATTCCATGCTGCCCGATCTTGGCCCCAAAGAGCAGATTGGCCGCATTTCTGGCAATGGCTGGGCTTTTGGGTATTTGGGCGGTTTGGTGGGCTTGGTGATCATGCTGCTGCTTTTGGCCGAAAACGCCAGCACGGGTAAAACGCTGATCGGGCTTGACCCGATTTTCGGCCTCGATGCCAGCGCGCGCGAGGGCACCCGGGCCGTGGGCCCGCTGACGGCCATTTGGTATGCGCTGTTCATGGTGCCGTTTTTCTTATGGGTGCGCGACCCAAAGCCTGCAAAACGCAGTGGCGCATCGGTTTTGCAAGCCTTGGGCGATGTGGCCCAAACCATCCGCAAACTGCCGCAATCCCCGTCGCTGTTTGCCTATCTGGCCAGTTCCATGTTTTACCGCGATGCGTTGAATGGCATGTATTTCTTTGGCGGCATTTACGCCGCTGGGGTCTTGGGCTGGTCGGTGGTGGATGTTGGCGTTTTTGGGATTATCGCCATTATCACAGGTGCGGTTTTTGCCATGTTGGGCGGGCGGGCGGATGCCCGTTTTGGCCCAATGCCGGTGATACGGGTCTGTATTTTGGTGCTGACCTTCGTGGCCATTTCCATTGTGTTTGTCTCACGCGACAGCGTTTATGGCGTGGCGGTTGGGCCCAGTTCGGCCCTGCCCGATATTACCTTTTACATCCTTGGCGCCATGATCGGGGCGGCGGGCGGGGTTATTCAGGCCGCAAGCCGCACGATGATGGTGCATCAAGCCAACCCAGACCGCATGACCGAGGCCTTTGGCCTATACGCTTTGGCGGGTAAGGCCACCAGCTTTCTGGCCCCCACTGCCATCGGCATTGCCACAGCGCTTAGCGGTAGCCAGCAAATTGGCGTCTCGCCGTTGATTGTGCTGTTCTTGATCGGGCTTGTTCTGTTGGGCTGGGTCAAACCTGCGGGTGATGGCGCCAGATGAGGCGGGCGCGGTGGCGCAGATGGGCCCTTGGCTGCCTTTTGGGGCTTTGTGCCATGCAAACCATGGGCGCCTTGCCTGCTGCGGCGCAGGATCTGCCGGCCAAAGCGCTTTTCTCTGCACAACAAAGGGCTGCAGCCCTGCCCCCACAGCCCATGGGCAGTTATGCGCGGGGCTGTTTGGCCGGGGGGGTGCAACTGCCCGAAACTGGCCCGCATTGGCAAGCCATGCGATTGGGGCGCAACCGCAATTGGGGCCACCCCCAGACGCTGGCCTTCATCCGCGATCTGGCCGCCTTTGCCGCCCAGCAACCCGGCTGGAAAGGTCTTTATATTGGCGATATCAGCCAGCCGCGCGGCGGGCCCATGGCCAGTGGCCATGCCAGCCACCAAATGGGGCTGGATGTGGATATTTGGATGCTGCCGCCACAGCGGCTGGACCTAAGCCGCGCCGCGCGTGAAACGCTCTCGTCGCAATCGATGCGGCGCGCCAATGGGGCCTATGTGAACAGCCACTGGGGCGCCAGCCACCATGCCATTATCAAAGCCGCAGCCAAAGACCCGCGGGTGGCGCGCATTTTCATTTTCCCCGGCGCCAAGCTGCAAATGTGCAAAGATGCCACAGGCAACCGCGACTGGCTGCGCAAACTGCGCCCTTGGTGGGGCCATCATGCCCATTTCCACGTGCGTCTGGCCTGCCCTGACGGGGCGCAGGGCTGCGAAAACCAGCCCGCGCCACCGCCCGGCGATGGCTGCGCCGAGGCCCGCCAATGGCAGGCCGACATCCTGAACCCGCCGCCGCCCCAGCCAAATGCCCCAAAACCCAAACCGAAGCCCGAATTGCAGCTGGCCGATTTGCCCACCAGCTGCCGGGCGGTTCTGGCCGCGCCATAAAGCCCAAAACACAGGTTTTTCTTGCCAAAGTGCCGCGAAAGGCGTAAGCGCCGCGCGTCCCCATGGTGGGGCCAAGTCTCCGCAACCTTGTAAAAACGGATCACATCATGACCCGATCTTATCTACCCGGCATTCTTGCCATGGCCGCCATTGTTGTGGCCTCGAATATTTTGGTGCAATTCCTGTTTGGCCAGTGGCTGACATGGGGCGCCTTTACCTACCCGCTGGCATTTTTGGTGACAGATGTCATGAACCGCGTCTATGGCGCCGAAAGCGCGCGCCGCGTTGTGGTGGCAGGCTTTGTGGTGGGGGTGATCTGCTCGCTGATTGGCACGCAGATCATGCTGCAGGGCGATGGCTATAGCTACCCCGCGGTCACGCTGCGCATTGCAATTGGGTCGGGCTTGGCCTTTTTGACCGCGCAATTGGTGGATATTGCGGTGTTTAACCGCTTGCGTGCGGGCGCATGGTGGCGCGCACCGCTGGCATCTACTTTGGTGGGCTCGTCGCTGGATACAGCGATTTTCTTTAGCGTCGCTTTTTCGGCCAGCCTCAGCATGATCGAGCCACAAAACGACGTGTCTTGGGCGGGCGAAATATTGCCCATATTGAACGCCGGGCCCGAGGCCCCGCTGTGGGTGTCTTTGGCGCTGGCGGATTGGCTGGTGAAGCTGTCGCTGGCTTTATTGGCACTTGTGCCCTTCCGCATCATCGTGGGGCAACTTATGCCCAAGACCACATGATTTTGTTTTGACAAACCAAATTTCTGTGTCAGGCTGAGGCTATAGTTCAACAGCAGAAAGGAGGTGCTCTAGTGTCTAATGGGATCATGGAGAGTCGTGTCGGAACAGTCCGGGGGAAATGCTTCTGAGGCAGCCCTTGGCTGCATAACCTGCGGATTGGTGTCACCTAACCGGCGCACCTCCGAATTCTGTGGGGGCCACCTTAACCTTGGGGTGGCCCTTTTCCGTTGCTAAAATTCCATTGCTTAAAATGCGATCGTCAAAAACCGCCCACCCAAGGCAAAGCCCATGCTGCGTATTTCCGACACGGTTGTGATTGAAGACTGGGAACTGACAGAACAGTTTATCCGCGCCAGCGGGCCCGGTGGGCAGAACGTCAACAAAGTGTCCACCGCAGTGGAATTGCGGTTTGAGGCCGCGCGCTCGCCCAACCTAAGCGCGGCGGCGAAACGCCGGCTGGAAAAACTGGCAGGCCGCCGCTGGAGCAAAGAGGGCGCCGTGGTGCTGCAGGTGGACGAAACCCGCAGCCAAGCCCGCAATCGCGAGATTGCCCGCGAACGGCTGGCCGAATTGGTGGCCCGCGCCCTGATTACCCCCAAAAGGCGCATCCCCACCCGCCCCACAGCCGGCAGTAAACGGCGCAGGCTGGACGCCAAAAAACAGCGCGGCGAAATCAAATCGCTGCGCGGCAAGGTTGAAGACGACTAGACCCAACCCGCGCATACGCACCCTTGCCCCGGCGCGCGCAATCGCCCATAACACACAGCAACTGAGCCAAGTAACGAGACGGTATTCATGACGATCGAGGCCCCCGAAACCAAGGTTGTGCAGAGCTGGCGAATTGCCTGTGATGGCGGCGAAGGCGCGCTGGGCCACCCGCGCGTATGGTTGCAAATTCCGCAAGAGCAAGGCTGGGTGGAATGCCCCTATTGCGATTGCAAATTTGTGCATCACTCAAAGACAGACGCGGCCTAAACCCACCGCCCGTATGGGCGCACAGGGCAGGCATGAGTATTTTTGGCAAGATGAAAACGGCACGTCCGTGAAGGGGGCAGTATGTCATTTGGAAAAGGGTGTCATCTGCATCTGATCGACGGATCGGCCTTTATTTTTCGCGCCTACCATGCCCTGCCGCCGCTCACGCGCAAATCCGATGGCCTGCCGATCGGTGCGGTCAGCGGGTTTTGCAACATGCTGCAGCGCTATGTCGAGGGCAATGCCGGGGGCGACGTGACCCATGTGGCCGTGGTGTTTGACAAGGGCAGCCACACGTTTCGCAACGATCTTTATGATTTGTACAAAGCCAATCGCGAGGCGATGCCCGAGGATTTGCGGCCGCAAATGCCGCTGACGCGCCGCGCGACCGAGGCGTTTAATATTGCCTGCCTTGAACAAGACGGGTTCGAGGCCGATGACATCATGGCCACATTGGCCGTGCGGGCGCGCGGCGCCGGGGGGCGGGTGACGATCTTATCCAGCGACAAGGATTTGATGCAGCTGGTGGGGGACGGTGTGGAAATGCTGGACCCTATGAAAAACCGCCGGATCGACCGCGAGGGCGTGTTTGAGAAATTTGGTGTGGGCCCAGAACGGGTGGTGGATGTGCAGGCACTGGCGGGCGATAGCGTGGATAACGTGCCCGGTGCGCCGGGCATCGGGGTGAAAACCGCCGCTTTGCTGATTAACGAATTTGGCTCGTTGGAAGAGCTGCTGGAGCGTGCGGGCGAGATTACGCAGCCCAAGCGGCGCCAAACGTTGATTGAGCATCGCGCGCAGATCGAGCTGTCGAAGCGGTTGGTGCAGCTGGATTGCAACATGGATCTGGATGTGACGCTGGACAGCCTAGAGGTGCGCGCGCCAAACGCCGAGGTGCTGCTGGGTTTTCTAAGCGAGATGGAGTTTCGCACGCTATCCAAGCGCATTTCCGATGCGCTGGGGGTTGCGGCGCCGGTGTTGATGGACACTGACCCGATGGGGACCGAGGTACGTGCGCCCGCCGATCTGCCCTTTGACCCGGGTGCCTATGACTGCCTGCGCGATGCCGCGGCCCTGCAGGCATGGGTGACGCGCATTCAGGCACAGGGCTATGTGGCGGTAGATACCGAAACCACCAGCCTAAACGAGATGCAGGCAGAATTGGTGGGGATCTCGCTGGCTACGGCGCCGGGGCAGGCCTGTTATATTCCACTGGGGCACAAGGCGGGTGCAGCGGACGATTTATTTGGCTCAGATGCGCTGGCCGAAGGGCAGATGCCATTGCAGCAGGCGCTAGAGCTGCTGCGCCCGGTGCTGCAAGACCCGGCGGTTCTGAAAATTGGCCAAAACATGAAATATGACGCCAAGGTTTTGGCCCGCTATGGGGTGCAGGTGGCGCCCATAGATGACACGATGCTGATGTCTTATGCCATGAATTCCGGCCTGCACGGGCATGGGATGGATGCCTTGGCCGAGCGGTATTTGGGGCATAAGCCCATTGCTATCAAAGAGTTGATTGGCAGCGGCAAGGCGCAGATCACATTTGACCGGGTGCCCATTGATCAGGCTGTGCGCTATGCCGCCGAGGATGCCGATATTACATTGCGCCTGTGGCAGCGGTTTAAACCGCAGCTTCACCAGACCCGCACCACCACCGTTTACGAAACCCTAGAGCGCCCCTTGGTGCCAGTTTTGGCGCAGATGGAGATGGCGGGCGTGAAGGTGGACCGCGATGTTTTGGCGCGTATGTCGAATGCCTTTGCGCAAAAGTTGGCGCAGCTAGAGGAAGATATTCACGAAAAGGCCGGGCAAGCGTTTAACGTAGGATCGCCCAAACAGCTGGGCGAGATCTTGTTTGATAAGCTGGGCTTTCAGGGTGGCAAAAAGGGCAAGACCGGGGCCTATGCCACCGGCGCCGATATTTTGGAAGATTTGGCAACCGAGCATGAATTGCCGGGGCTTGTGCTGGATTGGCGGCAGGTGGCCAAGTTGAAATCGACCTATACAGATGCGTTGCAAGACCATATCGACCCCGATACCGGGCGCGTGCATACCTCGTATGTGCAATCGGGCGCGGCCACGGGGCGGCTGTCGTCGACAGACCCGAATTTGCAAAATATTCCCGTACGCAGCGAAGATGGCCGCCGCATTCGCGAGGCGTTTGTCGCGCCAGCGGGCAAGGTTTTGGTATCGCTGGATTACAGCCAGATCGAATTGCGCATTTTGGCCCATGTGGCCGGGATTGATGCGCTAAAGGCGGCCTTTCAAGAGGGGCAGGATATTCATGCCATGACCGCCTCGGAAATGTTTGACGTACCGCTTGACGAGATGACCCCGGAAATTCGCCGTCGCGCCAAGGCCATTAACTTTGGGGTGATCTATGGCATTTCCGGGTTTGGCCTTGCGCGTAACTTGCGTATTCCCCGCGCCGAAGCACAGGGCTTTATCGACCGGTATTTCCAGCGCTTTCCCGGCATACGCGCCTATATGGATGACACCGTGACCTTTGCCAAAGAGCACGGGTATGTGGCCACCATGTTTGGGCGTAAGATCCATACGCCTGAAATTAATGCCAAAGGCCCCGGCGCGGGCTTTGCCAAACGCGCGGCAATCAATGCCCCTATTCAAGGCACCGCAGCCGATATTATCCGGCGCGCGATGATCCGTATGCCGCAGGCGGTGGCGGGGCTGCCGGCAAGGATGCTGCTGCAAGTGCACGACGAATTGCTGTTCGAGGTCGAGGCAGACGCGGCCGACCGGCTGATCGAGGTGGCGCGCGACATCATGCAAGAGGCCGCCGAACCCGCGGCATCGCTGGATGTACCGCTGATTGTCGATGCGGGCATGGGCGCCAACTGGGCCGAGGCGCATTAGGCCGGGCAGCGGTTAGCTGGGGCGCAGGTGGCACAGAACCGGCCCGTCACCTTGGGCCGCGATACGCTGTTGCGCCGTGATGGCCTGCTCGTAGGCCACGGCCATATGCCAGGCATTGGCGTGGATCAGCATGTCGGGCGTGCAAGCCATGGCCACATGGCCGCGCCAAAACAGCAAATCAACGGGGCACAGCGGCGTGCCCAGTTCCAGCCTTGCGCCCGCCAGATGCTGGCGTTGTTGATCGCTGTCTTGTGGGCAGGGGCGACCACAGGCCTGAAAGGCGGCATGCACCAAGCCCGAGCAATCGATCCCAAAGGCAGAATTGCCCCCCCACAGATAAGGGGTGCCCAAAAACAGCTGCGCC